>Ga0197142_1001372_pt1 | contig 22378 bp, 15 predicted proteins | sample GBS60_MetaG_FD_148614 | JGI IMG/M metagenome (GOLD analysis project Ga0197142, IMG submission 148614) | Sediment microbial communities from Great Boiling Springs, Gerlach, Nevada, United States - GBS 60_MetaG | ecosystem: Environmental > Aquatic > Thermal springs > Hot (42-90C) > Sediment... | reverse complement strand
GGTCGGCACATACTGGTAACTTACAGCCACACCGTAAATGCGGTGCGCGAGCTGATCGGTCTGATCCCGCCACAGGGGACGGATGTCGTGATCCATGACGCCGATGTCCTGCAAGCCGATGGCCTGCATGGCGTCAATGACGTCGCTGACCCTGAGTCCCTGGTATTTGCGAACGAGAACCATGGGGTCCTCGTCGCTGGTATCGGGGTAACGAAGCAGGTTGGCGCCCTTGCGAAGCTGCTCGTCGGTGAAGCTCGGCGGGGTCTGCTGGCCCGCCGCGGTAGTCAGGCAAACGACAAAAAACAAGCACGTTGCACGCACCATGCCGCCGAATCTAACACAGCGGCGGCACGCTGCGCGGAGGTTACTTGTCGGTGAGGGCAGCCACGCCGGGCAAAGTCAGACCGGCCAGAAACTCCAACGAGGCGCCGCCGCCGGTCGAAATGTGCGAGATCTGATCGGCCACGCCGGCGGCCTTGATGGCTTTTTCCGAATCGCCCCCGCCTACGACCGAAAGGGCGCCGGAAGCAGCGACTGCCTTGGCTAACGCCACGGTGCCGGCATCGAAGGGCGGCTTTTCAAAAACGCCCATCGGCCCGTTCCAGATAATGCTCTTCGCCTTGGCGATTTCAGCCGAGTACAGCTCGACGGTTTTGGGACCAATATCCACGCCCGCCATGCCGTCGGGAATGGTTTCCACCACCTGGCAGGGCGCGCCCGCCTCGACTTTCTCGGCCACGACGTGATCCACGGGCAGCATCATTTTGTCGCCGGCCTTGGCCATCAGCTCGCGGGCTAACTCGACTTTATCCGGTTCCACCAGCGAGTTACCCACCGGTTCGCCTTTGGCCAACTTGAAAGTATACGCCATGGCGCCGCCGATGAGAAGGCGATCCACGATCTTGAGCAGGTTCTCGATCACTTCGATTTTGTCGGATACCTTGGCGCCGCCCAAAATGGCCACGCAGGGACGCGGCGGGTCCTGAGTAACTTTGGTGAGATACTCCAGCTCTTTCTCCATGAGCAGGCCGGCGGCGGCTTTGGGCAAGAAGCGCGTGATGGCTTCGGTCGAGGCATGAGCGCGGTGGGCCGAGCCGAAAGCGTCGTTGACGTAATAGTCGCAACCCGCGGCCAGTTGGCGCGCGAATTCGGGGTCGTTTTTCTCCTCCTCGGGATGGAAGCGCACGTTCTCCAGCAGGATGACTTTGTGGCCTTCCGCCTTGAGTTTTTCGACTTCAGGACCGATGCAGTCGGGCGCCATCACCACGGGCTGGCCGAGCAGCTCCTGGAGGCGAGCGGCGACCGGCTTGAGGCTCATTTCGGGATTGGGTTTGCCCTTGGGGCGACCCAGGTGGCTGGCCAGCACCAGCCGCGCGCCGCGCTCCAGAGCATACTTAATGGTCGGCAGGGAAGCGCGGATGCGCTTGTCCGAGGTAATCTCCTGCCCGCCCGGCGCCAGCGGCACATTGAAGTCCACGCGCATGAAGACGAGCTTGCCTTCCAGATCCAGATCGCGGATGGATAACTTGGGCATCGAGTCCTCCTGAATCTCCGATCCTAGCACGCGGCGCGGGGGCCGCGGAGAAGCGTTACTTCTCGAGCGCCGGCAGATCGCTGAGCCGGGGATGACGATGCCCCACGGCGCGCATCGCTTCCAGAAGCGCCCCGGCGGCGGGAGGATACATGGGAGGGCCACAAGCGTTGCCGGCCTCGCTTTCGACCAGGGCGCAAAAGCGCTGCCGCAGGATATCGCTGCGAAAGACGCCGCCGATATAAGCCACGCGGATTGCCTCGCCGGGGGCGAAAAACTGGCCGCGCACAGCCGCGACCAGGGCAGCCAGTTGGGCGGCGGCGCTTTCCAGGATCTCCCGAGCCACGGCATCGCCTTCGTTGGCGGCGCGATCCACAAGGACAGCGAAGCGGGCGATCTGCGGCCGGGAAAACTCGGTCGTGTAGAAACGGTGAAGCAGTTGATTGGCGGAAGAGCTGCCCGTTGCTTCCAGCAAGAGATTGTGCAAGGAAGTAGGCGGTCCCCAGCCTTCCTCGTAGCGAAGGGCAGCGCGCAAGGCCTGGCGCACGAGATCGAAGGCGCCACCCTCATCGCCGAAGATGTAGCCCCAGCCGCCGGCGCGCGCGGTGCGGCCGTCGGCGTTGCGGCCGAAGGCGATCGAGCCGGTGCCGGCGATGGCGATGATGCCGGGTTCGCCGCCGGTAGCGCCCGCCAGGGCGATCAACGCGTCGGTGGTCACGATCAGATGGTCGGCGGGCAGCATTTGTTCGAGGAGGACGCGCTTGTCCTCCGGGCCGCCGCTGAAGCCAAGGCAGGCGGCGCGAAAACGCGCGGCGGAAGGATCGAGGCCTGCCATGCGGCACGCCTCCCCCACGGAATCGCGAATGGCGGTGACGAACTTTTCGCGCCCTTGCGGGCCGCCCACGTGATTGCAAGGGCCGCCGCGGCCCACGCCGAGCACGCGCCCCGTGTCATCGGCAATGAGCGCAATGGTGGCGGACTGGCCGCCGTCCACGCCCAGGAACACGTCTGCCTCCTAATCCAAACGATACAACCGCGCGCCGTTGCGTTCGGCAAGGAACGTGGCGCCCCAGAGCACGGCGTTCTTGCGGAAGTCTTCGGCGCCGAAGTCCTCGTCCCAGATGAGCACGTAGCGGACGTTGCGGCGCTTGAGTTCGCAGGCGGCGGCGCGCCGCAAGCCGAGCGGAGGCGGCAGTTCGGCCACGTCCGGATCGTCATCGAGCCTGCGCCACTCCCCCGAGGGCAAGCGACCTTCGAGCCGCACGCGCGTGCGGTACTGATCGCGCGAGCATTCCAGCGTTACGCGATCCAGCGTCGCCGGCCGCGGCAGTTGCACCTCAACGAACATGCCCGGCTCGAGCACCTGCCAGCTCCTCCAGCGAGTGGCGGGACTGTTGTCGAAGGCCATCTGGACGTCCCAGGGCTTGGGCCGGGCGCGCAGGCGCCAGAGCGGGCGGCGCGCCAGCTCGCGCTCGCCGTGGAACAGACGCATCTCGCCGACGCTGAAATGGTCCGGCCCGCCCCGATTCGTCTGCACAACCCGGACGGCGGCCAGTTCGAGCGCCTGAAAGCGAAAGGTCAACTGGCGTTGCGGCGGATACTCGGGGATGATGCCGTGCCAGAGGATATCGCCCAGCACGGCGTTGAAAGCCGATTGGTAGACGACCAGGATTTCGCGCGTCGTGTACGCGTCGGGAACCTGATTGAACGTCAGGATGCGCGCGCCGGGCGGGGTCATGTCCTCGATCATGCGCGCGATGGGGTAGAACAGACTCCTGCGCGTCAGCCAGGACTCTTCGGATTCCAGCCGTAGGGCCTGCCGGACAGGGATCTTGGTCAGCCGCCAGGCATTGGGATCGCAGTAAAGGTTCACCACGTCGGGCCAGCTTGCGATGGCATGAGCGACCGCGAAGCCGGCGGCGAGAGCCCGCCGACGGGTCAAAACCAGGGCCATGGCAAGCGAAACGAAAGGCACGGCCGGGATCAGAAACCGCGTGCCGATGTTACTGGCGTAAGGGAGGCCGAACAACAAGCCCGCCGCGAGCAGCCTGCGGCCGGCGGGATGACCCAGCGCGCCGAGACCTAAAGGCGCGAGCAGGAACAGGGGTCCCAGCAGCCCGCAGAGCACCGCGCCCCGGACCGTAACTTCCAGCGGAATATCCCAGTGGCTTTTCAGGCCAATGTAATTGCGCATGTGATGGAGATATTCCTGTTCGAAGGATACGTGCACGTAGGGGTTGGGAAAATAACGGTTGAGAAACGGAGAAAACGGGTTATTCAGCCAGATCCAGTTTTTCGCCACCCAGGGAATTACAGGCACGGCGGCGCACAGGGCGAGCGTGGCGACAGAACGCAGCGCTCGCTGTTTCTCGCGCCACAGCTTCCAGCTTACAAAGCCAAGCGCGTAAACGGCGCCGAGGAACGCGGTGTACTTGGCCGCATAGCAAAAGCCTGCGAGTAACCCGGTGATCGGGAGCAGGCGAGGGGCGCGTTCGCGGTCCCATATCTGGACCAGATAAAAGACCATGAACAGGAACCACGCTGTGGCGACGTCAATATAAGCAGTCGTTCCGTCCTGTCCCACGACCGGACTGAGGAATGCGAACAAGGCGGCCACCACGCCGGCCGGGCCGAAGCCGAACCGGCGCGCATAGCAGACCATGCTGAGGGGCAAAGCCACGAGAAAGGCGAAGTGGACCAGCGCCGCGGCCGAGTGGCGCCCGATCGAGAACGCGAACAGGTAGAGCATTTCGATGCCCTGAGAGAGGTTCGCGTACATGTTGGTGGTAATCGGTTCGAAGCCGCGGTTGCGCAGGTATCGGGAAACCAGCCCGAGATGGTAGGTGCTCCCGTCGGGGCTCATTTCGGGCGCCATGGCGTTGAAGAAGTAAAGGAAGAGGAAAGGCAGGCCGAGCAAAACGAGCAGGCGCTTCCAGAAGGTCGGCAGCGGCGGCAGGGAATCGCCGTCCGCGCGGAACCAGCGACGCCAAAGAGCGAGGGCGACGACCGCCAGACCGAAGGTCTGGAACACTCCCTTGCGCGCCAGACCGACAGTAACGGCGACGAAAACAAGCTGGCTGAGACAGGCCGCGCCGACGGCGAGAGCAAACAGGGGTCGCTCCTCGCGGCAGAGCCTCAGCCCGAGGCCGCGCAGAACCAGATAGCCCAGTGTCAAGGCGGCGGCCACCGTCAAGACAGCGCCGTACAGGATGTAGAAAGCCTGCGGCATCAGAGGGTGAATCGGCGGAGCGTCATTGGAGGAAACCGGCGCTCTTCAGTATGAATCCGAGGCGGGCGCCGTCCTGCGGGGCCACCCAAGGTTTGTCTATCTCCAGGGTCACATAATTGTGCAGGTCGGTTCGTAACCATTCCGCCGGGACCGGTTTTTCGATGCGGAATTCGCCGCCTTTCTCATACCGCGAGCGATCCACCAACTGGCCGTTGACGAGAACCGAAACCGTGACCGGACCACGTTGCGCAAAGGTCGCCTCCGGGATGGCGAACTCCATCGAGAAACGCAAGTGGCGGGTCGTCTCCAGCCGGAACACCAGCTCGGCGCGCGGCTCCAGCCAGCGCCATGCGCCGCCCTCCAGGTGCCGGCTCACGCCGCGCACGAAGTGAGCCTCGGCGTTGGGCGCGTTCATGGTGACGAAGTGAGTTACAGGACTGGGCTCCGGGCCGGTCATCGGCCGGCGCTGCACGGGCGGGGCGTAGTAATCGGGGATGGCGGTGCATCCCGCGAGAACAAGGGCGATCGTGATCCAACCGCGTCGCAGCTTCACGAAAAAGCGAGTATAACGGACGTCGGCCCTGCGCTTCCAGCCGCGTCAGACTTGCTCCGGCACGACGTAGGGTTCGCGGTAGCGGCGGGTCAGGAGCTGGTCAGCCTCGGGGTCGTTGACGAACCGCTCGCGGGCGGGATCGAAGCGTAGCTTGCGCCCGGTGCGGTAGCTGATGTTAGCCAGGTGACAGAGCGCGGCCGAGAGGTGGCCCTCTTCGATGTCGCAGAGCAGATCGGTATGCCGCCGGCTACGCACCGCCGCCAGGAAGTTTTCGACCAGCGGCGTGGTGTCCCACTTCTGCGGCTCGACGTACTTCATCTGCTCGACCAGCTCCATCTTCTCGCCGCGGTAAATCTGGAAACCTTCCGAATCGAGCGACATGACGCCGTCGCTGCCAAAGAAAATATTGCCGATGTAATTCTGGCCGTCGCGCACGATGCTGGCTTCGCCGGTGGTCAGCAAGCCGCGGACTTCGAAGACCAGCAGGCAGTCGCCGTAATCGAATTCGGCGATCTGAGTGTTGGGGGTTTCCTGGTCATCGTCGTAAACGAACTTGCCGCCGGTGGAGTGAACGACGGTGGGCAGCGTTTGCTTGCCCAGTCCCCAGCGGGCGATGTCCATTTCGTGGACGCCCTGATTGCCGATGTCGCCATTGCCGGTATCCCAGAACCAGTGCCAGTTGTAGTGGAAGCGATTGGGGTTGAAGGGTCGCCACGGGGCAGGACCGAGCCAGAGGTCATAGTCCACGCCGGGCGGAACGGGCCCGTCGGGCTGCCGGCCGATGGAACGGCGCCGTTTGTAACAAAGTCCCTTGGCCATGTAAATCTTGCCGATGGCGCTCTGGCGCAGCAACTCGATGGCGCGTCGCTTGTGGGCGATGCCGCGGCTCTGCATGCCGACCTGAACGATGCGCTGGTACTTGCGCGCGGCCTCGATCATTTTGCGCCCTTCCCAAACGTTGTGACTGGCGGGCTTTTCGACATAAACGTCCTTGCCGGCCTGGCAAGCCCAGATGGTTTGCAGCGCGTGCCAGTGGTTGCAGGTGGCGATCGAAACGACGTCCACCTCGCGGTCCTCCAGAAGCTTGCGGAAATCCTGATAGACCCTGGGTTTGAAGCCCTGCACTTTTTCGGCTAACGCCACGGCGCGTTCCGATTGTGCGGTGTCTATGTCGCAGACGGCGACGACACGCGCCCGCGGTCGCGAGCCGAAGATGGAAATATGATCGCGGCCCCGGCCACGCACGCCGACCACGGCCACGTTGATGCGATCGTTGGCGCCGAGCACCGGCGCAGCGGCGGTGGCGATCAGGAAGCTCCTGCGATCCATACTCATAAGGCTCTCCGGTCTTTCATGATGGCACGGGCGGGCGCAGCCGTGGTAGAATGCGCGCGCTATGACGCGGAAGGAGTTCTTGCGCACTGCGGCCGCAGCGCCCGCGGTATTGACCCAGGCAGGCAAGCGAAGGAACCTGGTCTTCATTCTAAGCGACGATCACCGGTATGACTTCATGAGTTGCGCGGGGCACCCGTTTCTGAAGACGCCTCATCTCGATCGGCTGGCCCGGGGCGGCGTGTGGTTCCGCAACGCTTTCGTCACGACCTCGCTCTGTTCGCCTTCGCGGGCTTCGATCCTGACCGGTCTTTACGTTCATGCGCATGGGGTAACCGACAACGTGACGCCCTTGCCGCCCGGCCTGATCACATTCCCGCAAATCCTGCAAAAGCACGGCCACCGGACCGGATATGTGGGCAAGTGGCACATGGGCGGAGAGTCGGACGACCCGCGGCCGGGCTTTGACCGCTGGATCAGCTTCCGCGGGCAAGGGGTTTACTGGAATCCGGTCCTGAACTTCGACGGACAGCGTCGGCAGGTCAAGGGTTACGTGACGGACATTCTTACCGAAGAAGCCATCAAGTTCATCGAGGAAAACAAGGGTCGGCCGTTTCTGCTCTACCTCGGGCACAAAGCCGTCCATCACGAGTTTTTCCCGGCGGAACGGCACAAGAATCTTTTTTCGGACGTGCCTTTGCCCTACCCCAGGTCCATGGCGAACACCGAAGAGAATTACCGCGGCAAGCCCGACTGGGTGAGGCGACAGCGTAACTCGTGGCATGGCGTGGACGGCATGTACGATCACAAAATTCCGTTCGACCAGTTCTACCGGGACTATTGCCGCACACTCATGGCCCTGGATGAGAGCGTGGGCCGCATCGTCAACGCGCTGGAAGAGAAAGGGCTGCTCAACGACACGCTGATCATCTACATGAGCGACAACGGCTTCATGTTCGGCGAGCATGGCCTGATCGACAAGCGGGCCATGTACGAGCCGTCCATCCGGGTTCCGATGATCGCACACTGCCCGGATCTGTTCGAGGGCAACCGCCAAGTGCAGGGGATGGCGTTGAATCTGGACATTTGCGCCACGATGCTCGAGGCAGCAGGCGTGCCCGTGCCGCCCGGCTTGCACGGACGGTCGCTGCTGCCGCTGGCTCGCGGGACCACCGAGTGGCGGACCGAGTTCCTTTACGAGTACTTCTGGGAGCGCGATTTCCCGCAGACTCCCACCGTGCTCGGCCTGCGCACGGATCAGTACAGCTACATGCAATACCACGGGATCTGGGATCTGGATGAGCTGTACGACATCCAGAAAGATCCCGATCAGATGAACAACTTACTGGGTGAAGTCCGAATTACCACGCAGGCCGGCCGCCTGTTCAACCGGATCAAAGATCCGGAACTGAAAAAGCTGGTGGCGGACTTGCAGGGCCGCATGAGAAAGATTCTGGCCGAGACCGGCGGTCGCCCGGAGCCGACCTGGAAGGCGTAGGCGATCGCCGTCCTACTTGCCTCTGATCTCGAAGAGGTAGCGACCCGAGCCCACTTCGAGGATGATCTCGTCCCTGGTCTGGCGCCCGGCGCTGATGCCCGGTATGCCGCTGGCGAACTGATCGGCTTTCCAGACGGTGCGGCCTGATTCCGTGACCTCAACATCCTGCCAGTTGTTGAGTTTGGGCAGGTGCACTTCCGCGGTGCTGCCCACCGGGATGACGACTTCCAGACGGAAGCTTTCGGGTGTGCGGCTCCACTGGGAGAGCACGCGCCCGCGAAGCGTCTCCGTGTCACCGGAAGCCCATTCCAGGTCGCGTACGGCGCCAGGCACGATGCGGACGCGTTCGAAGCCGGGCCGCTCGGGATCCAGATCAATGCCCGCCAGAGCCTTGTAAAACCACGCGCCCACGCTGCCGAACATCGGGTGGTTGTGGGAATTCATCCCCGGGCCGGTCTTGTTCTGCCACAACTCCCAGAGCGTGGTGGCGCCGTTTTCGACCATGTAGCCCCAGCTCGGGTAACTGGTCTGCGTCGCAAGGTCATAGGCCAGATGGGTCTGACCTTGCCGCGTGAGCAACTCCATGATGTACTTGGTGCCGATAATCCCTGTCGTCAGGTGAGTATTGTTGCGGTACACGATATCGTCGCGCAGATGCGAGGAAACCGCGCCGCGGCGGTCTTTGGGGACGAGGTCAAGATAGAGAGCCAGCGTATGCGCGGTCTGGGTTCGGTTGGCATAGGTGCCGTCCGGGTTGAGGAAGCGCTTGTTGAAGGCCTCGCGAATTTCGTCCGCCAGTTTGGCGTAAGTCTCCGCCTCGGCCTTGCGCCCCAGAATCTGGGCCATGCGCGCGGTCAGATGCGCGCTGTAGTAGTAATAAAAAGTCGAAACCAGCTCACCCGGCGTGCGTTCGATGGGCACCCAGTCGCCGTAGTAACTGTAGCTGAGGATCCCGTCCTTGGCCTGCGAGCGCTGGAAGTCGGTCCAGGCCTTGATACCCTCGAAGTGATCCTCCAGCACACGCCGGTCGCCGTGATAGAGGTAGAGATACCAGGCAATGAGTGGATAGGCGGCGCCCCAAGCCGGGTCGGCCGGCCGCCGTCCCCACTTGTGAGGAACGGTGTCGGTGACGCTTCCGTCAGGACCCTGAACATCGCGAATGTTACGCAAGAAATTGGCGAAGAAAGCGGCCGAGTCGTAGTTCCAGAGCGTGGGCTCGGTATAAAGGTGCGCATCCGCCATCCAGCCCATGCGCTCGTCGCGCTGGTTGCAATCCGTGGGTACGCTGTGCAAGTTGCTACGGATACCCCAGAGGATGAGGTGCTGGATCCGGTTCAGGATCTGCTTGGAGGCGACGAAGTTGCCGTGGGGTTTCACGTCGGTGTGGACGACGCGGCCGCGGATGGAATCCAGGCGGGGCGCGCCGGGATAACCGGTGACCTCGACATAGCGGAAGCCATGGTAAGTGAACCGCGGTTCCCAGACCTCCTCGTCACCGTCGCCGCGCAGGATGTATGTGTCGGTAGCGCGGGCCCGACGGAGATTTTCCACGTTGATCGTTCCGTTGTCATAGACGAGTTCGGCATGGCGCAGCCGCACAGCCGTGCCCCGGGGACCGCGAACGCGCAACTGGCACCAGCCGGCGAAATTCTGGCCCATGTCGAAGACGTAGACGCCCGGTCGCGGACTCCACATCTTCAGGGGCACGATGGTATCGGTGACGCGGATGGGCGGCATCATCTGTGCGGAAAGCTGACCTTTCGGCGGGTCCACCACCGTGGCCGCCTGCCAGCCCACGTCAATGAAGCCAGGGCGATCCCAACCCGGCGTTTCCAGGCGAGCGTCATAAGTCTCCCCGTCATAAATGCTGTCGGAGAGAATCGGCCCCTGACGCACTTTCCAGGAGGCGTCCGTCACGACCTCGGTTCGCTGGCCCCCTTCCATTTCGATGTTGAGCTGGAGGAGAGCCGCGCGGGAGCCGTACCATCCCTGTCCGAGGATGATGCCCACGGCGTTGGCGCCCTGCCGGAGCAAATCCGTCACGTCATAGGAAGTGTAAAGGACGCGCCTGTCGTAAGTGGTCCAGCCGGGATCGAGCACGTGATCCCCCACCTTCTGGCCGTTGATGCGCAGCTCGTAGTAACCCAGGCCGGAGATAAAGGCGCGAGCGCGGACCGGACGGGCGGGGAGGTTGAATTCCTTGCGGAGCTGGTTCGCTCCCCCGATCCAGTGTCCTTTCCAGTCCGTGGGGTTCAGCAGGCCCATGCTGAAGCACGCGGGACGGCTGTAAGGGCTGGCCCGGCCGGCAGCGTCCCACCAGCGGACTTTCCAGTAATAGGTGCGCCCACTTTCCAGGGGTTTGCCGTTGTAAGTTACGTGAGTAGACTGCGCGCCTTCCACCCGTCCACTGTCCCAGACGTCTCCCACGTTGACCTCGGGGCGGGTGGAGACCAGGATTTGCCAGGCGGTCTGCCGCTGCCCGCGCTCGGTATGCTCGAGCACCCACGAGAACCGCGGGCGCGCGACATCCACGACTTCGGGGTTGACAAGGTATTCGGTGCGCAGCCCGGTGGGCGGCTGCGGTTGCGTCCAGGCAAGCGAGAAAGCAGTGACCAATAACAGGGGCAGCTTGCTATCCATGGCTCGATCTCCGAACTGCCAATTGTACTTTGGAAACGAAGCGGACGGGGCGACGGTCAGACCAGATCGAAACTCTGACCGCGGGTGGGGATGACGACGTCCAGATCGTAGCGCTCGCGGATGGCGCGCGCGAGGGCTTCGGCCTGCGCGGGCTCGCCGTGCACGAGAAACACGCGTTTGAGGGCGGGCGCGATCGGTTTCATCCAGGCGAGCAGCTCCTGCTGGTCGGCGTGCCCGCTCAGCTCGTTCAGCGTTTCCACCTCGGCGCGCAGGCGCATGGGCTCGCCAAAGATGGGAACCTCGGGAAGTTTGTCCACCAGCTTGCGGCCCAGCGTGTTGGCGGCCTGAAAGCCGGTGATGAGCACGGTGTTGCGCGGATCCTCGATGTTGTTTTTCAGATGGTGGAGGATGCGTCCGGCCTCGCACATTCCCGAAGCGGAGATGACGACGAAGGGACCGCGCAGGTCGTTAAGAGCTTTGGACTCCGCCACGTCCTTGACAAGTTTCAGCCGCGGAAACTGGAAGGGATCCTGGCCGCGGGCGAGGAAACCGCGGGTCTCCTCGTCGTAGAGTTCGGCATGCTTGCGGAAGACCTCGGTAATCTCGACGGCCAGGGGGCTATCGAGGAAGATGGGAATGGAAGGGATGCGGCCTGCGTCCGCGAGTTCATGGAAGAGGAGGATCAGTTGCTGGGCGCGGCCCACAGCGAAGGCGGGAACGATGATCTTGCCGCCGCGGGCGCAGGTGCGGTTGATGACGTTGGCCAGCTTGTCGGCGACGACTTCCGCGGGCTTGTGCAGGCGGGCGCCGTAAGTGCTTTCCAGGATGAGGTAGTCGGCGGGCGGCAACGGTTCGGGATCGCGCGTGATGGGCAGATTCTTGCGTCCGACGTCGCCGGAGAAGACGAGGCGGATGCGCTTGCCCGCGTTCTGCCACGTGAGCAGGAGCGCGGCGGAACCCAAGATGTGGCCGGCGTCGTAAGCTTCCCAGACCAGGCCGCCCTCGAGCGGAAGGCGAGTACGCATGGGAGCAGGCCGAAACAGCGGCAGCACAGCCTCGGCGTCGGCGACCGTGTAGAGGGGCTGTACGAGCTCGAACGGCGCTTCGAGGTTGAGCGAGCGGCGGCGCTGGGCGCGTTTGTTGAGATACTCGGCGTCCTTCTCGTGCAGATGGGCCGAGTCGCGCAACATGGGGCCGCAAAGATCCACGGTGGCCTCGGTCGCGTAGATCGGGCCGGAGAATCCCTGGCGCACCAGCGTGGGCAAGTTGCCGCTATGGTCAATGTGGGCGTGGGAGAGCAGGACCGCATCCGCGGAGTCGGGACGAAACGGGAAGCTGGTGTTGCGCTCCCAGGCTTCCTTGCGACGGCCGTGGTAGAGGCCACAATCCAGCAGGTAGCGGCGCCCGTGGATTCGCAGTTCATGCATGGAGCCGGTGACCGTCTGCACCGCGCCCCAGAAGATCAGCTTCATGCGATCCAGCATAACAGCGTGGCGCTCGTTGTATGATCAAAACGGTTGCAGGAGGAAGACATGAACAGCAGCAATCCGGCAAGGCGTGACTTTTTGCGTGCGGCGACGGCGGCGGTGGCGGCGCCGGCGGTGCTGGCCCAGCGCGGGGCCAATGATCGGCTGGGCGTGGCCGTTATCGGCGTGGGCACGCGCGGTTTTCAGTTGCTGCGGGAAGCGCAGGCCATTCCGAACACCGAGATTCGCGTGATTTGCGATCTCTACGACGGCAACCTGCGTCGGGCCAAGGAATTCACCACCAACCAGAAGGTGCGGCTGACCAAGGCGTGGGAAGAGGCCGCCGCCGACCGCGAGGTGGACGTGGTGATCATCGCCACGCCCGATTTCTGGCACGCGCCGCAGGTCATCGCAGCGGCCGAGGCCAAGAAGGATATTTACGTGGAGAAAGGCTGGTGCACGAAGCTGGAGGACGCCAAGCGCATGCGCAAGGCGGTCAAGGAGAACAAAGTGGTGATGCAGCTCGGACACCAGTACAACAGCTTGCCCACCTTCCATCGCGCGCGGCAGATTTACCAATCCGGTGAGCTGGGCAAGGTGCCGCTGGTGCGCACTTACATTGACCGGACCAATCCCTGGCCGGAATGGCAGTTTTATACGGCTTATAACATTCAACAACCGCCCAAGGACGCCGGCCCGGAGACCATAGACTGGGAACGTTTCATCGCCAACGCGAGCAAGAGGCCGTTCGACGTGGAGCGATTTTTCAAGTGGCGCTGCTGGTGGGAGTACTCGACGGGCATCGCCGGCGATCTGATGAGCCACCTGTGGGACTCGGTGAACTTCGTCATCGGCATGGGAATTCCGGAGAGCTGCGTCACCCAAGGCAATCTCTACTTCTGGCATGACGGGCGCGACGTGCCGGACATGTGGCACGTGCTGTTCGATTATCCGAAGCGCGAGCTGGCGATCACGTTTGCCTGCTGCTTCCACAACCGGCACGTAGGCGAGGTGGTGCAGTATCTGGGGCGAGAAAAAACGCTGGAAGTCTCGCCTATGTTCTGCCGCACGTACGTGGCGGAGTGGAAACCGGAGTTCAAGGAACGGCTGGCGGAGGCGCGCAAACTGGCCGAGAAGGCGGGCCTCTCGCCCATGGACATGCCCGTGCCGCCCGACTACTCGTTCAAGAAAGGCGAGCTGGAAGTCAGCAGCCACATGGAAAACTTCTTCGAATGCGTGCGCACGCGGCAGGAGCCGCGTTGCGGGGTGGACCGCGCTTTCGAGGAGGCTGTGACCATCTGCATGTCGGTGGAGGCGTACCGGCAGGAGCGTCGCGTGCGCTGGGACCCCGTGCGTGAGGAGATCGTTTAGGGCCGGGCGTCCGGCGCCTCGCGCGCGATGTTGCGAAGCCACTCGGCGAAGGCGATCTGGGCCGGGGGAACGAAGGCGCGACGCACCCGCGCATAACCGATACGGCGGTGCGCCGTGCCTCGCAGCGGGACGAGGCGGCATCCGCCGGCTTGCCCCGCCGCCATGGCGGGCAAGACGCTGACCCCGAAGCCGGCGGCCACCAGCGCGACGATGCTGGCGAACTGGTCGGTTTCAAAGATCGAATCCGTCTGCCGAAGCGCGCGACGACAAAGCGCCAGGACTTCGTCGCGGAAACAATGGCCGTCGCGTAAGATCAGCCAGCGTTCCCCGCGCAGCGCCCGGGGATCCACTTCCTTTTCGCGGGCAAGCGGATGCCCGGGCGGGAGGGCGACCAGCAAGGGCTCGCGCAGGATTTCCGCACAGATGAGATCCGGGGCGCGCAGCGGCAGGCTCACGACGGCCAAGTCCAGATCGCCCGCCAGCAAGCTCTCCACAAGGCGCGCGGTGATGTCCTCGACCAGGCGCAGTTCGACTTCGGGGTGAGTGCGCCGGAATTCCTCCACGCGCGGCGCCAACAGGTAGGGAAACACGGTGGGAATCACGCCCACGGCGAGCCTGCCGGCCACGCAGGTGCGCAGGGCTTCCAGGGACTGGCGGGCGTCGCTCATCTCACGGAGAATTTGCCGGGCGTGAACCAGCAGTCTCTGGCCGGCGGGCGTCAGGCGAACGCCGCGGGCAAGGCGTTCGAACAGAGCCACGCCGAGCGAGCCTTCCAGTTTGCGGATCTGTTCCGAGAGGGCCGGCTGAGAAATGTTCTCGCTCGCGGCCGCCCGGCTGAAGCTGCCGGCGCGGGCCACGGCCAGGAAATAGCGGAGCTGCCTGAGATCCATAGGAAACACCTATAGCAATTATCGCAATGATCGGATTCCTGGAATCCGCCTCTCTGCCTTAGCATAAACTCAGAACGCACTGCCAAGGCAGATCATTTCAAACCGGGAAAGGAGACGAGACCATGTTTCTGCGCATAGATCGCTTGCAAGTGGAATTACCCGCGCCGCGCGAGGCGGATCCCCGCGCCGCGGTGGCCGTTCAGGAGCTGCTGGGCGGGCGCTTCGGCGAAATGTCCACTCTGATGAACTACATGTACCAGTCCTTCAACTTCCGCAACCGCGAGAAGCTGCGGCCGTACTACGAGCTCATCGCCAACATCGCGACCGAGGAGCTGGGACACATCGAGCTGGTTTCGGCCAGCGTCAACATGCTGCTCAACGGGCCGCGCAAGGATTTCGACCGCTCGGAGGATCCGGCGCAATCGCCCTGGAAGGGCTTGCCGGCCGGATTCAGTCCCCATCACTTCATCGTCACCGGGCAGGCCACGCTGGTGGGCAATTCACTGGGCCAGCCCTGGCGCGGCGACTACGTTTTCTCCTCGGGCAATCTGATTCTCGACCTGTTGCACAACTTCTTCCTCGAGAACGGGGCGCGCCTGCAAAAGCTCCGCGTCTACGAGATGACCGACAATCCGGCCGCGCGCGAGATGCTGGGCTACCTGTTCGTGCGGGGCGGCGTCCATGCGCTGGCCTACGCCAAGGCGCTCGAGCAGCTTACGGGCGTGGACCTGAAGAAAATGCTGCCCATTCCCAACATCCCCAACTCCCACTTTGCGGAAGCGCGCAAATTCGAGGAGCGCGGCGTGCACCGCGATCTCTACCGGTTCAGCCCGGACGATTACAAGCAGATCGCCGCCATCTGGGAGGGCACGCATCCGCAGGACGGCCAGCCTCTGCGCGTAGTGGACGGGCCGCCGCAAGGCGGCAATCTGGCCGAACTGGCGGGCATTGCAAGCTCGTTCGCGCCCGAGTACGCTCCGGAAGAGATCTTCGAGATCGCCGGCAAGCTGTACAACAAGGCTTCGGGGCGCTGAGAGTCTGGCGCTTGCCGATCCCTCCAGGCCGGTCGCGGCCCGCGTCGGAATGTGACGGGCCGCTCCGGCCTTTTTCTTTTCCGGAGCGGCCTCTTCCGAAGGGACGCAACCCGGGGGCCACATATAATCGTGAAAGTGATGCCATCACGTTTCTTGCTGCTGGCCCTGTTGCTGCTGCCCCCTGCTGCTGCTCAAAGGAAGCCGGTAACGCTGGAAGCTCTCGCTGCGCAGCGCCCCATACCGCCGATTTCGCCGGTCTGGGCGCCGGACGGCCGGCGTTTCGTGTACACGGAAGAGGGCCGGTTATGGCTTTACGACATACCGTCGGGCAGCAAACGGGAGCTGGTCGCCCTGGCGGCGTTGAGCGCTGCCGCAGTCAAGACGCAACCGCCGGCCACTTATCCGTGGGAGAACCGCGGCGTGCGCGAACAGAACGTGCAGTGGTTTCCGAACGGCCGTGAACTGCTGCTGCGCGCGGGCGGCGATCTGTTCCTGTTCCGGCCGGCGGCCGGGGGATGGATCCAGTTGACGGCGACGCCGGTGGATGAACGGGATCCCAAGGTTTCCCCGGACGGCCGTCGCGTGAGCTTTCGCCGCGAACACGATTTGTGGGTGCTGGAGGTGGCTTCGCGCCAGGAGACTCGTCTGACCCACGATGGCTCGGAGGCGCTCCGCAACGCGGAACTGGATTGGGTCTATCCGGAGGAGCTGTCGCTGGGAACGGCCCATTGGTGGTCGCCCGATTCCACGCGCATCGCCTACCTTCAGTTTGACGTCAGCCGGCAGCCTTTCTATCCCCAGGTGGACCTGCTGCCGTTGCCGCCCCGTTACGAGCCGCAGCGGTATCCCAAAGCGGGGGAACCCAACGCCGAGGTGCGCCTGGGAGTAGTCGCCGTTTCCGGCGGGCCGACGCGCTGGCTCGATCTCGGGGACACGCGCGACCGGTTGCTCGCGCGTTTTTCCTGGTTGCCTGACTCGAGCGGCATCGCGGTGCAGCGGCTCAACCGCGTTCAGAACCGGCAGGAGCTGGTTCTGGCGGATGCTACGGGCGCGAGAGCGCGCGTCGTATTGGAGGAGAGCGATCCGTACTGGATCAACGTGCGCGATAACTTCCGCTGGCTCAAGGGAGGCAAGGAGTTTCTCTGGTGGAGCGAGCGGGACGGTTTCGGACACCTGTTCCGGTACACGACCGAAGGAAGACTGGTAACTCAAGTTACAAAAGGAGAATGGGAAGTTACCGAAGTTGCCGGCGTGGACGAGAAGAGCGGGTATGTGTACTATCTTTCCACCCAGGCCAGTCCCCTGGAACGACAGCTCTACCGCGTCAGCCTGCAAGGGGGCCCACCGCAGCGCATCACCTCACGCGAGGGAACCCACGCCATCAGCATGAGTCCCGGGGCGGAGCACTTCGTGGATACTTACTCCAGTCTCTCGACGCCGCCTTCGACGGTGCTTTGCGCCGGCGACGGCCGTGAGATCGTCACGCTGCGGCCCGCGGAGACCAAAATCCTCGGCGAATACGAGATCCTGCCGGTGGAAATCGTGACGGTGAAGGCTTCCGACGGGGCCCTCCTGTACGCACGCCTGATCCGGCCCGCCGGTTTCGATCCCGCGCGCAAGTATCCCGCGGTGGTGGCGATTTACGGCGGGCCGCACGCGCAGACCGTGCGCAACGCGTGGTACGGTCTCAGTTTCGATCAGGTGCTGGCGCACCGCGGCTTCGTCGTCTGGCAACTGGACAATCGGGGCTCGGCCGGGCGCGGACATCTCTGGGAGGCGGCAATTTACCGCAACCTGGGCGCCCGCGAGCTGGAGGATCAGAAAGAAGGCTTGCGCCACCTGCTTTCGCTCGGGTTCGTGGACCCCAAACGGATCGGGATCCACGGATGGAGTTACGGCGGCTACATGACGCTGTACTGCCTTCTCAATGCTCCCGAGTTGTTCCGTGCGGGCATTGCCGGCGCTCCGGTGACCGACTGGCGAAACTACGACACGATTTACACCGAGCGTTACATGGGACTTCCGTCAGAAAACCCGGAAGGTTACCGGCGCAGCTCGCCGGTGCACAAGGCGGAGGCGCTCCGGGCCGAACTGTTATTGATCCACAATCTGGAGGACGACAACGTTCTGGTGCAGAACACGATTCAGATGGCGGCCGCCTTGCAGCGTGCGGGCAAACAATTCGCCATGATGTTGTATCCGGCGAAGGGACACGGCGCGCAGAACCGCCGTCACCTGAACTCGCTGATGCTCGAGTTCTTCGAGCGGACGCTCAAGTGAGCGGTCAGCGCGTGCGCCCCCCGGCGCTGCCGGTCTCGCGAGGGATTGGCGCGGCGGCTTCCGTGGAAGCCGCGGTGGGCGGTCCGGAAGCAGCTACCGTCCCGGAAGTTCCGGCAGGCGTGGACCGGATGGTCCCGTAGCCGAGGCCTGCATCGTAGCGCGGGGTCGGGTCCCAACCTGAGCGGGCCGCGGCCCGCGGCGGCTCGTACACCACATACACTTCGCGCGGGCTGTAAAAGCGCCAGCCGAAGGGGCTGGACCAGACGCCGCGGTATGGAATGTAAGTGAACAGCCCGAAGTAAGGATTCCAGTACCAGAAGCTGCTGCGCAGGCGCACTCCGGAGTCGTTCAAAGCCTTCGCCGAGGAAAGATTGGCCAGCGCAATGGTTTCCGCACGGCGTTTGCTCCAACGCAGGAAGGGATCTCCTGTTTTTACGTCGAACTTGCGCACCAGCAACGTGCCATCGAGCGCGAGCGCCTTGCCTTTCTTCACCGTGACGGCCTGCCCGCCAGCTTCGACCAGGGCTCGCCCGGCGTAAACGCGCAAATCGGCGGGATCGGATTGGATACGGTAGAGTCCGTCGTCGCGGATGCTGATCAAGGCCTCTCCAAGGCGCACCGCCAGCAGGCTACCCTTGGTGATTTCGGCGCATTCGATCAACAGAGCGCCAGTGAGCAGCTCCAGGCGGGTATCCATGACGTTATCCGAGAGCAGGCGAAACTCGGTATTTTCCGCCACGCGCAGGAAAACACCCGGCGCCAGCAGGATCTCCGCGCGGCCCGCTCGCGTCTGGAATACGCTCTGCGGAGAGATGTGAGGAAATTCGCCGAACTTGGGCTCGACCTGGCGGCCATCCACCAGGACCTTTCCCTCCACGTAATGGATGAGGCCGGACTTGGCCGAGATTACGCTTTGAGCAACGGCCGCCGGGACGAACAACCCCAGCAGACCGGCCAGCGCCGCCACCGCCCCGTTGTGCTTCATGGGGACACCTCGCACTTCAATCTTCGCCCTTTTTGTGACGCGGGTCAAGCCGGAATCGTTGCCACCAATGGGGGTCGTGAAGCCCTCAACGCGCGCCGGGACCCAAGGCGGCAAGCTGATCGAGATCGAATTCCCGGTACAGATCGAGGCAGAACAGCTCCGGTGCAGCGCGGTATTCCACGGGTGCATCCAGCAGGTGACGCAGCGACGCCGCGCCTTCCCGCACGTGCACTTCGCGGAAACGCTGCGGTTCCAGCGCCGCGGCCGCCAACCCGATGACCTGCGAGCGGATCCCGCGGACCTCCAGCCGCAGCGCACCGCCCGGCTGCAACCATTCGGCCAGCGCGAGCAACTGCGCCACTTGCAACCCCAGCGGGCGTTCCCCCATGGTGGCCACGAGCTGCGTCCAGGCAAAGGCCGCGGGCTTCTCCGGCGCCGCGTCGCCGAAGAAAAGCAGGTCCACCGCGAGCACCCGTTCGCCGCGGTTGACGCGATCGGCGACCGCAGCGGCCGAAGCGCGCTTGCCTTCGTCGTTCAGCACCATCGTGGCCGGGGCATCCTCCGGGGCCGTGATGGCTTTGATCCACAAGCCGGTAGCGCTGAGGCCGGAATCGAATTCAAAACGATATCCGTGCGTCTCAATACCTTTGTTCTTGGTGTTGGAGACGGCCCACGCATGGCGCAGGGCGGTTTTGCGATAGCGAAGCAGGCGGGCGAGCAAGGCTCGCGCCTCGTCCGCAGGACGCCGGAGGCGCTCGATCTTCTCCGCCATGCGGCGCGCCAGCCCGAGAATGGTGAGGTTGTCCGGAGGAAGGCCGACCGCGAGTTCCTCGAAGCTGCGAATTTCGCGATCCACGCCGGCTTCGTGGTCGGGCACGCCGAGGCCAAAATGCCGGTTGAGGAACCGGTAGAACTGCCGCCGGTTGTCGAGCTGGTAGTTGTGCGTCGAGGGATCCGTGTTTTCGTGCCAGGCGAAGGCGGAAGCGGCGCCGGCTTGCTGAAAGAACGGACGCACGGCGTCGAAGATATACGGCTTGACCAGCGGGGCGCGGAAGCAGCAATCATCTTCGGCGTTGTAGATGAGCAAGGTGGGTCGCGGGGCGCGCAGGGCGGTAAGCACGGGATAGTCGGCCAGGTTTAACAAATCCGTGGCGTTTTGTTCTATGTCGCCAATATCCGCGGGACGCTCGATGCGGGAGACGACGGAAGCGTAGCCGGCCACCGGAACCGCCAGACGGACGCGCTCGTCCAAGGCCGAAAGCACGATGGTCTGCCAGCCCCCGCCCGAAAGCCCGGTCATGGCGATGCGCGCGCGATCCACGTGGGGATGGTCCCAGAGATAATCCAACCCGCGACGCATGGCCAGATAGAACAGGCCTGCGGCGTTGGCGCCCACCAGATCCAGATGAGCGCCGAACCAGTGCGCGTTCTCTTTGTGCGACAGCTCTCCCATGCCGATCCATTCGAGATTCAAGGCGAGAACGCCGTGGCGGGCGAGGTGAATGCAACGTTTCTGTTTGTACTCGACCGCCTTGCCGGGAGGGCCCACGTGCCCGTTGACGTTCAGCACGGCGGGAAGACGTCCGCGCAGCTCCATGGGTTCATAAAGGATGGCAGTGGAAGCGAAACCGGGGACGATTTCGTAACGCAGTTTGCGCATGCGGTAGCCATTGCCGCCCGGAAGCAGACCGAGGTCCTCGAAACGGGCAGGCGATTCGATCCATTCGCGCGGCCAGCCGTGGAAAATCACTTCGCGCAGGATGCGGTGACGTAACTGCGGGGCGGATTCCAGCCATCGGGCGCCGGCTTCGGGCAGAGCGGGCGCCCTGGCCATCAGATAGCGGCGCAACTCCAGGGTGACCGCATCGGGTGAATGCAGAGGCGGTTCGAGCAAACGCGCAACCTCCCGCGGCTCGGCCTGTGCAAGCACGATCACCCACACGGCCAGCAAGGCGAGAAGGATTCTGGCGAAACGCATCGAAAGCCCTCCTTCTCAGGTGAAGATGAACTGCGCCGTGGCGACGCAGGTGGTTTGCGGGACCAGGCGCACCCAGTGAGCGCTGAATCCGGCAGGAAAGACGTGATACCGATAACCGTTCACCTTCATGGTTTCGTAAGTTTCCCAGCTTCCGTTGCCGAGAAAGTCCACTTCGATGCGGATCTCGGCAGTCCGGTCGGTCTTGAGGTGCAGGACTTTATTCTGAAATCCGGTGAACAGGAAAGGCTCGCTGGCCTCGCCCGCACGAACTTCGCTGTTTCGCCACGGGCCGCCCCAACCCTGCGGTTTTCCGAAGCTCCATAAATCATCGGTCTTGCCGAACCAGAGGCCGGCCTGCGGCTGGCCGCCCAGCGGGTTGTTGTCGGCGTTCGGCGTATTCTGATTGCCGGCCATAACAAACAAGCCACGGAAAGAACAGTAATCGGGGATGATGCGCAGGTGCTGGCAGACGGGCTTGAGTCCCCAGATTGCATCTTCGAAGGCGATGGGTTGCAGTTCGTAAAACATGCCGTGCATGTCCACCAGGAAACGTTCGGTTTCCACTTCGCGGATGCGGGTCCATTCCGTCTGCCAGGCGTGATCGAAGGTATGACTGGCCTTGGGCAAGCGGTAGCGCTGCCAGCGTCCGTTGACGAGCGCCCAGAACAGGACCGAGGCCTCGTCCCAGCCTGTGCAGAACATCACCTGCCCCAGGTTGCGCCGCGCCGCGCAATCCATGTGCGGCTTGCGGCTGAGGGCGCGCCACTGTTTGCCGTCGTACTCGAACAGGCCTGCCTGCGTTTCGCCATACTGGTAAAAGCCGTTGTTGGCGACCACGACGCGGCCCTGCGCCGTACAACCTCCCTTGAAGTGCGGGCGTTTGATGCCGAACTCTTTGTTGAGATCGAACAGAAGGTAAGTCTTGAGGCTGCTCACGTCCATTTCGAAGAGCAGGCCCTCCATGGTAAGCATGTAGACGCGATTGGCGGGATCGCTGAGGTGATCCATGGTGGCCGTGAGGCGGTGGTCGAGCAGCGATTCGATGACGCGGAAGTTACCCCGCAAATCTATCGCGTAAGGGCCGATGATGGCCTGCTGGGACTGCGTGTGCACGTAGCGATTGGCGTGAGTGCCGTCGCTGCGATGCACCAGGCGAATATTCAGGCGCTCATCAATCACGTGAAGGCCCAGGCCAGCGCCGGTGGGCGCCTTGTGCGAGTTATAAGTTACGGCCCAGAGCACGTCGGCCCAGGGCAGAAGCGCGCCCACGCCCGATTCGGAACGGGCCGGCCCGGTGTCGGCTTTTACTCCGAGATTGGGCAGTCCCGGAAGAAAGCTCTGCGGTCTCGCGGCCGAAAGGCCGGCGAGGAAAGCACAGGCAGTGCGTCGGGTCATGAAAATCCTCCGTGAAGACCGTCAAGGAACGATCGCTGGGCATTGTAGCGAAACGTCGTGAGGAGGCGGGCGGGCGGCGCCCGCAGGTAGTGGACACGCGTGTCGGATTTTGATATGGTAGCTCGCCGGAGGAAGAACTCATGTTCCGCTGTTTTCGCTACGTTTTGGTGAGCGCCTGGATGGTAGCATGTCTGCC
>Ga0197142_1001368_pt1 | contig 22403 bp, 19 predicted proteins | sample GBS60_MetaG_FD_148614 | JGI IMG/M metagenome (GOLD analysis project Ga0197142, IMG submission 148614) | Sediment microbial communities from Great Boiling Springs, Gerlach, Nevada, United States - GBS 60_MetaG | ecosystem: Environmental > Aquatic > Thermal springs > Hot (42-90C) > Sediment... | reverse complement strand
GGGAACCAGGCCTTCAACACGCTGCTGGTCTTCCGCGTTGACCGGCTCTCCCGCAAGGTCCGCGAGCTCGCCCAGATGGTGGACGAGCTCACCAAGAACGGCGTCACCCTCAAGAGCATCACCGAGCCGTTCGATACCTCGAACGCCGCGGGCAAAATGATGCTCCAGATGCTCGGCGTCTTTGCCGAGTTTGAGCATGCCACCATTGTCGAGCGCACCAAGGTCGGCATGGAGAAGAAGGCTAAGGGCGGGAGCTTCGTGGGCGGCAACGTGCCCTACGGCTACCGGCTCGACCCGGAGAAGGGTCTCGTCGTCCACGAGGAAGAAGCGGTGATCGTCCGCAAGATGTTCCAGATGTACGCCCTCGGCAGGGAAGGCGCCTCGGCCATCTCGAAGCAACTCAACGAGGCCGGCCACCGCAACCGCAATGGCCGCAAGTGGGGCCGCCGCGTTGTGCTCTACATGCTCAAGAACCCGGTCTATGTGGGCAAGATCCGCTGGCGCGAGGTGCTCTACGAAGGTCACCACGACCCTCTCGTGTCAGAGGTGCTCTTCGAGAAGGCGAACCAGGTCCTCCAGGAGCGCCACGAGGATCTCAAAGGCCGCCAATGGCACAACGGCGATGAGCGGCTCCTCACGGGCATCGTCAAGTGCAGCCGCTGCAACAGCCACATGTTCGGTGGCGGCGGTTACAAGAAAGGCGTCCATGTCCCGTATTACGTCTGCTCGAAGCGCTACAACGACCACGATTGCGAACAAGACTACGTGCGGGCCGATCTGCTGGAGTCGGCGATCATCGAGGACATCAAGGCCATGTTCCGGGACGAGCAGTTCATGGCCCGCGTTTGGGCGGAGGCCAACAAACGGCTGTGCGCGGAGAAGCCGAACCTGGAAAAGGAGATCGCGAAGGTCGAAACGGAGGCCGCGAAGGCTCAGACAGCCCTGGATCGCTACTTCGAAGCGTTCGAGGCGGGTACGCTCCAGGCCGAACTATGCAACCAGAAGGTGCGGGACCTGCGGGCTCGGCTCGAAGAACTGGAGGCCGAAAAACGGGAGCTGGAGGCCCGGCGAGAAAGGCTGGAGCTGCCGGCCATCGACCGCGACATGTTGGCGTCGCTCATGGACAACTTTGAGCGGGTCATGGCCAAAGCCCCGAATCCGCAGAAGAAGGATCTGCTGCGCCGGCTGGTGAAACGAGTGCTGGTTCATGACCGCCGCACCATTGAGATCTGGTACGGGTTACCAAACTCGCGGGGGATCGAAGACTGGAACAATTGGCTCCTCAGGCAGGACTCGAACCTGCAACCCTCCGGTTAACAGCCGGATGCTCTACCATTGAGCTACTGAGGAGCAGTCCGTTGGGGCCCGTTACCCCTCTGAAATTAAAGCAAACGGACCCCTGTCCTGTCAACCCTCGGCGCCGGCGGCGCCGGCTTCGGCCGCCCGCAGCCTCTCCACCAGGCCGAGCGGGGGCTCCGGACGCAGCAACGGGAACAGGATCACGTCCCGGATCGACCGCGAATCGGTCAGCACCATCGCCAGCCGATCGATGCCGATGCCCTCGCCCCCGGTCGGCGGCAGTCCGTAACACATCGCCCGCAGATAGTCCTCGTCCATGCGATGCGCCTCCTCGTCGCCGCGCTCGGCCAGCGCCAGTTGCATCTCAAAGCGACGGCGCTGCTCCTGCGGATCGTTCAGCTCCGTGTAGGCGTTGGCGATCTCCATGCCCCCGGCGTAGATTTCGAACCGCTCGACGAACTCCGGCTCGTCGGGCTTGCTCTTGGCGAGCGGCGAGGTCTCGATCGGATAGTCGTAGACGATTGTCGGCTCGATCAGATGCGGCTCGGCCACCTGCTCGAAGACATCAAGCAGCGCCTCGCCGGGCGATGCCTTCCTCGAGCGTCTCGCCAGCCAGGCCGGATCGCGCAGATCGTCGAGGCTGGGCCGGGGCCCGTCGCGCCAGAACTCAACGATCGCCTCGCGAAGACTGAAACGGCGGATTCGGCCGAAGTCCAGCTTGCGCCCTTGCCAGTCCACCACGGCCGAGCCGGTCGCGTCGACGGCGACCTGCCGCAGCAGCTCACAGGAGAGGTCCATGAGGCCGCGGTAGTCCGTGTACGCCTGATAGAACTCCAGCATCGTGAACTCGGGATTGTGCTGGGTGGAGATGCCCTCATTGCGGAAGTTCCGGTTGATCTCGTAGACGCGTTCCAGTCCGCCGATCACCAGCCGCTTCAGGTACAGCTCGGGCGCGATCCGCAGGTAGAGATCGATGCCCAGCGCGTTGTGGCGGGTGATGAACGGGCGGGCCGTGGCGCCGCCGTAGACCGGCTGCATCATGGGCGTCTCCACCTCGATAAAGCCGCGCTCCTCAAGCTGGCGGCGGAAGGAGGCGACGATCCGACTCCGAACGAGGAAGACGCGCCGGACTTGGGGGTTGGCGATCAGGTCCAGGTACCGCTGCCGGTAGCGCGTCTCGATGTCCTCGAGGCCGTGCCACTTCTCCGGCATGTTCAAAAGCGTCTTGGCGAGAAAGTAAAGCCGCTCGACGTGCAGGGTCAGCTCGCCCGTCTTGGTGCGGAAGAGGTAGCCCTCGGCGCCGATGATGTCGCCGAGGTCGAGCAGCCGCTTGTAAAGCTCGAACTCGGCTCCGGTGAGGCTGTCCTGCCGCAGGTAGATCTGGAGGCGTTCGCCCTCCTGCATGAGATGGGCGAAGCCGGCCTTACCCATGCGCCGGATGGTCTGGATTCGCCCGCAGATGCGCAGCCGGCTCCGGTTGCGCTCCAACTGCTCAGCCTCAGCTCCTCCCCAAAGTCGCACAACCTCGGGGATCGTGTGTGTGAAGTCGAACCGGTGGCCGTAAGGGGCAAAGCCGAGCGCTTGAATCTCGCGCACACTGGCCAGGCGCTGGCGCAAAATCTCATCTTCGAGCGACAAGTCCGGCTCCTCTCAATCGTTGCTGAGGCGACCATTATAAACGCCGCCTCAGCTTCCTCGGGGATAGCAGCCCAGCACCCGGAGAAAGTCGGCCAGCTCGCTCAGATGGCGCAGGGCGTTGCGGACCCTCGGCTCATCGGTGCGGCCGAGGAAGTCGAGGTAAAAGAGATACTCCCAGGGCTTTCCGCGAAGCGGGCGAGACTCGATCTTCGTCAGGTTGATGTCTCGGAGGGCGAAAGCGCTCAAGGCCCGGAACAGGCTTCCCGGCACGTTCCGCGTCGAGAACACCAGGGATGTCTTGTAGGCCTGTTTGTCCGTTTTCGGCGGCTTTGCCGGCCGACCCTTGGCCCCTAGCAGAAAGAAGCGGGTGAAGTTGCGGTGGTCGTCTTCAATCGAACGGCGCAGAATGCGGGCGCCGTAGATGTCGGCCGCCACCTCGGAGGCGATCGCCGCGGCGTCGCGCAGACCCTCTTCGACGATCATCTTGACGCTGCCGGCAGTGTCATAGTAGGGCACCCGCTCGAGCTCCGGATGTCGACCGAGGAACCGCAAGCATTGGTTCAGGGCCACGGGGTGGGAGAAGACACGGCGAATGTCCCGGAATTTCACTCCCGGAAGCGCAATCAGGTTGTGAACGATGCGGACATGCGTCTCGCCCAGGATCGGCAACTGGTAGTCGAGCAGGTGGTCGTAGTTCTCATGCACCGAGCCGTGGAGCGTATTCTCGATCGGAATCACCGCCCGATCCACTTCGCCGGCGGCGAGGGCTTGGAATACCTGCTTGAACTGCGCAAACGGGACCACCTCGACGTCGGGGCCGGCCAGTCGATAGGCGGCTTCCTGGCTGAAAGCGCCGAGCTCACCCTGAAAGGCAACCCGCTTGCGCCTCTGGGTCACGGGCCCTCCCAGCGTTTCGCATCCGGGGCAGGCAGTCCAAGCAGATCAAGAATGCGGTCGACGCTGTGATCGACCAGATCCAGGACGGTTTCCGGCCGGTGGTAGAAGCCGGGGATCGGTGGAGCGATGATGGCCCCCATCTCGGCCAGCTCGACCATGGTCCGCAAGTGGCCGAGATGCAGCGGGGTTTCGCGCACCATGAGAATGAGCTTGCGGCGCTCTTTGAGGGTGACGTCGGCGGCGCGCAGCAGCAGATTGGAGGTGATGCCCCGGGCGATAGCCGACATGCTGTGAATGGAGCAGGGGGCGATCACCATGGCATCGACCGGATAGGAGCCGCTCGCCAGGCGGCAACTGAGATCGTCCAGCGAGTAGGTGAAATCGGCGAGCGCCCGGAAGTCCTCGATCTTTTTGCCGGTTTCGATCAAGGCGGTGCGGGCGCCGAGCCGGGTGAGGATGAGATGGATCTCCACGTGAGGATTTCGGCGCAGTTTTTCGAGCAGGCGCAGGCCGTAGATGGCGCCGCTGGCTCCGGAAACTCCCACGACAATTCTCAAAATTGGACTCCTTTGGGCGGCGCTTGTTCCGAAATCGGAACAACTGAACTCGCCCGCTGCTTGCCGCCCCCCGCGCCGGCGGCTATAATTCAGTCAAAGGCTTCTGCTATGTTCCCTCGCCGCAGCCAGCCGGCGGTTGCCGGAGAACGCCATCTTAGCATGGAGGATGCCGGCCGCAAACTCAAGCAGGCCCGCGAGCGGCTGAACCTGCGCTACCGAGACGTCGAGCAGGCGAGTCTGCGGATCGCCGAGCGCCACAACAACGACGAGTTCGCCATCGCCTTGAGCCGGCTGGCCGACATCGAGAACAAGGGGACGGTGCCGAGCATCTACCGCCTCTACAGCCTCTGCGCGATCTACCGGCTGGACATGCTGGAGGTGATGCAGTGGTACGGGGTGGACGTCTCGCAGCTTCCGGCCGATGCCGCGGCCATCGAACTGGAGACCACCCACCTGATCGGCTACTCGCCGAACGAGCATGGCGTCGTACAGGTTCCGCTCTCGCTCGACCCGGGTCTGGATCCGACCAAAACGACCTATCTGAGTCGGATGATCCAGCGCTGGGGGACCCTGCCGCTGATGTTGCTGAACGGAGTGGACTTGCGAAGTCACCGCTACGGCTTCGTCGGCACGGAAGATTGGTGGATGTACCCGCTCATTCAGCCGGGCTCGCTGCTGATGATCGACGAGACCAAACGCCGGATCGCCAGCTCCGGCTGGTCCAACGAATTCGAGCGGCCGATCTACTTTCTCGAGCACCGGCAGGGTTACGCCTGTAGCTGGTGCAGCCTGCGCGATTCGCAGCTCATCCTGCTGCCGCACCCCGCCTCGAGTTTTGAGCCGAAGGTTTTCGCTTATCCCGAGGAGATCGATGTGATCGGCCAGGTGGTTGGAATCGCTATGCGTCTGGATCCGGCCCAGCGGCGCCGCATTCGTTCTTGAGCAGCTCGAGCAGCATCTCCAGGTCGTGCAGGTACAGCTCGCGCTCGGCGCGCCGCGCACTGCCGGGGATCAGGTTTCGGTAGGGGGTCAGCCGGAGCCAGGCGTCCAGCACCGCGCGCTTGTTGTTGCCGAGCGCGGACAGGTAGAGCTCCAGATCGGCCTTCTGCTGCTCCAGGCTGTAGCACAGCCACTCGGCAAAGGCCTGCGCATGGCTTTGGCGCAGCGTCCGGTCGGCCTCCTCCTGTCCGAACATTAAGGCGAAACCGTGGTGTTCGTAGACGTCCGTGTTCGGATTTCGCAGCGAGGACAGATACACGAGACGGCCGAACACGGAAGGGATCTGCGAAAGGGTGTGGCGCCAGAGATCGGCCGCAGCCCCGCGCTCCAACGTCGCCTTGGCCACCGTCCGTCTCATGGCTGAGCCTGCCCAGTCGACGGATACATCTCTTCCCCGCCCATTATATTACACCAGACAGCCGCGCCAGACAGCATTGTTCTGAAATTCGAAAATCTCTCGCGTTTTCCATCGCAAAGCGCCGACCAGCCGTTAGGCTGATATCGATGTTCCGGAAGATCCCGGAACAAAGCTCGTCCGAGGAGAACAAGGCAATGAAGAAGATCCTTTGGGTTCTGATCCTGGCGCTCCAGTTTACGGGGGCCGTGAGTGTGGTGACCGCCGAGTCGCCGTTCCCCGAGTGCTTGCCCTGCCCGCCCAAGCCGGGGACGACTCGGTAATTGAGTCGCTTTTTCGCCGAAACCCAGGTCCAGCGAAGCCGGCAGAGTGATACACTGTCGGGCTGAGGGCCGCCAGTGAACCTCACGCTGATCCTGGGCGATGCGGAGCGGGCACTGTGGCTCGTGGTCTACGTAGCCCAGATTGTCCTGCTGGCCCGGCTGGTTGAGCAGGGCCTGCTCCGCCGATACCGATTCTTCGCCCTGTACCTCGGTGTCCAAATTCTCGAGGCCAGCCTGCTGCTTGGGATTCCCGGGGATACCACTGCCTATGGCGTAGTCTACGCCGCGTTCGTGCCCATCATCGGAGTGTGCGCCACGCTGGCGGTGCTCGAGCTCCATGATTTGGTGCTACGGGGCTACCCCGGGATCCGAAGCCTGGCCCGCTGGGCGATCACCGCCAGCTTGGGGGTGGCCCTTGGTATCGCCGCCCTCACGCTGTCGCCGGACTTGAGCAATCCGAACGAGGCCTACCCCCTCATGCGATCCTTCCACGTGTTCCAGAGGGTGCTCTACTCCGCTTTGTTCCTCTTCGTCCTGTTTGCCACAGGCTTTCTGCTGTGGTTTCCGCTGCCGCTGAACCGCAACACCGTCCTGCATACGCTCGTGTTCCTGGTCAGCTTTGCCGGCCGGTCCGTCACGTTGCTGCTGCGCAACGTCGGCGGGCCGGATCTGCGAGAGCTGGCCAGCACGATCAATTTGGGCGTCGCCGGAATGTGCTTGCTGGTCTGGATCTTGTTCCTCACCCGAGCCGGCGAACAGCGCATGGTCATTTCCGGCCACCGCTGGCGGCCGAGCGAGGCCGACCGTCTTGGGGAGCAACTCGAGTCCATTAACGCCACGTTACTTCGCACCGCCCGAAAGCGCTAAAAGAATATCCCCCCTTGATTGTGGGGTGGAGAGTGAAAGAATTCTCTGTTTTTGTTGCAAATGCCGCGAAAGTCGGCTATGCTCTTGCTGAGGGAAACGCAACAGGAGGTGCGCGCGTCGATGAACGCTTTCGAAGCGGCTGCGATCGCGGCAACGCTAATGGGCGTCGCGTTGTCGTGGTTTTTCTGGAGGCTGGTGTCCTCTGCCAGAGTTCGGGGGGTTGACCCCGAGTGGCTGAAAAGCTTCTCCACGGCCACGTACCGCCCAATGGAGCGCTTGCTGTCGGAGGAGGACGTAGAATTCCTGAAATCTCAACCCGGCTACTTGCCCGGTATGGAGAGGGCCTTGCGCTCGGGCCGGCGCCGCATCTTCCGCGCGTATCTGCGGAGCCTGGCCAGGGATTTCAACCGCTTGCACCTTGCCTTGCGCCTGGCTCTGTTGGAGTCGCCGAGCGATCGGCCGGACTTGGCCACCGTCCTGTTAAGGCAAAAGGTGAGGTTTTTTCTGGCCCTGGCGGCGGTGCATCTCCGCCTGTGCTTACACGCTGTCGGCATCGGTACCGTCGACGTGCGCGGCCTGGTTTCGACCGTGGACCGTATGCAGGCCCAGCTGAGGAGTCTCAGGTCCCTCGCGGCCGCGGCGTAGCGGCCCCGGGGGCAATTGCCGAAGCTTGGAGCCTGCGCAGGGCCTCTTTGGCCGCCTGGAGCTCCGGGAATCGCTTCTCCTCCATCACAAACTGCTTTGTGTGCACCCGGCGGCGGGAGCCGGAGTGCTCGACCGGAAACTTCAGATGCAGCATTTCGTGGTAGACGACGTAGTCGACCACCAGGCGAGGCACTTCCGGACGATCCAGCCATGAGCTGATCACGATGGCGTTATGCGAGGGGTCGTAATGACCCAGGCGCGTGCGCGAGGGCCTTTGGCTCCAACCAAGCACCGGTCGCGCCAGTAAGCCGTTGAAGAATCTAAGATTTAGCTCTTCGAAAACCTCCACCAGGTCAAAACAGCGGCCCTGGGGACCGGAGTGCTGCTTGCGGCCCCGCGCCTGCCGGATCAGGTGGAGCCTCCGGCGGAAGTCGCGGCGATTGAGAAACCGCCGGTAGCGATCCTGGTGCTTGGCGGGCACCGGGCGCCGGAGCAGGCGGGCAACCAGGATGTGGGCAAGCGCCTCGAGCACCGCCAGAGGAGCGCCTTCCAGGAGGTCCGAGATGCGGACCAAGATGCGGCCATTGCGCGCTTCAATCACGCTGCGGTCGCTGGCGAAGCGGCAGAATCGAACCTCGATGGCCGGCACCGCGTCCGACCGGGTCAGCTCGCGCCAGGCCCGCTCATAAAGGGTGCAAAGATCGCCCGCTGCGTTTTTCGGCGTTTGGACTCGCACACTCGCTGTGCGTACTATAGTAGCTTGCGCATCGAGGCGACCGGTTGGCGATGCGAGGAGGAAGTTTGCGGAAGGCGAAGATAAGCGCACTCGGCTGCTATACGCCCCCGGGCGTGTTAAGCAACGAAGATCTGGAGAAAATGGTGGAGACCAGCCATGAGTGGATCCTCGAGCGCACCGGCATCACGAAGCGGCATATCGCTCCCCCGGAGATGGCCACCTCGGACATGGCGGTCGAGGCAGCCCGGGCCGCTCTGAGCGCCCGGGGCATGGACCCGTCCGAGGTTGAGGCGATCCTGGTGTGCACCGTCACGCCGGACATGATGTTTCCCTCGACGGCCTGTTTGGTGCAGGACCGGCTCGGTGTCAAGCGGGCTTGGGGTTTTGACCTGGTGGCGGCCTGCTCCGGTTTTGTCTATGGGCTGACCACGGCGGCGCAGATGGTCGCCGCAGGGGCCCACGACCGTATCCTGGTGATCGGCGCTGATACGATGTCGCGCATCATCAACTACAAAGACCGAACCACCTGTGTGCTGTTCGGCGACGGCGCCGGCGCCATGCTGGTCGAGCCGGCCGGCGAGCAGGAGGTTGGCTTCATCGACTTCAACAACCTGATCGACGGCTCGGGCGCGGCCTTCCTGAACATGCCCGCGGGCGGCAGCCGGCTGCCGGCGAGCCATGAGACGGTGGACAAGTGCCTCCACTATGTCCATCAAGACGGCCAGCAAGTTTTCAAGTACGCCGTCAGGACGATGTATGAGACCTGCCGGGAGCTGCTCGAGCGCAACGGGCTCTCCGCCCGTGACGTGGCCGCTTTCATCCCCCATCAGGCCAACAAGCGAATCATCACGGCGACGGCGGAGCGGCTGGGCATTCCCGAGGACCGGGTGATTCTGAACATAGGCCAGTACGGTAACACGACGGCTGCCACCATCCCCCTGGCCACTCGGGACGCTGTTTGCCAGGGCAAGCTCAAAAAAGGCGACTTGGTTCTGTTCGCCGCGGTCGGGGCCGGCTACACGGCGGGCGTAAATCTGTGGCGATGGGAGATCTGAGCGCTCGGCCCGTTGGGGGAGGCGCGTTTGCTGCCGGCAGGGCTCCTGCGCGTGCTCCCCGGATGAAACCGGAATGAACGCCGCCGCCGTACTGCACCGCGTCGCGATTCCCCTGCATGAACCGTTCCGCATTGCAAGCGGCGCCGTGGCGGTCAAGGAGAGCATCCTCATCGAACTCTCAGTCGACGGGGTGACGGGTTTCGGCGAGGCCTCGCCGATGCCCGGTTCGTTTTACTCGCCCGAAACCCCGGAGTCGAGCTGGCGCGAGCTTGAACAGCGCCTGATTCCTTGCTGGCTGGCTAATCCATTGGCCCATCCCGAGGAGGTTGCGGCGCGTCTGGAAGAGGTTTCGCCGGATCCGTTTGCCCGCGCCGGGCTGGAGGGCGCCTGCTGGGATCTGCTGGCCCGGCGGTCGGGTAAGCCCCTGTTCGAGCTGCTCGGCTCCCGTAAACGCCCAATCCCCTCGGGCGTTGCCGTCGGGCTTTACGACACGCTGGAGGAGCTGCTCGACCGCGTCGGGCGCTTCCTGGCGCAGGGCTACCGGCGCGTGAAGATCAAGATCCAGCCCGGCTGGGACATCGAACCGGTGCGCGCCATCCGAGAGCGCTTCGGCCGGATCCCGCTCATGGTGGATGCCAATGCCTCCTACACCCTGGAGGATGCCCCCATCTTCGAGGAGCTGGATCGTTTCCAGTTAATGATGTATGAGCAACCGCTGGGGAAAGACGCCCTCGAAGAGGCGGCCGAACTCCAGCGGCGCCTGCGCACGCCGATCTGCGCAGATGAATCGGCCGATTCGCCGGCGGCTCTCAAAAAGATTCTCCGGCTCGGCGCGGCGAAGATCCTCAACATCAAGGTCCAGCGAGTCGGCGGCCTGGCCGTTGCGCGCCGCATGCACGATCTGGCGGCGGGCGCGGGAATGGGCTGCTGGTTAGGCACCATGCCCGAGCTGGGCGTGGCCTCGGCCCAGGCGCTGCATTTGGCGACGCTCGACGGTTTCACCTACCCCACCGACGTCGAGGCGTCGCTCCGCTGGTTCGTCGATGATCTGGTCCATCCGCTTATCGAGATCGATCGGGAGGGGTACCTTCACATCCCGGAGGGGCCGTCGAGCGGCTGGACCCTGGATCGAGCCAAGCTGGAACGCTATCAGGTGGCCTGTTTGCGCTTGCACCCGTAGAGGCGAACGACGTTCTCGATCAGCCGGAGACCGCAGTCGTGTTCGAGCGTCAGGATGGACTCCGGGTGGAACTGCACCGCCTCGATCGGCAGCTCGCGATGGCGAACGCCCATGATGACGCCGTCCTCGGAGGTGGCGGTGACCTCCAAACAGGCAGGCAACTTCTCCGGAATCGCGTACAGGGAGTGGTAGCGGCCCACTTTGAACTGCCTGGGCAGGCCCTCGAAGACGCCGACGCCTTTGTGCTCGATGCGGGACGGCTTGCCGTGCATCGGATAGGGGAGCACGCCGAGTTCGCCGCCGAAGGCTTCCACCACCCCCTGTAACCCCAAGCAGACGCCGAAAATCGGCACCTTGAGCCGCGCGGCCGCCCGCACCAGCTCCGGCACGCCGAAATCGCTCGGCCGACCCGGACCGGGCGAGATCAGAATCAGATCGGGAGCGAGCTCCTCGATGAGTCGCACGGGAAAGCCGGCGCGATAGGTGATGACCTCGGCGCCCGTCTGCCGCACATAGTTCGCCAGGGTGTGAATGAAGCAGTCTTCGTTGTCAACGAGCAGCAGCCGCACGCCCCGCCCCGGGGAGGAACGCGGCTGCTCGGGCGAGTCGTCGCCGGCCATGGGGCCTCGGACGGCGCGGAAGAAGGCGGTGGCCTTCATGCGCGTCTCCCGCTCCTCGGCCTCCGGGTCGGAATCGTACAACAGCGTCGCCCCGACCGAGTACTCGGCCATGCCGTTCTCCAGATGCACGGTGCGGATGCAGATGCCGGTATTGACGTCGCCGTTGAGCGAGATCATGCCCACCGCCCCGGCGTACCAGCCACGGGCGTCGGTTTCGAGCTCCTCGATGGCCATCGCGGCGGCTTTCTTCGGCGCACCGATCATGGTCACCGACCACATGTGAGTGAGAAAGGCGTCGAGCGAATCGAAGCCCTCGGCGAGGATTCCCTCCACATGGTCCACTGTATGGAAGACCCCGGCATACGCTTCAATGAGCCGGCGTCCGATCACCTTGACCGAACCGGGCACGCAGACGCGACTTTTGTCGTTGCGGTCCACGTCGGTGCACATGGTCAGCTCGGACTCCTCCTTGGGCGAGGCCAGCAGGTCGCGAATGTTGTCGGCATCACGCAGGGGATCGCCGGTGCGCCGGGCCGTACCCGAGATCGGGCAGGTCTCGACGCGCCGCCCCTCGACGCGCACGTACATCTCGGGTGAGGCGCCGATGAGCTGCTCGTCGCCCAACTGCAAGAAGAATTCGTAGGGGCTGGGGCTGGCGACCTGGATGCGCTGGAACAGCACGGAAGGCTTTTCGGGGAAGGGCGTACGGAAGGTCTGACGCAGCACCACCTCGTAGTAATCGCCCCGGCGCATACCCTCGCGCACCTTCTCCACCTTCGCCATGTACTCCTCGGGAGTGTGGTCGCAGGTGATCTCGCCTGGAGCGGGCAGCTCGATGTCGGGCACGGGCTCAGCCGTTCGTTCCAAGGCAAGCGTGCTCAGACCGTCCTTTTCAAAGTCGTACTGGTAGCGCTCGATGACCTCCTTCTTGCGGTCCATGAAGTAGATGTCGTCGCACAGGAACAGATGGATATCCTTTTTACGCCGCCGCGGCTTGCGCAATGGGATCGGATCGAACCGAAAGAGAAGGTCGTAGCCGAAGGCGCCGATAAGCGCAAGGTGGGGATCCTGGCAGGGCGCGAACTCCTCGATCAGGGCGCGCAGGATGGAGAACGCCGACGGCTGCTTGCTCCGCTGCTCCTCGGGAAACAGGGCCGGTAAAGGCTTGAGCGTTCCGACGAGCGTCCCCCCACAGACCTCAAAATCTTCCCAGTGCGGGTGAGATTCGAGCACCGGCGCGAGCAGGCGATTGAGGATTTCGCCGCGCAAATTCAGCGGCCGGAACTCCAGGCGGCGCTCGAAGGCGATGATCTCCACCGGCGGCGCGTCCGAGGCGATGTCCCAGCGCGAATACCGGCCGGGATATTCGTAGCCGGAGGAGAGATAAATGCCCCGTTTCGAGTCGAGCTGCGCCAGCAAGTGGCCAAGCCCCGCCTCATAGGGGAGAGAAGAGACCGTGCGAAGGACGGAGATGCCGCTGCGCGTCTCGAATCGATCGTGTGACATGGCGAGAAGGCAGGCGCCTGCCCCTTTGCTTCCAGTTCACCAGAATAGCATCCGCCGGCGCCAGCTTCGGCGCCGGCAGGCCCTCGCTTCCGTCGTTTTCAGGCGCGCCCGCCGGTACAATACGAGTAGTCATGCGGAGGCGCCTGTTCCTTGGAGCTCTCCTGGCGCCCGCCTGGGGGCAAAACTTCATCGACTACCGCGTGCTGCGGGTGGCCGGCGGTTACACCTTCACCGAAGGTCCGGCCTGGTCGCGGCAAGGGTATCTCGTCTTCAGCGACGTGCCGAACGATACGATCTGGCGCTTCACGCCCGGCGAAAAACCGGTGCTCTTCCGGGAGGCCTCCAACGGCGCCAATGGCAACGCCTTTGACTCCAAAGGCCGCTTGTACACCTGTGAGAGCCGAACGCGGCGGGTGGTTCGCACCGACGGCTCGGGATCGCTCGAGGTGTTGGCCGAGCGCTGGGAGGGCAAGCGCCTCAATGCCCCCAACGACATCGTGGTGCGCAAAGACGGCCACGTCTATTTCACCGATCCCGCCTTCGGCTGGCAGGCCCAGGCGCGCGAGCTGGACTTTTACGGCGTCTACCATCTCAGCCCCAAGGGTGAGCTCGCGCTGATCGCCAGGCCGGAGGGGCGGCCCAACGGCATCGGGCTGTCGCCGGACGGCCGCGCGCTCTATGTGGCTAACTCCGATGAACGCAACGTACGGGTTTACGAATTGGATCGCCAGGGGAGGGCATCCAACGAGCGCGTGCTGATTGCCGGTATCGACGGCCCCCCGGACGGCCTCGCCGTTGACGAGCGGGGTAACCTCTACGTGGCCGCCAACCAGCTTTTCGTCTATTCACCGCAGGGTAAACTTCTGCATGCGATCGAACTGGCGGAGCGACCCTCCAATTGCGCCTTTGGCGACGTCGACCTGGCGACGCTGTTCATCACCGCCCGAACCTCGGTCTACGCCGTCCGGCTCGGCGTGAGAGGAGCTTTTCAGTATTAGACCGGTGGCGCGGCGATATCCGGAGCGGCCAATCCTTGGCGTGGGCGGCATCGTCATCCGCGAGGACTCGGTCTTGCTGGTGGAGCGCGGCCGCGAACCGCAAAAGGGCTTCTGGTCCTTACCCGGGGGCGTGGTCGAGACCGGTGAAACGCTGGCGGACGCGGTTCGACGCGAGGTGCGCGAAGAGACCGGCTTGCTGGTGGAGCCCGTGGCGGTCGTCGAGATCTTCGAACGAATCTTGCGCGACGCCGAGGGCAGAGTCGAATACCACTACGTGCTGGTCGACTACGTCTGCACCGTCGCCGGCGGCCGCCTGGCTCCGGCCGATGACGCCAGCCGGGTCGGCTGGTTCGCGCGAGGCGATCTCGGCAGCCTGCGCTTGACGGAAGGGAGCCTGCCGGTGATCGAGAAAGCCTTCGACCGCCTCGCCGAGGGGAGGCGCCCATGAGGGTCACCAGCGGCGACTTGCTGGAGTTCGACGAGCTGCGCCGTCTTTTGGGCCGCTTCGTGGCCAGCCCGCTGGGCGCTGCGGAGCTTGAGAAGCTGGCACCGTCGGCGGACCGGGAGGCGCTTGAAAAAGACGCCGCCTTGACGGCCGAGGCGATCGAGCATGAGCGGATGCTTGAGCGGCCGCAACCGGCGGCTCGCGGGGCGGCGATTCGCGTTCACTTCGAGGAGATCGCCGATTGCCGCGACGCCATCGACCGGCTGCGCATCGAGGGGTTGGTGCTTGAAGCGCGTGAGATTCTCGCCTTGCAAAGCCTGATGGCCCAGGCCGGTGAAATCCGCTCCGCCCTGCTGTTTTCCGCCGAGCGGTTCCCGAGACTGGCGGCGCGCGCACACCGGCTGGGGGATTTCCGGCCGATCTTGCGGGAGCTGGCGGGCAAGATCCTCCCCGACGGTACGCTTTCGGATGAGGCCAGCCCTGCGCTCGGTCGGTTGCGCCGGGAAATCGAACGGCAAAAGCTGCGCATCCAGGAGTCGCTCGAGCGATTCCTGCGCCTGCACCGCGGCGAGAACATTCTCCAAGAGGAGTTCGTCACCATCCGCAACGGCCGATTCGTGGTGCCGGTGGTTGCGGGCCAGCATCGGCGCGTCGACGGCGTGGTGCACGGCGCGAGCGGCACCGGACATACGCTGTTCATCGAGCCGCTCGAAACCATCGGGCTCAATAACGAGCTCGTGCACCTGATGGAGGAAGAGGCGCGGGAGGAGCACCGGATCCTGCGGGAGATGACCGAGCGGCTGCGAACGGTGCGCGAGCTGCTCGAGGAGACGGCCGGTGAGGTCGGCCGTCTCGAACTCCTGTTCGCCAAGGCGCGCTTCGCTATGGCGTTTCACGCCACGGTTCCGCGCTTCAGTCCCCCCGGTGAGCCCAGGCTGCTCCTGCGCGGGGCCCGCCATCCCCTGCTCGAGGACGTTCTGCGGCGGCAGGGCAAATCTATTGTGCCGGTCTCGCTCAGCCTCGCCGGGACGGAGCGCACGCTCCTCATTTCCGGCCCGAACACCGGAGGCAAGACGGTGACGCTCAAGACCGCCGGCCTGCTCGCCCTGATGGCCCAAGCGGGTGTTCCGGTACCTTGCGAGGAGGCGGAGTTCCCCGTCTTCACCGAGGTGCTGGCCGACATCGGCGACAACCAATCGATCCAGGAGAGCCTCAGTACCTTTTCCGCGCATGTGACCCGGCTTCGCGTCATGCTCGCGGAGGTGAGCCCGGGCTCGCTGGTGCTGCTCGATGAGCTGGGCCGGGCGACCGATCCCGCCGAAGGCGGCGCCCTGGGCGTGGCGGTGCTCGAGGCATTTCGCTCTGCCGGCGCCTTCACCCTGGCCACCACCCATCTGACCGCATTGAAGGTTTATGGCGCCACCACACCGGGCGTGCTCAACGCCTCGATGGGCTTCGACGAGGAGAGCCTCACGCCGAACTACCTTCTGCGTGTTGGCGCGCCCGGAAAATCGGCGGGTCTGGAGATTGCCGCGCGGCTCGGCCTGCCCGAGGCGCTGATCGAGAGAGCGCGCGCCGCCATGACGAGCTCCGAGCGCGACCTGATGAACTTCATCAGCCAGCTCCATCGGAGGCTGGAAGAGGTGGGCCGACTGGAGGCGGAGCTCAAGGCGCGCTTGGCCCGGCTTGAGGAGCGCGAGCGGTCGCTCGCCAAAGACTGGGAGCGTCGCGAGCGGGCCCGCCTGGCCGAACTGGAGCGGCGCGCCCAGGAGGCGATCGAGCGCTTCGAGGCCCAGGGCAGGGAACTGCTCGCCTCCATCGAGCGCACGCTCGAAGAGAAAAAGGCCGTCCTGGACGCCCGCCGCAAGCTCGCTCGGGCGGCGCGGGAATTTCGGGAGCAGCTCGAAGCTTCTCTCAAGGGCAAGCCTGCGGAGACCGCTCCCGGGCCTGGGCTTGCCGAAGGCGCCTTGGTGCGCATCCGGGGTGTGCGCCAGCCCGCGCGCGTTCGCCGCCTGCTCGGCGACGGACGCTTGGAAGTGGAAGCCGGCTACCTGCGGCTCCAGGTCGGCGAAGAGGACGTCCTCGAGGTGCTGCCGCCCCAGACCGCCGCGCCGCGGCCGGCAGCCTTCCGCTACGAGGCCGGGCCGAGCTGGAACGTGGTCACGCGCGAGATTAACGTGATCGGACGCCGCGCCGAGGAGGCGGTCGAGGAGGTGGACAAGTTTCTCGATACGGCGGTTCTGGCCTCGGTCGACCGCGTGCGCATCGTGCATGGCCACGGCATGGGCATACTGAAGAAGGCCATCGCCGAACTGCTGGCGCGCAACCCGCATGTGGAGCGGTTTTACCCGGCGCCGCCCTCGGAGGGCGGCTCCGGCGCCACCATCGCCGAGCTCAAGGCCGATTGATCAGGGTTCGATTCGGATCGACAGGGGCCGGACCGCCGATTCGACGAACTTGACGGCGCGATCCAAATCGGCCGTCTCGGCCAGGCCGACGGTGAAATGGGCGGGGACCGCCGTCAGGTACTTCTCGCAACACCGGTACTGGCGACCGAAGCCGAACACCGTCATGTTGCCCTCCATCTGCCAGAACTGGTCCGGGGCTTCGTCGGGCTCGTGCTGCGCCACGAACAAGATGCGGACCTGCGCGCGATCGCCGAAAACGGCCCACTGCGGGGCAGGAAGCTTGCCCGCCCAGCTTTCCGTGATCGGCTGGATCGATCCGTCGGAGGAGGCCCACCAGTCCCGGTCCAGGTCGAGCTGTCCGCCCGGCGTGCCTTCGTAAAGGAACCAATAGGGCCGCGGGGCGCGCAGCAGGGTGAACCGGGCAAGGTACGGGAAGATGTCCCAGCGGCCGGCCCAGGCGCCGTCGCGCGTCTCGGAGTGGATGGTGACCTTGAGGGGTCCCGACTCGGCGCGGCTGACGGAATTGACGCCTCCCGGGTGAAAGTCGTTCTCCGGATGGATGAGATTCGGGATGCCGCGATAGCGTCCGTCGGAGCCGCCCGTCGGCCGGTAGTTGATCCAGTCGTTCCCGTCCGGATCGATCAGGGAGGCGAAACCTGCGCCCGCCTTGTGGTAGTAGTAAGTCGCGGCCGGCGTCTCAATCCGGAAGCTCGCCTGGCCCTGATAGTCGGCCACCTCTTCGAGCCGGACGAACGCCGGGACTGGCTTCGACGCCTCAAACAGCACCTGAAATCGCCGTTCGGCGCCCGCCTTGGTGACGCCCGCCATCAGGAAGGTGAGCGTGCCGTCCGGCTCGAGTTGACACGGCACGGCCGGGTCGAGGGTGCGACCGCCGGCGTCCACTTCGACGACGCGCACCGGACCGGGCTTCTCGAGCCTGATCTCGACGGGCCTGTCGAAACGATCCCAGTCGCCGGCGGCGACGGTGACGAGCAGCGAGGCGAGCAGGAGTGAGCTCATCTCGTGATGCTCCGATTCTCGTAGACGAGCACGCGGGGGTGGTTCCAGCCGATAGAGATCACATCCAGGTCACCGTCCCCGTCAAGGTCGACGAGCTGAGCGCCATCGTGATGCTCGTCGCCCGTGTACACCCGATGCTGTTTCCAGGAGCCCCCTTTGCCGTCCAGGTTTTCGAAGATCAGCAGGCGGGCCTTGTCCGGCGATTCGTAGTTGTGTTCGCCGACGACAACGTCAAGGTCGCCGTCGCCATCGAGATCCCGCACGTCGAGACTCATCGGTCCGACGGGTTGGCCGATGACGGTCTCGGTCCAGGTCTGGGTCGGATCGCTTCCCTGCCGGTACCAGGCCAGCTTGCCGGGCTTGTTGATCGCCTCGAAGCCCACCACCGCGTCCAGGCGCCCGTCGCGGTCGATATCGGCCAGGACGTTGCGGTCGGGATCGCCGGGCGTGGGATGGACGGTGTGCAGGCTCCAGGCGCCGCCATCGTTGCGCAGCCAGCGCGTGCCGAGCAGCAAGTCCATGTCGCCGTCACGGTCGATGTCGCCCCAGCTTAGCGCCTCGTCCTGGGAGAATTCGGAGATCTTCCGCAGCCGGCCGTCGGGGAAGGTCAGCATCTCGATGCCGGCGCCCGCCCGGTGCCAGGAGAGCGCCGCCTCAAGAGGGCCGCGCAGCGTGAAGCGGGTTACGGCGACGCCTTGCAGGAAATCGCCCGCGCCGCGAGCGAGCTCGCGAAGCGTGAATCGGCCCCGCCCGTCGTTGCGCGCCAGCACAAGCGTCGGGCTCGCCTCGGAGCCTCGCCCCGGCGTGCCCAGCACGTCGATGGCGCCGTCGCCGTCGAAGTCATAGAGGGCGGCCATATTGGCCAGGGGCTCCCCGACGACCCTCCGCTCCCAGTTGCCGCCGGGTCGGCCCGGGTTACGGTACCACCAGCCGCCGGTGGCGATGTCAGGTCTGGTGTCGCCGTCCAGATCAGCGGCGGCGATGAAAATCGCTCGCCACGGCCTGTCCGGATCGATCACGTGTCGCTGCCAGCGATCGAGCGCCAGCCGCTCGCGGCCCAGGTTGAGCCAGACCTCCAGGCGGGGCGCATTGTGACGAAACGGCTTGCTCACAATGTCCAGATCACCGTCGCCGTCCAGATCGGCGAGGCGGGCCTCGTGAGTTCCCTGGCCGCGGTTGAGCTCCACCGTTTGAAAGTTGCCGCGTCCGTCACCGTAGAGCACCCACATCCGTGCGTCCGGATGATCGACGCCCTCGCTGCTCCATTTGGCCATTTCGGCGACGAACAGATCGAGGTTTCCGTCGCCGTCAAGGTCGCCCGCGCGAAGACTGTGGCCGTGGTTGACGTCGAACGGCAGCAAGTCGCGCCCGACCCACCGCGCCTGCTTGAATTCGAACAGCCGAAGTCGCAGCACGTTGTCGCCGGGCCCGAAGACGATCTCGGGCCGGCCGTCTTTGTTGAAGTCTGCGGCGAGAGCGCGCGAGAAACGGTAGGTGTCGTCGATCAGGTGGGCGGTGAAGCTGGTACCGCCCGTGTGCTCGAACCAGCGCCCCGCGCCGATCAGGTCCGGCTTGCCGTCGCCGTTGACGTCGGCTGCCGCCAGCCCTTCATGCTCGCCGCCCTCCTCCCAGCGGTAGATCGGGACGGAGGGCCAGGGCTCGACGCTCTTCGGATTCTCGGGAATCGGAAACAGCAGCAGCACCCGGCCGCCTTGATTCCACGAGATGAGCTCGGCTCGGCCGTCACCGTCGAAATCGCCGATGATCTGGTCGTGATGCTTGTTGCCGCCGGAGTCTTTGATGAGCCGCCGCCGCCACGGCCGGGCGGGGTCGAATTCCGGATAGGGGTTCTCCCACCACCAGATCTTGTTATCGCCCGCATCGGCGCCGAAGACAAGGTCGAGGTCGCCGTCGCCGTCGATGTCATGAAAAGCGCCGCCGGCTTCGATGCGCAAGAAGGTCGGGTCGATGATGTAGGTGGACCAGCCGGCCGGCCCGCGGCGATACCAGACGACGCTCGGGCCGGCGCGGCGGCCGGCGATGACGATGTCCTCGTCGCCGTCCTTGTCGATGTCGAGCACCAGGCTCGCCGTCGGTTCCATCTCGGCCGGGGGAACGGGAAGCTCGCCGCGCGCGCTCGACAGATGCAACCAACAGACGCGGCCGCTCGCAGCGGCCGAGCAAAGAAGAATCAGAGCGAGGAGTCTCATGGGAGAAGCACCACCTTGACCGCTCTGCCGTCCTGGGTGACGGCAAAGGCCTCTTCGAAGCGATCGAGCGGGAACTCGTGCGAGACCAGCTCGGAGGTGCGGACGCTGCCCTCGGCCAGCAGTTGCACCGCCCGTCGCCACGAGCTCCAGACATAACCGTAGGAGCCGATCACCCGCAGCTCTTTCAGGGTGATCTGATTGAAATCGGTTTCGATGGGGCCGCCGTAGATGCCGAGCGGCGCCAGCGTCCCCTCCTTGCGCACCGCCTGCCAGCAGGCGGCGAGCGAGGCGGCCGAGCCGGAACACTCATAGACGACATCGGCGCCTTCGCCGCGCGAGAGCTCCCGAACGACTTCGATCACGTTCTCGCGCTCGACGTCGACGACGGCGTCCGCACCGAGCCGGCGGGCGCACTCCAGCCGATGGCGATCTCGCGCCAGTCCGGCGACCACCACGCGGGCGCCCTCGAGCTTGGCCACCTGCAAGGTGAGCAGCCCGACACAGCCCGGCCCGGAGACGAGCACAAGATCGCCCGCGTGAACGCTCGTGCGCTCGATGACGGCATGCACGGCCACCGCGAGCGGCTCGCCCAGGGCGGCCTGCCGGAAGGTGACGTGATCAGGCAGGCGGTGACACCGGCGCGCGTCGACGCAGAGGTACTCGGCAAAGGCGCCATCGATGTGATAGCCCGCCGAGACGCGTTCGGCGCACATGAAATCGTTGCCGGAGCGACAATGGCGGCAATTGCCGCAGGTGGAAGCCGGGTTGGAGCCCACGACGCGATCGCCGAGGGTGAGATTTCGGACGGCGGCGCCCACCTCGACGACGGTGCCGCAGAACTCGTGCCCGAGCACCACCGGGGGACGCGAAGGCCAGGTGCCTCGGATGATATGCAGATCCGTGCCGCAGATGCCCGCCGCCCCGATCCGCAACTTCACCTGATGGGGTTCGGGCATGGGCTCCGGCCAGTCGAGCAAGGCGAGGGCGCCCTCGCCGGGCGCCGTCTTCACCACCGCTTTCATTCCGCCCTCCGGGTGTGGGGCCTGGGCGCCCCGAGCAGCTCGCACGCGGCCGCAACGATGTTCGAAGCCCGCAAGCCGTAAAGAGTCAGAAGCTCTTGCGCCGTGCCGGACTCGCCGAAGACGTCGCGAACGCCGACGCGCCGCAGCCGCGCCGGGCAACGTTCGGCCAGGCATGCGGCGACCGCTTCGCCCAGCCCGCCGATGATCGAGTGCTCTTCGGCGGTCACCACGGCGCCGGTGCGGCGCGCCGAGTCCACGATCGCCTGCTCATCGAGCGGTTTCACCGTGGGCATGTGGAGCAGCTCCGCCGAAATCCCCTGCCGGGCGAGCAGCTCCACCGCCTGCAACCCTTCGCTCGCCATGATGCCGGTGGTGATGATCGTCACGTCGCGCCCTGCGGCCAGCGGCTTCGCCTTGCCGATTTCAAAGGGGCCGTGGATCTCGTCGACCACCGGGTAGGTGTCGCGGCCCAGGCGCAGGTAGACCGGGCCGGGGAAAGCGGCGGCGGCGCGCGTTGCCTGGCGCGCCTCCTCATAGTCGCCCGGCACGAGAACCGTCATGTTGGGAAACGAGCGCATGATCGCGATATCCTCATTGGCCTGGTGCGAGGCGCCGTCGCCGCCCGTGGAGATGCCGCAGTGGGTGGCGGCGATCTTGACGTTCACCTTCGAGTAGGCGACCGAGTTGCGCACCTGGTCGGCGGCCCGGCAGGAAGCGAACACCCCGAAGGTGGTGGCGAACGGGATGAAACCCTCAAGCGCCAGGCCCGCCGCCACCGAGATCATGTTCCCTTCCTGAACGCCGCAGTTGAAGAATCGCTCCGGAAAGACCTTTTCGAACTCGACGGTGCGAGTGGCCTTGGCGACGTCGGCGTCCAGAACGACGATGAGAGGATTCTCGCGCGCAAGCTCGATGAGCGCGTCCACATAGCCCTGGCGCGTCTGCCTATACTCCACCTTCGAGCTCCTTCATCGCGCGTTCATACTCTTCACGGGTCGGCGGCTTGCCGTGCCAGCCGGCGTCATTCTCCATGAAGGAAACGCCTTTGCCCTTCGTCGTCCGCGCAACGATCATCGCCGGTCGGCCGCGTACGCTCCGGGCATGGCGAACCGTCTCGATGATCTCTTCTAGGTTGTGGCCGTCGATCTCGTAGGTGTTCCAGTCGAACGCCCTCCATTTGGCCGCCAGCGGATCGAGCGGCATCACCTGTTCGGTGTGCCCGTCGGTCTGGAGGTAGTTGCGGTCGATGAAGGCGATGACGTTGTCCAGCGCGTATTTGCGCCCGAACATCGCCGCCTCCCAGACCTGACCTTCCTGCACCTCGCCGTCGCCGCAAAGGATGTAGTAGTAGTGCGACTGGCGGCGGAGCTTGGCGGCGAGCGCCATGCCGAGCCCCGTGGAGAGGCCCAGCCCGAGCGTGCCTGTCGATGCCTCGACGCCCGGCGTCTTGTGCTGCGCCGGATGCCCCTGCAAGTGCGATCCAGGGCGGCGGAAGGTCTCGAGGTCTTCCTTCGGAAAGTAGCCGCAGTCGGCCAGAACGGCGTAAAGCACCGGCGCGCAGTGGCCCTTGGAGAGGATAAAGCGGTCCCGGTCCGGCCGGCGGGGATCGCGCGGGTCGTGACC
>Ga0197142_1001364_pt1 | contig 22439 bp, 20 predicted proteins | sample GBS60_MetaG_FD_148614 | JGI IMG/M metagenome (GOLD analysis project Ga0197142, IMG submission 148614) | Sediment microbial communities from Great Boiling Springs, Gerlach, Nevada, United States - GBS 60_MetaG | ecosystem: Environmental > Aquatic > Thermal springs > Hot (42-90C) > Sediment... | reverse complement strand
CAGGGAGGGAGGGAGGATCAGCAACTGATGGGGATGGTAAGGTCGGTATTGTTTGCTCCGCATGCCATCTCATTCGCGGAGCCTGGCTCAAATTCCTGCTGTGCGAGGATTTCCTGGACAGGCTCCTGATATGGCAGGGACCGGTCAAGCCCTGCCCGTTGTCTGCCGGTTCATGATCGCCTCCGAGCTGGGCGAAGGACCGACGCGGAAGGCCACGAGCGAAGAGGCGTCGTCGACGGTTGATCACCCTGATATCCGCGGGTCTGCGCCGCATGACTGTGAGCCGTCGGGAGCTGCCTCGCTCTAGCCACGCGCGTTCGGGCCGAAGCCACCAGCGCATAGGAGCCCATCGAGGATTCTCCGTACCGCGGCCATCCCCGCTCGTGCCCTCCCGCGCCGGTCTGTGCCCTGCTCATGTGCACCTACGCGTTCCTTACCCTACGCGGCTCCGCCGTCCCTTCCCGAAGACCTGACCGCATGAGCCACGGCCCAGACAAACCCCAGAAGCTCCCGGGCCACCGCCACCACGGCCTGCGGGCGTGCCTTCCCTCGCCTCACCAGACGCCGATACCGTCGATGCAACCGATCCTGTGCCCGCCAGGCGATCGCCCGGACCGCTTCCGGTTGCCCCACCTGCCGCTGCCGCAGGGCACCCCGCACCCCGGGCGCATGCTGGTAATGCCAGGCCGCTTCCACGATCACGTGGCGCACGTGCGCATTCCCCGTCTTGGTGATGGCCCCCCGGTACTGTCGGGGCCCGCTGGAGGCCTCCCGGGGCACCAGGCCCGCATACGCCATCACCTCCCGCGGCGTGCGGAACCGCTGCAGATCCCCCAGCTCCGCCACCAGGGTGACCGCGGTCACCAGCCCCACCCCCCGCAGGGCCTGTAGGGCCCCAATCACCGCCGCGTGCCGGCTCGTCCTCGCCGCCTCCCCCAGCTCCGCCTCCAGCCGCCGGAGCCGTTCTTGCGCTTGCTCCACCGCCAGGAGGTACTCCCGCAGGACCACCTGCTGGCTCGCCCGCGCTAGCTGGAGGCCCTGGAGCCACTGCCGGTGCTTGGCCCCCCACGGCTTCACCCCGGCAGGCGGGACAATCCCCAGGCGCAGCAGGAACTTGCTCAAGCGGTGGCGCGCCCGCAAAAGGTCGACGCGCGCATCTTCCCGTGCCCGGGTCAGGTCCCGGAGGGCCTCATGCTCCTCGTCCGGCACCCAGATCGGCGTCAGTTCACCACTGCGCAGCAGGCGGGCCAGCTTGGCCGCATCCCGCCGGTCCGTCTTCACCCGGTCACCCGGTTTCGTCGGGATCAGGGACGGAGCCACCACCACGCAGCGCACGCCCAGCCGCGTCAGATAGCGGTACAGCGCGTACCCACACGGCCCGGCTTCGTACGCGCACACCAGGTCCTTCGCCGGTCCCAGGCGTCGCACTAATCTGCGAACCGCCTCTGGACGATTCGGAATCAGGCCCAACGAGCGCACCTCACCACCCTCACCCTCCGCCACCGCCACCGCGATCGTCTCCTTGTGCACATCCAACCCTACGTATGTGGTACCCTTCTTCATGGACCGGACCTCCTCGCATGTAGCTCTGCGCTGTGCGCGCAGGCGCGCTCTCAGCGTAACCTACGACACTGCGAGCCGAGAGTCCGGTCCCTGCCATACTGTCTAGAGCTCCCCAAACATGCTGCAGATTTGGGCACCTCGGAAGAGGGACTTGCGGGCAGGTGTAGCCCGGAATAGGCTGGTGTCGGGCCGGTATCCCCGTGGAGCCGGACCCCGGCGAACCGAACCTCCTTCGGTCCGTCCGGTACTGGGAAAAACCAGACTGGAACGGAGGTGTACCCATGCACGAGGCCCCACACGTCTTCCCGCGCGCGCGGAAAGTTTTTCGTCTGCAAGCCCGGGACCTCACGGTGGTCGGTGCCCTCGGGGCGGTGAGCGCGGTCCTCGGTACCGTCCCCGGGGTGGGCTTCATTCCGGCTCCCACGCCCGCGGGCGCGGCCACCACCATGCACATCCCGGTCATCCTGGCGGGCCTCACCCGGGGCCCCCTGGCGGGAGCTCTGGTGGGGGCGGTGTTCGGGTTCTTCAGCTTCACCCGCGCCACTTTGCCCTTTTTCAAGGACCCCTTGATCGCCTTCGGCCCGCGGATCCTCATCGGGGTCCTGAGCGCTTACGCCTTCCTCCTCCTCAGCCGCAGGGCTTCCCGGGTGGTGGCGTGCGTGGCGTGTGGGGCCGCGGTGTTCACCGTCCTCGGTCCCGGGGCCGCGGCCTTCGAGGCGGCCTTCGCCGCGGGCAAGGTCGCCCGCAGCTGGCTGGTGGACGCGTACCACCTGGTGGCCTCCTTCTCTGCCCCCGCGGCGTGGGTGGCTCCCACGGCGGGGATCCTGGCCGCAGTGGCGGCGTACGGGCTGCTGCGGGGCCAGGACGCACCGGTGGGTGCCGCCGCGGTGGTGGGGACCCTTACCAACACCGTAGGCGTGCTGACCCTCATCGTCCTGCGGTTCCCGCAGATGATGCCGCCCGGGGCGGCCTTCTTGGTGGGTGCCACCCACGGGCTGCCGGAGGCCCTCCTGGCGGTGGTGGTGACGGTCCCCGTGTACCGCGCCTTACGGGCCGCGCGGCTCGTGTGAGGAGGGTCCCGTGCTGCTGGCGGTAAACGTCAACAACACCCAGATCAAGCTGGCCCTGTACCCGGACCCCGAGCGGGACGGGCCGCCGCGGGTCCACTGGCGGGTGTCCACGGACTGGGAGAAGACGGAGGACGAGTACGGGATCCTCTTCGCGGACCTCTTCGAGCACGCGGGGCTGTCCTTGGGGGACGTCACGGACGTGGCCCTGTCCTGCGTGGTCCCCCCTCTTCTGGACACCATGGAGCGCCTGTGCGACCGGTACTTCGGCACGCGGCCGCTGGTGGTGGGGCCGGGGATCCGGACGGGGATGCGGATCCTGTACGAGAACCCGCGGGAGGTGGGCGCGGACCGCATTTGCAACGCGGTGGCCGCCTTCGCCAAGTACGGGGGCCCCAGCATCGTGTGCGACTTCGGCACCGCCACCACCTTCACCGCGGTGTCCCGCGAGGGCGACTTCCTGGGAGGAGCCATCGCCCCGGGGATCGGGATCTCCCTGGAGGCCCTGGCGGAGCACACCGCGCAGCTGCCCCGGATCGACCTGGAAAAGCCGCGTAGTGCCATCGGGCGCTCCACCGTGGCCGCCATGCAGGCGGGCGTGTTCTACGGGTTCGTGGGGCAGGTGGAGGAGATCGTCCGCCGTATCCAGCGGGAGCTGGGGGAGCCCGCCACGGTCATCGCCACAGGGGGCTGGGCGCGCCTGCTGGCGGAGGAACTTTCCTGCATCCACCACCACGACCCCCTGCTCACCCTGGAGGGGCTGCGGATCCTGTTCTTACGGAACCGCCGGGCGGAGGCCCGCTAGACTGACCCCAAAAATCGCTGCCCGATGTTTGGGGGCCCCGGTCTGGTTTGCGCCACCGTTTCGGGACACGCTCCTAAACACGCAAAAACCGTTGCGCGGTGATTCGGGTCAGGCGGCTCCGCGCCCGGTCCCCGTACCGCCCCGTGGTACATTGACCTCGTGAAACACGTGGTGAGCGTGAGCCTGGGCTCTTCCCGACGGGACAGCCGCCTGGAGCTGGAGCTGCTGGGGGAGCGCGTGGTGATCGAGCGGGTGGGGACGGACGGTGACCTCCAACGGTACGGCCAGCTCCTGGAGTCCTTGGACGGGCGTGTGGACGCCATCGGGCTGGGGGGGCTCGACCTGTTCCTGCAGGCGGGGCGCCGGCGCTACTACCTGCGGGACGCGGTGCGCTTGGCGCGGCGGGTCCGGCGCACCCCCGTGGTGGACGGCAGCGGACTGAAGCAGGCTTGGGAGCCCTACGTGGTGCTGCACTACCTGCCGGAGGTGGTGGGCTACTCCCTGGCAGGCCGGAGGGTCTTGCAGGTGAGTTCCGTGGACCGCTACGGCATGGCGGAGGCCTTCGCGCACGCGGGGGCACAGGTGGTGTACGGCGACTTCCTGTTCGCCCTGGGCCTGCCCATCCCGTTACGGTCCCTCCGGAGCGTGCGGGTCTTGGCGGCCCTCCTCCTGCCTGTCCTCACGCGGGTACCCATCGGGTGGCTGTACCCCACGGGCAGCCGCCAGGAGCGCACCACGCCCCGGTACGGGAACTATTTCCGGTGGGCGGAGGTGGTGGCGGGCGACTTCCACTTCATCCGGCGCTACATGCCGGATGACCTGCAGGACAAGGTCATCCTGAGCCAGACCCTCACCCGGGCGGACGTGGAGGAGTTGCGGCGCCGCGGGGTAGCCTTGCTGGTGACCGTCACCCCGGAGCTGGGAGGGCGGTCTCTCGGGACCAACGTCTTCCAGGCCCTGGTGGTGGCGTTGTCGGGGAAGCCCCCGGAGGCCCTCTCCCCGGAGGAGTACCTGGAGTGGATGCAGCGCCTGGGCTTTCGGCCCCGGGTGGAGTGGCTCAACCCGCCCCGGGCGGCGGACCTGGAACGTCTGTACAGGGAGCAGGAGGGGAGGCCGTGGAGCGCTTCGCGTTCGTGATCCACCCCCTGCAGGTGGAGGATTTTGCCCGCAAGTACCCCTTCACCCGCTTCCTGCCACCCCACTGGGTGGAGTCCGCCTTCCGGAGGGTGCCTCCCTTGGTGGTCTCCCACATCACCGGGGTCCGGTCGTCCCAGGGCACGGAGGCGGAGGGGTGGTTCCTCGGCCTGCCCATGACCCCGCGCGTGATGCTGGAGTCGGACCCCGAGTTCGTGTACGGGCGGCTGGTGCGCTGCGCTCAGATGGCTTCCGAGCTGGGTGCTCGCATCCTGGGCCTGGGCGCCTTCACCAAGATCGTGGGGGACCGGGGCGTGACCGTGGCTTCTCGTTCTCCCATCCCCGTGACCACGGGGAACTCGTACACCGCGGCCACCGCGGTAGAGGGCGCCTTGCTGGCCGCCCGGCGGCTGGACATCTCCCCCGCCCAGGCCCGGGCCGCGGTGGTGGGCGCCACGGGGGCCATCGGCGCAGCCTGCGCCCGCCTTTTGGCCCGCCACGTGGCGCACCTGAGCCTGGTGGCTCGGGGACGGGAGCGGCTGGAGCGTCTGGCGGACCGGATCCGCCGGGAGGCCGGCTGCTCGGTGGAGGCCACCGACCAGGTGCGGCGGGCGGTGGCGGACGCGGACATCGTTCTGACCGTCACCAGCGCCACCGGAGTGCTGGTGGAGCCCGAGGACCTGAAGCCCGGAGCCGTGGTGTGCGACGTGGCGCGTCCCCGGAACGTCTCCCGGGAGGTCTACGCGCGCCGGGACGACGTGCTGGTCCTGGACGGGGGCGTGATCCAGGTGCCCGGGGAGGTGGATTTCGGCTTCGACTTCGGCTTCCCCCCGGGGACCTGCGAGGCCTGCATGGCCGAGACCATGATCCTGGCCTTAGAGGGCCGGTACGAGTCCTACACCTTAGGGCCCGAGGTACAGCTGGAGCGCGTGGAGGAGATCGCCGGGCTAGCCCGGAAGCACGGGTTCCGGCTGGCGGGGTTCCGCCGGTTCGAACGCGCCATCCCCGAGGAGGAGGTGGAACAGATCCGCAGGCGGGCCCGCTCCCGCAGGAAGGCCCTGGCGGGGGGAGGGTCGGTTTGAAGGAGGGAGGGAGGCCCGCGTATAATAGGGCCAGAAAAAGCAGGCGCGGACGCTGTGGGCGAGGACCCACGGTGTTTTGTTTTCCCGGTGCGGCACGGTTCTTGCCCACCCGCCCTGTGAAGGCGTGGGAGAAGGCCATGGAGAAGGAAACGTTCCTCACCCCGGAGGGGCTCAGGCGGCTGGAGGAGGAGCTGGAGTACCTCAAGACCGTCAAGCGCAAGGAGGTGGCGGAGCGCATCAAGCAGGCCAAGGCCTTCGGCGACCTGAGCGAGAACTCGGAGTACGAGGACGCCAAGAACGAGCAGGCCTTCGTGGAGGGCCGCATCCTGGCGTTGGAGCAGCTGTTGCGCAGCGCCAAGGTCATCCAGGGCAACGGGGCCTCCGGGGAGGTCAGCATCGGCTCCCGGGTCCGGGTGCGGGACCTGGGCAGCGGGGAGGAGTTTGAGTACTGGATCGTGGGTTCTGCGGAGGCGGACCCCGGGCAGGCCCGCATCTCCAACGAGTCCCCCGTGGGGCGGGCCCTGTTGGGCCGGCGGCCCGGCGAGGTGGTGGAGGTGCAGGTGCCTGCGGGCTTCCTGCGGCTGCAGATCACCGGTCTGGGGCTGTAGGCCTCAGGGCGGGACCGCAGGGCGCGTGAGAGCCGCCGGGCCGCCGGCGGTTTTCTGTTTGGGGGAATGCGGGGAGGCGGGAAAGACGTTGGACCGGTGGCCGGACCTGCCGGCGGGCAGGATCCCGGGAGGAGTGGACGGGGCGGGTTGCGAAAACCCTCCCTGAGGGCGGCGGAGAGGAGGGTCGGACCTCCGGGAGACGGGGGTCGAGTCCCGTAGGGGGCCACGGATGCCGATGTTCGAACGGTTCACAGAACGCGCGCGGCGCGTGATCATCCTGGCGCAAGACGAGGCCAAGCGGCTGAACCACAGCGCCGTGGGTACCGAGCACATCCTGCTCGGGATCGTGCGGGAAGGGGAGGGGGTCGCCAGCAAGGTTCTGGAGAGCCTCCACATCTCCCCCGAGCGGATCCGGGCAGAGATCGAGAGCGCCATCGGCCGCGGGGACCGCACCCCGTACGAGGAGGTCACCTTCACCCCGCGGGCCAAGAAGGTGTTGGAGCTGGCCCTGGACGAAGCGCGCCGCCTCGGCCACAACTACATCGGCACGGAGCACCTGCTCCTGGGCCTGATCCGGGAAGGCGAGGGTGTGGCCGCCCGGGTGCTGGAGGCCATGGGCGCGGATCTGGAACGGGTCCGGGCGCAGGTGGTGTACTTGCTGGGGGAGGAGGGGACGTCCACGTACACGCGGCCATCCAGTAAGACGCCCACCCTGGACGAGTTCGGCCGGGACCTCACCAAAATGGCGCGGGAGGGCAAGCTGGACCCCGTCATCGGCCGGGAGCGGGAGATCGAGCGGGTGATCCAGGTCCTCAGCCGCCGGACCAAGAACAACCCCGCCCTCATCGGCGAGCCCGGGGTGGGCAAGACCGCCATCGTGGAGGGGCTCGCGCAGCGCATCGTGCGGGGCGACGTGCCGGAGAGCCTGCGGGGCAAGCGGGTGGTGCAGCTGGACCTGGCGGCCCTGGTGGCGGGCACCAAGTACCGCGGAGAGTTCGAAGAGCGGATGAAGAAGGTCATGGACGAGATCCGCAAGGCCCAGGGCGAGGTCATCCTGTTCGTGGACGAGCTGCACACCCTGGTGGGAGCCGGCGCCGCGGAGGGGGCCATCGACGCCAGCAACATCCTCAAGCCCGCCCTGGCCCGGGGCGAGCTGCAGTGCATCGGAGCCACCACCCTGGACGAGTTCCGCAAGTACATCGAGCGGGACGCGGCCCTGGAGCGACGGTTCGCCCCTATCCTCGTGTCGGAGCCCACGGTGGAGCAGACGGTGGAGATCCTCCGGGGGCTGCGGGAGCGGTACGAGGCCCACCACGGGGTGCGCATCAGCGACGCGGCCCTGGTGGCCGCGGCCACCTTGGCGGAGAAGTACATCACGGACCGCTTCCTCCCGGACAAGGCCATCGACCTCATGGACGAGGCGGCCAGCCGGATCCGCCTCCAGGCGTCCTTCCTGCCCAGCGAGGTCCGCCAGGCCATGGAGCGGGTGGAGAAGACCCGCCGGGAGAAGGAAGAGGCCATCAAGAACCAGGACTTCGAGCGGGCGGCCCAGCTCCGGGACCGGGAGAAAGCGCTGCGGCAGAAGCTGGAGGAGCTGGAGGCCAGCCGGCGCAGCCAGCGGGGGCGCGACCTCACCGTGGTCACGGAGGACGACATCGCGGAGATCGTCTCCAGCTGGACCGGGATCCCCGTGACCAAGCTCATGCAGGAGGAGACCGAGAAGCTCCTGAAGATGGAGGAGAAACTGCACGAGCGGATCGTGGGCCAGGAGGAGGCGGTGGCCGCGGTGTCCCGGGCGGTGCGGCGGGCCCGGGCCGGGCTCAAGGACCCCAAGCGGCCCATCGGTTCGTTCATCTTCCTCGGACCCACGGGGGTGGGCAAGACGGAGCTGGCCCGCGCCCTGGCGGAGTTCCTCTTCGGCGACGAGAACGCCCTCATCCGCATCGACATGTCGGAGTACAGCGAGCGGCACACCGTCTCGCGCCTGGTGGGGGCCCCGCCCGGGTACGTGGGCTACGAGGAGGGGGGGCAGCTCACGGAGCAGGTGCGGCGCCGGCCGTACTCCGTGGTGCTCCTGGACGAGATCGAGAAGGCGCACCCGGAGATCTTCAACGTCCTGCTGCAGATCCTGGACGACGGCCGCCTCACGGACGCCCAGGGGCGGACCGTGGACTTCAAGAACACCGTCCTCATCATGACCAGCAACGTGGGCGCCCCCCAGATCGAGCGGGACGCCCCGGTGCTGGGGTTCCGGGCCATCACGGACGAGCGGGCGGAGCAACAGCGGGCCTACGAGCGCATGCGGGACCTGGTGATGGAGGAGCTGAAGCGAACCTTCCGCCCGGAGTTTTTGAACCGGATCGACGAGATCATCGTCTTCCGGCCGCTCACCAAGGAGCAGATGCACTCCATCGTCCGGATCCTGCTGGAGCGGGTCCGGCGCGAGCTCCGGGGCCAGGGGATGGACATCGAGTTCACGGACGCCCTGCGGGAGGTGTTGGTCCAGGAGGGGTTCGACCCGCAGTACGGGGCGCGCCCCCTGCGGCGGGCCATCCAGCGCCTAGTGGAGGACCCGCTCTCCGACGAGCTCCTCCGGGGCCGGTTCCGCCAGGGGGACACCGTGGTGGCGGACGTGCGGGACGGGAAGGTGGTGTTCGAGGGCCGGCGGGAGCCGGTGGGAGCCCAGACGGAGTGAGGCCTCAGGGAGGAGTCTCGGCCCGCAGCACCTCGTCCCGGAGCACCCCGATGTAGGGCAAGTTCCGGTATAGCTGCCGGTAGTCCAGCCCGTAGCCCACCACGAAGCGGTCCGGCACCTCGAAACCTACGTAGGCCAGGGGGAGGTTGGGGGCGATGCGGCGGACCCGCTTGTCCAGCAGGGTGCAGATCACCAGGCTCCTCGGCCTGCGGGCGCGCAAAAGACGGGTCAGGTAGGCGGCGGTGAGGCCCGTGTCCACGATGTCCTCCACCAGGACCACGTGCCGGTCCGTGATCTCCTCCTCCAGGTCCTTGAGGAGGCGCACCGCCCCGGTAGCCGCGTGGCGCGAGCCGTAGCTGGCGATGGCCATGAAGTCGATCTCGTGGGGGATCCGCAGGGCCCGGCTGAGGTCCGCCAGGAAGTACACGGAACCCCGCAGCATGCCCACCAGGAGGGGCTGCAGGCCCGCGTAGTCCCGCTCCAGCTCTGAGGCCAGCTCCCGAACCCGGCGCTGCAGGGTGGCCTCGTCGAACAGGACCTCCTGGATGTCCGCGTCGAGGCTCCGCAAACTGCTCATGAGGAGGACGGCCGCGGGCCCGGGGCTTGGGGAGGCCGGAGGCCGTACTTCAGCAGGAGGTTCCGGAAGTCCCGCCCGTAGAACACCCGCAGGTTCACGTGGGGGTACAGCTGGCGGAGCCTGCGGATCTTCCGGTTCTTCCGGGTCACCAGGGCCTGCTTGAGGGTGGTGAGCTCGATGTACAGGTCGAAGTCGGGCAGGTAGAAATCCGGGGTGAAGCGCTCCCGGGGGCGGCCCTGCCTGTCCCAGCTCAGGACGAAGGAGCGGGGTTCGTACTCCCACCGGATTCCGTAGAAGTCAAGGATGCGGGCGAACTCCTCCTCCGCGGGGTTGGCGAACCGCGGGCTCCGCTTCCGGGCCGTGCCGGACCTGACCACCATGCTCGAGCGCCTGTTCGGATCCAGTATACGGGCTCCAGAGGCCGGCCCGCAACCGCGCCGGATTTGCCAGGGGCGTGCCCCCCGTGGGACAATAGCGGGGGCGGTCACCTCCCGCGCATCCGTGTTTGCATCGGCGAGGACTGAGGTACGCCCGCCAGCACGACGGGCACCGGAGGACCCGTGTCATGGCAAAGGACAGCTGGGAACAGCTTGTGAAGGGAGCCACGGAGCGGCTGAGGAGCCCGGACGCCACCGTCCGCAGCGACGCCGCCCTCACCCTGGGGAAGCTGGAGGCCCCAGAGGTCCCCGCTCCCCTGGTGGCGGAGGCCATCCACGCCCTCAGCCGCATCCTGGACGACCCGGACGAGTACGTACGTAAGAGCGCGGTACACGCCCTGGGGCGGCTGCGGTCCCGGGACCCCCGGGCCCTGGAGGGGATCCGCTTCGCCCTGGGGGACCGGTCGGAGCAGGTGGTGCAGGAAGCGGTCGCCCAGGTGCAGCAGGCGGTGGACGCAGGTGCCGTGGACGGGTTGATCCGCGTCTTGGGGCGGCGGGAGCGCGCCCTGCAGACCGCCGCGAGCCAAGCCCTGGTCCGCATCGGGGCCCCCGCGGTGCGGCCCCTCCTGGAGACCTTCAAGGACCGCAACCTGCGGCGTCGGGTGCACAACCAGGTCCTGCGCATCATCGTGGACATCAAGGGCCGGGCGGTGGAACCCCTGCTGGCCGCCCTGGAGGACGAGAACCAGCACGTGCGGGCCTACGCGGTGGCGCTTTTGGGGAAGCTGGGGGACCAGCGGGCCGTGGAGCCGTTGGTGCGCCTGTTCCTCACGGACCCCCGGCTGCAGGAGACGGTGGTGAACACCCTGCCCCGGCTGGAGGAGCGGGGCGTCCTGGAGGCGCCTTCGGCCGACCGGGACGTGCAGCTTCCCAAGGAGGTGGCCGCGGCCTTCCGCAAGCTGGCCGCGACCCCGGAAGGGGTGGAAGCTCTGCGGGCCGCGGTCGCCGGAGGCAACCCCAAGGTCCGGAAGTTCGCCCTGCGGGCCCTGTTCGAGGTGGAGGGACCGCGGGCCAAGGAGACCCTGCTGAACCTGTTGCGGGACGAGGACGCGGAAGTCCAGCGGCTGGCCATCCGGCTGCTCGGCAAGCTGCACGACAAGAGCGTCATCGAGCCCCTCCTGGGCCTGCTGAAGGGCGGCAACCCGCAGCTGGAGGAGGCGGTGTGGAACACCATCAAGGTCCTCACGGACCTGCGAGAGTACGAACAGCTGCGGTCCCGGGTGGCCCGGGAGCGCGCGGGGGCTCCCGCCCGGCCCACGGTCCGGGTGTTCAAGAGCGAGCGGGACGTCTCCCCCGACTGGTGGCGGGACCAGGACTGAGAGCCTGCCCCGGAGGACCTCCATGGACACCCGCGTGGAGACCGGTCCCCTGTTGGTGTGCCTGGTCACCGCCGCCAGCGCGGAGGAAGGCCACCGCATTGCCCGGGCCCTGGTGGAGGAAAAGCTCGCCGCCTGCGTGAACGTGGTGGCCGGGGTGCGGTCCGTGTACCGCTGGCAGGGCAAGGTGGAGGAGGCAGAGGAGGTCCTCCTGGTCCTCAAGACCACGCGGGGCCGGTTTGCCGCCCTGCGGGAGCGTGTGGCGTCCCTGCACAGCTACCAGGTCCCCGAGGTGGTCGCCCTGCCCGTGGACGCTGCCCTGCCCGCGTACCAGGCTTGGGTGCAGGAGTCGGTGGGCGCGGATCCGGCCGGTTAGGGGCTTCGGGAGAGGTACCCGGTCGGGGTCCTGCGGGTAGGCTTGGGCCGTGCGCATCCTGGTGACCAACGACGACGGCATCGAGGCGGAGGGGCTGCACGCCCTGGTGCGGGCGTGCGAGGCGGTGGGGCAGGTGACGGTGGTCGCTCCCCACCACGACCGTTCCGCCAGCGGACACTCCATCACCCTGCACAAGCCGCTGCGGGTCGCTCAGGCCAAGATCCCGGGGTCCCAGGCGGAGGCCTGGGCGGCCACGGGGACGCCGGCGGACTGTGTGGTCCTGGCGGTGTACGGGTTGCTCCCCGCTCCCCCGGACGTGGTCCTGTGCGGGATCAACCTGGGGCCCAACATCGGTCACGACCTCACCTACTCGGGGACGGTGTCCGGGGCCATGGAGGCCGCCATCCTGGGAATCCCCGCCATCGCGGTGTCCCTCGACGCGGAGCGGGACCCGCACTACGAGGTGGCCGCGGCCTTCGCCGCGGCCCTGGCACGGGAGGTGTTCCGGCGGGGAATCCCCGCGGACGCCCTGTTGAACGTGAACGTCCCCAACCTGGGCTTCGGGCAGATCCGTGGGGTGCGGGTCACCCGCCAGAGCGCCCGGCGGTACCGGAGCCGGCTGGAACGCCGCACGGACCCCAGGGGCCGGCCGTACTACTGGATCGCCGGCGAACGTACCGCCTCGGAGGAGGCAGAACCGGGTACCGACAGCCACGCCCTGAGCCAGGGCTACGTTTCCGTGACTCCCCTGCAGATGGATCTCACCCACCCCCGCCTTCTGTCCGCCATGGCGGCGTGGGAGCTCGACCGGCTGCTCGCCAGCTCCTAAGACGAGCCCGGTCTCACCTTTGGGTGGGTTCTTCCGGGACACGCCCCCGGAAGAGTGCTCGGGAGGCAAGCGGACCTGGCTCCCCAGACGTCCCCCAACGATGTGGGGTGGCAGGATTCCGGCGGGGCCAGGCCGAACAGAAGCCCACAGCGCGTACCGAGGGTGGCCGGCAAAAGCCTGCCTCCTGCGTTCCGGCGGGGCGGGTTACACGCAGCGCAGAGACGGAGCGCCCATACGTGCCCCTGATCGAGCTGGAAGGCGTCTTCAAGGTCTACCCCGGGGGCCGGGTGGCCCTGCACGACGTCTCCCTCTCCGTGGAGGAGGGGGAGTTCGTGTTCCTGGTAGGACCCACGGGCGCGGGCAAGTCCACCTTGCTCCGCCTGCTGTACCGTGAGGAGCTCCCCACACGGGGCCGGGTGCGCGTGGCCGGGTGGGAAGTACACCGGTTGAAGCCCCGGGCCGTCCCCCTCCTCCGGAGGGAGGTGGGGGTGGTGTTCCAGGACTTCAAGCTCCTAAGCGACCGCACGGTGTACGAGAACGTGGCGTTCGCCCTGCGGGCGGTGGGTACCCCGCCGGAGGGGGTGCCCGGTCGGGTGCGGGCTGCCCTGGAGCTGGTGGGGCTGGTGGACCGGCAGGACGCCTTTCCCCGGCAGCTGTCCGGGGGGGAGCAGCAGCGGGTGAGCATCGCCCGGGCCTTGGCCAACCGCCCCCGGATCCTCCTGGCGGACGAGCCCACGGGAAACCTGGACCCGGAGACCTCCTGGGAGATCGTGAAGCTGCTGTCCCGGATCAACCTGCGGGGCACCACCGTGCTCATGACCACCCACAACAAGACCGTGGTGGACATCCTGCGGCGACGGGTGGTGGAGCTGCAGGGTGGACGGGTGGTGCGGGACGAGGTGCAGGGCCGGTATGCCAGGCCTCGCGCCGTTCCCTGAAGAGGTCCAGGCCGCTCCCCGAGCCTCGTCGGTTCGGGGGACAGGCTCCAGGCGGCTTCGGGCTGCGGTGGCTTCCCTGGCCTACCTCAGCCGGGAAGGGGCCCTGGGCTTCTGGAGAGGCGGCCTGATGTCCGCGGCCGCGGTGAGCACCATGCTGGCCGCCCTCCTGGCCCTGGGGGGCGCCCTGGTGAGCCTGTGGAACCTGCGGGCCCTGGCCGCCCGGGTGGAGGGCCAGCTGGTGGTGGTGGCTTCCCTTCGAGACGGGCTGAGCTCTGCGGAGGTGGAAAGAGCCCGCAGGGCGGCGGCTAGCCTCCCGGGCGTCTTGGAGGTGGTGTTCGTCCCGCGGGAGGAGGCGCTGCGCAGGCTGGAGGAGGCCCTGGGAGGGGTACAGCTGCGGGAGGCGGTGCGCCGAAACCCCCTCCCCCACACCCTGGAAGTGCGTCCCCGCACCCCGCAGGAGCTGCGCGCGGTGGCCCGGGCCCTGCGCTCCCTCCCGGCAGTGGCGGAGGTGACCTACGGGGAGGACGCCACGGAGCGTCTGCTGGCCCTGACCCGCCTGGTGCGGGCGGCGGGTGCCGCGTCCACCCTTGCCCTGGCCGCGGTGGCTACGGTGGTGAGCGCCAACGCCCTGCGCCTCACGGTGCTGGCGAGGCAACAGGAGATCGAGATCATGCGGCTGGTGGGCGCCACGGCCTGGTTCATCCGGTGGCCCTTCGTGGTGGAGGGCGTCCTCCAGGGTGCCGCCGCGGCGGCCTGCGCGGTGGCCTTGTGGGCCGCCTTCTATCCGTGGGCCGTGGGCCGGCTGCAGGAGGCGTGGCCCTTCCTTCCTGTGTTGGCTCCCGGGCAGGTGGTGTTGCCGCTCGCTGGAGCCTTGGTGGCCGCGGGGGTCGGGCTGGGGCTGGTGGGAGCCCTGTGGTCCGTGGGGAGGTTCGTGCGCCTGTGAGACCCTGGCTTGCCTTGGTCCTCGCCGCCGCGGCCGTGGCGGGCGCGGCGAGGGTGGAAGCGGCTCCCCTACACGAACGGCAGCGGCAGCTGGAACGGGTACGCCGCCAGCTGGAGCGCACCCGGCAGGAGCTCCAGCAGGCCCGCCGTCAAGAGCGCAGCGTCTTGGGAGAGCTCCAACGGATCGAGCACGCCCGGGAGCACCTGGAAGCCGAGGTGCGGATGCTGCAGGCCCGGCTGCGGAGGGTGAGAGCCCGGGAGGCCAGGGCCCGGGCCCGAGAGGCGGATTCCCGGGCCCGTCTGGAGAGGCTACAGGACCGGCTGGAGGAGCGGCTGCGGGCCATCCACCGGTGGGGGCGGGTGGGGTACGTGGACGTCCTGCTGCTTTCCGGCGACTTCGGCACCTTCCTGACACGGTTTGACTTCCTGGGCCGGGTGGTGCGGGAGGACGCGGCCCTGGTCCGGCAGACCGCGGAGGAGCGCCGGCGGTGGGAGGCCCTGCGGGAGGAGCTGGCGCGGGAGCGCGCGGAGGCAGAAGGGCTCCACAAGGACCTGGAGGCCCGCAGGCGGGCCGTGGCCGAGGAGGAGTCTCGGAAACGGGCCTTGCTGGCCCGGGTACAGCGGGAGCGGGCGACCTACGAGCGCCTGGTGGAGGAGCTGGAGGAGGACTCCCGCAGGCTGGAGGCTTTGTTGCAGCAGCTGGCCCCGTCCCGTCGGGCGCAGCTGCGGGTGGGCCTGCGGTTACGGGCAGGCCTGGCCTGGCCCGCCCGGGGACCGATCACCTCCGGGTTCGGGCTGCGGCGACATCCCTTGTTCGGGATCGTCCACAGGCACCAGGGAGTGGACATCGCGGCCCCGTGGGGGACCCCCGTGCGGGCCGCGGCCGCGGGCACCGTGGTGTACGCGGGGTGGTTCGGAGGGTACGGTAAACTGGTCGTGGTCGACCACGGAGGCGGTGTCGCGACCCTCTACGGCCACCTCTCCTCCATCGCGGTGTCGCCCGGGGACCGGGTGGCGGCGGGCGACGTCCTGGGGCGGGTGGGCAGCACGGGCTACAGCACCGGACCCCACCTGCACTTCGAGATCCGGGTGGACGGTCGTCCCGTGGACCCCTTGCGGTGAGGGCGGGCCGGGGGCGCGGACTTTTCGGGAGGTCAGGCATGAAGGGGCGCAAGGCGCTGGTGTTGGCTCTGGGGGTGGTCCTGGTGCTGTCCGCGGTGTTCTCCGCGGGCTACGCCCTGGGGCTGCGGCAGGCCTCGGCCGCGGACGCCCGCGGGGAGGGCCAGCGGATGCTGCAGGCCCTAGCGGACCAGCTCCAGCGCCACTACCTCGAGCGCAACCTGGACTGGCGGAAGCTGTACGACGGGGCCGCCCGCGGGATGCTGCAGGCTTTGGGGGACCCGTACACCGCGTTCTTCGACGAGCAGGGCTACCGCCGGTTCCGGGAGGATTTCCGGGGGTTCTTCTACGGGGTGGGGATCTTCATCGAGAAGAAGGACAGCCGGCTGCTGGTGGTGGCTCCCATCCCGGACACCCCGGCGGCCCGGGCGGGTCTGCGAGCGGGGGACCACATCACCCACGTGGACGGGGTGCCCACCCGGGACATGCCCATCGAGGAGGCGGTGGCACGGATCCGGGGCCCTCAGGGGACCACGGTGCGCCTGCGGATCCAACGGCAGGACACGACCTTTGAGGTCTCCATCACCCGAGCCCGCATCGAGGTGGTGAGCGTGCAGGGGGAGGAGGCCCTCACGGACCGGGAGCGGGAGGTGGTGCGGTCCGCCCGGGCCGCTTACGTCCGCATCCTGGCCTTCAACCAGGACACCGCGGAACGGTTCGGGCAGCAGCTGCGGCGGGCGGAAGCCGCGGGAGCGCGGGGATTGATCCTGGACCTGCGCTTCAACCCGGGCGGGTTGGTGGACCAGTGCACCGCGGTGGCGGACTGGTTCGTGCCCAAGGGCCCCATTGTCCACGAAGTGGACCGGGAAGGACGCAGCCGCACGGTCCAGGCCACCCCGCGGGAAAAGTACCGCAAGCCCGTGGTGGTGCTGGTCAACGAGGGGACGGCCTCGTGCAGCGAGATCGTGGCAGGCGCCTTGCAGGACACGGGGACGGGGGTCCTGGTGGGCCAGCGGACCTTCGGCAAGGGCGTCATCACCACCGTGGTGGACCTCCCCGGCGGACGGGGTGCCACCATCACCACCGCCAAGTACCTCACCCCCAAGCGCCGGGACATCCACCGGAGGGGGATTCAGCCGGACGTGCTGGCGGGGGACCGGGTGGAGGGCAAGACGGACCGAGAGGTGGAGGCCATCCGGCTGGAGCAGCTGCGCAAAGCCGCAGAGGTCTTACGGAGCCGGTGAGCCGTGGCCCACAGACGCGGAGCCAGCCGGAAAAGGCATCTCACCAGCCGAGGGGCCTGGGTGGCGGGTCTTGCGGTGGTGGTGGCGGCCGTGGCCTTTGCCTGCGGGCGGCCCCCTGCTCCCCGCCCGGCCCAGGTCCCCGCGTCTTACCCCACCCCCGCGGCCACGCCCTCCGCCACGGCTCCTCCCGTGGTGGACTTGGAGCCGGAAGCTGTGCAGCTGCGGGCCCGGGTCCTGGAGGCCCTCCCCTCAGGAGCCCGTTGGGAGGTGGTCGGGGCGGAGCCCAGACGCGAGGGGGCCTTGCGGTGGCGTCACGCCCGGTACCGGGTGTGGTTGCCCGCAGGCGCCAACCTGAAGGCGGCCACGGGCTCCCTGGTGAAGGCCGCGGAGGACGCAGGTGGTGTGCTGCTCGCCAGCCGGCCGGTGGAGGGCGGGCAAGTGCTGGAACTGGGGGTGGAGCACGGCGGCCGTGTCCTGCCCGTGGTCCAAGTGCGCGTGGAGTTCCCCCCCAAGCCCATCAAGGGGGCCGGCGCCCGGGTGGCGGTGGTGTTGGACGACGCGGGGATGCGCCTGGAGGAGCTGGACCGGGTGCTCCGCATCGGCCGCCCGGTGACCCTGGCTGTCCTGCCCGGCCTGCCGCACTCCCAGGAGCTGGCCCGCAAGGCGCGGGAAGCGGGGCTGGAGGTCCTTTTGCACCTGCCCATGGAACCGGAGGACCCTTCCCTGGCGCGCCTCCTGGGGGAGTTTGGCGTCCGGGTGGACATGTCCGAGGAGGAGATCGCCCAGACGGTGCGGGCCGCCTTGCGGGCGGTGCCGGGCGCCGTGGGCGTCAACAACCACATGGGGTCTCGGGCCACCGCGGACCCGAGGGTGGTAGGGGCGGTCCTGCGTGTGGTGCGGGAGGAGGGGCTGTTCTTCCTGGACTCGCGGACCACACCCAAAAGCTCCGTGGAGGCGGTGGCCAAGGACCTGGGGGTGCGCACCGCGCACCGCTCCGTGTTCCTGGACAACGACCCTTCCCCGGAGGCCGTGCGGGGGCAGGTCCGGAGACTGGCGGAGCTGGCCTTGAGGGAAGGCTCCGCGGTGGGGATCGGGCACGCCAACCGGCCCCACACCGCGGAGGTCCTGGCGGAGATGGCATCAGAGCTGGAACAGAGGGGAGTCCAGCTGGTCCCGCTTCGGGAGCTGATCCGCTAGACCAGGCCTGGGCGGGCCGGGTGGTGGGACAGCTACCGGCCGGCTGCGTTCCCCCCGCCCAAGGCACGTCCACAGGAGAAAACGCACCGCAGCCCGCGTTTGACACACGGCGTCTGACACCAGGTGTCAGAGACCAGGTGACAGACGCCTGCCGGAGGGCGCTTCGGGGGCCAGCCCGGGAGCTGCCTCGCCGCTGGAGGCGGGCCAGCAGGAGTGGGCGCGGGCGCAGCGAAGCGTACGTGCTGCTGGGCTGTAGAGCAGCAAACGGTTGTTCGAAAGGAGGTGAGGCTCCAGCGGGGGAAGCGGCTCTCTCCACGGGATCCTGGGACGCCAAAAAATTTGGCAGTAAGGGGGGCTGATGCGATGAGCAAGGCCAGAGCTATCTGGGCGCTACTGCTCGGGCTGCTGGTGGCCACGGGCGCGTGGGTGGCCACCGAGGCGGCGCCGGTCCGCATGGGACCGGTGACGGACGACTGGGGCGTGGTCCGCGTGGCCCGCGGACAACCCATCGTGATCGCGTACTGGCTCGTGGTGGCCGGCCCCGACGCGAGCCTCGGGGTGGACAGCCGGCGCGGCATCGAGATCGCCATCGACGACAAGAAGACCGTGGCGGGTCACCCCGTGCGGCTCATCGGGGAGGACACCGGCTGCAACGCGGAGGGCGGCACCACCGCGGCGACCAAGCTGGCCGCCAACCGCCAGATCGTGGCCGCCGTCGGGAGCAGCTGCTCCAGCGAGGCGGTCCCGGGAGCGCCCATCCTGTGCAAGGCGGGGATCGTGACCGTCTCCCCCTCCAACACCGCGCCGAAGCTCACCGACCCCAACCGGGGGCCGGAGTACGCCTGCTACTTGCGGACCGCCCACAACGACCTGGTCCAGGGCCGGGCGGCGGCACAGTTCGCGTACCACGTCCTGGGGGTGCGCCGGGCGGCCACCGTCCACGACGGGAGTCCGTACGCGGAGGGGCTGGCCAACGTGTTCGCGGACGTGTTCAAGCGGCTCGGGGGGACCATCACCTCCCAGGAGGCCGTCTCCCCCACGGACACGGACATGCGGCCCGTGCTCACCCGCATCGCCGCGGGCAAGCCGGACCTCATCTACTACCCCATCTTCATCGCCGCGGGCGGGCACATCACCCGGCAGGCCAAGGAGGTGGCGGGCCTGGAGAGGGTGAAGCTGATGAGCGCGGACGGGACCTTCTCCCCGGACTTCTGGAAGGCCGCGGGCGAGGCCGCGCGGGGGATGTACCACTCCAGCCCCGACCTGTCCGTGGAGGCCCTCGGCACGAAGTACCAGCAGTTCCTGGACAAGCACCAGAAGAAGTACGGCGAAAAGCCGCTTTCGGCCTTCCACGCCCACGCCTACGACGCCGCCATGATGATCTTCGCGGCCATCGAGAAGGTGGCTAAGAAGGACGCCCAGGGCAACACCTACATCGGCCGCAAGGCCCTGCGGGACGCGCTGTTCGCCACCCGGAACTTCCCGGGGATCACGGGGACCCTGACCTGCAACCCCTACGGGGACTGCGCGGACCCCAAGATCGCGGTCTACCAGACCATCTCCGCAGACCCGGCCAAGTGGAACCCGGGGACGGACCCGAAGAAGGTCTGGTCCATGAAGCGGTGAGGACGATCCAGCAGGCCTGGGGGGGGACGGGCCCGAGGCCCGTCCCCCCGATTGCTGCCGTGAAAGGAGGTCCGTGAGGCCTTGGCGGCGGGTGTGGCACGGCGGGTGAACTTCGTGGACGCCTTCCTGTGGGCGTTCCGCCTGGTGGTGGTGGCGGTGGTGGTGTGGGGGACGGTGGGGACCCTGCGCCTCGGCCGGTACACGGGCGAGCAGTGGGTGGACTTCGTAATCTTCGGCCTCGCCCAGGGCGGGATCTACGCCCTCATCGCCCTGGGGTACACCATGGTGTACGGCATCCTCCGCATGATCAACTTCGCCCACGGAGAGGTGTTCATGAGCGGGGCGTACACCGCGTACTTCGTGGCCGCGCCTCTCGCGGCCTCGGGGTTCTTGAACCGCCACCCCATCCTGTCCCTGCTCCTCCTCGTGGGGGTGGCGGCAGCGGTGTCCCTCGGGGTGGCCGTCTTGGTGGAGCGGGTGGCCTACCGCCCCCTGCGCCGCGCACCTCGCCTGGTGCCGCTGATTACCGCCATCGGCGCGTCCTTCTTCCTGCAGTACGCCTTCCGGGGGTTGTACGGGTCGGGGTTCAAGGCCTACCCGGAGTTCGAGCTGTTCAAGGGGGAGTGGCAGGTCCTGGGGGTGGGAATCCTGCGGACCCAGGCGGTGGTCCTGGTGAGCGCCGCGGTGCTCATGTTCAGCCTGTACCAGTTCGTCATGCGGACGAAGGTGGGCAAGGCGATGCGGGCGGTGTCCGAGGACAAGGACGCCGCGGCCCTCATGGGAATCGACGTGGACCGCATCATCGTGCTCACCTTCGCCATCGGCGGGGCGGCGGCGGGCGCCGCGGGGATCCTGTACGCCCTGGTGTTCAAGCAGGTGCACTTCTTCATGGGGTTCGTGCCGGGCATCAAGGCCTTCACCTCCGCGGTGCTGGGAGGCATCGGGAACATCCCGGGCGCCATGCTGGGCGGCCTGTTCCTGGGGGTGGTGGAGTCCGTGGGCCCCGCCCTCTTCCTGGACGGGCTGGGGATCCCCGCCCCGTACCAGCTGAAGGACGTCATCGCCTTCACCATGCTGGTCATGGTGCTCATCTTCCGTCCCCAGGGGATCCTCGGCGAGCGGCTGGCAGCCAAGAGGGCCTAGCCGTGTGGCGGGTAGGACTGGTCTTCGGCGCCGTGGCCTGCTTCCTGAGCCTCGCAGGGCTCGTGGAGGCCTTGCACGCCCGGTGGGTGGTGGACGGATGGGTGTCCGCGGGGCAGGTGCTCCTGGGAGGCCTGCTGCTAGGCGCGGGCGCGGTGTCTGCGAGGCGGACAGCGACGCCCGGGGCGCGACGGCTCGCGGCAGGGGTGGTGGCGGGGGCCACCACGGGCGCCGCGTTGGGCCTCCTGGTGTGGCTATCCCGACACGTGGACCTGCGCAGTATGTTCGTCAACGCGTCTCCCACCCTCCTGCAGCTGCTGTCCGCGGGTCGGGCACCGGAGGAAGCGTGGCTGGGGTGGGTTCTTCTAGGGTCGGCCTTGGGAGGCGTGGGAGCCGGGGTGACGGCGGCGCCGCCGCGGCTGGTAGGGCCCCTGGCCACGGGGCTCGGCACCGCGGTGGGCTTGGGGCTGTTCCAGGAGCTGGTCCTGCTGGTGCTGCAGCCTGAGGGGCTCACTCCGGTCCGGGACTGGCTGTTCGTCGCCGGCGGGGGCCCGACCCCGCACGGAGCCGCGGCGGCCTTCGCGCTGGCGGCGGCGGCCGCCTCGGCCTGGCAGGCGGTGCGGGCAAGGCCGGGCCGCGTGGGCGTGCTGCCTCCGCGGGCGGCGCGGGCGGTGTGGGTAGGGGTGGGGCTGGTCGCCCTCCTGGCCTTGCCGTTGGCGGGCGGTCCGTTCGTGGCGCAGGTCTTGGTGATCGTAGGCCTGTACACCCTCATGGGGCTCGGGCTGAACCTCGAGGTGGGGCTGGCGGGTCTGCTGGACCTGGGGTTCGTGGCCTTCTTCGCCATCGGCGCGTACACCGTGGGCCTGCTCACCTCCGTAGGTGAACACGGGATCGCGCACTGGTCTTTCTGGGCTGCTGTGCCCGTGGCGGTGCTGGTCTCCCTGATCGCTGGGGTGGTCCTCGGCATCCCGGTACTGGGCATCCGGGGCGACTACCTGGCCATTGCCACCCTAGGCTTCGGGGAGATCGTGCGGCTGTTGGTCCTTTCGGACGCGTTGCGCCCCTGGCTGGGAGGTTCCCAAGGAGTTCTGGCGATCCCCAAGCCGGCGATACTGGGATTCGAGCTCGCCGGCCCCCAGCACCTGTACTACCTGACCGTGGTGGCCTCCGCGGTGGTGGCCTTCGTGGCGTGGCGGCTCCAGGAGTCCCGGCTGGGGAGGGCCTGGATGGCCATCCGGGAGGACGAGGACGTGGCGGAGGCCCTGGGGATCAACCTGGTGAGCGTGAAGCTCCTCGCGTACGGCCTGGGCGCGGCCTTTGCAGGGGTGGGGGGAGCCATCTTCGCGGTGATGGTGGGGTCGGTGTTCCCCCACAGCTTCCAGCTGCTGATCTCCATCCAGGTCCTCGCCCTCATCATCGTGGGCGGGATGGGGAGCATCCCGGGGGTCCTGGTCGGGTCCCTGGTCCTCATCGGACTGCCGGAGCTGCTCCGGGAGTTCGGGGAGTTCCGGTTCCTCGTGTACGGGGTCGCCCTGGTCGCCATGATGCTGCTCCGGCCGGAAGGTCTCCTCCCCGCCGCGGCCCAGCGGCGAGAACTCCACGCCCTGGAGGAGGAGAGGGAAGCCGCGGTGGCGGCTCCCGCGGCGGCTGCCCCGGAGGGAGGGCGCTGAGGGATGCCCATCCTGGCAACCCGCCGCATGACCAAGCGCTTCGGGGGCCTGGTGGCCATCCGGGCGCTGGACCT
>Ga0197142_1001362_pt1 | contig 22449 bp, 16 predicted proteins | sample GBS60_MetaG_FD_148614 | JGI IMG/M metagenome (GOLD analysis project Ga0197142, IMG submission 148614) | Sediment microbial communities from Great Boiling Springs, Gerlach, Nevada, United States - GBS 60_MetaG | ecosystem: Environmental > Aquatic > Thermal springs > Hot (42-90C) > Sediment... | reverse complement strand
TCAGTCGGCGGCATCGGTCCCCAGCCACGCTCTTCGACCACCTGGAAAATATCGGTATCGCTGATAATCCCGACGATCCGATCACGCTCCCGCACTGCCGCGCGACGGATGTTCCGGTCGATCATCAGTTTGCTACAGTCGCGCAGCGACATTTCCGGCGAGACGTAGACCAGCGGTCGCGATGCCAGTTCATTGACGGCGACTTCTTCCGGTGAGCGATCAGCGGCGACGATCTTCTGCAGAACGTCGCGCATGGTCATGATCCCCCACTCACCGCTTGCATCCGGTTCGACCAGCACACTGGTGATCCCATGCTTGTTCATGATATGGATGGCTTCGGCGGCAGTGGCATCGGGCGCAACGCTGATCACTTTGCGCGTCATGATCTCGCCGACGGTGAAAGGACGCGGCGCATCGGCGGAGGGTTGACCGGCGCGTAACCGTTGCTTGAGCGGACCGGCGTAGCGATCCAGTGAAAACATGGCAACACTCACCGCGCGGCGACTCTCACGTGCGGCAGCGGTCTCCAGCGGTCCTTCGAGAAAGGTGACCAGGACGAAGGTTTCTTCATCAACTGGCGGCGGTTCGAGCAATTCGATGGTTTTGCCGTCGAAGCGGCCACGCACAGTAAACATAGCACTGTCTCCTTTCGCTGCGCCATTGCGTGCAGATTGTACCACAGGCGGCGGCGGAGTGACGCATCGCGGCAGAGTTTTCAGCCGCGCAAATCGAGGCGATTGTCGCCAGCGTTGATCATGAAGGTGGCGGTTCGTTCAAAGTAATGTATCAGGGCGGTGCGCACATCCTCCGGAAAACCGACCTCATCGATAGCAGCGCGCATATGATTGACCCATGCATCCCGTTCCGCCTGCCCGATGACGAACGGCAGGTGACGCGCCCGCAGCCGTGGATGTCCCCGCAGTGCGTTGTAGCGCGGCGGTCCGCCGAAATACTGGGTGATAAACAGAAACTGATGCAGTTTTCCCGGTTCGAGGTCTTCGGGAAACAGCGGGCGCAGCAGCGGGTCACGCTCGATCCGTGCGTAGAATGCGTCCACCAGACGGCGAAACGGCTCATCCCCGCCGGCGCGATCGTAGATTGATGGTTCAGCGCTCATCGTTCACAAAGATTTCTTCGATGATCCGACCTTCCCACTCAGCGTGCGGCGCAATCCCCAGGACGCGCGCCAGTGTCGGCGCTGTGTCGAGCAGACTGACCGGAGCGGCAATCCGGTAGTTGCGTCTGATTGCAGGACCGGCCGCAATCCATGGAATGGTCATATCTTCCGGACTATCCGTGCCGTGAGTCCGATCATGCCCGCCATGGTCAGCCTGCACCACAATCGTTGCGCCTGGCGGCGCCACATCGAGCACCCGCCCCAGCCACCCATCGACGCGCTGCAACTGGTTCAGGTATTTGGGCGACATCCAGCCAGAGGCGTGACCGGCAGCATCAACCGAACCGAAGTAGAGGAAGACGAAATCGAAGGACGCGCATTCTTCCCGCAACAACCGAACGGCTTCTGCGCCAACTGCATCATCGTAGGACTGGTCGAGCGGCGGCTCGCGGTAGTAACTGTAGGCGACCTGTTCAGGGCGGCTTATATCGCGCAGCGGCTCCCAATTGTGGATGCACGCTGCACGTTTGCCAGCGCTGCGCATCTGTTCGATCAACCCCGGCAACGGGCGCGCCATAGGAATAAACATGTTGGTTGTAATACCGTGTCGCGTTGGCGGCACGCTGTGGAAGATTGACATATGACAGGGAAGCGTCACCGATGGCATGACACTCTGCGCCTGCATCGTCGATGCCCCGGCTGCACACAGCGCCTCGATGGTCCGGCAGTGCACTGCATCGAGCGCATCGGGACGCATGCCGTCGATCATCACGAGAACGACCATATTCCTCCTGTGCGGGTCACACCCGACAACCGGGCGCAGGTTTCACCGGGGGCTGGCAGAAGATCATACGACACTTTGTATTATACACGAATGTCGCCGCTCGACAGGAAAAGAACATCCCTCGCCGGTTCCAGAACCGGCGAGGGATGGCGCTGCACGCCTGCGTGGCATTACGCTGCCGCCTGAACAGCACGTTCGGCGTGCTGACGCAGCAACGTCAGCGTATCGGTTGCAGCCTCGTGAACCTGGACATCATCATCCTGTGCGGCATGGGCAAGCGCTTCAAGAACATTGGGAAGCGCAGCCGGCGCCCCTATCCGCCCCAGCGCGCGTGCCGCCGCCTCCCGCGCATAGGCATCACGATCGTACAGCAATCGGCACAGATTCTGCACAACCGTCGGCTTACCGGCATAATCGCCCAACTGTCCCAGCACAAGCGCGGCTGCCGAGCGATAAAATGGGTCTTCGTGGCAGAGGTGACTTTCGATATATGTCAGCGCATCATTCGTCACAGCGCGTTCACGCAGCAAACCAAGCGCGCGGGCGGCGGCAAAGCGCGTTTCGGCGTCGGAGTCGCGCAGAGCGACCTGCAACAGACGAATAACCAGCGACATCGGCGGCGCATCAACCATAACGCCAAGCAACCGGGCGGCATATGCGCGCACCTGAGCGACTGCATCGGATAACGACGCCTCGATCAACGCCAGATCGTCGGCGCCATACCGACCATTGCATGAGCGCAGGCGGCGCAGCGATTCGATGCGGTTCTGCTCATTCAGTTCCCGTAGCAGGTTTCGGATCCGTGCAAAAGACCATGGATAGGCATCCAGTTCGCGTTCAATCGTGCTGCGCAGCCAGGACCCTCGCCGTGCATTGAGGCGCTGGATCGCCAGCGGGATCGTCTGCAACTCAACCACAAGATGTTCGACTGTCACGCACACCTCCTGACTGGCGCGCAGATCACGGTCGATATCCATCACCGTCGGATAGCGATTGCGCAGCACACGCTGAACCAGGAGGTTGGCGCCCGCATCGTGCGTGATAGCCGCAAGCGTGATAGTGGCGTCCACCGGGTACGTGTGGAAAGCGTGAAAGAAGGGGTGCAACGTGCGCAACGCCAGGTGTGGCACAACGCCAGCGCCGCCGGATAGTTGCACCTCCTGGCGCGGATGACGGGCGAACACATCCAGATAGTCGATGATCTGCCGCTGCCAGAGATGTCGATCAAACATAGGTCACCTGCTGGAATGTATCAGGAATAGGTCACCTGCTGGAATGTATCAGGAAGCGGCGCGTACTACACCGAGGCGTACCATCCTGCTGAAAGTATAGCATGACGCCCCGGCGCCGCAATCACGCTACACTTACAAATTGGTTACAGAAATCACGCAATTTTGATCTTCGTACCAGTCCTACTGATGGTACGCACAGAAGAAGCGCAACGTTGCAGTCGCAAGGAGCGGGGATTCAGCGTTTGATACGCGGGGCAGGCGCCATTCCTGGTTGTGACGTCGCCTCGGCGGAGATGAAAAAGGCGACCTTGTTTCACAAGATCGCCGTGATAGGAATAGGAATGGTGCCAGGGACCGGGAACGATCCGGTGACCTCGTGTTTTTCAGACACGCGCTCTACCAACTGAGCTACCCTGGCAGGCTAACACAACTTCCGCAGCAAGCACCAGCGCGCTTTCGTGGTGGGCGATGACGGACTCGAACCGCCGACATCCTCGGTGTAAGCGAGGTGCTCTGCCAGCTGAGCTAATCGCCCATGGTGCCGAGGAAGGGACTTGAACCCTTACGAACATTTCTGTTCACCAGGCCCTCAACCTGGCGCGTCTGCCAATTCCGCCACCTCGGCTTGCGCATGGCATTATAGCCCTGTTAATGCCGCTTGTCAACCGCAGTTTTGTTCTGTTTTCTGTGCTCCTGGCTTCATGCGCTGGACCTGGCTCTTCCTCCACACCGCCGGTGCATCTGCTATAATACCGTTTACTGTCGCGCCTCTGCCGCGGCGATGTGGTTACCTCAGGTGACGGGGCGGCGATGAATATTCTGGTTGTGCTCACCTACTATTACCCGCATTGGACAGGATTGACCGTTCATGCCGTGCGTGTGGCGGAGCATCTGGCAGAACGGGGGCATCGTGTGACGGTGCTTACAACCAGGCACAGCCCTGAACTCGCACGTGATGAGATGATTAACGGCGTGCGCGTTGTGCGGCTCTGGCCCCTCACGCGCTTCAGTCGCGGCATGATCACCCCTGCATTTCCCTGGGCTGCGGCACAGTTGATCGCCGAGCACGATGTGGTGCAGATCCATACGCCGCTCCCCGAAGCGCCGATCGTTGCCGCCCTCTGCCGCCTGCTCGGGCGTCCGCTTCTCATGACCCATCACGGCGATGTCGTGATGCCGGATAGCCTGACAGAGCAACTCGTCGAACGGGCTGCATTCCATATCCTGCGCGCTGCCGCGTCCGCAGCCGATGGCATCACGTCCTACAGCGAAGATTATGCCCGGCACTCGAAGTTGCTCTGGCCCTTTCGCAATAAACTGACCTGCATCTACCCGCCAGTGGAATTTCCCGAGCCGGATGCAGCTGCTGCCGCCGCCTGGAAGCGCGACCTCGGTCTCGATGGGAAGCGACTCATCGGGTTTGCCGGGCGCTGGGTGAGCGAGAAGGGGTTCGACGATCTGCTGCGCGCGTTGCCGTTCATCCGTGCTGAACTTCCTGAGGCGCACCTGGTCTTCGCTGGCGAACGCAACGTTGTCTACGATGATTTTTATCATGTCTGCCAGCCGCTGATCGAAGCGCAACAGGAACACATCACGTTCCTTGGTCTGATTCGGGATCGCCGCCGTCTCGCCAATTTCTACGCCATGCTCGATCTGTTCGTGCTGCCCAGCCATACCGATATGATGGCGCTTACACAGGTTGAGGCGATGTTGTGCGGTACGCCGGTCGTCGCAACGGATATCCCTGGTGCGCGCGTGGTGGTGCGCGAAACTGGATTCGGGCGCCTGGCGCCGCCCTACAATCCGCCAGAACTTGCCCGTACTATCGTCGAGACGCTGCGTGACCGTGAACGGTATCTTCCAACCCCCGCCGGTGTGCGCCGCATGTTCAACACCCGTCAGACGATTGACGCATATGAGCAGCTGCTCGAGCAGTTGGTGCGTACCCGGAGCCGCACCAACCTCTACGCGCGTGCGAGCCGGCGCCTGGTGCGCAGTACGCTCCACATTATTGCCGCTGCACCGGTGACGGCAACAACGGCAATGCTTGCGCCCCCGGTGTCGCACCCAACCGGCGCTCCGCCTCGCACTGCGCTCTCTGCTGATGATCGCGCAATGCTCGAACGCCTGTTGCAGAACGAGGCGGATATGGCATACCGCCGCCGTGCGATAACCCTGCTGGAGTATCTCGAACTCCGCGATGGCGAGACGGTGCTCGACTGCGGGTGCGGCATGGGGGTCTATCTGATGTTGATGGGGCGTTTGCGCCGTTTGAATCTGGTAGGCGTCGATGGCGACATCGCGCGCCTGCGCTGGGCGGAACGCGAACACGTGCCTGCCAGTCTCGCCGGGGTCGATATCCACCGTCTGCCGTTCGCCGATAACAGTTTCGATAAGGTGTTGATGTCGGAGGTGCTCGAACACCTCGCAGATGATCGCGTCGCACTGCGCGAGGTTTTTCGCATCCTTAAACCGGGCGGCATCCTGGCGCTCAGCGTGCCGCACGCCAACTATCCGTTCTGGTGGGATCCAATCAATAAGACCATCGAAGCGTTAGGCGGGCGACCGATCCGGAGTCCGGGACCGATCACCGGGTTGTGGAGCAATCACTGGCGGTTGTACCGTCCCGAAACGCTCCGCGACGTGGTCTCCGGCGCCGGGTTCTCCATCGAGGCGCTGGAAGAACAGACCCATTATGCGTTTCCCTTTATCCACTTTATCGTGTACAGTATCGGCAAACCGCTGATTGAGAAGAATCTCCTGCCGCGTCGCTTCCGCGACAGCGCCGACCGGTTTCGCGGCGAGCGCAACAGCGGCAGTCTGCTCAATCCGATCAATCTGGGCGTGCGGCTGTTTCGCCTGGTAGACGCACGCAATGACCATCTGCGCGGCGATGAGAAAACGTTCGTCAGCATCGTTCTTAAAGCGCGGAAACCATGCTGATCGTACCATCGGACCTATCGCTTGCCACATATGCATTACCCGGAGGTACGGTCGGCTCGCATCAGCGCAGCGCATGCAAGGATGAATCCGCTGCAAACAGGTTATTTCACCGCAGCGGCGCAGCGTTCACCGGGGAAGATGCCATAGCGAGTCGCTCCGACCGCACCATGCTTCGCCGCGCGTACCTTTCGTTGTTGAAGTTCTCTGCGCTCCCGGCGTCTCAGCGGTGCGTTTTTGCAGTGAAGTCATGGATGGATCGTTGCCCCGTGCTATAGTCGCCGGATAGACGCTCCCCGGCAAGGACGTGCATGAAAAGCGTCGCACCATCACAACCACCGGTTGAAGACGACGTCGTCGCATCCGACAATGGTTCGCCATCCGCTGAACCCACTCCCGACACACACGCTATCCAACGGCGCTCGTATATGGGTGTCAATCTGTTTGCGCTGCTGCTGACCATCATCGCTCTGGCGGCGGTTGGTCAGTTCTTCCTGATCAGCACGCCGCCGAATCTGCTGGCAGGCGTGGCGCTGTTGACGATTGCCGGTGGAGCATTCGTTGCGCTGCGGGCATGGATGCGTGATCCGGCGCCGGACGGCGCTCCATCGTCTCTGCCGCGATTCGCCGGAGTTCTGGAGCGTCTTTCCCCATTCTATCCGCTGTCCGCACTTGCGCTGATGAGCGGCGGCATTGCATTCTGGTGCGCAGCGACGCCGACGCTGCGCCCGGGACCCGCCCTGATCGCCTGGATAATGGGCATTGGTCTCTTTCTGGCTGGCACACGGTATATCGCCGTTCCTCGTGTCGATCTGCCCGCAGAAGCACCCTGGACCCGGCGTGAGATGCTGGCGCTTGCCGCGCTGACCCTGGCAGCGCTGGCGCTGCGAGTGACGATGCTCGACGCCATCCCGCAGAACTTTGGCGGTGATGAGGGCGAAATGGGTATGGAGGCGCGCGGCGTGCTGGAGGGACGCATCACCAATCCTTTCAGCACCGGATGGCTCTCGCATCCGACGCTCTGGTTCTTTCTCCAGGCGCTCTCACTGACTATCGCTGGCAATGATGTTTTCGGGCTGCGCATGCTGTCGGCGCTGATCGGAACGCTGACCATCCCGATGCTGCATCTGCTGGCGCGTCCGCTGTTCGGGCGGAATGTCGCCTTTGGCGCGGCGGCGCTGCTGGCAGCGTATCATCTCCATATCCACTTCAGTCGTCTGGGGGTCAACAACATCGCCGATCCGTTCCTGGCGCTGGCGGCATTTACCGCCTTCTTCTACGGCATGCGGCGGTCGTCACCCTTCGCGTTCGGATTGACCGGCGTTGTGTGCGGCGTTGCGCAGCATTTTTACATGGGTTCGCGTTTGACGCCGCTGCTGATAGCGGCGCTGATCGCTCACCTTGCGCTGTGCGACCGGCAACGCTTTCGGGCAGTTGCGCCACGCCTTCCGTTGATCATCGTCGGGTTCGGGTTGGGGTTCGGTCCGTTGATCGCCCATTTCATCGCCCAACCTTCCGCCCTCACCGCGCGCCTGGCAATGGTCGGCGTGGTGCAGAGCGGCTGGCTGGAACAAAAACTGGCGGAAGGCGTCTCGCTTTCCACGATCCTCATTGATCAGACCCGCCAGAGTTTTGGCGCGTATACCTTCATTCCCGACCGTGCCGCCTGGTACGATCCGGGCATTGCCCTGCTCGATCCGGTATCGTCCCTGTTGTTGACGCTGGGCGTGGCGCTCGCTCTGGTCAACTGGCGCCGCTCCGAGTGGTTCCTCCTCATCGCCTGGCTGACAGGCGCTGCCGTTCTGGGCGGCATGCTGCTGGTCAACACGCCCGAAAGCCCGCGCTATGTCACCACCACGCCAGCACTCTGCCTGCTCATCGCGCTCGCCATCCAGCAGATAGCCACGATGATGCAGTGGGCATTCCGCCTGACAAAAACCAGACATGCCCTGGTGAGCGTTGCGATCCTCGCGCTTCTGGCGGGATGGAGCATCAATTTTTACTTCCGCGACTACACGCCCCGCCGCACCTATGGCTGGACCAACACTGAAGCCGCCACCAGAGTCGCCTATCTCATCAACGACCAGTCTGCGCCGGTGTATGTGTACTTCTTCGCCCCGCCGCGCATCTATCTGGGGAACGGTTCGATCCGGTTCATCGTTCGTGACCTGCAGGGGATGGACATACTTGAACCGATAACCGATCCGGAGCAGATCATGCCGCCGCCGGAAGGAAGGCGACCACTCTTCATCTTTTTGCCGGAGCGTGAAGCGGAACTGGCAGTGGTGGCGCAACGTTTCCCCGGCGGCACGACGCTGCGCTTCCAGGGCGAACGGGAGCCGGGCACACTCTTTCTTGCATATACGCCGCCGTGATGGTTACGCTGGAGTAGAGCCGTGAGAAACGGACGTTACTACATCACCGTTGCTGGCAATATCGGCGTCGGCAAAAGCACACTGGTCGGCATCCTGGCAGAAGAGTTCGACTGGCAACCGTACTACGAACTGGTTGCCGACCATCCATATCTGGAAGATTACTATCGGGATCGCGAACGCTGGGGATTTCATTCGCAGATCTGGTTTCTGACCCAGCGTTACCAGCAGCACCTCGAGATCGCCGATACGCCGATCTCCGTGTGTCAGGATCGCAGCATCTATGAAGACTACGAGGTCTTTGTGAAGGGATTGCTGGAACAGCGCATCCTCAGTCACCGCGATTTTCGCACCTATCGACAGTTGTTCCTGGCGCTGGTGCAGAGCATCGCTCCGCCAACCCTGCTGATCCATCTCCACGCCAGCGTACCAACGCTGATCCGGCGCATCAACGAACGCGCGCGCCCTGCCGAGCGCGCTATTCCGCCCGCGTATCTGGAACACCTCAACCGCCGCTACGACGAGTGGCTGCGACGATTCGAGTTGTGTCCGGTGCTCCGCATTGAAACCGACGACCTCGATTTTGCCCACGATGCCTCGGCGCGGCGCGAAGTGGTCGAGTTGATTGCGCAGACGCTGGGCATGCGTGGTATGGTGCAGGAACGCTTCGTACCATAACAGATCTGTTTGACTTCGCTACAAAAACGCACCGCCGAGACGCCGAGAGCGCAGAGTCTTCCATTCATTCTCTGCGCCTCTGTTGTGAGATGAACTTGTGAGATGAGCTTTTTGCAGGAGACTCATCTGTTTGTAATCATTCCCTTATCGTGGTGCATATCGTGCTGCCGCTATAATGTACTTGTGAGTGCATACTATGCACACGGCTATTGATACAAATCTCAAAGGCGACGTTCATGAAACCATACACTATCCATCTTCACTCCAGCATCATTCTTGACGCGCCTGTTGAACGTCTCTGGCCCCTGCTCTCCGATACGGATCGCACCAATCGCCTGATCGGCCTGCCCGCCTTCGAACGAACCCGCCCGGACCGCGATCTGATACAGATCGTGTACGGTCATTTTCTCGGCGTTCCAGTCAGCTGGCGTGAGCATCCCTTCGAATGGATCTTCGAGCAGCAGTTCTCGGTCGAGCGCGAGTTTGCCCCGCCATTACCGGTTGAACGCTTGCAGACGGTAACCCGTTTCACATCGCTTCCCGAAGAACGCACGAAAGTCGATGTCGAAGTGCATATCGCGCCGCGCAACCTGGTTGGCGCTATCGGCGGGCGCCTGATCATCGGTCAGCGGATGCTGCGTCAGTTACGTCACGTCTACCGCCAGACGGGCGAACTGGTCGCTGCGTCGGAGCAGGTGGTCCTGCCGCCGGTCCGCAAACCGCGCGTCAATCTCCATCGTTTGCGCGTCGCCGCAGAACGTTTGCGCTCCTCTGGCATCCACGATGCGCTCATCGAGCGGCTGGTTTCCCATCTCATCAACGCCGATGATTCACAGGTGCTCAAGATGCGCGCCTTTGCGCTGGCTGATGCATGGGGCGAGCCACGGATGGACGTGCTGCGCATGTGTCTGTACGCGACGCGCACCGGCTTGCTCGACCTGGAATGGGATGTCCTCTGTCCCAGTTGTCGTGGCGCAAGCCAGCGGGTGCGCTCCCTCAGCGATCTCGAGCACGACGCCTACTGTCCATCGTGCGATGTGCGCTACGACACCAACTTCGATGAGTCGATCGAGGTTCGTTTCAGCGTCAACCCCGACATCCGCGATGCGGTCGATGTGCCCTACTGCATCGGCGGACCGGCGAATACGCCGCATATTGTTGCACAGATCGCATTACCCGCCCATGGACGCCGTGAGGTGCGCCTGCGCCTGGCGCCCAACCGCTATCGCCTGCGCAGTCGTCAAATGACAGCGCGGGCAGTGTTCGATGTGAGCGATCATGCCGAATCATCAACGGCGCACATTGTGTTCGACAATGGCGAGGCGCTGATCGATCCGCCGGTGATCAGATCGGGCTATGCAACGGTAACCATCGAAAACGCCACTGCTACGTCGGCGCTGATCGTCATCGAGCAGCGCGACTGGAGCGAACAGGCGACCAGCGCCGCGCTGGTGACGTCGCTCACCGAGTTTCGCCAGATGTTCTCGTCGGAAGCGCTTTCGCCGGGGGTTGGCATCGCCATTCGCAGCCTGACCTTTCTGTTCAGCGATCTGAAGGGGTCAACGGCCATGTATGAACAGATCGGCGATACGCCAGCCTATGCACGGGTGCGCGACCACTTTGCCGTTATGAGCGCGATCATCGGCGCACACAACGGCGCGCTTGTCAAAACCATCGGCGACGCCGTGATGGCGGTGTTTGCGTCAACCAGAAGCGCCGTAGCTGCGGCGCTGGAAATCCAGCGCGAGTTCACGCTCGGCGAAATAGCGCGCGGCAACCCGGCGCTACGGATCAAGCTGGGGATGCACACCGGTCCATGTATCGCCGTCAATGCCAACAACCTGCTCGATTACTTTGGCTCAACGGTCAACATTGCGGCACGGGTTCAGAACGAGAGCATCGGTGGCGACATCGTGCTGACCGATGCGCTGATCGACGATCCTGCGGTACGCCCATTGCTGGAGCAGGAAGGGGTCATCCTGGAGCCGTTCGAACGTGAACTGCGCGGTCTGTCACAACGATTCCGGCTCACCCGCGTCTGGGTAACACCACCAGCAACGCTGGCAAAAGAATCATTGACAGAACTGCCAGACATGGCTACAATACCAGGGACTGCGGGGCGTGGCGCAGCCTGGTAGCGCACCTGAATGGGGTTCAGGAGGTCGCTGGTTCAAATCCAGTCGCCCCGACCATCCTGTGTCGCACAAGGTTCCATGACGACTTGCATCCTTGTGTTGCAGGTCGTTGTGTGCTTGATTATTGTGCGCATCCTCTTGCATCACCTTGACGCTTGCGCTATAATGCCTCTAGTTTTACGCATGAGAGGGTGCTGGTGCGCCCTGACACGTGCAGTTTCTCATCGGGGCGTAAAAGATTACACGACACTGCCGTCGCTGCAGTTCGGGCGCCAGGAGGATTGGAATGGGACATGTGAGCCTGCAGGCGGCTTTCGACCAGACCCGGCAATGGCTCGAATCCGACGATCTTGATCGCGCGATCGGGATGGCGCAGCACATCCTTGAGACGTACCCGAAGTGTCTGGAAGCCCATCAGATGCTTGGGGAAGCGTTTCTGTCCAACCGCCAGTACGAAGAGGCGCGTATCGAGTTCGAGAAGGTTCTGAGTTTCGACCCGGAGCATATCCCGGCGCTCGTTGGGCTTGGCATGACCAGTGAGCGGCTTGGTCAACTGTCCAGCGCGATCGCCGCCTTCGAACGTGCGCTTGAGATCAAGCCTGACCTGCCAGAGTTGCGCAGCCAGTTACTGCGGCTCTATACCGAGGCATGGGGCAGTGAGTATGCACATCTACGCCTCAGTCGTGTCGGTCTGGCGCGATTGTATGCGAAAGGGCACATGCTACCGCAGGCGATCTCCGAATTTCGCCAGGTCGTGGCGGATCAACCTGACCGCCTCGACGCGCGGGTGGCGCTGGCAGAGGCTCTCTGGCGTGATGAGCAGGAGGAAGAAGCGCTTGAGGTATGCCGCGCCATCCTTGTCAGCCATCCCGATGTGTTGAAGGCGAACCTGATCCTGGGGTACATCGAACTGGCTTCTGGCAATCCATCCGGTGAGCAGTACTGGAGGAAAACTCTCACCATCGACCCGTACCAGTCGATGGCGCGGATGCTGTTCGAGTCACTCCCGCCTGTTGATGTGCCAGAGCCGGTGATCCCGGAGTGGGACGAAGCGGCATGGATCAACCGGCGTGTTACTGCTCCCGTCGAACAACTCACTGCCACACGATCAATGGAGGCGACCACGCCGACCGCTGTTGCGGCGCCGCCGCCACCTCCGCAGGCGTCGCCATCCGTTTACGATGATAGCGATGATTTTCTTGCCGCGCTGCTGGCAATCGACACGGCGCCGCCCGTGACGTCGTCTCCCGTCGAGGAAGCCGCAGTTGAGATCGATGCGGATACACGCCCGTTCACGCTCGAAGAGTTGGGGTTGAGCGAAGCAGAACTTGAGCGTCTCGGCGCCTGGGATGAAGCGCGTGAACAGGAGACGGAAACGCCTTCCTCACAGGAAGCGTCGCCGCCTGCCGAAACCGCGCCCGCCGAAGAAGCGCCGTCCGAGATTGGCGCGATGCAACCGTTCTCGCTCGAGGAACTGGGGCTTTCGCCGGAGGAGATCGCCAGTCTCGACAGCGTTGCCACGCCGCCTGTGGAAACCGCTCCTGCTGAAGAGACGCCGTCTGAAATCGGGGCGGTGCAACCGTTCTCGCTCGAGGAACTGGGGCTTTCGCCGGAGGAGATCGCCAGCCTCGACAGCGCTGCCACGCCGCCTGCCGAAACCGCGCCTGCCGCAGAAGCGCCGTCCGAGATTGGCGCGATGCAACCGTTCTCGCTGGAGGAACTGGGGCTTTCGCCGGAAGAGATCGCCAGCCTCGACAGCGTTGCCACGCCGCCTGCCGAAACCGCGCCTGCCGCAGAAGCGCCGTCCGAGATTGGCGCGCTGCAACCGTTCTCGCTGGAGGAACTCGGGCTTTCGCCGGAGGAGATCGCCAGTCTCGACAGCGTGGCTACGCCGCCTGCCGAAGAGGCGCCGACCGAGATCGGGGCGCTGCAACCGTTCTCGCTCGAGGAACTGGGGCTTTCGCCGGAGGAGATCGCGAGTCTGAGCGGCGAACCAATCCTTCCTCAGGCAGAAACATCGCAACCCGATGATGTTGAGATCGATATGCAGCCCTTCTCGCTCGACGATATCGATATTGAGGGGGGGGGGTATCAACCAGCAGTGAAGCCAGGCATCGGGTTCGATATCGGAGATGTTCCGCCAGACCTGCAACCATTCTCGATGGAAGAATTGGAAACCGGAGGGCTGAGCGGGCAGACGGATATAGGCGAGTTGCCGCCATCACTGCAACCATTCTCGCTCGACGAACCTCCGGCGCCGCAACGTCCGCGAATGGCGGGGTTGACGCCGGAAGAGGCGTCCGAAAGCCCGATCGAAGAGGAAGAGCCGTTCATTCCACGCGGGTTTAGCTGGCAACAACCGGCGCAACGCACTGAGCCGACATTCCTGCACACGGCATCTTCAACAGCGCCTGCGGAAACAGGCACCATTTTCGAGAAGTTGCAAAAGCAACGCGAAAGTGTACGTCTGCCGGGTGCAGAAGAGCCGCCTACCCCTCCAATTGCACCGGATGAACATCTGGGTTTGTTCTCGCTGGACGATATATCGCTTCGCGATGACGATCAGTTTGAGGAGCGACTCTCATCCGTCGAGGCAGAGCAACTGCCGCCTGCTATGGGCGCGCCTGAACCTCCGCCTCAGCAGCAGGGAGAGCCGGTCGGCGCCGGTGATGCCGCGAAGCCTCACGCGGCGCATATCGAAGACGTCGAGGATATCGAAGCGGGTCTTGCCAGCGGGGTCATTCAACCATTCTCGTTTGCCGACCTTGGGCTGACCGAAGAGGAGATCGCCGCGTTGGGGTTGAGCGTTGCACCTGAACAACCGGTAACGCAGGCGCCGGAGTCCCCTGCTGAAGCGCCTGCCGGGTTGACGTCGCGGGTCGCTGAGGAAGAACCTGTAGTCGCTCCGCCGCATATCGAAGAGCCAGTCGCAACCCACGAGTCGAAGCGCACGGACATCGAAGCGGAAACGCTGGAAGAAGCGCTTGCCCGCGGGGAGGTGCAACCGTTCTCGTTCGCTGACCTGGGGTTGAGCGAGGAAGAAATCGCCGCCCTTGGTCTCAGTACGCCGGAAGCATCGGCGCCGCCTGCCGAACCGGGTACACCCGCGCAACCGGCGCGTGAGGCGGAAACGCTGGAGGAGGCGCTTGCCCGTGGGGAGGTGCAACCGTTCTCGTTCGCCGATCTGGGGTTGAGCGAGGAGGAGATCGCTGCGCCTGGTCTCGGCACGCCGGAAGCAGTGGCGCCGTCCGCCGCACCCGCCGAACCGGTCACACCCGCGCAACCGGCGCGTGAGGCGGAAACGCTGGAAGAGGCGCTTGCCAGTGGAGAAGTGCAACCGTTCTCGTTCGCCGACCTGGGGTTGAGCGAGGAGGAGATCGCTGCGCTCGGTCTTGGTGAGCCGCAAGCGTCGACGCCGCCTGCCGAACCGGTTGCGCCGATTCAGCCGACGACTGAGACAGATGAGTTCGAGATGGTCCAGCCTGCGGCGCCAGTCGAGTCTCCCGCTTCAGCAGCGCCTGAATTGGTGGAAGAAGAAACTGGCATCGAGGATCTCCAACCGTTCTCACTTGCCGATCTGGGGCTTTCGGAGGACGAACTGGGGGAGTTCGATCTCTCAGATCTGGCAGAGGGCGGTCTGGAGTACGAGGAAGGGCGCCTGGGCATTACAGAAGAAGAACTTTCCGCACTGGGAACGGGCGGTGACCTTGAATGGCTGCCGGAACCTGAGCCTGTCCACGAACCGCCAACCGAAGCATTCGAGCCGGATGAGTCAGCCTCCGACTTTGAGAGCGTCGATGAGACGGTGGATCGTTTGATCCGTCTCGGTCATGAGCGCGGGTATGTCGATATTGCCGACATCATTGCCGCAGTGAGGGATCCCGAGGCGGAAGCCGACCGGATCGATGAAATCGGGCGCAAACTGCATGCTGCACGAATCCAGATCCGCGACGGCGATGAGATCATCGACCTTGATGCCGAATATGCGGAGGAAGAGGCGCCATTGCCGGTGGAAAGCGCTTTGCAGCCCGCACTCAACGATATGCCATCAGAAGAAGAAGACCTGATGCGTCCCTTCTCGCTGGAGGAACTTGGATTATCAGACGACGAGATTGCACTGCTGGCCGCCGCAGCCGCAGGGCAGCAGGAGAACGTTCCACCGCCTGCGGAGGAACCGTCGCTCACTCCCTTCTCGCTGGAGGAGCTGGGATTATCGGACGACGAGATCGCCATGATCAGCGCTGCGGGCAGTACTGTCGAAACATCGCCTGTGGAAGGGCCGTCGCTCTCGCCGGAAGAACCGGAATCGTCGGGCGCTGAGGTGACTCAGACGACCAGATCTGCTGCAACGTCCGATGTTGCACCACCACCTTCTGCGACGAGCGAAGTAGAGGCCTTCTCATTGATCGATCTCGAACCAGTTGCTCAGCCAGAAGCGACTGTTCCACCACAACCGCCTGCGCAGGAACGCAAAGAAGCGCCTGCATCGGTTGTGCCGCCGACAGGCGCCGAAAAACAGCCTCCCCCGGCAACAGCGGCGGCGATCGCTGCTGCCACATCGCCGCCATCGCCGCCGCCTGCCGCTCCAAAAGACCTGAGCGCCTTCCCGGAACTGCAAGAGTATGTGCGCATGCTGGATAGCGATCCGGGCAATCATATTCTTCGCCTCTCAATCGCACGGGTCGGCGGGCAGGTGGGTATGGTGGAACTTGCCATGCAGCACTACCGCAGCCTCATCAAGCAGAATGCGCTCCTTGATGAAATTGTCGATGATCTCAGCGACATGATCGCGGAGACCAGCGACATCAGCCTGCTACGCAAACTCCATCGCACCCTTGGCGATGCCTACTCGCGTCAGGGTCGCTTCCGCGATGCAATGCGCGAATACAGCTGGATACCAGGACAGGGATAATCTGCGCAATCTGTGTTGCGCCGCTATGAGTGGTAAAGAGCAATGACTGTAAACATGCGCCGGATCGTTGAAGACCTCATCCGAGTTGAGGGGGTCATCGGAAGTTTACTCGTCGGAAAGGATGGCCTGGTTGTCGCCAGTACGCTGATGGATGAGGAAGATGCCGAGATCCTGGGCGCTATGTCGGCAGCCGTGTTTGGAGAGATTGACAAAGCCACGCGACGTATCGGCGTTGGCGCGTTGATCGACTCGATCATCGACGCGGAGCAGGGTTCGATTCTGATGCTCGAAGCGCGGGAATTGATCCTGGTGGTTATTACCCAGCGCATGGTTAATCTGGGCCTGGTCAAAATGGAGATGCGCCGGGCTTCCAAGCGAATTAGCGAAGCTGTTCCGATCTGATGATCTCTCCCTGTCTGGTGCATCGTTCCCGACGTGGCGCCTACATCTGGAGCAACAGTGTTCGATGGGTTGTTTCGCGCCTGTGAGCAGTGTGCTCGGGGCGCGATGTTTGTGTCCTTGTGCAGATAAAGGAGAAGAGGAGGCATGGAGCGTTCCCTGATCATCCTGAAACCTGACGCAGTGCAGCGCGGTTTGATCGGTCCGATTCTGACGCGCATCGAACAGCGTGGATTGCGGATCGTCGGTATGAAGTTGATGCAGATCGATGAGTCGCTGGCGCGCCGACACTACGCCATTCACGAGGGTAAGGCGTTCTTCGATAGCCTCATAACCTACATCACGTCGGGTCCGGTCGTGGTGCTGGTGGTCACCGGCAAGAATATCATCGAAATTGTGCGCTCGATGGTCGGAGCGACAAACCCGGTCAAAGCAGCACCAGGGACTATCCGTGGCGATTTTGCGCTGGACATTGGACGGAATCTCATCCATGCCTCGGATTCACCGGAGAATGGTGAGATGGAGGTCAGTCTCTTCTTTCGCCCCGAAGAACTGGTCGAGATGCACCGCAGCACCGATCAGTGGATCTATGAGTAGCCGGGGAACGTACACTGCTTCGCCGGGGGGCAACGAGCACGATGACCCTTTCTGACGCCTGGCAGCGCTCCCTCAACAACGCAAGGTTTGTTCCAATCGGCAACCATCCCGCAGACCCGGCGCCTGCGGGATGGTTTTTGGGGTCTGATCTCGAAAAACACCCTGCTTACCGCCTTTGCGCCGCCGATCCTTACGCGAGTGAAGGAGTATCGTGCCTTCGACCTCTCTATGAGGGTGTGACGCCCTCGCTCCATGACAACAGCGGCAACAGAGAGCACCTTCCATTTCTGCGCGTCTCTTCGGGCAACGTCTGCGCAAATCCCGCTACGCTCTACTGTTGAATTCCTGCCACCACTCGCGGAACATGCGCACCGGGTTGCTCCAGTACCGTTCGGCATCGACAGCCGGGGGTTGCGGGCGTTTTGTGGCGGCATCACGCAAGCGCCGGGCAATATCACGCACTGCTGCGGCTGCCGGTTTCTCACGCCCCTGCGCATCGCACACGCCAATGGTTCGATACCGGCGTGTGCGATCCAGTGGCGGCGTCTGCCAGCGATCGACGGGAAAATCGGCGAAGGCTGGCAGCCAGACCCCGGCGGCGCCATCGTGATAGAGCCGCTCCAGCGCCGTGTGGATGAACTCCGCCTGTTCCCCGACTGTGCCGCGATACAGTATCATCGTCTGCCCGAAGAGATCATCCTCGAACCATCCAGCCGATTCACCTTCGGTTGTGGTGGGCATACCGACGCCGATGACGACCATCCGGCGTTCGGCAAGCCCGGCGGCAAGCATATGCAGATATGCGGCTGGATTCGTATGGCGCATCTGATTCTCGATGGGTGTTTCAGGCGGATCGACAACGACGCCAGCACATGCACAGCGCTTTGCCACATCTTCGGGTCGCGGACCGGAACGTCGTTTTAAGCCAACCGGCGAAACGACTCCCATACACACTGCGCGCGGTGCAACCTGTCGCAGTTCTTCGCCGATAGTCTCGAGCCAGCGATCTGCTGCCTGATCAGACTCAGGGCGATGGACACGCTCGAACCCCTCGCCAACCTGCCATACCCGGACTGCCGGATGATCGCCGAAGTAGCCAGCAACCTCGCGCACCAGATAGCGTTGCGCCTCGACGATCATCGGCTCACTGAACAGATCGCCGCACTGCACCGGGCGATACCTTCCGCCAGACAGGACCGGAACCAGCCCCGGCGGGCGCACGATCAGCAACGATTGCCGTCGGTGCACGCGCTGCAACACGCCAAGAATATCAGGACCGTTCGCCCATGCCGGTATCTGCAACTGACCGAGCGTGGCGACCGGAAAGAGCGCCAGCACAACCCGCAATCCGACGGTGTGGGCGACATCGAGCGCGTGCTCCAGTGAGCGCATCGCGCGACTGTTGATCCGCGTCGGACCCGGCTGGAAATCCTCCCATACCAGGCAGAAGCGCACGGTATCAAATCCAAGAGCGGCAATGTGCGCCAGTTCGTCGCGTACCGCGCCACGATCATAGCGCTGCCAGAACAGCGGACCTGCCTGACGCGGCCAGTATGTCACACCAAGCGAAAAGGCATCATTGAGCGTTGTCATGGCAGATTCTGTGCATCAAGGAATGCTCCGACCTGACTGAGAAATTGTTCAAATACAGAACGTTCGTGCTGCAACACCTCGTAGACGCGATCATAATCAATCGACATGGACTGATGCACGAGAATGTTACGAAAGCCAACCATCCTGGCAAGCCTGGCGCCAGGATCGTCGGAAATAACGCCAGCGCGGGCAACGGTTAACACTGCATCATGCCCGCTATCGGGCAATGGTAATGAGAGACCGGCGATCAACTGGTCGCATACACTGATGACAACCTCGATTGCCAGTTGAAGGGTGCGATCAACTGTTGCACGTATGCGCCAATCCTGATCGAGATCGGCGCGCGAATGTTGTTGCAACTCGCGCAACTGCGCCACATAGACCTGGAGTTGCGCAAGATGGCGAGCAATGGTCAGAGCGCCGGTCATGGACCGAGTCTCACGTTTCCTTCAGCGAACTGTTTCATGCGGGCGCGCAGCATTCGGCGGTAGCGCGGCGCCCAGTCGAACCATTCCTGCATGGTGCGCACCTCGAACGCTACTCGCTCCTCATCATTACGATTGTACAGCACATGGCGAGGGCGGAGCGCTTCGTAGCGCAGCAGCGGCGGCGCATCGTTCAAAACCGCCAGGTCGATGGCATCAGAGCGATAAGCGGCGCTCAGTCGCCCGATCAATTCGAGGCGCCAGCGCTCGCGCTCTTCCCGGGTTGTTTCTGGCGCAAACAGTACGGCGATGTCAAAATCGCTACGAGCATGCACACGTCCACCGGCGCGTGATCCGAAGAGCCACGCAACCACCACCGGCGTGTCGGCGAAGATCGTGTCGAATGATACATCAACACTCATCGCTCTCCACCCCTATGGACGCCCGGTTCCGCGCACAAAGACATCGGGCCAGGCTTTGAAGCGGGTGAAGAAGAGTTCGGGCGTCTTCTGCACCCCCTGCTCGGTGATCACCCGGTAGACCCTGATATCCATCCCGCGCCGCGCCCGATCAGTCTGACGCACGGTTCCGAAGGGCAGACCAGGATCATTCACGTACACTGCCTGCGCTGGCGGAGGCACAACGTTGGTGATCTCCGGTCCCACCACCGCCACACGTCGATCCGGTCGCGTGCCGTAGAGACGCACACTCAGCACCTGTGCGCTCGTATCGGCGACGGCTTCCATGAGCAACCAGTGTCCGGTGTCATTGATGAATCTGAGATCCTGCACTCCGGTGTAGATCGTCGCATCCATGCCAGGCGCTGCCTGGTCGGGGAAACTGAAGGCATCGTACCAGGAAATATAGAATGGGTGGGCATGGCGTTCGGTGATCGGTAAACCTGCCCAGAATGCGGCGCGAAACACTGTAGTTGACACCTGGCACACGCCGCCGCCCCACTCGAGTTGGGTGCGATTACCGATAACTGCATACCCCTGGACAAAGCCATGCTCCGCATCGACCGCGCCAAGTTGCGTGTTGAAAGAGAACTCGGCGCCGGGCGGGATGAGCACTCCGTCCATTCGTGCAGCGCCAGCCTGGATATTCGTCACACGATACCCGGCAGAACCGGCAAAACTCGATTTTCCTTCCGCCACCAGCTCGACAATGCCGAGGGTTGGCAGTGTTTCTGCGGTAATCTGCGGTCGGATCGTTTCGACCGGGAGTTCGACCATGTGATCCTGTGTGCGTAGCGCCAGACGGATCGCTTCGACGGTTTCGGATTTCTTGAGGCGCAAGCCATCGCGCCCCGGCGCCACGATCTGAAGACGCCCATTGCGAAAGGCGACCCGCGGCTCGGCGCTTGCTGAGTCGACGAATTGCGCCAGACGGTCAACCGCACGTTCCAGCCGCGCCTGGTCGATATCGACGAACATGCGACCGTCGGTGACGCTGATGGTCAGCATCTCCGCAATCCGATCCGGCTCCCATATCCAGCGCCGTTCCCCCTGCTGGAGTTCGAGCGGTCGGCTCAGCAGCAATTCAGCATCGACAACCGCAGCGGCAATATCTTCATCCGCCAGCGTCGGCTCGAGGATGCGGGTACGGAGCGTGACCGTCTGTGGTTCGAGCGATTGCAATGCGCGCAAAATATCGAGCGCCGTGGCATCCGTCAGGAGTTGGCGCCCGGGTTGGGCAGCGGTCGGCAGCACCTTGCCGGCAGCAATACTGAGCGCTGCATCGCGCGGCGGACGGTCGATCTCTCCAGCGAGACCGATCAGGTACTGCTGTACCCGCGCCGCGTCCACCTGTAGACGCGGCGCAATATCGACCCCGCCGTTCTGCCGCAGTTCCCACAGTTCTTCGATCCGACGCAGCGGATTGCCGGTGCGTCCAACGCCAAGCGCCATCGAAGCCGCCTGATCGGGATCGAATTGAACACCGAGATCGTCGAGTGAAGGTTGCCAGGATCGCCCTTCAAACACCAGCGTCAGCGGCGCTTCGATGAACGGTGCATAGTGCGATACCAGTGCGGTTCGGATCTCTTCACGCGACAGACCGCCAACCGGCATGCCTCGAATGCTGACACCGGGCATGGCACGGTCGGCGGCAAGCACATCGGTGATAAATGGCTGCGCGAAAAAGAGCGCTACGCCGAGCGCAGCAATGATCAGCAGAACACCCAGCACCGGCGCACGACGGGGACGCACCGGCGGTGTGCGTCGCGGCAACCTGGGTTCTGATGGTTCAGGCGGCAACTCAGGCGGCGGCTCATCGATCAGGAGCCGCCCCTCGCCCTTGCGCCGCCGGATAGGACCATACTCCTGATAGTACTTCTCCGACATGGCGGAAACTCAGGCGACGCAACAGAAGCCGATTCTTCGTTCATAATACCGATTAAGCACGGCGACGTGTAAAGCGTATCACGTCTGCATGCGGCTGTCAAGGCTTTCCAAACCCCAACCCACGTTCGCGCATGCTGACGAATCGACCCGCCCCAATCACCAGATGATCGAGCACATCAATATCGAGCAACCGTCCGGCTTCGATGATCTGACGGGTTACGACAACATCCTCCGGCGAAGGGGTTGGGTCACCGCTTGGATGGTTGTGTACAACGATAATCGACGCTGAGTTCAACCGGATGGGTTCCTTGAAGATTTCGCCAATCCGAACCATCGATGTGTGCAGACTGCCGATATAGACCGTCTGGATTTTCTGCACGCGATTCTTGGTGTCCAGGCAGATCGCGCGTAACTGTTCCTGGTCGAGATGGCTCATTTCGATCTGCATCAGTTGCGCTGCATCGGTAGGCGAACGGATCAGGAACCGTTCGTCGCCACCTGCCAGCAGTAGCCGGCGACCGATTTCGAGCGCCGCTTTGAGTTGCGCGGTTTTTGCCTCACCCATGCCGCGACGCTGCGCCAGTTCCTCGAAGCCAGCACGCTGCAAACCATTCCATCCGCCAAACTCGACGAGCAGTTGCTGCGCAAGTTGAATGGCGTTCATTCCTTCAATGCCAACACGCAGCAGAATTGCCAGCAGTTCGGCATCGGCGAGCGCAGCAGCGCCGCTGGAGCGCAACCGCTCGCGCGGTTTGTCGGTCGGCGGAAGTTCGCGAATGCGAACATGATACTCAGTCATAGCATGCTCCTCATTGTGCCAGAATATCATAGATACTACCGATCCGTCTTCCTGGTTGATGCGACTCAGACCCGGCGCGCAGATGGGACATTCGTCCTGCTGCGCAGCAGGACGTATTAAG
>Ga0197142_1001361_pt1 | contig 22461 bp, 12 predicted proteins | sample GBS60_MetaG_FD_148614 | JGI IMG/M metagenome (GOLD analysis project Ga0197142, IMG submission 148614) | Sediment microbial communities from Great Boiling Springs, Gerlach, Nevada, United States - GBS 60_MetaG | ecosystem: Environmental > Aquatic > Thermal springs > Hot (42-90C) > Sediment... | reverse complement strand
CCAACGCCTGAAAAGCAGCAGCGTCCCCGAAAAAGGTGGATCACCGATTGGTGGCCCAACAGGTTGAATCTGAATGTGCTGAAGCAAAACCGCCCCAGCTCCAATCCCTATGGGCCGGATTTCGACTACCGCAAAGAGTGCCAGCAGCTGGACCTAGCCGCGGTCAAGCGGGATTTGGAGGCGTTGATGCGGCAATCGCAGGACTGGTGGCCGGCCGATTTTAGGCATTACGGACCGCTGTTCATTCGTCTGGCATGGCACAGCGCCGGCAGTTATCGCGTGTTTGACGGCCGGGGCGGCGCCAGGACGGGCGACATCCGTTTCCCTCCACGCGGCAATTGGCCGGATAATATCAGCCTGGACAAAGCCGTCCGCCTACTTTGGCCTGTTAAACAAAAGTATGGCCGAAAGCTCTCCTGGGCGGACCTGATTGTGCTGGCCGGTAATGTGGCCCTGGAGTCGATGGGCGTGAAGACGTTCGGGTTTGCCCTGGGACGGGACGACGCCTGGGAGCCCGACGAAGGGACCGATTGGGGGCCGGAAGAACAGATGCTCACCGGCAAGGAGCGTTTCCACCAAGGGGAACTCCGAAAACCCTTCGCTGCCACGGAAATGGGCCTCATCTATGTCAACCCGGAAGGTCCGGGAGGAAAACCGGACCCAGTGGAGTCGGCCAAGGAAATCCGGGTGGCCTTCCAACGGATGGGCATGAACGACGAAGAGACGGTGGCTTTGATCGCAGGCGGGCACGCCTTTGGTAAATGCCACGGAGCGGCCAAGGAGGAGCACCTGGGGCCCGACCCCAGCTCCTCCCCCGTGGAACAGCAGGGCCTGGGATGGAAATTTAACTATGGCACCGGCAAAGGGCCGGATACGTTTACCTCCGGCTTTGAACTAGCCTGGTCCCCCACGCCCACACGCTTCGGCGTGCATTTTCTCCGTTTGTTGTTCAACCACGAATGGGAGTTGACCAAAAGCCCGGCGGGAAAGCATCAATGGGTGGCCAAGAATGCCCCGGCTGTCATTCCCGATGCCCACGATCCCGACAAAATGCATCCGCCCATGATGCTCACGTCCGATTTGGCCCTGCGGTTTGATCCGATTTATGCCCAGATCGCCCGCCGGTTTATGAACAATCCAAAAGAATTTGAGGAGGCGTTTGCCAAGGCCTGGTTCAAGCTCATCCACCGTGACCTGGGACCGCCTTCTTGCTATTTCGGCCCCGAAGTCCCCAAAGAAGTTTTCCCCTGGCAGGATCCGCTGCCCGAACGAGATTATGAGCTGATCGACGCCGAGGACATCCAGGCGCTCAAACAAGCCATCCTGGCCTCGGGACTGAGCATTGCGCAACTGGTTTACACGGCCTGGTCTTCTGCGGCCAGTTACCGAGATTCCGATCGGCGCGGCGGCGCCAACGGGGCACGTATCCGCCTGAAGCCGCAAAACCAATGGACCGTCAATCATCCCGACGACCTGCCCAAGGTCCTGGCCGTTTACCAGAACATCCAGAAGCAGTTCAACGAAAAGCAACAGACCGGCAAGCGGGTCTCCCTGGCCGACCTGATCGTGCTGGGCGGCTGTGCGGCCATTGAAGCAGCAGCCAAAAAGGCAGGGGTGGAGATCACGGTCCCCTTTACCCCCGGAAGGGTGGATGCCACGCAGGAACAAACAGATATAGAACTTTATACCCTCATGGAACCCTTTGCCGACGGCTTCCGCAATTACTGGAAGGACCAGGTCGCCTTCGACGAGGAGAATATCCTGAGCACCCCGGAATACTTCCTGGTGGACAAGGCCCAGCTTCTTACCCTCACGGTGCCGGAAATGACGGTGCTGGTGGGCGGCTTACGAGCCTTGGGCGCGACCTATCGGTACGAAAAACACGGGGTGCTCACCCAATCGCCCGGCACGCTGACGACCGACTTCTTCGTGAATCTTTTGGATATGGGAACCGAATGGCGTCCGGCGGACCAGAAGCGGTATCTCTTCCACGGCCACGACCGAAAGACCGGCCAGTTGAAGTGGACAGCAACTCGGGTGGACCTGATCTTCGGCCATCACGAGGAGCTGCGGGCAGTGGCCGAAGTGTATGCTGCCGCTGACGGCCGGGAAAAATTCGTCCACGACTTTGTGGCTGCGTGGAATAAGGTGATGAACCTGGATCGCTTCGACCTGGCCCGATGAAAAGGCTGCCCTGTGTCATTCCTGCATAATTTGACTGTATCTACCGGAACCGGCCCCCTACCAGATGTAGTGGCTACGAGTCGGCCCGAACATCACAGATTGTGGTAATTAGGTCCGGTAGATACAGTCAATAGAAGCAGGGGTCCAGGTTTATCGCCACCGCGCAAGCGGCAACCCAGACAATATGGACCTCTAACTCCTTCTGGATTCCCGCTTTTGCGGGAATGACAATCCAGGGGGTCCTTCCCTGATCTTCGCTTCCCAGGCATCTCCACGGCCCAAGCAGATGCGAGTTGCTTCATTTTGGCTAAAATGTTAGCGAGATCCTAGGCCCAGTGCCGGACCTGCTTGATACACGAGGGATAGCGCTGTTGGCGGCTGGCAACCCGCAGGAAGCCTTGGAGGTGCTAAACCAGGCCATCCAGGATGCCCTCTGCGTAACATTTTAGCCGAATGAAGCAATTTTCCTCTGTTCTGGCGAGCCAAACTAGAGTGCCATTCCTGCGCAAACAGGAGTCCAGAACCTAGGAGGAGTCCATGTTGCTTGGTACCCCCTGCTCCATAGGAACACCGTTGTAGGCACAAAGCAGCCTGGACTGTTGCTTACGCAGGAATGACACAACACCCCTTACATTCGGCTAATATGTTACCCCTCTGCGGGATTCTGTACTTCCATCGGGCCCTGGTCCACCAGGCGATCAAAGACATGCGTTCGGCGGCAGCGGACCTGCAACCGGCGCATGAACACTACCACCTCACCTGAGCTACGACTAGATACCCAAAATCGAACGCAACGCCTACAACAAACTCTTGGCTGCTCAGAAAAGCCCGTAATCCAGGTTGACAGACAGGGCGTCCGCCCTTCCAGAAAACTGCCTTGACTCCAAACTCAGTATCTCACCCGACCTGCTGTGCAGGGGGGGCCCCCCTGGCCAGAGGGGAAAGAGTAGGCCGCCCCCTGTTGCAGGCGGAGGCTGGTTCTTGTACTCTGATGGCATTGGCGCTGCCCCTCAACATCCCTCTCAGGGCACGGGATTTTTTGCATCGGGGCAACCCTTGGTCTGATCTGGCGGTTCGGCAGTGCCCTGGGGGAGAATTCGGAAAGGCCCGCCGCACTTGGAGAGCCAGGGCACCCGGCGATGGACCCTCAGGATCCCGAACACTGCATTTCCACTCAGAACGCTTCGAGAGCAGAAGAGTGGGCGGCTCCGGAAGCATCGTCCGAAGCGGCGCCACCGGCCGAGCTACTGGACGAATTGGCCTTGGCCCTGGCGCCGGGCGTGGGACCCCGCACCCGGCAAAAATTATTGGCCTATTTTGGGACGGCAGGCGCCGTGCTGGAGGCTTCGGCGACTGAGTTGCAACAGGTGCCCGATGTGGGGCCGAAATTGGCCTCGGCGATTCAGTCGGCTCGGGATCGGCAGCAGGCCCGGCAGGTTTGGACGTTGTGCCAGCAGCAGGGCGTGCAAATACTTCGGCAGACGGATCCCGGGTATCCGGAGCTTCTCAAACAGATTGCTGATCCGCCGGCGGTGCTTTTTGTTCGGGGGCAGTTGCTCCCCAGAGACCAAATGGCCATTGCCGTGGTGGGCACCCGGCATCCGAGTTTATACGGACTTCGGCAGGCGGAGCGGTTGGCCGGCAGCTTGGCCCGAGCCGGCATGACCATCATCAGCGGGTTGGCTCGGGGGATCGATGCGGCGGCACATCGGGGTGCTTTGGCCGCCGGCGGACGCACGGTGGCGGTGTTAGCCAACGGCGTGCTGGATATTTATCCCCCAGAACATAAACATCTTGCCGACCAAATCCTCGCCCAAGGCGCCTTAGTAAGCGAAGCCCCGCCGGGAGCGGAACCCCTGGCAGGCATGTTCCCCCAGCGCAATCGCCTGATCAGCGGACTGGCCCTGGGAGTCCTGGTGGTCGAAGCCCCCCACCGCTCCGGCGCCCTGATCACCGCTCGCCATGCAGCGGAACAAAACCGGGAAGTCTTCGCAGTGCCTGGCCGGGTCGATGAACCCAGCTCCCACGGTTGCCATCGCTTGATCCGAGACGGAGCCAAACTGGTCGAATCGGCCGACGACATCCTGGAGGAATTAGGGCCGTTGGTCCATCCCACCCCCCGGGAAAACGGCCGTCCGATCCACCACCCCGCAGAACTGCTGCTCAATCCTACCGAACAGGCTGTGCTGGATGCCATCGGGGCCGATCCGATCGAGATCGACCAGATCGTCCGAGCCACCGGCTTGCCGGTGCCCAGGGTGCTGGCCACCCTGAGTGTGTTGGAAATGCGGCATTTGATCCGGCGGCTGAGCGGCAGCACCGTCGTCCGAAGGTAACCTTCGGCCCATACCCAGCAGCCGGGCTCTGGAGTTTGCTTTTCCTAGTCAAGAGGGCCGCTTTGCCAGAGGCGGGGGCAGGACAGGGAACCCCACACCTTAGCTTCTATGGGATTTAGCCAAATGCTAACATTTTAGCCGAATCAAGTAACCCGCCTCTCCCCCGGTGGGAGAGGCCGCCTGAGCCTTCGGCTCAGCCGGGGGAGAGGGAGAAAAGCGGGAGGCTGGCCATTTATTTCCCCCCTTACCCTCCACTAGCCCGCCAGGGGAAAGGAGAATATCGGGTGAAGAAAAGCGTAGGCCGTCCATTCGACTAAATTATTACTTTGACTGTATCCACCCGCTCCGGCCACCACCATATATAGTGGCTAAAAATAAGTGGAACTCCACAGATTGGGGCAATTGTTCCCGGTGGATACAGTCAAGTTACTAAATAGGTCCACATAATTGCGAAAGTGTTCACGGGTGCGAAATACCTTCGGTTTCGGAGGTGCCCGTAGTCCAACCACTTCCGGTTTTTTGTGGACTTATCTAGATGAGGAAACTCTGAAAAATCCTGAAAATATAGCGAACTAGGTGGTCTTTTGATTATGTTGTCGGCCTCTGAGGTTGCCCAAACTACCCCCAGTGGATTGTATGCTAGCATTGACAGCAGCTCGATATATGGGGTTTTCGGAAAAATCTCCTGAAATACTTCCATTTTGTCCACGTTGAATTATTCAGAGGTTCCATTATTACTATGCGGTTGTGTTTGTCGGCATCTGAACAGCCGACACGGATGCTTGGAAGCAGCCGGGTTATGGGGTTTGCTTTTGCTGGCGGAGCTGGGCCTGCAAGCTGGCATGGGCAGAGCGGACCTTTTCGGCCAACTGGTGCTTGAACCGGAGGAGTTTCTCTCGCAGATCGGGCCGGCTGAGGGCCAAAATCTGGACGGCCAATAGGCCGGCATTGCGGGGCCCGCCCGAGTTGGTTCCCACCACTGCCACCGGCACATCGCCCGGCATCTGCACCATCGAAAGCAACGAATCCAACCCGCCGGCCACTTCGGTGGCTACCGGAATGCCGATGACCGGCAGGATGCTATGGGCAGCCAGGACCCCGGCCAAATGTGCGGCCCCGCCCGCTGCCGCAATCAGCACTTGTAAACCACGGTCGGCAGCCCGGCTGGCATACTCGGCTACATCCGCCGGCGTCCGATGCGCACTCATGACCGAAACCTCGTAATCGACACCAAACTGGTCCAGCACCTCGGCCACCCCCTGGACTTTGGGCCAATCATTGGCACTGCCTAACAAAATCCCAACAGATACCTGAGCTTCGGAAACCATAGGATTCCCCTCGTCTTTTTTATTTTTATTTGTGGAGTATTTACTTGAGCATTCGCCTAATGGCAGTTAGATTAAAGTAACGCGTCCGAAGAGCGGTTGGAAGGGGGGCCGATTGAGTGGAAAGGCCACTTCCTCCGGAGAGGGGGAAATATCCTCACCCAGAAGACGTATATTTGGACGGGTATTCCTGGGGTCAACATCCCCCCATTCTGCGTTTGCCGCCGAGAGCCCCTTTACCCGGGGGTACCTGCGGTACCGCCTGCCTCTCCCTCCGGGGGAGCGGCAGAATGCTGCAAGCGCCTAAATGTTCCCATATGGGTAACATGTTAGTTTGACTGTATCTACCGGAACCGGCCCCTACCAGATGTAGGGGCTAAGAGTCGGCCTGAACACCACAGATTGTGGTAATTAGGCCCGGTAGATACAGTCAATTTAGTCGAAGGAAGTAAAACCCCTTCCCTGGCGGGACAGGCCAGCACCAGGCGAAGCCAAAGCCGGGTGAGCGGGATTTCGGTGCTTCAAGGAGGCTGGATTCCTGCTTGCGCAAGAATGCCCCATAGCCCCTCCATTCGTCTAAAATGCTCCAATATGGTTAATTGACATCCCCCCGAAAGATGTAAAATGGTGCTTTTGGCATAACTCTCAATGGTTATATGAATGCCCCAAGAAGTGCAAAGGCATTTGGTTGACTGAGACGTATCCATGGGGAAAATTAAACCAATCGGCATTGATCTAGGGACCACGAACTCTTCGGTGGCCTGGGTAGATCATGCGGGCCGCACTGCCATGGTCCCCAACAGTGAGGGGGACATTCTCACCCCAAGTGTGGTCTTTTTTGATGATTATGAGGTGATTGTGGGCAAAGAGGCCCGGGCAGCGGCCATCCTCTACCCCGATCGAGTGGCCGAATGCGTCAAACGCGACATGGGCCATCCCTACTACAGCAAACCCATTCGAGGTCAATACCTGCCGCCGGAAGTCATCCAGGCCTGTATCCTCCGAAAGCTCAAGGCCGATATCCTCCACACCCTGGGGCCGGACACCGCGGTGGTTATTACCGTGCCGGCCTATTTCGACGAACTGCGTCGGAAAGCCACTGCGGATGCCGGCGAAATGGCCGGGCTGCGGGTCCTGGACATCGTCAATGAGCCGACCGCCGCTGCCCTGTCGTTCGGCGAAGCGGTTGGTTTTCTCACGCCCACCGGCACGCCCAAGGAAGAGATGACGGTGATGGTCTATGACCTGGGCGGCGGCACGTTCGACGTAACCCTTCTCCACCTGGCCCCAGGCAACATCCGGACCATCGCCACCGACGGCGACGTGCAGTTGGGCGGCCGGGATTGGGACCTCCGCCTGGTCGATTATGTGGCCGAACAATTCAAAGCCCTCCATGGGCTGGACCCTCGGCAAACGCCGGTTGGCTTGCAGCGGCTGCTGGAGGCCTGTGTGGAAGCCAAACATACCCTCAGCGCCCGCACCAAAACCAAAGTCCGGGTCGTCCACGAAGGCCGGATCGCCGACATCGAAGTGACCCGGGAAAAATTCGAAGAGCTGACGGCCGACCTTTTGGAACGCACCGCCTATACGTGTCGGCAACTGTTGACCGCCGCCAAAATGGATTGGTCTCAGGTGAACCGAATTCTGCTGGTGGGCGGCTCGACCCGCATGCCTATGGTCAGCCGCTTGCTCAAGCAGCTCTCCGGCATGGATCCGGATCATACGGTCAATCCCGACGAGGCGGTAGCCCGTGGTGCGGCGCAGTACGCCGCTTACGTTCTGGCCAAACAAGGCGGAATCTACACCCGGCCCAGTTTTGAAGTGGTCAACGTGAATGCCCACAGCTTGGGCGTGGAAGGCATCGACCCGGATACGATGCGGAAAACCAATGTGATTCTGATTCCGCGCAACACGCCGCTGCCAGCCCGCTTTACAGAACGTTTTGCCACCAAAACAGATAATCAGCGGTCCATCGTCATCCAGATTCTCGAAGGCGAAAGCAGCCGACCCTCCGAATGCACCCCGATTGCCCGGACGGTCATCCGGGACCTGCCTGCGGGGCTGCCAAAGGGCTGGCCAGTGGAGGTAACTTTTGAATATGGCACCAATGGCCGACTCTCTGTGCGGGCCGTGGTCCCGGGCGCCCAACGGGAAGTCCAATTGGAATTGGAGCGGGACCGGGGTTATACGTCGGAGGGGATTGCCCGATGGCGGCAGGTGATGGCCGGTTCGCCTGGTTTTGGGGATTTTGAGCGGCTTTTGCAAGAGATGTTGCAGAAGGGGCCGGCGACGCCGGTAGGAGCAGCCGGCGGCGGATGGACGACGGTTCCTGTGGGGGCGGAAGCGCCCCACTGGGCGACTCCCCTGGGTCCTGTGCCGGTCTTGCCCCTAGGTTCCCTGCCTAGCCCGGGCCCGACACTGGTTCCTGCCTCCGACACACCGGTTCCTCTGCCAGGCACGCCGTCAGGGCCTGCCCCGGCGATGCCGTCAGGAACTACCCCGGCGATATCGTCAGGAACTACCCTTGCTCCTCCGGCCGGAACGAGTGCGCCGATTCCCCCCGCTGGAACTTTCGTGACTCCTTCGGTATCCCCGGGAGCTGCTGGGGGAACGATTCCGTCAGGTGCCGGAGGGTTGCAAACAGCGGGGATCTTGGGGACCGGTCTGTCCGGGAGTGGGGGTTCGGTTGGGGCGCCTCCGGCATCGGACGTCGCCTCTACAGGGATACCCACTGCCCCGATGGCTGCTGTTTCTCAGATGGGACCAATCGGCCCGCCTCCGCCGGCTCCGTCGGCCACAGCGATTGCCGCCAAAACGGCGGCCGAGCTTTCCGAAGAAATGGCCGCCTCCACCGGTTCGCTTCGGACGGTGAACCTGCTTGGGCATGTGCTGTTTGCCCTGTTGGGACTGGCTTTGGGCTATTTGGTCTTGCACCTATGGCATCCGGAACGATTTCCCCTGCCATGGTGAACAAAATATCATTTTTTGAACCCCCGACACGGATACGGCACCCCTATGGCAAAGCAACCTCCTGCAATCGGAATTGATTTAGGAACTACATTTTCTGTGGTGGCCATGCTCAACGAAGCAGGCCAGCCGGAAACCTTGGTCAATGCCGAGGGTGACCGGCTTACCCCCAGCCTGGTCCTTTTCGACAAGGATCAGGTCATCGTCGGCAAAGAGGCCTTAAAAGCCCTGGCCTCCGAGGCCGAATGGGTGGCCGAATGCTCCAAACGGGACATTGGCTATCGGGTTTTTCACAAGGCGATTGGCGGCAAACAGTATCCGCCCGAAGTGATCGAGGCGTTTATTTTGAACAAACTCCGGGTGGATACGACGGCCCGGATCGGCGATTATGAAAAAGTGGTCATTACGGTGCCGGCCTATTTTGACGAGGTGCGTCGCAAAGCCACCCAGGACGCCGGCTACATGGCCGGTTTTGAGGTGATGGATATTATTAACGAGCCGACCGCAGCCGCCGTGGCCTTCGGCTACCAAAAGGGCATCCTCAACCCCGAAGGCCGCCTACATAAACCGGAAATTGTGTTGGTCTATGACCTGGGCGGCGGGACGTTCGACGTAACCGTCATGGAGATTCACGGTCGGGAGTTCCGTGCCCTGGCCATCGACGGCGATGTACGCTTGGGCGGATTTGACTGGGATCAGCGTCTGGTGGATTTGGTGGCCGAGGCGTTTGCCCGGCAGCACTTCCTGGACCCCCGAGAAGACACCCGGGCGGCCGGCAAACTCTGGCGAGAATGCGAAGAAGCCAAACGCACCCTCTCCGTCCGACCAAAAACCTTTGTACCGGTTGATTTTATGGGACGTACCGCCCGGATCGAAATCACCCGGCAACAATTTGAAGAAGCCACCCAGGATCTGCTGGACCGAACCCGCTTTACCACGGAGCAGACCTTGCGAGCCGCTGGTCTGAGCTGGGATAAAGTGGATCGGGTGCTTCTGGTGGGTGGATCCACCCGAATGCCCATGGTGCGGGAAATGCTCCGGAAACTTTCCGGCCGGGAACCGGACGCTTCGGTGGAAGCCGACGAGGCGGTGGCCCACGGAGCCGCACTCCACGCCGGTTTGCTTTTGGCCAAAAGCCAAGGAAAACCCCGACTCTTCAAAATTAAAAACGTCAATTCCCATAGTCTGGGCGTAGTAGGGATCGATCCGTTGACCAAACGCCGGCGAAATGGAATTATTGTGCCTCGAAATACGCCGCTGCCGACCACAGCCCGCCGCATCTTCCGCACCCAAAAAGACAACCAAAGGTCCATCCTGGTCGAGGTGGTCGAAGGGGAAAGCCCGTCGGCGGATGACTGCACCATGATCGGACGATGTTCCGTCCGGAACTTACCGCCGGGACTACCCGCCAAAAGCCCTGTGCACGTCTATTTCCACTACCACCCAAATGGCCGGCTTAAAGTGCGTGTCGAAGTACCCAATGTCAATGCCCAAATTGAGACCGAATTCACCCGGGAAAACAGCCTACCGAAAGAACACCTGGACGCATGGCGAAAATACATCTGCGGCAAAGGACCGACGGACTATACGTAAACTGAAGTTAAGTAGTCAAAATACCTTCCGAAGGAGGCTCCAGAGAATACATCAGCGGTAACTATTTAGCCGTATGAATTAAGCCTTGGATGGTTTGCCATTCACTTATGGAATGCTCATTCCTTCGGACTTTTGCTAAATAGATACACATAATTGGGAAAGTGGTCCAAGTGTGCAAATACCCTCGTTTTTAGGGTTGCCAGTAGTCCAACCACTTCCGGCATTTTGTGGACTTATTTAGGGAAACTCTGAAAAATCCTGCAAATATAGTGAACTAGGTGGCCTTTTGATTATGTTGTCAGCCTCTGAGGTTGCCGAAGGTAGCCCCAATGGATTGTATGCTAGCATTGACAGCAGCTCGATATATGGGGTTTTCGGAAAAATCTCCTGAAATACTTCCCTTTTGTCCATGTTGAATTATTCGAGGTTCCTCAGCACTACTAGTACCCCCAGGAGAGCCAAAAACCTCACTGGTTTATTTATAAAGGGTTATGGCAGATTTATTACATTCGGCTACATAGTTACCATCAGGGAACCTCTGGATCGTCCTGAAAATATAGTGAACTAGGTGGCCTTGTGATTCTGTTGTCGGCCTCTGAGGTTGCCCAAGGTATCCCCAAGGATTGTATGCTAGCATGGGCAGCAGCTCGATAGATGGGGGTTCGGAAAAATCTCCTGACATACATACTTTTTGTCCACATTGAATGATTCAGAGGTTCCTCTGTAACTCAACCGGTAAATGGAACCACCCAACTCCGGCAAAAACCAGCAGGAAAACGACCGTTTCTGCCGAGCATCGTGTAGGTGGGGGCAACGACCAGGTAGGTTACGGCAAAAACCAGCAGGAAAACGACCGTTTCTGCCCTTTCGAACCGAGGGATCCATCGGTCGGTACAGCACCTTATGGAACACTTTAGCCGAATGTAGGCAACCCGCCTCTCCCCTGGCCGTCGAGCGGACGACGCCAGTGCGAAGCGAAACCAGGCCTGGGGTGTCATTCCCGCGCAAGCGGGCCTCCAGAAAGTATTCCAGAGTTCCCGCTTGCCCATTAGGTCCACCGTAGCAGGCCCAAAGCAGCCTAGACTGCTGCTTGCGCAGGAATGACAGATCGGCCCTCCGTTCGGCTAAAATGTTACCAAGAGGATATGGAGATAGGTCCAATTAATTGAGCTTCGCAAATCGTGCAGACAGGTAAAATGCCTTATTTTTGCCACGTTGTGTGCCCGTTGGTTTGGCGAAGCGCAATAAAGGTTGGAAATGGCATGACTTTTGCTTAGCTTGTTATCAAAGGGCTTTACCATTTCCATGTTCAGATGGTGTTACAATAAGGGAACGGGCCTGAAATGAGGGCGTTTTTCATGCAATGGTTCCCGGGAGGGGGCTGGCGGCAACATCTTCTCCAGGAGGTATTCTGGACAGCCGGTGGGCAGGCAGGGAGATTTTCCCCTGTGGATTACGGACCGGAAATCCCTTTTCGCTTGCGAAGAGAGGCAACAGGGGGGGAGTGGTATTCCCAAATGAGGGGGCTAGAGCGGCGTCGGATGGTCCGCCGTTGGGAAAAAATCCGGAGGGAGGGCTTGAATTTTGTAATTTTTTACTGTAAAAAATGAGATTAAAAACATTGCCCTCCCGCTTCTCCAAGGAGGACCTCCCATGCAACTGCGCTATCGAAACCCCGTACTCCGAGAGCTTCGGGACCAATTGGTGCGGTTTGCCCCGCGGGAGAAAAAGGTCCAGCAGGCCGACGCGGCCGAACGCCTCCTAGCAGAACTCGACCCCCAACGAAGCTACCCGTATGCCTATCTGTGCTATCGGATTACCCACTATCGGCCCCAGGAGCACCAGCGGTTGGTCATTTCCGGCCAGGAGGCCATCCATGACCTTCGGCTTTTGATCGAGGATTTAACGGATGCGGCCGAAATTCCCGCCGAGCAGGCAGGGGAACGTGTCTGGACGTTAGAGGAATTGAGCGACTATTTCCGGGTTTCCGGCAAGACGATTTCCCGATGGCGTCAGGACGGGCTGGTGGCTCGGCGATTTGTGTTTGGGGGACGGAAACGGATCGGCTTTTTGCAAAGTTCGGTGGATCGGTTTGTGGAAGCCCATGCCGAGCGGGTTTGGCGCGGAAGCCGATTCAGCAAGCTCAGCCAGGCCGAGCGGGACTGGATCCTCCGGCGTGCCCGTCGCATGGCCGCCTCTGGGGCATGTCTGCATGAGGTTGCCAGCCGACTGGCGGCCCGCTTAGGCCGAAGCGTAGAAACCATCCGGCAGGCGCTGCGCCAGTTCGATCAGGACCATCCGCATCTGGCGATCTTTCCGGAGCAAACCGGTCCGATTCGGCCGGAAACGCGGCGGAGGATTTATCAGGAGTATCGGCAGGGGATGTGCGTGGAAGAATTGGCCAAGAAATATTGCCGGAGCCGATCCAGTATCTACCGGATTCTTGGGGAAGTGCGGGCAGAGCAGATTTTCCAGTTGCCGTTGGAATATATTCCCAACGAGCAATTTGCCCGGATTGCGGCGGACCCGGCGTGGGAGGCAGAAGTTTTAGGGCCGGCGCCGCGTTCGGACGAGCCACCCAAAAAGCCCAAACTGCCTCCGGGGCTTCCGCCCTATTTAGCCAGCTTGTACGAAGTGCCCTTGCTAACGCCCCAGCAGGAAGTGCATCTGTTTCGGAAGATGAACTATCTGAAGTACAAAGCCAGTCTGCTGCGGCAACAGTTGGACCCGAAGTCCCCCTCTACGGTGCTGATGGACCAGATCGAATCCCTGTATGCAGAGATTGTGGCCACCAAAAATGAGATCATTCGGGCCAATTTGCGCCTGGTGGTTTCGATTGCCAAACGACATGTGGGACCGAACATGAACTTCTTCGAGCTGGTCAGCGATGGCAATATGTCGCTGATCCGGGCCGTGGAAAAGTTCGACTTCGCCAGGGGATATAAGTTCAGCACTTATGCCAGTTGGGCGATCATGAAGAATTTTGCCCGGTCGATCCCGGAGAGCAGTCGGCTTCGGGAACGATACAAAACCGCCCCGCAAGAAATGTTTGCCGACACTGAAGACGAACGACCAAATCCCCAAGAAATGGAATTGGTCCAGGATCAACGAAAAGTGCAAGTGGAACGGATGCTGGGATACCTGGACCCAAGAGAACAACAGATCATCTTGCGACGGTTCGGCCTCCTGCAGGGACAGGAACCGCTTACCCTCAAACAGGTGGGCAAACAATTGGGCGTCACCAAAGAACGCATCCGCCAACTCGAAGCCCGCGCCCTGGACAAACTCCGAAAAGTGGCCGAAGAAGAAAAAATCGAGTTTACCGAAGTGCCGGAATAATGGATTCCGGCATGCATATTCCTATCGTCGCCAGCGGGCAAAAGCTGGTTGCCGACCCTCGCCCCAGTCCTTCCTCCCCCCAGCACAACGCCCCGCTGCATAGGAAACAGCTTTTCTGGTAACCGTTCCCATGGTGCTTGTCGCTGCCAAGCTCCCCCTTCAGTGCCATTGGAGAGGCAGCTATGTAGGAGCGGGTCAAGAGGGGGTGGGCAGTTATTTCATGGTCAGCACCTTTCGTAAGGAGAAATAGGTCCACATAATTGCGAAAGTGTTCAAGGGTGCGAAATACCTTCGGTTTCGGAGGTGCCATTAGTCCAACCAGTTCCGGTTTTTTGTGGACTTATTTATAGGGATCATAGAAAGGGTTCTGCCTCAAAGTGACCTCGAAGGGGTCCGTCAGCTATTCGAGCTCAGGTACGCTTTCGTGCCCGTCCGGCGGCGTCCAAGGCAGATACCTTCAAAAGCATCGGACCTGATAAGCAGGTCCCTCCAGCCCCGTGTGGTGCCCCCCGCGAACGGTTCCCTTTTCTGCCGGACATGGGGCACCTATGGCCCCGCCAAAGACCGAATCCCTCCATTCCGAACGCCTCTGTTGGATTCCGAAGCCCACCGCCCTCCAGGCCGCAACGCCACTGGCCCCAGCAGAGGCTCCGCCGTCCACTCCCCCTATTGATCTTCGCAAAACTAATGGACACTCTAGATAACTCCACAAAAAAGCGAAAGCGGAGAGGAAACTGGTCTGGTTTGGATACCGGACTTTTTCGGCAGCGAGACTTCCATTAACTCGCAGGTGACCGCCCTCTGAAGCACTTCCGAATTTTTGTGGACTTATTTAGATCCCCCTGAAAACAGAGGATTTGGGTTATCACGACGATCTGCGAAGATCAATAGGACGTAAAAAGCCGCATCAGAATCTCCTGGACCTCGTGCTGAATGCCTGGGGCCTGGCTTTCTCGGGGCCCGGCCACGTTGAGCACCTTCGGCCGGACCGTGGCGAGCCACCGTCGCAGGGCCTGCCAGTCCACCGGTTCGCAGAGGTCCACGACCAAACAAGGGCGACGATGCCGCTGGGCGCAAATCCGCGTCCACTCGGTGCCGCCGGTCAGTGAGCCTCGGCAAAAGATCAGCGTGGCATCGGAATCCCGTACGTTCCGCTCGGTGCGCACGGCATACTGGGGGCTGTCGGTCTCTTGCAGGCGGTAACGGGCTGGGATGGCGCCATCTTCGGCCAATCGGCCCTGCGGACACCAACCGCCATGAGCAATCCCCAGGGCCATGGCCGCCTCCAACGCCCCCCGATCCACTCCGGTCTGCCCGCCGGAAATAATCAGGCTGGGACGAAATAGTTCCTCCGTATTCCGACAGGCCTTTTGAAAAGATTCCTTTTTCGCCCCACCCATAACCCCTCCGTGCAATCAAAAGCCCGTGGCACGCAACCTCGGTTCCCACCCGGTTGCCCAATGCACACACACGACCAAACGTATCCTACTGTCAGGGAAGCGATTTTTCCAATGGGCATCCAGGCGGACGGCGGATGTGTCGAAAGGATCGCCAGCTAAACATTTCCGCCGGGTAAACCAATTTCCCGTCGCCGCCAAAGCGGGGGGATGGATCCCTCAGCCTACGGTGTCCCCCAGTGGCCAAGGGCATCAAGCTCCCTCAGCCCGGTGGGCCCGACGCCCAAGCACATCCTAAATAACTCCACACAATTGCGAAAGTGGTCCAAAGTGCGAAATGCCTTCTTTTCCGAGTGGCCAATAGTCCGACCACTTCTGGTATTTTTTGGACTTATTTAGGCAAGGTGCGTAAGCACAAAAGATAGGCCCTTCCCAGCGGCCCAACGGTTGTCCGAAGCGAAGCTATCCTCATGGAGCGCCCATGACCTCCTACGGGAGGGCCATGAACGCCCGGCGGTAAATCTGTACCTGTTGCACCGGCCCTGTTAGCCGACGATTTTCCGGTTGGTAATCGCCGACGGCCAGTTCCAGGCGCTTGCCGATCTCAATGCAGCCCATCCGCACTACCATGAGTCCTTCCGGATGCCGACCGGCGGTAGCCCCTAGAAGATAAACCCGTTCGGCCGGTCCAAAATGCACCCCATCCCTGGAAACCGCCATGCGCACTTGGCCCGTTGCTGGATCGATCAATTCCGTCCGAAGAAGCAGTTTGTTTGTACGAATGTCCAACTGATCTCCCGGGGCCAATTGACCAAGCCAGATCACTTCCTGCTGCTGCCCAAGGACATTTCCCCCCAAAAAGAACAACACCGCAAGCGTGCTCGCCTTTGCCAGCGAAGAATACCTCATGGTGCAAACTCCCAGCGGCGCAGACCAGCGACAAGCAAGACAAGATGGAAGAAGAGCTATAGGAGCTATTTCCAATATAGCTTATCTCCTGGCTGGGAAAGGCCCTTCCATCATGGCTTGCCCTTGGCCGAGCCACCCGCCACGGCCCGCAAAACCCATACTGCTTTCCTTATTGGTACCCATGGTGCTAAAAATCAACATACCCCAATCGGTCCATGTTGACAAGAGCCGCCATGCCCCCAGGACGGAGGATAAGCCGCCGCTAAATAAGTCCCAAGTAACTCTTTAGCCGAATGGAGGATGGCGATGTGTCATTCCTGCGCAAGCAGCAGTCCAGGCTGCTTTGCGGCTACTGCTGGGGAGCCGGTTAGGTTGCAATGTCTGGGCCACCATTGCTAGAGTGCCGACACGGATGCAACACAAACAGTAGTGGTTTGCAGGCCACAGCGCAACCGGCTCACTCCTGGGGACCTGGTGGGCCATCGGGAACTCTGAGATCCTTTCTGGATTCCCGCTTTCGCGGGAATGACACACTGGGTTTAGCCCGCCCTGGGAGAGGCGAGTTGCTTCATTCGGCTAAAATGTTACCTCCACAAAAAACCGGAAGTCCCTCAGTGGGCTGTCGTCTGCAGGTTAATGCAAGTCTTGCTGGCCAAAGGCTGTTTGTCTCCCAACCAGACCCGTTTCCTCTTCCCTTTCGCTTTTTTGGGGAGTTGTTTAGAAGGAGAACACCTGGCGCTTTCCGGGGGACTGGTTAGCACGTTGGGAGAAGCGGCGGTGGGATTGTTCGACCAGGCTGTCGTTGGGGTGCAGTCCAGTCGGTTTTGACAGGGAACGAATATCCGTAGGCGGTTTTATTCCACGACGATGGCGCCGTTGGGGCAGACCTGTCGGCAGGTGTCGCAGCGAGTGCATTTATGTTGGTCGATTTGTGGCCGAACATACGGCAGGATCGGAATCGCCTCCACCGGGCAGTGTTGGGCGCACAGCGTGCAACCGAGGCATCTGTCCGTAATCCGATACCGGATCAAGGCGGTGCATTTGCCGGCCGGGCATCGGCCAGCCAGGTGGGCCTCGTATTCCTCCCGGAAATAGCGTAGCGTGGTCAGCACGGGATTGGGGGCGGTTTTGCCCAGGCCGCACAGACTTCCGGCCTGCACCCAACGGGCCAACTGCTCCAATTGGTCTAGGTCCTCCGGTTTGCCCTGCTCGGCGGCAATCCGATCCAGGATTTCTAACATGCGGCGGGTGCCGACCCGGCAAAATGTACACTTGCCGCACGATTGCTCCTGGGTAAACCGGAGGAAATACCGGGCGATGTCCACCATGCAATCCGTATCGTCCAGCACGACCAGGCCGCCCGAGCCCATGATGGCGCCTAGTTGGGTGAGTGCTTCGTAGTCGATGGGGGTATCGGCCAGGCTGGCTGGGATGCAGCCGCCGGATGGGCCGCCAATCTGGACGGCTTTGAACTGTCGGCCCGGAGCCACCCCGCCGCCGATCTGCTCGACAATCTGCCGGATGGTACAGCCCATGGGCACTTCGATCAGGCCGCCCCGTTGCACCTTGCCCGCCAAGGCAAACACTTTGGTGCCCTTGCTAGTAGAAGTGCCCAGGGCGGCGAAGGCGTCGGCCCCATGCCGGATGATCCACGGCACCACCGCATAGGTTTCCACGTTATTGACCAGGGTGGGCCGGCCCCACAGGCCTTTTTCGGCCGGATAAGGCGGCCGAAATCGAGGCATGCCCCGTTTGCCCTCGATGGAGTGCAGCAGGGCGGTCTCCTCGCCGCAGACAAACGCACCGGCCCCTTCCCGGACCGACAAATGCAGTCGAAACCCGGTGCCCAACATCCCATCGCCCAGAAAGCCACGGCGGTAACATTGGTCCAGCGCCTCCCGAATCCGCCGAACGGCCAACGGATACTCCGCCCGGATGTAGAAGAAACCTTCGTCGGCGCCGACGGCATAGGCGGCAATGGCCATCCCCTCGATGATCCGATACGGAAACGATTCCAAAAGCATCCGGTCCATGAAGGCGCCGGGATCGCCCTCGTCGCCGTTGCAGATGAGGTATTTTTTTGGTCCGGCAGCGGTGCGAACCCGCTCCCATTTCAGCCCGGTAGGAAAACCGGCCCCACCCCGTCCCCGAAGGCCGGACCGATGGACCTGCTCGATCACTTGCTCCGGGGTTTGCTCCTGCAAGCATCGGCGCAGGGCCTCGAACCCGCCGTGCTGGAGGTATTCGTCTAGGTCCAGAGGGTCGATTTGGCCGGACTGTTCCGTAGCGATCCGTTTCTGCGGCCCTAAGAAAGCGCAGACCGGGCCGTCCCGAACGTCCAAGGGCAACGGCTCCGGTCGGCCAGCGCCATCGGGCTGCAAGAACCGATCCACCAGGCGGATGAACATCTGTTTGGCCCTGCCCAAAAGTCCCCGGGCCGGAAAATGCTCCAGGAGGACCTGTTCGGCCTTTTCGGGCGTCATCCGGGAAAAAAGTTTCGGCGGGCCTGACGGCGGTACAATTTCCACCAACGGCATCTGATGGCACATGCCAACGCAACCCACCCGCTTTACCCGAGCGGGCAATTGGACCGTCTGAACCACCTCCAGCAGGCGCCGGTGGACCCGGCCGCTCCCCTGAGCCTGACAACAGGAGCCGAGCCCGATCCGGACTTCACCCTGGCCGGGAGCCCCCTGGAGGGCCGCCTTGGCAGAGAAGCCTGCCGCGGCTAAACCGGCTGCGGCATCAGCATTTTGGCTCTTTTCGGCCTGCCGGGCATGGTGCAGGAAATCCTGGAGGACTTCCGGCACTTTATGCGGGGTGAGCCGTCCGTAGGTCAGGCCGTCGATCTGGACAACCGGAGCAAGTGTACAGCATCCCAGACAGGCCACTTTCTGGAGGGTAAAAAGGCCCTGAGGATCGGTGTCTTGGCCGGGCCGAATGCGAAGCTGGCGCTCCAGGGCCTGGTGGATATAGGCGGCGCCTTTGACGTGGCAGGCGGTGCCATGGCAGATACTGATCAAATGTTTCCCAACCGGCTCGTGCCGAAACTGACCGTAAAACGTCGATACCCCCACGATCTCCGACGGCCGGATCTCCGTAAGCTGGCAGACCCTCTCCAGGGCCTCCCGCGGCAGATACCGATAGTGCTCCTGCAAGGCCTGCAGGATCGGAATCACCGCGTCGGCCCTGCGACCGATCCGCTCCACCAACTCGTCCACAAAACGAAGGTCAATATCCGCCATGGAAAACCTACATGCCAGGTATCATTTTAGCCGATGGCAGGGGAACCCCGTGTCATTCCTGCGCAAGCAGGAATCCAGGTTTGTCCTCGCGTAGGCGGGAATCCAGGCAATATGGATTTGGAACGCTTTAACCGAATGAACCAGCCGCCTCTCCCCACTGCAGGAGATGCCGGCTCCAGCGTCCCTAGTTCAAGGGTGTCATTCCCGCGAAAGCGGGAATCCAGCAACACCTATTTGATCTTCGCAAATCGTAGAGACATGCAAATTCCCTGATTTTTGGCCACGTTGGTGTCCCTTGTTTTTACGAAGATCAAAAGTTTGACTGTATCTACCGGAACTGGCTTCTACCAGTGGTGGGGGGGTAGAAATCACTTTGAACACCACAGATTGTGGGCAATAGACCCGGTCGATACAGTCAAAAAAGAAGTCCATATTCGCTGGGTTCCCGTTTGGAAGGAAACAAGCATGGATTCCTGCTTGCGCAGAAATGACACAGCCGATACCTCCCTTCGGCTAAAATGTTACTCGATCGAAAAGGAGAGGAACTGGGCAGCCAGGCCACCCCAAGCCAAGGCCAACCCCTATGCCAACCCGAATGTTCCGAACCGATACAAACCAGGTGTCCGGAGGGGCCAGGTTGTCAGGTTCGGTATCAGCCACGACAAATCCGGCCCTCCGAGCGGCGGAGACCTGTTTGTCGCATCCGTTGCTCTTACGGCGCAGCCGATTTTTCCGACCCGATGCAAAACAGGTGCTTTTTGCCTCGTATGTATATTCTACCGGGTTGGAAGGCGGGGCTGGCAACGCAACTTTCGTCCACTAGCCCCTGACCGACTTCTTTCGCCTCGGTGTCCGTAGGTTCCAGGACCCAGACCCTGGTATGTTGCACGGGGTGGCCATCGGGGTCTTGTTGGTCCGTGTCGAACAGGCCCAACAGATACACCCGTCCCTCTGCCCAACTGGGCGAGGCAATAAACTGCACCTGGTCGAAGTCTTTACTCCAAAGGACTTTGCCCGTCTGTACCTCGTAGCAGGTCAACGTCCCGTAGGTCATCAAAAGGAACAGGTACTTTTCGGTAACCAGCGGGCTGCACACATCGGGCAGGCCCTCTTCGCCTTTCCAAGCGATATGGGTTTGACTGACGTCGCCTTGGCCGTCGGTGCGCAGGGCAAACCATTGGCAATATTCGTTGCCGACATGGAGCAAGCCGTTGCCATAGGCGGGCGAGACGCCGTGTTCGCCGCTAAGGCACTTGATGCGCCAGATTTCCTGGCCGTCCTGCGGCCGATAGGCGATCACCCAGGGATCGGACGTAGTGATCAATTGGGAGTCCTGATCCCGATGGATCACCAGCGGCGTGGCCCAGGAGGCGGCCACTTCCCGCTGCTGCTGCCAAACCGTCTTGCCCGTCAGCGTATCCAGGGCCAATATCCGCGATTTTTTCTCCTGCACCATCCCCTGGTCCAACTGGACAAAGAGCAGATTTTGCCAGATTTCCAGCGAGGCGGCATGGCCATAGTGGTTGTCTGGAATGCCTAGGCCCCGGACCCAAACCAATCGGCCTTCCATGTCGAAGGCGGCCAGATCACCGTTGGCGAAGATGGCAAACACGCGGCGTCCGTCGGTGGTCATCGTGGGGGCGGCAAAACCGGTCTCCCGGGAAACCTTCGGCACTTTCACGGCGCCTTCCGGCGTGCTGGGCACGCCACGCTGCCAGAGCAGTTTGCCGCTAAGGGCATCAAAACAGTACACCTCCCGCCGCTGGGCGTCGGCCCCGCTCAGAAAGACTCGGTCCTTCCAGACAATCGGCGAATTATGCCCCGGCAGCGGCACAGCCGCCTTCCACAACACGCCCTGGCCGGTCTGGGTGTTCCAGTGGGTCGCTGCACCCGGATGCCGGGAAATGCCGGAACCCTCCGGGCCCCGGAACCTCGGCCAATACCGTTGCCAATCCTCCAAGCTGGCAAACTCCGGGGTTCGGTCGGCCTGGGGATCGGGGCCTGCCGGCACCATCGCCGCTGGCCTGGTTTCGGCAACCGTAGCCCCTTTGGGTTTTTCTTTCGGGGTTGTGGGAACGGGTTGTCCTGACGGCCGGGGTTTTTCCGGCGCCGGCCCGGATTTTTCCGAGGACAGGCCGTGGGGTTCTGTCCAAGTGCCCGGAACCGATTTTTCCGGCAGCATGGTGCCTGCCGCTGGGCGGGAGGCCGAACCGGCGTCGCCCGGCGAAATGCCGGTCGAAGTTCCAGACGACGGTCCTGGGGGCGGAAACGTCGGTGCCGTCTGCTGACCAAAATCCCCAGACGTTTGGGCAACCAGTTCGTCTTCTCGGGGCAGCAAGCGGGGGAAGGCCAGCCCAGCTACTAGCGCCGCCCCAACAAAAACGCCTAGCAGCCCGACTACCGCCATCCGGCCCCATTCCCGCTCGGTTTGTTCCCGGTCGGAAGGGCCAGGATAAGGACCCGGCTGCGGGAGCCGACGCCGAAGGTTGCTGGCCCATTGGGCCATGCCCACCGTCAGGGCCGTCCCGCATAAAAGCAGCACTGCTCCCACGGCGGCAAATCGCCGGTGCTGAAAATACCGCCGCCGAAGCTGTTGGTCCAGCAACCGAAGCTGACTCTGCAACGCCGGATCCCCGGGCTGTTGGGCCAATCGGGCCTTCAGGGACTGAAACTCCGGCGTATCGAACGGGTCCTGCGTCATCCGCCAGGCCAAATGCGCCACGAGCACCACCGCCACCAGGCCCGAAAACACCCCGGCCACCCAGGCCGTGTTCCGGGCCAGCAGATAGGCGGTCGGTTTTTCGATTTCCGGCAACAGGTCCAATACCGCTTCTGATTCCCCTCCCGCTTGGGGAGGCTCCGGCAGGGTCGGTAAAGAAGGGTTCGCTGTCATGGAGTCTTGGATGATAGGAGGAAGGAGGGTTTGCCCTAGCCTGGCCTTATCGGCTCGATGGGGTTCCTATTGATCTTCGTACATTGTAGAGACACTGTAACATTTTAGCCGAATGCAAGGAATGTTGTGTCATTCCTGCGCAAGCAGGAAGCCAGGCTCCTTATGGCTTCGAAATCCCCCTCACTCGGCCTGGCCGAAGGCCAGACCGGCCTCCCCCGCCAGGGGAGAGGCCAGTTGCTTCATTCGGCTAACATGTTACCGATTTTGTAGTTT
>Ga0197142_1001360_pt1 | contig 22468 bp, 19 predicted proteins | sample GBS60_MetaG_FD_148614 | JGI IMG/M metagenome (GOLD analysis project Ga0197142, IMG submission 148614) | Sediment microbial communities from Great Boiling Springs, Gerlach, Nevada, United States - GBS 60_MetaG | ecosystem: Environmental > Aquatic > Thermal springs > Hot (42-90C) > Sediment... | reverse complement strand
TCCGCCCGCGCCCGGGCCCGCAACCCGCACACCGGGGCGGCGAGGGCGGGCCGGCCGTAGACCACCGCATGCTCCCCCAGCAGGATCACCTTGCCGCAGGCGGAAGCTTCTACAGGAGGACGCATCTCCGTTGTTTTCCTCTCGGCGGGATTCGATGACGCAAGGGTCGCAGCTAAAGCCGCTCCTACAACAGATTGATTTCTGTAGGAGGGACTTTAGCCCCGAACTTTTGTCTCCATGGTGCTGACGGTCGCTTCGGACGGGAGAGCCTTTAACTCTTGTCTTCTTCGATCCCGCAAGGTTCGCGGCTGAAGCCGCTCCTACCCGAGCCTCCATCTTCGATCCCGTGAGGTTCGCGGCTAAAGCCGCTCCTACAGAACGAATTCCCCATTCGTGTATTCGTGCTGCCATTCGTGGACGGCCCCGCCCTCTTGCCACAACCGGTCGCGGTTGAAGCCGCTCCTACAACGATGGATGCCGAAATTCATTTCGGCTTACGACAGGAGGGGCTTTGGCCCCGGACCTTCGTTTTCGATCCCGCTTTCGAGAGCGGTTGCGCCAGGATCCCGGTGAAGCCGGCCTTCGGGTAAAAGCCCGGGCGGACCTCTTCCTCCCGGATCTCCGGAGCATCCGGAGCCTGGAAGAGAGTGGAGCGATATTCAACCACCCGAAACCCTGCCTGCTCCAGCCATGCTTCCAGCTCCTGGCGGGAGTAGAACCGCGCGATGGAATAAAAGGGATGTCCCTGGCGGCCTTTCTCTTGATAGTGGGCCGCCCACGGGCTCTCCGCCAGGATCATCCCCAGCACCAGCCCTCCGTCCGCCCGCAGCACCCGATGAGCTTCCCGCAAAACCCCGAGGGGATCCTCCACAAAGCACAGGGTGACCACCAGGAGGACTCCGCCGAAGGCGTTGTCACGGAATGGAAGCCGTTCCCCTACGGCCTGAGCCACCCGGATCCCCCGGGCAGCCGCCATCCGGAGCGGCTCTCGCGCGGGATCGATCCCAAAACCGACGCCGAGGGCCTGAGCGAAGCGCCCGGATCCCACGCCGATCTCCAGATAGGGGGGCGGGCAGCGGGTCAGCAGAGGGGCCAACGCCCGCACCTCCGAGCGGTAGGCTCCCCGGCCCACCGGCCCTTCATACCAGGCATCGTAACGGGCTGCGTAGCGTTCGAACACTGAAGCGCGCGCCATCGCGAAGTTCTCCGTTCGTTATGCCTCCAGCGCCCGGGCGATGCGGGCGGCGATGCGGGCGTTTTCGATCAGCAGCGCCCGGTTCAGGGCCACGCTCTCCCCGCCCGTCCGTTCGGCCACCCGGGCCAGCAGGAAGGGCGTGAGGGCCCATCCCTGCACGCCCGCCCGCTCCGCCTCGGCCATCGCCTCCTCCAAGATGGTCTCCAGACGCTCCCTCGGGAGGGCGAAGTCCGCCGGGGGCGGGACCGTCACCAGGATCCCCTTGCCCCCCAGGGTCCAGTGGACCCGGGCGATGGCGGCGGCTTCCTCCGCCGAGTCCACCCGGGCGTCCACCGACAGCCCGCTGGAGACGCTGTAGAAAGCGGGCATGGTTTCCATCCCCCACCCCAGGACCGGGATCCCATGCGTTTCCAGCCACTCCCGCGTCGCCCGCAGATCCAGGATGGCCTTGGGGCCGGCGCAGACCACCAGCACCGGCTCGGTGGCCAGGGTGGGCAGGTCATTGGAGACATCGAAGGGGGCGTCCCGATGCACCCCGCCGATCCCGCCTGTGGCCACCACGCGGATCCCCGCGCGGGCGGCGGCCCAGACGGTGGTCGCCACCGTGGTGGCGCCGATCTGGCGACGTGCCAGGGCGATCGGGAGATCGCGCCGGCTCACCTTCCGGACGCCCTCATCTCCCGCGAATCGCTCCAGCTCAGCCGGCGTCAGGCCAACGACGATCTGTCCATCCAGGAGCCCGATGGTCGCCGGGACCACTCCCTCAGCGCGGATGGTTTCCTCCATCTCATGGGCGACCTGGAGGTTGGCCGGTCGGGGAAGGCCGAAGGCGACCACCACCGTCTCCAGGGCAACGATCGGCTGGCGGCGCGCCCGGGCTTCCTTCACGTGGGGGCCGAAGCGGAAATAGGCGTTCTTAGTGGAAAAACCCATCGCCCCAAACTCAAAATCAACTGCCGATCCAGGCGTGGACATCCCTCGCCTCCAGGAGCTGGTTCCCGAAACCTGCAACCCGAACGGGGAAGGGGCGGCAAACAGCGGCCAGCCGGCTATAAGCGGGATGATCGTGCTTCCAGCTCCGCGACGATGACCTCCGGCGTTTTATAGGGAATTACATTCTCGATCGCCCGGAAATGATCATCGTAGGCCACGATCGCCGTGCAGCCTGCGATGTGGGCGGCAATCGCATGAGGAAGATCCGTCGGATCTCTCAGCGCTGCGAAGAGCCTGGCCCGGAGCAACTTCTCCTCGCGGCGAGGGATCGGCACATAAAGCAAGCGGGTGCTCAAAAGCGTGAGGAAGGCCTGACGGGCAAATTCGCTGCCTGCTTCCCAGTTTGGCTCCGTGCGGGTGATCGCGATGACCAGTAGCTCATGGAGCGCATAGAAAGAAGTTACTGCTTTAACCGCACCCTGGTTGATGAGCTGGAATAACTTCGAAACCGCCTCAAATCGTGTGGGCTCCAGCTTCCGGGCCAGCGTGAAGACCAGCAGCACAGAGGTATCCAGATAGATCACCGGGTCCTCTCCGTCGAAGCGGGTGTTCCAGTTTCCACTGCGGGAGGCAACAAGAGAATCTTCAACAACTCCTGGGATAGCAGCAAAGCCAGAGGCACAATGGCCTCAGAGAAAATGCGCTCAGCGCTTTCCTTGCGTCCTTCATGAAGGATCTCATCGAACGATTTTCCTTTCAGATATTCGGAGAAATCTTCGAGCGTCATAATTCACCTCCGGTTTCGATAGCCGGGCCGGGTCCCTGCCTGCGCGGCGTTTCGGCCATGGCGTATGCCGTTGGCCGATGCTCAGGGGGGAGAGCTCCCTTCCCTATTTTCCCGAATTTCCACTTTAGCATAAAGCCCCGGGTTCCACCAGGGGTTGGAGGATTTTGCTAACGATCGAGAGGTTGGCCGGTCGGGGAAGGCCGAAGGCGACCACCACCGTCTCCAAGGCGACGATCGGCTGGCGGCGCGCCCGGGCTTCCTTCACGTGGGGGCCGAAGCGGAAATAGGCGTTCATCCGGGGGAACCTCCTTCCACCCGCACGGGGACCTCTCCGTCGATCCACTGCACGGTGAGCGGCTCGCCGGGCTGGACCTGATCCGCCCGGGTGACCAGGCGGCCATCGGCCCGGCGGACCAGGGCGTAGCCTCGGGCCAGGACGGCGTGGGGGTTCAGCGCCTCCAGTCGGGCCTGGTGGTAGCCCCACCGGGCTTCCGCTTGCAGGATCTGCTGATCGATCGCGCTCCTCAGCCGGGTCTGCAGCCGGTGCAGGCGCTCCAGACGAGCGTGCAGCTCCCGCTCGGGCGCGTGGGCCTGCAGGCGCGCGCGCAGGGTCGTCAGGGCCTGCCCCGCCCGCTCCAGGCGGGCGCGTATCGCCTGCTCCAGGCGATCCCGCCATCCGGCGATCTGAGCGGCCACCGCGTCCCGATCCGGGGTGGCCAGCTCTGCTGCCGCGGAGGGTGTGGGCGCGTGCACATCAGCAGCGGCATCCGTCAGAGTGAGATCGATGGCATGGCCGACGCCCGAGACCACCGGGAACGGCGAGGACGCCACGGCCCGAACCACCCGCTCGTCGTTGAAAGCCCACAGCTCCTCATTGGACCCTCCACCCCGTGCGATGATAGCCAGATCCACCCCTGCCACCATCCAGAGGGTCTCCAACGCTGTGGCGATCGAAAGGGGAGCATCATCTCCCTGGACAACCGTAGGGGAGAGGATCACCTCCGCTAGGGGCCATCGTCGCCGGAGGATGTTCAGGATGTCCCGAAGAGCTGCTCCCGCCGGCGAGGTCACCACGCCGATCCGGCGGGGGAACGGAGGCAGCGTCCGCTTGCGGGTGGGGTCGAACAGCCCCTCCGCCTCCAGCCGACGCTTTAACGCCTCAAGGGCCAGGAATCGCTGGCCCAGGCCGATGGGAAGCCAGCGATCCACATATAGACGGCAATCCCCCCGATCCTCGTAGTAACCGATCCGCCCGCGCGCCACAATGGTCTGTCCGTTCGCCGGCAGATGGGCCATCCGGGCCGCCTGCGTCCGCCAGATGACACAGGTGATCTGGGCCCGCCCTTCTTTTAGTGAGAAGAAGATGTGGCCTGGCGCCGTAGGGCGGAGATCCCCCACTTCTCCCTCCACCCACAGATCCCCCCAGGCGAAGCGGGATTCGATCATTTCCTTCAGATGGGCGGCCAGCTGGGATACCGTGAGGTAAGTGATGGGAGCCTGTTCAAGTTCCTCCCACTCGCTCATGAAAACGCTCCAGCGGAAGGTCTGCGCCCCTTGTTCATCGCGTTTCCGTGACCTTCTGCAGGCCTCGCGGCCGGTCTGGATCCAGCCCTTTCCATCGGGCGAGGGAGACGGCGAACCACTGGCCGGGGATCACCGCCACCGCCGGGGAGAGCCACTCCGGGACGGGAGGCAACGGGATGCCGACGTCTGCATAGCGGAGCCGCTCCGGATCCTCGCTGCAGAGGGTGAGATGGGCCGCCCGTTCCCGCAACAGACGGGCCAGGTCCTGCATCTCCGCGTGGAAGGTGGGCCCTGGCGCGATCAAGAAGACCGGGAAGCCCGGCTCCACGAGGGCGATGGGCCCGTGGAGGAAATCTGCCGAGGAATACGGCTCCGCCACGATGTAGGTGAGCTCCTTGAGCTTGAGGGCGATCTCGAAGGCGGTGGCGTAGTTGAAGCCCCGGCCGATCACCACGCCGTGGGAGGCCCGCCACCAGGAGGCAGCGGCCTCGCGGGCGGGCCCCTCGCTCTCCAGGGCCCGGGCCATAGCTTCCGGCAGCCGGCGCAGCTCCTCCTGCATCGTTCGATCCCCCGTCCAGGCGGCGGTCAGCATGGCCAGGGCGACGAGCTGGGCCGTGTAGGTTTTGGTGGCGGCCACCGCCCGCTCCGCCCCTGCGCGCAGGGGCAGCACCGCGTGGGCCTCGGCCGCCAGCGGGGAACCTGGGTCGTTGGTGATGGCGAGGGTGAGGCCGCCCTGGCGGCGGGCCTCCCGGATCACCTCCACGATGTCCGGGGAGCGGCCGGATTGGGAGATGCCGATCACCCACGCGTGGTCCAGCCGGGGCGGACGTCGGTAGAAGGTGAACAGGGAGGGGGTGGCCAGGGCGGCGGGCAGCCCGGCGAACGCTCCGAGCAGATACTGGCCGTAGCGGGCGGCGTTATCGGAGCTGCCCCGGGCGGCCAGCATCACGAGGGCCGGTTGAAAGCGCCGCGCCTCCGCCGCGATCCGCTCCGCCTCCGGCCATCCTTCCCGGAGCAGGCGGTCGGCCACTTCCGGTTGCTGGCGGATCTCCTCTTCCACCCACATCCGCTGGCGAACCTCCTGGGGAATCTCGCGAAACTCATAAAAGGCCTCGCCGTCCGACACAGCGAGGGGCTTCCACCTCTTGGATCTTTCCCCCGAGCCGATTATACTTCAGCCATCCTCAAGGTTTCGCGGGAAAGGCATGGCTCTCCTTTGATCCTGAGGTCCACCTTGCTCGGAGGAGGGAGACCGATGACAACGTGGAGTGCAGGACCACGTGGATTGTTCTTTGAGGACCTGGAGGTCGGGTGGAAAGTCCGCACCCCCGGCCGCACGGTCACCGAGGCGGACATCGTGGGGTTCGCCGGCCTCTCCGGGGATTACACGCCGCTGCACACCGACGCGGAATACGCCCGCGGCACCATGTTTGGGGAACGGATCGCCCACGGGCTGCTGGGGCTGGCTATCGCCTCCGGCCTGGCGACCCGCCTCGGCTTCCTGGAGGAGACGGTGGAGGCCTTCACCGGCCTGGAGTGGAAGTTCCGCGCTCCCATCCGCATCGGCGACACCCTCTACGCCGAGATCGAGGTGGCCCAGAAACGCCCCACGCCCGACGGCCGCGCGGGCTTCGTGGTCTTCAACGTCCAGGTCCGCAACCAGCGGGGCGAGGTGGTTCAGCGGGGCCAGTGGACCCTTCTGGTGCGCGCTCGGGGTGCCGGGGCGCCTCAGGCCTCTCCGGCGGCTTCCCCAGAGCGTCCTTCGGAAGGATGAAGCGAGGCGCCGGACCGCCTGATCCCCCATTTAGGGGGAGCGTCTCACCCGTTTGGGGGAAACAAACGCCTTGGCGGCCGCATTCTGTTACAAATTTTACAAGGGGGGCCTTGAAGGATATACTGTAGGAAAAGACATCGCCGGCCTGGAAAGCTGGCGTTCCGCCCATCTGATCGGGGGAGGCGTGTGCCATGCCCAAACGGTTTGTCTCCTGGATGATCGGGGGGCCTCAGGGCAGCGGGATCAACGTGGCGGCGGAGACCCTGGCCAAGGCCTTCAGCCGAGGGGGCCTTCACGTTTTCGCCAACATCGAATACCACTCCAACATCATGGGCAAACATAGCTACTATCGGGTCCGCGTCTCGGAGGAGCCCGTCCATGCCCCGGTGGATGAGGTCCACCTGCTGGCGGCCCTCGATGAAGAGACCCTCTTTGGCGACCATCACCACAACCCCGAGTTCCCCACCCACCACGGCCATGTCCACGAGGTGGTCCCGGGCGGGGGGATCATTTACGATGCGGACCTGGGGGACATCCGGGAGCGGCTGGGGCGGGATGACCTGCGTCTGTATCCGGTGCCGTATTTCGAGATGATCCGCCGGGCGCTGGAGCCCTTCGGAAAGGCGGCGGAATACCGGCAGTATGACATCATGCGGAACACGGTGGCCCTGGGGGCGACCCTGGCCGTCCTGGATTACGATTTCGATCTGGTCGCGGAGGTCATCCGCGAACAGTTCAAGGGGCGCCGGGCTCGGCTGGCGGATCTCAACATCCAGGCGCTGCGGGTCACGTATGACTACGTGCATGAGCACTTCGGGAACGACTTCCCCTGGAAGGTGCGCCGGCGGGAGCGGCGGCCGGATCAGATCCTGATCCGCGGGGTGCAGGCGGTGGCCCTGGGCAAGCTCCAGGCGGGGCTGGGGGTGCAGACCTACTATCCCATCAGCCCGGCCACCGACGAGAGCACGTATCTGGAGGCGGTCCAGAGCCGCTACAACGTGGTGGTGATCCAGACGGAGGACGAGATCTCGGCGATCAACATGGCGGTCGGGGCGGCCCATGCGGGCGCCCGGGCCTCCACCTCCACCGCCGGGCCCGGGTTCGCCCTGATGCCGGAAGGCGTCGGGTTCGCCGCCATCACCGAGGCGCCGGGCCTGGTGGTGTTCCTCTACCAGCGCGGCGGCCCCAGCACCGGGCTGCCCACGCGCACGGAGCAGGCGGACCTGGGGTTCGCTCTGCACCCGGCCCACGGGGAGTTCCCTCACATCGTCATCGCCCCGGGGGACGTGGTGGAGGCCTTCTACGACAGCTTCGAGGCCTTCAACTGGGCGGACCGCTACCAGATGCCGGTGATCGTGCTGGTGGACAAATACCTCGCCAGCAGCTACATCACCGTCCCCCGCTTTAACACCCGGAACCTGGTCATCGACCGCGGGGTCCGCTATCGGCCCGATGGCCAGCGGGATGGTTACCTGCGCCACGCGGTGACCGAGAACGGGATCTCCCCATGGGTGGTCCCGGGGACGGAGGGGGTGGTGTTCTGGACGACCAGCGATGAGCACAACCCGAAGGGGCACATCTCTGAAGGGGTGATCCACCGGGTGGAGCAGATGGACAAGCGCATGCGCAAGCTGGAGCTGGCCGCCCGGGAGATCCCCGACAGCAAGAAGTTCACCCTGCACGGGCCGGAGGACGCCCAGGTCACGCTGGTGGGGTGGGGGACGACCAAGGGGGCGATCCTGGACGCCCTGGAGGAGCTGTCGGCCTTCAACGGGCTGACCTTCAACTTCCTTCAGATCCGGATGATGCGGCCCTTCCCGGCGGAGCCGGTAGGGGCGATCCTGCGGCGGGCCCGTCGGGTGATCCTCATCGAGAACAATTACTCCGGTCAGCTGGGGAACCTGATCCGGGAGATGACCGGCTTCCGGATCCCCCATCGGGTCCTGAAGTATGACGGCCGCCCCTTCACGGTGAACGAGGTCATCGAGGGGGTGCGCCGGGCGCTGCAGGACAACGAGGAGCGGATCGTGATGATCTCCAGCGAAGCCCGGGAGGTGATTCCATGGCCTACGCGGTGAAGGACTACAAGACCGAGGTCTGGGTGGACTGGTGCCCGGGGTGCGGGGACTTCGGGATCCTGAACGCCATCCACCAGGCCCTGGCGGCCCTGCAGCTGCCCCCGCATCGGGTGGCGGTCTTCTCCGGGATCGGCTGCTCCGGCAAGACGCCGCACTACATCGGGACCTATGGGGTGCATACGCTCCACGGGCGGGTGCTGCCGGTGGCCACCGGTTTCAAGCTGGCCCACCCGGAGATGACGGTGATCGCCGTGGGGGGCGACGGCGACGGCTATGGGATCGGGGCCGGGTATTTCCTGGCCGCCGGGCGGCGCAACGTGGACCTGACTTACATCGTCTACAACAACGGGGTTTACGGGTTGACCAAGGGCCAGGCTTCTCCGACCTTGCCCAAGGGCGTGCAGACCAAGTCGCTGCCTGAGCCCAACCTGATGGAGGCCCTCAACCCCATCGCCGTGGCCCTGGGGGCGGGTTACACCTTCATCGCCCGCGGCTACGCCTATGATGTGCGGCACCTGCGGGACCTGATCGTGGCCGCCATCCAGCACCGGGGCACCGCCCTCATCGACGTCCTCCAGCCCTGCCCGACCTACAACAACATCTACACGCGGGAGTATTACAACGCCCGCGTCTACAAACTGGAGGAAACGGGCTACGACCCGGTGGTGCATAATCCGGCGGATGAGAAGGAGATCGTGGAGAAAAAGGCTCAGGCGCTGTTGAAGGCCTATGAGAATGGAGATCGGATCCCTATCGGGATCTTTTATCGGGTGGAGCGGCCGACCCTGGAGGACGAGCTGGCAACCCGTCTACCTCACTGGGGGAAGGCCCTGGCGGACCTGGAGCCGATTTACCAGCGGGATCTCACCCCGCTGCTGGACGAGCTGAGCTGAGGCGCAAAGGGGCGGGGCGTCCGAAGACGCCCCGCCTGCGTTCTCCTCCGGCTCAGATCAGGCCTCCCGAATCGGCTTCACGCCCCCTCGTCGTCCCAGACCATATCCGATCCGGAAAACATCCGGGATGTTCACCCGCCCGTCTTCCATGCGGAGGAAGATCCCCATCGCTTCCAGATCCTTTCGAAGCCCTTCTTCGCCTTCTTCGATGCTCGGGGGAAGCATCTTCTTTTGCTTCAGGGTTTCCAGGACGTTTTGCTCCCGCCAGCGGGTCTTGATCTCTTTAAAGTCGCAAGGCACCACCAAGCCGCGAAGGGGGGCCATCAGATCTTCAATCCAGGGATAGTCTTCCCGCAGTTCACTCACCCGGATCCGGGAGGCTTGCTGAACCCCCCGTCTAATGCTTTCATAATGTATGGCCAACCGGTGATCGGGGTAGCGTGTCTTCGTGTCCTCTGCAGCAACCCGCAGGGCGATCAGGAACGAGCGAGGGCTGGTTCGCCCATGGGCGTCGGCGAGGTGACCCGGCAGCCAGGTGTAAGGGAAACCCCGCTTCGGGTCACGTCCCATCCATGGGCCGGCGATCTGGTGGAAAAGGCTTCGATGGGATTCCTCATCTTCCCGCATATTCCGGGGCCACTGATAGATGATTTGGCCGTTCACCTGAATCAGGTCCCATTGGATCCTGGCTTTCTGCGCCGCCCACTTCCGGAATTCATCGGCATCCTCTTCATTCGCCAGATACTGCCAGAGGAGGCCGTAAAGATCCGGGCGCGTCCAGTTCAGGAAGACCCTGGAGGCGATCACCTTAGAGGCATCCGGGAACGCGGCGACGCGGGGCTCATCGAACTGATCCGGGCGCAGGAAGCACTTCAGGCGGATGCGCCGTGTGGGGCGCAGTTCCAGCGCGATCTGCAGCAGCCCGCGGATCAGGTTATACATGGTCTCCCGGTCCTCCGCAGCCTGCTCCATCGCATCGAACAGGATCAAGGCCCACGCACCCCTTTGCTGCAATTTCCGATCCTTCTCTTCGAGATGCCGGGCTATCTCTTCTGGATGCTCCTCGACCCAATCGATTCGCTCTCGCCAGCCCCGGATGGAAGGCAGTTTGTCCGACAGCAGGTTCCAGACTGCCACCGTCTTCCAGAGCATGCGGGGGGATTTCCCGTCCCTCAGCAGTGAGTAGATCGCATCCTTGCTCGGATAATTTTCGATCCTCGAAACTGGCCCGAACCCGATGTGCACCTCGGTGCTCTCTTCGATCTGAATGCTCTTGTCGATCCGGGCGATCATCTTTCGAATGTGGGGCTCCTGGAGGGCGGACCACCAGAAGCTCTTCCCGGACCCGCGGATCCCGATCACGACCATGGCATCCGGGCGAAGCGCCTTGGTATGCGATGGGGGGAAGTAAACGTGGCGTGGCTCCGGCCAACCCCCGTAGGAGCTGGCTTCTTCAGGAAGCGCTCGGAGGATCAGTTCTCGCAGATCCCGTGCCGAGACCCCCATTAGCCAGCCTCCGGAAGCAATTGTCGCTCAAACCGTTCCAGGAACTCGCTGTAGGCGCTTCGAACAGGTCCGCTCTCCAGCGCGCGCAGATCCGGCCAGGCCAGCAGGCCGCGCTCCCAGTAGATCGGCAGGGGATTGTGAGGGGCATCCTCTTCCATCAGATCGAAGGAGAACCACTCCCCGTCCGGCTCCCCAGGAGGCACCTCGTCGTAGAGCCATTCCCGAAAGAGATCCCACGCGTGCTGTCGGAACCGCCGCAGATATTCTTCCTGGGCGGTGGGGGGCACCAGGGCGGCCACCAGGGAGAGGCGCTCCCGAACCTGTCGAAGGACCTGGTTTTGAGCCCAGTGCTGAAAGAGGATCCGGTATCCCGACCAGGTGGGCTCCGAATCAATGGCGAAGAGCAGAACCTGCGCCGGAAGGCCGACCATCAGCGCCGCGGCGATATCGTGAAGGCCGCTGCGGCTGTCCATGATCACCAGGTCTGGGCCCACATAAGCCTCCAGGCTCTGGACCAGATGCCGAACCCTGTCCACCCATTTCGTGGGAGGATCCCTGGCCTCCTTGGGTGGTTTGTCCAGATACGCGCGGCCCAGCTGGGCGAGATGCTCCTGGCATCGCCTCCCGTAGGCGGGCACCACCATCATCTCTCCGGCGAAATCCATGCTCCAGGCGGGGCGGCCGATCATATCGGGCACCAGGGCCTCGGCTTGGTCGACGAGATCTTCCACGAGCCATTCCATAAGCCCGAAGTCTGGGTGCTCCTCCGGGCGCAGCATCGAGGATAGGGTAGGGGATTCCAGATCGAAGTCGAGCACCAGGACGCGCTGTCCCTTCCGGGCCAGATGGGCGGCCAGGACGGCGGCCGTCGTGCTGCGTCCCAGCCCGCCCTTCAGGGCGAAGAGCACGAATCGGGGCGGACCAGGGAGATCGGCGATGGTCACCCATCGTCGTGCGCTGATCTCCCGATCCAGAAAGAGGATCTTCACGCCTCCCTCTTCCCAGATGACGGCTTCCGATCGCAGCTCCCCCAGATCCTCCGGCTCCAGATAGAGGACGGCCCGCTCGGGTGGATAGGCGTGCGCCCCCAGGATGGAATGCAGCCGCTCCACCAGCCGACGTATCGGCTCCGGCGGCTCAGCCTCAGGCTCCGGAAGAAGCACGGAAACCCGACCGATCAGATCTCGGAGGATCCATACCTCTAAGCCCGCAGGCAGTTTGGCCTCTCGAATCGCTTCTCGCACGAGATCCCGCGTCTCCCCGAAAGTGACTATCCTGTTCATATCATTCCTCCCCGTCGGGCCTGCAGGACAAGATTGCGGATCTCCTCTGCTCCTTTACGGTGTTCCTCCACGAATTTATCCGTAAAGTGTTGGCGGGAGGCGTATCGCTGATTGACTGACCAATTATGAAAAGGGTTCCGATTGGGCAATGTGCCCAGCTGGGCGATCCTTCCTCCTTGGGCAAGCCGCGCCGCCTGATCCCAAAGACGGTCTACGTGGAGGCGCTGTTGAGGGCCCGGCGGTCTGCCGGTTATCAAAGGCCAAATCGCTTTCAGGCCGCATTCGGCGGCGAGGCCATACAGGTGATCCGCGTTGGCCCATCGCTCCTTCTCGAAAAGGAGCTCGGCGTCCTCCCAGTGCCTCTCGTGGGCGTCCAGGAAATCCTCCGGCCAGTTCATCCCCCCTTTCTCCTTGGCGGATTCTCGCAAGCGGAACGTGCTTGATCGTTCTCGATAGTTGTAAGGCAGAGGAGCCGTCAACTGCGCCCGGGAGGTAACCTGTGGAAGGCCAGTTCTCCTTTCTGAAACCGCTCCCGGTAGGCGGGGAGGGTGATCATCGGCGGGCGCTCGGCGTCCCCGATCTCCTCCACCTCTAGGTAATAGCGGCCCGGCTCATGGCGGATCAGCTTCATGGAGCGGTTGACTTCTTCCAGCAGCTGGATCTTGTGCCGGTCCTCCAGGCGGCGGATCACCACCTGGATGATGGCGAAGGCCATCTTAGAGAGGGCCTCCAGGTCCTGGTTCCGGTGAATTCGCTCCTGCAGATCCACCTGGGCGATGGACCACAGGCCGAACCGCTCCAGGATGTCGATGAGCAGCCCGGTCTCCACCCCGTAGCCGGTGAAGAAGGGAACTTGCTCCAGGATCTCCCGACGGCCGGCGTATTCCCCTGACAGCGGCTGGATCAGCCCGGAGAGTTCCGGGAAGAACAGGTTGATCAGGGGCCGGGCCACCAGCTCGGTCACCCGCCCGCCGCCCCCCGCTTGCAGCCGCTCCCCCACCCGGATGGGACGCCGGTAGAACCCCTTCACCAGGCCGATGCGCGGGGAGCGCAGCAACGGGCCGATCAGCCCGTAAATGAAGCGGGGATGGTAGTTGGTGATGTCCGTATCGGTCCAGACGATGACATCCCCCCGCAGGACGTAGAGGCTCTTCCACAACGCCTCCCCTTTGCCCCGATAGGAGCCCACCTCCGGGAGGATCTCGGAGTGGATGTATACCGGGACGCCCTTCTCCCGCGCGATCTCCCGGGTGCGATCGGTGGAGGCGCTGTCGATCACCACGATCTCGTCCAGGAGCGGATAGCGCTCCATCAGGGCCTCGCGGGCGATGTCCAGGATGGGGCCGATGGTGGCCTCCTCGTTGAGGGTGGGAAGCCCCAAGCTGATGGTCACCCCCTGAGCTCGCTTGAGGGCCACCAATTCCTCTATGTTGGAGAACTCCTCGGCATCGAAGGTGTTCTCCGCGAACCACTTGTCCACCAACACAGAGATGGGGAGCTGGGCGGGCGCGCCCCGCGGTCGGGGCTGGCCGGGGAGGAAGGCCCGGGCGGCCTTGGCCAGGATCAACGGCTTCTCCGTCCCCTGGCTCAGGGCACGGGCCAGCGGCCCCAGACCCTGAGCCTCCTCCCGGCCCGGTCGGGTGGGGGCGCCCAGGACCGCCCCGTCGTGGTGGCGCAGCTCCTCCAGCACCGCCTGGGCGATCTCGCCGTGCAGGACCATCTGGCGGGTGATGCGGGGGAACTGCCGGGCCAGCGGTCGGAAGGCGGCCGCCACCCGCCGGGCCTCCGAGGCCGCGTGGAGCAAGGTCACCTGCCCATCCCAGGCCTCCGCCAGCGCTAAGGCGACCTCCACCGCCAGCTGGGTATACGGCCCGCCCCGCACCGGCAGCAGGATGCGCCGCCAGCTCTCCCGGATCGGACCGCGGACCAGGAGGAGATCGCAGGGGGATTCCTGGAGCACCCGGGCCAGGGGCGCTCCCAGCACCGGACCGTCCGGATCGCCGTTCCAGGGCAGGAGCATCAGCGAGACCCGGTTCGCCTGGAGGAAGTGAAGGACCTCCTCCCATGGGCAATGGGAAACGCGGATGCGGGGGCGGACCCGGAGGGGCAGCTCCGGGAACTCCGCGGCCAGCGCCATCAGCCGCTGGCGCAGCGCCCGGGCCTCCGCTGCCCCATGGCTGAGGGAGCGCTCCGGTGGGAGGGCGACCAGCCCCAGCAAGGTGATCTCCCCCCGCTCCGCCGGACACAGCGCCGAGGCCAGCGGGAGCAGCCCCCGCGCGGCCTCGACCTCTTCCACCGGGATCAAGATCTGATCGAACGACATCGCCACTTCACCGTCAGGGGTTGGACACGAACCCGGGGAGGCTGTGAGGGATGGCAAACGGGTTCTCTTCTATTTTAAATCCGATCCAATCCGATGGCTCCCCATCTAAGGGCGGAGACGCATCAGGCCACTTCGGGCTTTCAGGTGGGGAAGGCCGCGGATCGTGTATAGTTTCAAATAGGGAGGCAGATGGAAAGGCTCTGGGGACCTGCTGGGGCCTCGAGAGGTGTGTCCACTCAGGAAGCCGTGGGAGGGATCCATACGCTACGGGAGGGAGATTGCGGATGCGGATCCTGGAAGAGGGACTGGTGATCCGGACGCTGGGCGCGGCGTATGATGTGCAGGGCCCGGATGGAGTGGTGCGGTGCGTGCTGCGGGGGCGTCTGCGGCGCCAGACGGAGGGTCCCCAGCGGCCGGTGATCGGGGACCGCGTGCAATTCGAGCGGGTCTCCCCGAAGGAGGGGGCCATCATCGCCATCCTCCCCCGGCGCACCGCCCTGGTCCGCCGTGAGCCGCTGGACCCGGAGAAGGCCCACGTCATTGCCGCCAACCTGGATCAGATCGTGGCGGTCTTCGCCGCCGTCCCGGAGCCCGACCTCTTCCAGATCGACCGCTATCTGGCGGTGGCCGAAGCCAGCGGCCTTCCCGCCCTCCTGGTCCTCAACAAGATCGACCTGGCGGAGGATCTCTCGGCACTCCGGGAGCGCTTCGCGGAGTATGAGGAGCTGGGCTATCCGGTGCTGTATACCAGCGCGGTCACCGGGGCCGGCCTCGAAGCGCTGCGGGAGCGGGTGCGGGGGAAGATCAGCGCCTTCATCGGCCCCTCCGGGGTGGGCAAATCCAGCCTGCTGAACGCCCTCCAGCCCGGCCTGGGGTTGCGCGTGGGGTCCATCAACCCGCGGACCGGGATGGGTCGTCATACCACCACCCGCAGCGAGCTGATCCCCTTTGAAGGCGGATATCTGGCCGACACCCCTGGCTTGCGGGACATCGGTGTGTGGGGGATCCGGCCGGAGGACCTGGCGGCGTGTTTCCCGGAGATGCGCCCCTATATCGGCCGCTGTGAGTTCTCCGACTGCCTCCATCTGGAAGAGCCCGGCTGCGCCGTCCGCCGGGCGGTGGCCCGTGGGGAGATCCGCCGGCGTCGCTACGAGAGCTACCGGCGGATCCTGATCGAGCAACAGGCGGCCCGCGCCCCATAGGGCATGGATGGCGTAAAATGGGCCTGGAGGGTCGCGGCTGAAGCCGCTCCTACAAGCAAAAAGGGTGGGGAGGCGATGATGGGCGTGAAGGTGCGGTTGACGGCGGCGGATCTGTGGCGGATGGGGGAGGGGGATGTCCGTCGCGAGCTCGTGGATGGGGAGGTCATCGAGATGTCACCGGTTGGCGGCGTGCATGGAGAGCTCACCCTGGAGATCGGCCGCCGGCTCGCTGAGCATGTCCGGCGGCATTCCCTGGGCCGCGTGATGGTGGGCGATGTGGGGTTTGTTTTGAGGCTGCCCTGGGATCCGGAGCGGGTGCGGGCGCCGGACGTGGCCTTCGTTGCGGCGGAGCGATTGCCGGAGGGGAAGCTCCCGGCGGGGTTCATCGAGGGGGCGCCAGATCTGGCGGTGGAGGTGCTGTCGCCGAACGACAACCCGGTGGATCTGCAGCAGAAAGTGCGGGACTACCTGGAGGCGGGGGCGCGGCGGGTGTGGGTGGTGGCCCCGGAGGCGCGGACGGTGACGATGTATCGGCCGGACGGGACGGCGCGGTTCCTGCGGGAGCATGAGGTGCTGGAGGGGGAAGATGTGTTGCCCGGCCTGGCCATCTCCCTCACCGAGCTCTTCGGGCCGTGAGCGCAAGCCCTTCCTCTCCCCCGGCGCGGTCCACCGCCGCCTCAGCGGGTCACCTCATAGATCCGCACCCCCGCGTTGGCGAAGACCAGCCGGAGATCCCCACGCTCGATCAGGAGTGGGAACTTCTCAAAGCCCTCAGGCGGGTAATACAGGCGCTCCGCATATCCATCCATCACATAGCGCACATGATAGCGGTGCAGGATGGCCATCGCCTCGTCTGGATCTGGGGTCTCATAAAACCGGTTGACGTCCGCCTCGCGGCGCTGGATCAAGGATTCCGGCACCACCGTCCGTTGCTGCCGCTGATGCCAGTCCCACCCGAAGACCACCGGCAGCCCGGTGAACATCGCGATCCGGCTGCGCAGCCCCCGATACGCCGGCGAGCGAATGGACTCGATGACCACGGGCGTTCCCTCGACACGATCCCACAGGAAGCGAAGGGCCTCGAATTCCTCCCGCACCGGGTAGCGCACCCCCGCCTCGTCGGCGATGGCTTTCTCCATGAAGGCGAAACCGTCCAGGGTGGGGCCTACGGAGACCTCCCAGCGGTCATACAGTCGGGCCCGGGTGGCCAGGACGGGGTAGAGCAGGGCGGAGAACATCAAAAAGCCAAGGAAGCCCCGCCAGAGGACGCGCCCGGCCGGCGCCCAGCGGCGGGCGGCTTCCTCCACTGTTAGGACCGCGATGGCGGCGGCGAGGGCCCAAAGGAACCACACCTGGAGGTAGAATTTGAAGACGGTGTTCATCCGCCCGATGTCGCCCTTCAGCACCACCTGCTCCACCCCCAGGGTCAGGGCCGCCGCGCTCGCAACCCAGATCCAGAGGAGGCGGCGCTCCGGCGCCTGATAGGGGCGCAGGGCGAGGGCGACGCTCAGCAAGATGATCGGGATCGCGAGAACGGCCACCGGAGCGATCCGGCTGCCTCCTACCCACAGGCCCAGGCCGAGGGCCCCCGCCACGATCCACCCCACTGTCCCCAAGGGATCGCTCCGCCAACCCGCGAGGACCCAGCGGCGCAGCCGCCAGGCCTCTCGCACGAGCAGTGTGAGGATCGGCCCCAGGAAGAGGCCGTGGAGCAGCAGATAGGTGCCCAGCGGGGTGCGATCCCCTTTCCACACTTCAAGTTCCGTATATGCGGTGGCGTAATGGGCGAGGTAGGGATAGAAGAGAAGGGCCCCCAGCCCGATGAAGGCGGCGCATCGGGCGAGCCATCCCTCGATGCCGGACCCCGTGTGGAGATCCCCGCGGGTCCAGGCGTTGAGGGTGAGGGCGGCCAGCCCCAGGAGGAGGTGGGCGGGGTAATCCCACGTGTTGGTGGGCCGCAGCGCGCCCACGACCAGGGCCCCCAGGGCGAGGGCGGCGATCCCCGACGGCTCTCCCCAGCGCGACCGGCGCAGCCAGGCCAGCCCGATCAGCAGGGCAGCCAGCTGCAGGGGGAACGCCATCATGTGCGCGTGCAGGTCCGCATACAGGAACGTGAAATAGGGGAACTCGGTGATGGGCGTGACGTCGCGATCCGGGATCATGCGGGTGGGGTTCCAATACCACCACTCGATGCGGGCAGGAAGCGCGGCGCGGCCGGTCAGCACCTCCCGCATCCCGATGAGGGTTTCCCGCAGGGAAGGGGACTCCGCCTCCGTAACCTGAGCCCCCACCTCCTGGAAGAGGTCGGAGAGCAGCTTCAGCTCCCCCAGGTTGCCCACGCCCGTCGCGAACAGGGCGGCGAGCAGGCCGGCGGCGATGGGCTTCCCATGCGCCTGGGGCCACCTGGCCGCCGCGAGGTGCGCGCCGACGGCGAAGGCCCCCAGGGCGGTCAGGGCCGCCAGGGTGGGGATCACCGCGTTATACGCGTAGCGGACCTCAAAGCCCAGGAACTTGATCGGCGCCCCGACGATCACGTAGCCGAAGTAGTAGTAGTTGATGTATCCGCCGGCGAACCAGGGGTCGTAGGGCGGGAAGCGCAACGAGCGGATCGTCGCCAGCAGATACGAGAGGTTCATCGGCTTCTCCCCGCCCATCACCGGATGCCAGAGGTCTGGATGGCCCAGGCGGACCAGCAGCCAGAAGGCGAAGGCCCCCACGGCCACCATCTCCTCGACCCGCCAGAGGGGATCCCGTAGGGCGGCCCGGATAGCCGGCTTCACTCGAGGCCACAGGAGGACGTCGACGACAAGGCCGGCGAGCAGGGTGAGGGCCATGGCCGTCCGGTTGAAATCCATGACCCCGAGGCTGGCCATCAGCCATGGGAGGAAGGCGAACAGCAGTGGCCCCAGGATGCGCGCGAGCGCGTATCCGTGATCCCGCAGACCGGGGAAGGCCCAGGCCGTCAGCGGCCATGCTCCCCATCCGAGCAGGGTGAAGAAGAGCCACCAGGCCAGGACCCCGAGGGCCGGCCACCGGTTCAACGGGTTTTCGGACGGGAAGATCGCCCGATATGTGGAAGCGGCCTGCTGGCGCGCCCAGGCGACCGGATCCAGCATCAGGAGCCCGCGGGCCTGGGTATACTGGCGCGGCGTCTGCCAGACCACCTGGCTCAGATCCACGGATTCCAGCACCCGGCGGGCCTGCTCGAGGGAGAAATCCGGCCGCTTGCGGAAGATCCAGACCGGCGGGTGGTCGTAGACGCTGAAGGCCTCCTCGGCGCCCCAGAAGGGCTCCTCGAACCCCAACGGGGGGAGATCGAAGCCGATCCGCCCGCCGATGTCGTCGATCTCCAACGGCCCCAAGCTCGGCTTCGCATGGAAAGTAGCGACGAGGTCGAAGCCCAGCCGGCCCTCGAAGAGGGCCCGGTAGTAGGCGACGGTCATCGGATAGCGCAGGGGGAGGCGGGGGATCGACCACACCAGCCGCTGGCTGGAGAGGACGATCCAGTCCGCCCGCTCCAGCCACTCCAGGGCGCGTTGGCGCTTCTCCTCGTTGTCGTCGTCATACCAGGCCATCTCCAGGCCCTGATAGATCGAGAACCCATCCTTCCCATCCACCCGCAACGGCAGGCCGTCGTCCCAGTGCTCGTTGGCGATCACCGAGGAGGCCAGCAGAAGCGGCCCGCCCTCGGCCCGCAGGCGCAGGAGGTAATCCCCGGCCGGCAGGACGAGAGGCTCCGGCCACCCCGCCCGAACGGGATCCCCATCCGGATGGCGGGGGGCGGAGGGGGCGGGGATCCGGAGCTGCAGGCGGACGGCGCCCGCGGGATCTTCCAGGGTCAAGTGGAGCAGGCCCGGCCTCTCCCCAAGGGCGCGTAGATGCGGGATCTCCAGGCCCGAGATCGTCTGTGCAGGGGTGATGGGGATCGTCAGGACGAGTTCCTCCTGGACCAGAAGGCGATTGCTTAAGGGCAAGGGATAGCGGGCGCCGGGGGGATCCGCGCGCAAAAGGGTGACCGCGGTGGGGACGTGGGCGTAGAGCCAGCGGGAGGCGGCGACCCGGGAGACCGGCTGGCGGTAGATCCCGGTGAAGGCCCAGGCCCAGAGGAAGGTCCCCCCGACCACGATCCCGATCCCAGCCAGGGCCAGCCATCGTCCGGCCGTTTGGGGAAGCCGTCGCAGGCGCAGGAGCCCCCAGGCGGCGGTCAGGGCCAGGGTCGGATAGATCGGGAGGAAGTAGCGCATGGATTTCACCCACTGCGTCCCCATATACAGGAAATACCCGCCGGTCCACAGCCCGAGGAGCAGCCAGCCCATGTGGATGGGATCGAGCCCGATCCCTTCCCGGCGCAGGCGCCGGCGGAGGGCCAGCCCCAGCCCCAGCCATCCGAGCCATGCGGCAGCGCCGAAGGGGAGGCCCATCCCCCACAGGACCATGTTCTTCAGGGGAAAGAGGATGGGCGCCCGATCCGTCCATTGATGGCCGGGCGGATAATCGGCGGCCCCGCTGATCAGCGCCTGGATCTCCCGCATGTTGGCCAGCCAGCGGGGGTCGGGGAGGAACCATCCGGCGAAGGCGTAGGGCATCCCCAGGCGGAAGGCGAGGGCGGCGGCGAGCCCGGCGGCGATCCAGAAGCGCAGGGTTTTCCCGGAGCTGCGGAGGGACAGGAGGGCGGCGAGGGCCATCAGGGCGAGCAGCGGCCAGAGGTTGATGCGGGAGGCCAGGGCCGCCCCGGCCATCGTCCCGGTCAGGACCGCGGCGGCCCACGTGGGGCGGCGGAGCATCCGGACCATTCCCAGGAGCGCGGCGGTGCTGAAGAACGTCGCCCACGTGTCCGTGGTGTAGAAGTGGGCCTGCTGGATGTTCATCACGCTGAAGGCCATGAGGGCGGCGGCCAGCAGCCCCCCTTCGATCCCCATCAGCGCCCGGCCGATGAAGAAGGTCAACACGACCGTCCCGGCGTCCAGGAGGGCGGAGAGGGTGCGGCCGAGCAGGGTGATCTCATCGTAGCCAAGGGCCGTGCGGCGGGGGAATGGACAAAGCCATGCCTCTGCCCGGCAGAGCGCCGTGACCAGCTCGCCGATCCCCCGGGTGAGGACGATGGGCAGGTCCCCGTAGACGAAGAAGGTGTAGCCCCGGTTGTAGGGGTTCAGGGGGGAGCGGGCGGAGTCCAGGTATTCCCCCAGGTCCCGGGGCCAGGCCAGGGCCTCCGTGACCATGGTGAGGAAGCGCTCGTCGGGATGCAGATGCTGGTTCTCGTCCCAGTTCAGCCCTGTCAGGCGAAGGGCCAGGGCGGCGATCAGGATGAGGGGGAGCCGAGCGATCCACCAACCCTTTTCGTCACGCGGCATCGTGCCCATGCGTCTGTGGCGTCTGAACCGGATTGTGCAAGTCCCCCCCATTGTAGTCACAGGCCTCGATTCCCGGCCAGCCTGCCCACCCTGTGCTCCATGCGCCGTCCCGGTCCGAACCTTCCTCCTCCAGAGGAAGAAGCGTTTCCCGCCATGCGAGTCCGGTATAATGGGGCCGACGGCGGGTCCCTCCGCGTCGGGGCGATGAGGCGACCCTATGGATCGGATCCTTATCCGGCGCGAACGGCGAAGAAATGGCGCGCATCGTCATCGACGTCACCGCGGCGGTGCGGCAGGGCGCGGGGATCGGGCGCTACGCCCGGGAGCTGACCCGCGCCATCCTGCAGGCGTTCCCGGAGCACCGTTACACCCTGTTCTACGCCGGCCCGGTGCGCTTCCCCCTGACGTGGGCGCAGGCCCCCGGGCTCCGCCTGCGGGCGGCCCCGTTGCCCGAGAAGGGCATGGTCTGGCTCTGGCATCGCCTGTCCCTCCCGGTCCCCCTGGAGCTCTTCACCGGGGTGGCGGATCTGATCTATTCCCCGGATTTCCTGCTCCCGCCCACGCTGCCCGGGCGGCGCACGCTGCTGACCGTCCACGATCTTTCCTTCGAGGTGATGCCCGAGACCCTCCCCGCGCCGCTGGTGGCCTACCTGCGCCGGAACGTCCCCCGCGCCGTTCGGCGGGCGACCCACATCCTGGCGGACTCCGAGGCCACGCGGCAGGATCTCATCCGGCTGTGGGGCGTGCCGGCGGAGAAGATCACCGTGCTCTACAGCGGGGTGGAATCCCGCTTCCGACCGGTTCAGGACCCGGCGCTTCACGCGCGGGTTCGGGCGCGCTACGGGCTGGGGCCGTGGCCGTTCATCCTCACGGTGGGCACAGTGCAGCCGCGCAAGAACTACCCGCGCCTGATCGAGGCCTTCGCGGCCCTGGTGCGGGAGGGGATCTTCCCCGAGGGCCATCTGGTCATCGTGGGGGAAAAAGGATGGCAGGCGGAGGGGACCTTCGAGGCGATCCGGCGCTCGGGGATGGCGGAGCGGATCCACTGGCTGGGCTTTGTGGACGATGCGGATCTGCCGGCGCTGTATTCCGCCGCTGCGGTGTTCGCGCTGGTCTCGCGGTATGAGGGCTTCGGCCTGCCGGCGCTGGAGGCGATGGCCTGCGGGACGCCGGTGGTGGCCTCGCGGGTCTCCTCCCTGCCGGAGGTGGTGGGGGAGGCGGGGGTGCTGGTGGATCCGGAGTCCGTGGCGGACATCGTGCGGGGGCTGCGAGCGGCCCTGGAGGATCCCGAGCGGCGGGCGGCGTTGCGGGAGGCGGGCTTGGGGCGGGCCCGCCGCTTCACCTGGGAGGCGGCCGCCCGGCAATGGCACGAGATCGTCTTGCGGCTCCTCAACCTTGAGGCGTGAGGGCAGGCGCGTCGGGCTCCTTTTGCATCTTCGGTTTGTATTTACAATTACGACAGATTCTGCTCTACGGCGAGGCAGATGCGATGCGACGGGCGTGGGTGTTGAGCGGAGGCGGCAACCGGGGTCCGCTCCAGGTGGGGGCGATGCGGGCGCTGCTGGAGCAGGGGCTCGAGCCCGACTTCCTCGTCGGCACCTCCGCCGGGGCCATCAACG
>Ga0197142_1001359_pt1 | contig 22487 bp, 23 predicted proteins | sample GBS60_MetaG_FD_148614 | JGI IMG/M metagenome (GOLD analysis project Ga0197142, IMG submission 148614) | Sediment microbial communities from Great Boiling Springs, Gerlach, Nevada, United States - GBS 60_MetaG | ecosystem: Environmental > Aquatic > Thermal springs > Hot (42-90C) > Sediment... | reverse complement strand
AATTTGGTTGATGGGATCTTTTTGAATTTGTTCGATAGAAATTTGGTTCTCTTGACTTAATTCTTTTTTTAAGTTATGGATAAAATTTTCTAATTCCTCTTGTGTTATCTTTTCTTTTGATTGGTCAAGTTCGACTGCTTTTGAATATAAATTTAATATTAAAAATATTTCTTTAATTCTTTTATAAATATATTCAAATATAAGGGCGTTGTAAATTTTACCAGAAAGTCTATAATAAGTTGACGCTAATAAATATAACGATGCTGGTTCTGATAGTTCATAATTTAATGTAAAAGAATGGAATTCTTTTTGTGTTATGGATTTTTGCAATATATTAAACATTCTATATTCTGCGTTGATTTTTGCATAGTAAAATATGGGTGCATTTTGTCCTAATTTAAGATGATGTTTTTTTATCAATTGCTTAAAGTATTCGAGATTTTCTATTATGTAAGGTTGAATTTGATTTTTGTATTCTTCGTCTAAATACCGCGCATAATAACCTGCTAAATACACTTTTATATCGCTCTTAAAAGGCGGTTTATATTTCTGGAAGTACTGATCCATTTTTACTAAATGAATTTTGAAGGATTCCTTCCAGTTCATAATTCATCTTTGATTCGTTCGTATATATAGTCAGGAATGTTAGAGACGTGATTTTGAACATCTATAAAGTTATATTTAAGCTTTTCTTGATGAATTTCTATTGCTTTTTTGTATAAATCGATTGCTTTTTCTTGTTGTTTGATTTTCCAATAGTAGTTTCCTAATACAATATAAGTGGGTATGTATTCGGGTTTTTTTTCTTTTAGAAAATTTAGAATATCTTCTCCTTCTGTTGGATTGATTGATAAAACTGCATCCCCATATTGTAAAATAAAATATTCGTAATTTTCTAATCCAATATGTTCCCATGCTTGAACCCAACTTTTATAATCTTCTAATACTTCTTGGGGCGGAGATAAATTCATATGATAATAATGAATTAATTTTGTCGATAGTATTCCAAAACTTGTGAATAGATTGATTTTTATTAATGCATCTTGTGATTGGGATTTTTCTAAAATCATCGACATAAAATGCGATAGTTTTTCAGAATTAATGTATTGATAGGCAAAAGGAATCTCTTTAAATTCTATGGATAGAATTTTCTTTTTGTTTCCTTTTAGAGCATATTCAAACAAACCATCAACATAATCGTTGTTTAAATCTTGTTTCGATGTACCAATTAGTTCAATTTCTTGATTATTGTAAGAAAACATTTGTTTTAATTTTATACTTGTTAATGGATTTTTGGAAACTAATGTAAGGATTTGATTTTTACAAGATACTTCTATATCTTCTGGGTTGAGCTTTATTTTAACAGGAATTTTTAGATAAGAATGATCAAAAATCAAATAAGCTTCGCCATTTTCTAAAACAGCAATCTGAAATTCTTTTTCATTATTTAGAGCACAAGGGTAGATTTTTGCGTTTTTTAACAATTCTTTGTCGATTTCTGTGGGAGGATTTACCTGATTTTGTGTTTCTGTATTAGAAGGATTTTCTTCTAATTGTTGGATTTCTTCTTTATTTTGTTGTGCGAATAAAAACGTTGAATTGTTCCATATCCCCTCATTAAATATTAAAATTAGGAAGAGGATTTTTAGTTTATTCATATTACAAATACATTAAAATAAAAAAGCGTCTGTTGGCAATTGTTTTATTTTTCGAAAAAAAAATTATTCAATGGTAAATGTAACTGTTGTATACCAAATAAAATCCTTACTTTCTCCATTTACTTGATAGGGTTGGTTGAGTAATTTCGCTTTTTGTAAAAAGATTTTTTTTACCGCTTGTACAAAATCTGTTTCGAATAAATCGATATTACCGGAATTGCTTTCGATTTTTCTGATTTTTACATCTTTGATTTTTCCATCTGATCCAATGTAAAGAGCAACAGAAACTTTAACTTGACCTAAATTAGAACGTTTCGCTCTTTCGGGATAATCATCGGGAGAAATGTTTACAGCAATTTTGGCAGAATAACGTTGACTAAAATCGAGAGTAGGGTCTACAGCGTTTTGCCAGTTGATCTTATCTTCTACTTTTTGTGTAGTTTCTATGATTTGTTCCGAAAGTTCTTTGGTTTGATTTACATTTGTAGGAAGTTCTGGCTCTTGGTATTCAATAAAGGACAAATCTGTGGATAGAGAAATTTGTGTTGGAATATCGCTTTTTTTTTCTGGTAGAAGTCGATAAACAAAATCAACTATTAATATCAAAATGATTTGTAAAATCACTCCTAGGATTGTCCAATATCTTAAATCCCATTTATCTAAAATTTGATTTATGTTTATAGTCATAATCATTCTTTGGGTTTAGTTGAAATTATAACATTTTTTATACCAGCTTCTTTTAATTCTTGTAGAATCTTATACATATACTTAAACGATACAGATTGATCGATATTTAAATAAACGCGAAAACTAGATGGAAGTTCATAGATTTTTTTTGTTAAAGTATCGCTTAATTTTTCTACGGGAATTTCCTGGTTAAAAAAATAAACCTTATTCTGATTTGCTAAGTTTTGATTCATATAAACAATCAAGGGATAAGGAGAACTTTGAACCTCTGTGGTAATTTCTGGTAAATCTACTTCCATTGGTTTTTGATCCGTAAGCATGGTTGTGGAAATATAGAATATCAACAACAAAAAAGCAATATCGCCCATTGCCGCAACAGGAATAGATTCTAATTTCCTTTTTTTTCTTAACTTCATAACTTATTTTTTGATTGTTATAGAAAATTTGTTTAGTTGTTTTTGCTTCATACCATAGATCAGTTCGGGAACAACCTTAGAAGGACAATCGGGATGTACCTGTATGGCGAAAACAATTTCTGGGTTTTGTTTGAACTTTTCTTCCATAATTGTTAAGATATCGTTTAAATCATAGGTTTTATTATCGTAGATAAATTTTTCTTCTTGGGTTATTTCCAATTTTAATAGATTCTTTTTTTCTATCTTCATCGGTGGAGCATCTTTTTTAGGCAATGGTAACTTTACTCCTTTAAGTTCTAACAAAGCACTTGCTGCTAAAAAAAAGATAATCAGCAAAAATGCAATATCTGCCGTACTCGCAAGAGGGATTTCTTCTGGATCGCGACTTTTTCTTTTGATTTTAATTGCCATGATTTTCTTGTAATTTATTGATTAACAAAGTACCACAACGTTCTAATTCTATGGTTACAGAATCGATCTTATACAAAAACAAATTATAGATTAAATATGTTGGTATAGCAATCAGTAATCCAGCCTGAGTTGTTATTAGTGCTTCTTCTACACCTGCTGCTAAATCTTTTGCAGTGGGAGCTGCTTTTATAACAAACTGAATAAAGCTATGCCTCATACCTACTACGGTTCCAAAAAAACCTACTAATGGAGCTAAGTTACCCAAATTAGAAAGTAGATTAAGTCCTTTTTCTAGTTTACCCAACTCTATAGTTGATGAATTTTCTATTTGTTTTTCTATAAAGGCAATATCTTTATCTTTATTTTTGATTGCATCTCGTAAAACTCGCGAAATCAAACGAGAATCTTTTTTTAGAAAATCTTCTAAGTTTTCTATACCTTCTTCCATTTTTTGGATAAATTCATTAAAATAATTCTTTGTATTTGCTCCACTTTTTCTAAAAAAATAATATCTCTCTAAGGAAAATCCAATAATAATAGCTGATATTAAGCCCAAGATATACATCGTTCCTCCACCTTTGTTTATCCAATCTAAGATAGTTTCTTTGGTACTCATTTCTTGGGAAATTTCTTGTTGTTGTTCTTGCTCTTGAGAAAATAATTGTTTATGCTCAAAAATCAACCCTTGAAACATTACCAAAATAATCCATAAATATAGAATCTGTTTGTTAAAAAATGAATTTTTAATTAACTGGTTAGTTTTCATTAGTCACACAATTAAAATTTAAATAGAAAATCGTCAATTTTTTTAGTTTTATCAGTTTATTGAAATATAAATTGACATAAAAATCAATTTATTAGATTGTCAATTTGAATATTTGCATAGGAGTAAAAAATGGGGAAAAAGGTTTATTACAAAATAGAAGATAAAGTTGCAACAATCATCATGGATTCCGATAAAGAAAATACTATCGATGGAGAATTTATAGAAGATTTTCGAATCGCATTAAAAGAGATTCTAAATACCGATGCAAAAGTTGTCGTGATCGAATCTGCAAAAGAAGATTTTTTCTGTAATGGTTTTCATCCGAATGTTTTCTTGGGAGCAAGTGGAGAACAAATTAAAAAAAACATGAAAGATTTAATAATTTTAGGTGCAGAACATTTTTTTTATCCTCTTCCTACTATATCTGTGGTGACAGGTTATGCAGCAGGTGGGGGTGCATTTATTGCCTCTTACAATGATTTTCGCTTTATGAGTAAAAAAAAATCTAGAATTGGTTTTACAGAAGTGAATTTAGCAATGACAGTTCCATCTACTGCATTAGAAATCTTGGCTATTAAGATTGGCTATCAAAATTTAATTCAAGTTGTGATGTTAGGAAAAATGCTTAAAGCAGAAGAATGTTTAAAATTTAACCTAGTAGATGAAATTTTCGAAACTCACGAAGAAACAAGAAATGCGGCATATAAATTAGCAAAACAAATAGCAAGTTTACCCATCCAATCGTTAAAATCCCTCAAAAAAGGTTCACAACGTTGGATTAACAGAGAACATTTCGAAGTACAAATGGAAAAAGACCTAAAAGAAGTAGAAGAACTTATGCTCCACCCTGATTGTATGGAAGCCTTCAGCGCATTAAAAGAGAAAAGAAGACCTAAGTTTACATCTTAAAAAAAACGCTCATTATGAGCGTTTTTTTTAAATCGCACGTTCAATTTTTTCGATTGTAAAAGAACGATCTTTGTTTAAAACTGCAACATCGCCAATTTTTTTCCCCAAGAGAATCTTTCCTAGTGGAGAAGCATAAGAAATAATATTTTTTTCTGGGTCTACATCCCAAGGACCTAAAATTGAATAATGTATGTTTTCTCCAGTAGAATTGTCTTTAACAGAAACTTTGGTCCCTATGGTTACTACATCAGTACGAACTTTGGAGGGATCGATAGGTACAGCTTTCTTTAAGTCTTCTTCGAGTTTGGTAGCTTCTGCTCTTAGCTTATCTTGTCTTTCTAATGCTGCTTTATATTCTGCATTTTCGCGAAGATCACCTTTTTCTTGGGCTTCGCCAATTTCTCTCGAGTTTTCGGGCATTTCGACATACAAGATATGATCAAGATGTTTTCTTTTCGCTTCGATAGATTCTTGTGTTGTGTATATAATATCATCGGATGGAATAAAGATTTCGATTTTTTCTTCTTTTTGGTAGATGGATTCATCTTCTGAATCTGCTTCTAACGTAATTTCTAAATCGGTTATATCTGGTCGGATTTTTTTGATGAATTCTTTAAAATTTTCTTTGTGAGCATCTGGTATATAAGGAACATTCTTAAACAATATATAAATTCTTTTTACAAAAGATTCACTTGCATTTTGGATATATTCGCTGATTTTTGATTTTTCTAAATTCTCTACAGTCATATTTACATTACCAAAGATTGTTTCTATTGCTAAATTTTTTAAACGATTGCCGCGAGTTTCGATTCGTTCTAATGGTTTTAATAACCTAAAAATTTGTAACAAGACATCGTATTTGGTAGTTTGGATCCAATCATAATCTTTTTCCCAATCATTTTCTAAAATATTTTTACTAATCCATAAGAATATTTCTGGGTAATCTCTGTATTTTCTCATTATTAAATCTATGTAGTTTCTTAATATATCTTTTCTGTTTAACTGATCTAGCTTTTCTATAATATATTTATGAATTTTAATTGTTGGTTCTAATAGTATTTGCTCGAGAATTTCTACATAGTTATCTTTTGCTTCGATAATAAGATCTACAAATTGTTTTTTAAAATCGGTATTTTTAATCTGATAGAAAATATTGAGTATTTGTTTTGTATCAAGTTCTTTTAATAGTTCGATGATTTCGTTTTTGTCGATTTTACGCGATTTGATAATATCGTTGTTGGGATAGGTTTTTTCGAATAGGTTAAGAAATAAATAAATCAAAATTTTTTTTAGAGGATCTTTACTTTCTTCCTGAGATAAAAAATACTCTGCAAAAGTTTCGGATGCCTTTTCTGTTATATCTGGACTTACAGTTAAACTTTCTAAGGCAATTTCTAGTTTTTTATCCCATTCTTTTACGTTGTTGAATTTGTTTTCTAATTCTTCAGAATAAGAAAGTTCTCTATCCCACATAAGAATTTCGTCGCGTTTTTTAGGACTAAAACCAAAATATTGACTTTCTTTTAGAATCTTTCTTGCCTCTTGCCACCACTTATTCCATTCCGATTTCGAGATTAACTTGTCTAATATTTCTGATTTTACTTGTGCTAGAGTAATTTTTTTGTTGTAGGATTCCAAAAGAATTTTAAAGAATTCTAGTTTATTTTCTTTACAGAGTTTTTTTAATTCTTCGGGATTTTCGTAATATCTTACCCAGATGTGATTGGGGTGTAGGGCTTGTAAACTAGAGATAGCCATGTCGAGACTCATTTTTTGGTTTTGATTTTTATCAAAGTCGATGATAATCTCGTTTTCGTTAATTTGTTTAATTTTTCCCACACCTCTTTTACGATGATAAACATAATTATTTGTGTCAAAAACAATATATTTTTCGAAATTGCTTATACCAATGTTGATAGGTTTTTTGGGGTTGGCTAATTCTGATAAACGCAAAAATACATCTAATAAAGAATGATTTTTGTATTTATTTCGGTAGGCTTTAATCAATTCTTCTCTTAGACGAGATAAAGCTTTTCCTTCTTTTCTTTTGTGTTTAATATCGATTCCTTTTAAACGTTTTTCGTTTTCTTCACGTTTTTCTTGTTCGATTGCATTAGCGATAATCTTTTTAAGAAGATCTATGACGATGTTCCATTCTTCCATTTCTTTATATTTTTCTACGAGTTGGGGATAGTTAGCTATGATAAAATTATAATTTTTATTACTATTGAGTATTCTTTCTATTCGTTCGAAAAATTTTAAGTCTTCATGATATTCATCTACAAGAGTTTTCCAAATTTCTTCGAGTTTTTCTGTTTTGTTTTCTTTTGCATAGATTTCCGCAGCTCGTTTTAAGTATATTCCTGCTTCTTCTGGATCATCTACTGCGATTAGTTTAGCATATTTAACAGCGGAATCTGCATCCTTTCTATCGATCTCAATAATGGTTTTTAAAATAGATTTTGTTTCTTTTTTCCCTTTGAGCTTTTCTATGGCATCTTGTTTAAACTTTAAGATATCTACAATACCAGGATGATTTTTTAGTTTCTCGATTTCTTGTGGAAAAAAATCTAAGATTTGATCACATATATAAACAATAATAGACCAACGTGTTGCTAATTGAAAATCGTGTAATAAGCTTATGACTAAATCGAACAATTTGTCTTCTTCAGAAGGATCTCGTTCAATGGTTTTAGAAAATGCTATTATAACAGGGATTAATCTTCCCAAAATGGTTTTATCATTTTCTGAATTTTTATACTCAGCTAGGGTTTGTAAGATTTCTTTTTGTTCCGCTTCCGGTGCAATAGCCACATCTTTTGCGAAGTTGATGTAATTTTCGATTTTACTCAATTGATAAGAAGAAAAATCTTTTGTTAGTTTTTCTTCGTTTATTAAAGTAAATAATTTATTCAATAATTTCTTATCTTGTGTTTCTATTGATGGATTCATCTACAACTCCTTTTTATCATTCCAAAAATAACAAAAATTTTAAAATAAAAATCGTATAAAGGTTTAAAATTTTTTTTAATTTTTAAACGTCAAATTAAATATATTAAAGTTCTTTTTATTTAAATTACTAAAATCAATCAAAAAAATCAAGAAAAAAATATGGTAAAGAAAATTATCTTAATATTGTTTCGTAATTGTGTTTCATATAATATAATGAAACAATTTTAGAAAAAATTAAAAGGACAATACTTCTCCGTTTTGAAAAACAAGGTTTTAAAAATTCATAGAGATATTTAATAAATTTCGTTTATTGATAAATCTAATTATGTCAGATTCAGGCCGCCGGACACGAAAACCTGCTTAAAACCTCCAAACTTACATGACTGATTTTGTGTTTCGAAGAATAATTATTCCCAGACTGGATTTGCCGATGTTCTTCCCGATCCTCATCATCTAAATGGGGTAGAACAAATAAGGGGTTAAAAGGAATTTCTTGTTCCTGCATCTCCCAGTCTAACATAATCCGAATCAAAAAACTCATAGAGTAGCCCAAAAAAAATCTTAATTCGTAAAGCTTCCCCCAATACGTGGGTTGTATACTGATTTTTCGTATAATATATTCTTTGGTTCGAGGCTGGTAGGACGCAGTCAAAGTTCTTTTTTTTTGTGCAATACTGATTTTATAAAGATAAGCAAGATATTTCTTTAAAAGATAACTGATGGTCAAAGTTAGTTTGCCCCCAAATCTTGTGTTGGTTATGTTCATTAAATACCTATAATGAAAGGGAGTGATGTTTATAGAGGTGATACATTCTTCTTGGGTGTAAAAATGATGGATCTTCATATTAATTATAATACCCATTTATTTCATTTTTATAATATAAATTTTTTGTATTTTTACTAAAAAATTTGTATTTTAAGCGAAAATATGTATTTAGTGAAATACATGTATTTTATCTGGTTGAAGAAGATGGAAAATACAAATAAACAGAAAAACTTGACATTACAAATTTGTTTTATATTTCATCGATTTCTATGAATCTATCAAACATTTTCTTAATAGAAGTTAGTTGGGAAGTATGTAGACAAGTAGGAGGAATCTATCAAGTAATTCGTAGTAAAGCGCCCATAATTACCGAACATTTTAATGATCGCTATTGTCTTATTGGTCCATATATCAAAGGGTTCTCTGAATTAGAATTTGAAGAAATGCAGCCAAAAGGAGAGTATCAAGAAATCCTTCAAAACATAGCCAAAAAAAATCTTAAAGTAATATTTGGAAAATGGCTAATTACAGGAAGTCCTAATGTTATTCTAATAGATTTTTTGAGTTTTTTTGATCGTATTCAAGAATACAAATATTTCTATTGGAGAGATCATGGAATAGAAACCCCGGACGAAATGTGGATTAATGATGCAGTTTTATTTGGATATCAAGTAGCAGATGTAATAGAAAGTTTTGTGGAAGTTCTAAATTCTAAATCGATTGTAGCCCATTTCCATGAATGGAATGTGGGAGCTGCAATTCCAATTATAAAAAAAAGACAACTTCCTGTAAAGATTGTTTTTACTACACATGCAACCTTATTAGGACGTTATATTGCACCAAATGTTGATAATATTTATGAATACATGAAATATATCAATCCATACGATGAAGCTAGAAAATATAACATATTTTCTCATTATTTGATTGAAAGAGCAGCATGTTATGGGGCAGATGTGTTTACTACGGTAAGCGAGATTACTGCTGAAGAAATCAAATATTTTTTACATAAAGAAGTGGATGTTGTAACGCCTAATGGCTTAAATATAAAGCGTTTTACCGTAGCTCATGAACATCAAAACCTACATGGTCTTTATAAAACTAAAATTCATCAATTTGTTGCTGGTTATTTTTTTCCTTATTATACATTTGATTTAGAAAAAACTTTATATATTTTTACTTCTGGTAGGTATGAATTTCGAAATAAGGGAATAGATTTATTTATAGATTCTCTTCCTTTTTTAAATCAACTTTTAGTAGAAAATAAAATTGATATTACAGTAGTCGTTTTTATCATTACAAAAGCTAAGACCATAGGTTATCGTTATGATGTTTTACAAAATCAATTTACTTATGATGAATTAAAGCATGTATGCGAAACTGTCGCCAATAGAATTCCACAACGTTTATTAAATCAGATTATTGAACAACCCCACATAAATACTGAAGAATTAATCAACGAAACAGAACGCATGTATTTAAAAAGGATTTATCACTCTTGGAAAAAAAATGGCTTGCCTTCTGTTGTAACGCACGAAATGGAATATCCTAACGATTTAATATTAAATACTATATATAAAAACAATTTATTAAACCAGAAAGAATCTAAAGTAAAAATTATTTATCATCCAGATTTTTTATCGAGTTTTGGTTCTGTGGTTAAATTAGATTACTTAGATTTTATTCGAGGATGTCACTTAGGGGTTTTCCCCAGTTATTATGAACCTTGGGGCTATACTCCAATGGAATGTTCCGCAGCAGGTATACCTTCTATTACATCTGATTTGACAGGTTTTTCTTTGTATGTAAAAAAAATGCTTCCCAATCACGAAGAACATGGACTTTTTATTCTAAATCGCAAAAATCAATCTTACCACGATTCTATTCAACAGTTAGCAAAAATGATTTTTAATGTTGTATCTTTAAATCGAAGACAACGAATAGAATTAAGAAATCGCGTAGAAAGTATAAGCGAAATTTTCGATTGGAAAAATCTAATACAGTATTATTTAAAAGCTTACGAGATTGCATTAGAAAAAAACTAATAATAATCGATATTTGCTTAAAGACATAATTAGTTAAATTTTTCTTTCTAAACCAAAAGTAAAAGATTTTAATTCCATAGTTCTATTATATTTAAAAAAAGTAGGTTTGGCATTGGTATGAAAGAGAAACCAATCCGAAATAAAATTTGTTTTAGATAAATCAAATTCACTTTTATTTTTAAATCCATGTTCATAAGAGAAAAAAATGGTATAAAGGTTTAAATTTTTTGCAACACCAAGTGTTAAATGATGTTCTACTGGCATCGTTAATAGAGGATGAATTCCATCCGATGGTGTTGGAATCCTGCCGTAATTGTACCCAATAGAAAAAATATAACTAGTATGATAAAACTCCATTCCAAGAGCATATACAATCTGATTTCTCCAATTTTGCTTTATTTGGATTGTATTACTAGTAAATCCTATTGGTGTAGTTATAAAAGGGGAATCTGCTTTGATCTGGATCTTTCTAAAATAGGATTTCCATAAGATATAGTTTAAATCAATATATATTCTAAATAAATTAAATTTAAGCTGGATACCACTTCTGTAATATTCTGGAAAAATGATTCTTCCTTCGGCTTTATGTTCTAAAATTTGATAGTTTATATATGTTTCGTAAGATTTTATTTTTCCTTTGATTCTAAATATGTTAGGTGAATGATAAGAAGCGCCCCAGATGAAATTCAACTTATTAAAAATTATCTTTTGGCTTATACCCAATATAATAGCATGAGAAACATCCTTTCCAGAAAATTCAAAGGACTGTTCTGGTTCAATCAATAAATTCATAAGATCTTTTTTGTGATTTTGCATGTTGATAAATAAATAACTTAGTTCATAACCAAGACCGCAGTTTATTTGATTTATATTAAAACCAATTCCTTGTATAATAGAAGGATTTGCCATTCTCATTAGGTAATTTTCTTTTAAAGCTTCAAAATTTTTATTATAGAATAATATATTTTCTATATTTCCACCTCCACCACCTTTAACCAAAAAAGAGATAGAATAAAATATTTTGTTATTTAGTGGCAATCCATAACCAACATTAGGCAAAATTGCTTGTAGATTGGTATTATTATGGTTCGAATAAATCTTAGAATGAAAGGGATTGATATATTGATCATCATAAATGGATTGGACAAGATTGTTTCTAATAGAAAGTTCCCATTGATGAAAAGGTTCCTCTAAATAAAATGACAAATTGGCAGGATTCAAAAAATTAGAAAAGACTGATTCTTTTGTAGAGGAACCTGCGCCTGCAATTCCTGAAAATTTTGAGCCATAGGAAATCATAAATAAACCGTTGGTAGATACAAGTAGTTTAGGGATAAGTAATAAAGAAAAAAAGATAGAAAATTTATTTTTCATATTCCACCTCGAATCTATACAAATCATGACAACTCACACAATAAGATGTTAAGATTGATAAATTTTCTTGGATTTTTTTTAAGTCTTTTTGTTTAATAGAATCTGCGAGAACATCAAATTGAGTGTGGGTAGCAAACCCCAATTTTTTAAACTCTGATGGGAGTTTTAACAAAATCATTTTTTCTGCTGCTTGTAATTCATTTACCATATTCATTCCAACGTTCTTAGAAGCTTGATAAGCATATTCATAATCTTCGTTAAATAAACCAGAATGGATTTGATGTATAGCCCTTAAAAGTTCTCGCATTTCCATTAAAACAAATTCTTTTTCTTCTTTTGTTAAAAAAATGGTTTTCCTTTTTTCGTTGTTTAACTTTGGCGTTTGACAAAATACCAACAAAATAAATGGCAAAAATAATAAGATGTTACTTTTCATAAAAACCAAGTTATGAGAATGTGTCTCAATTTCAATATTTTTTTATATTATATTCTATAAAATATTTAATTTTTTCGATGTTTTTTATAAATAATTCTTTTTGTTGTATCAGAAATCCATTCCATAAAATCGTCTTTTATAAATCCATGAAGCTCCATAAAGCATTAGTAAACATCATAATAGAGGCCCTGAATAAAATTCTTAAAGATAATCATTATTCCGATAAAGTTTTAGAACATTATTTTAGAACAAACCCAAAATTAGGAAAAAGAGATAGAAAATTCATTGCAGAATCGGTTTATAATATAGTTCGATATTATTATTTTTTTGAATATATAACAGGCACCAGCGATTTAAAAAAAATATTTTCTGTTTATTTATATTACCATCATTATGAATTCGAAAATTTAGAAGAAATATTGCCAAAAATGGAAATTCAAGTGGATTTGGATCAAATCCCCACAAGAATCAAGCTTTCTTATAACGAAGATTTATGGAATGTTGGAGTGGATCAATTGGGCGAGGAAAAATGGATAAAAGAAGCAACAGCCTTAAATCAGCAGGCAAAATTAGTTATTCGCGTTAATACTTTACTAACAACAAAATCAGAATTACAGACCAATTTGTTAAAGTTAGGTATAGAAACCGAAGAACATACCGATGTCGAAGAAGCATTAATCATTAAAGATAAAACCTTTATTAGTCCCAATGAATTTTTTTTAAAAGGTTATTATGAATTTCAAGATTTATCTTCGCAAAGAGTAGCTCATTTTATTCCCGAAGATATTTTACAAAATGCAAGTAGAATTATTGATGCATGTGCAGGTGCCGGTGGCAAATCTCTTCACCTTTCTGCTTTAAAACAAAATAAAGGGCAAATCATTGCCTTAGATGTAAACCCCAAAAAACTACAAGAATTGGAAAAGCGAAGTCGTAGGAATCGTTCATCCAATATTGTTGTTAAACCGATTGAGTCGAATAAAACGATTAAACGATTAAAAGATTCTGCAGATATTTTGTTGTTGGATGTACCATGCACTGGAACTGGGGTGATTAAAAGAAATCCAGACACAAAGTTAAAATTTACCCAACAAAACATGAAGGAAATCCTACAACTACAAAGAGAATTGTTATTCAACTATTCGAAAATGCTTAAGAATCAAGGCTATTTGCTTTATGTTACTTGTAGTATTCTACCAGAAGAAAACGATCATCAAATCCAATGGTTTTTAGAGAATAAAGAACAATTTCAACTTATTAAAAAACAAACGATTTATCCATCGGAAGGATTTGATGGCTTTTTTATGGCTTTACTAAAAAAAAGCTCTTAATTATAAAGATGTTTATGTTGTATATATTGCTTTTATTTTTCCATTTATTGTTCGCTACAATATGGGTAGGGGGACATTTGGTTCTAAGCATGGGAATTTTACCCCAAGCAATCAAAACAAAAGATGTTTCTATTATAATCAATTTTGAATCCATCTACGAAAAAATAGGGATTCCATCTTTGATTGGCCAAATCTTGACGGGAATCATTTTGTTTCTAATACGAGTAGAAAATTATTCTGTTTTATTCAATTGGCATGATTTTATTGGCAGACATTTTATTTTAAAAATTTTGTTGTTGTTCATAACATTAGGATTAGCAATTCATGCTCGTTTAAGAATTATTCCAAAGTTGAACAAAGAGAACCTAAACATCTTAGCGATTCATATTATAGCAGTAAGTATTGTGGGAGTTTTGTTTGTATTAGTAGGTATAAGTATCCGTCTGGGAATTTTTTGATTTATTTTAAACGAATTGCCTTCCATTGTCCAGAGCTATGGGTGCCACTGTATTTGCCTTCGATTTCTTTTTTGTTGTTGATGGTACCATAATAGGTTTGTTTAAATTCATATGGGGCACCTATTTCTTGGCAGGCTTTCCCAGTACAAGCTCGAACAAATTGAATCGAATTACCCTTAATTTGAATAAATTGCAGGAATTCTGTTTTACCTTTTCCCCATTGGGGAAATCTAACATAACCGCCTGGGAATCCCGATGGAGTTAGATATAAAGTTAAAAATCCTTCGTGTCCACCAGCAAAAATTTTGTATGTACCCACAAAATTTTGAATTGTATTTTCTTTTAAGACTGCTTCTTGTTCTTCTTTGAATGAATCTTCGTCCCCAAAAAAAACAATTTTTTTGATAGAATCTAACAAATAGCTATTTTCGACGTAATCTTGGTTTTCCGAAGGTTCTTTTAATAGGATTTGATTCAGGTTTATAGAGGATAGAATGCCTTGTTTTGTTTCGGAATTTTTAAAAAAAATATAAGCTGGTTTTTCGATCTTACAAGTATCTTCTGTAAGAGAATTTTGGATTACTGCTGTTGCTATCGACGATGCTGTTATTAGAGTAATTGTTGGCAAAATATTTTGTTTATTGCTGAAAAATTCTTTTAAATGTTGGATAATCATAAGAATAAAATCGGAATTTTTTAATTTTTAATAAATTTTTTTTATTATTGGAAAAATTTTACGTCTAAACCGATAATAAATATAGATTAGTTGACAAAAAATCATCATTTAATTAATATAAAATAAAAAAAACGAGGGAAGAATATGTCGCTTTCAGAAGATAAAATAAGCTATCCGCAAGAGATACTCCATTACGAAAAAAAAATCTATGATCAACGTCAATTGATAGAAATTTCGCGGGCACTCAATTCCACATTAGATTATAAATATTTGATTAATGCTGTTGTAGATGTTTGTTTAGCACAAGTACAAACCCTAAGTGCAGCTTTGTTTTTAAGTCCCGAAATGGACGCAGATTTTCTGGAATTAGTTCCCGATTTTAAAGGATTTGATTTAATTTATCCATTAGAACATTATAAGATATCCTTGGAGTCTTCTTTAATCCAACTTTTTAAAGAAACTAACAAAGCTTATACGATTCTAGAATTAGAAACACATTCCCGATTGCAAAGCAACAAAGAGGTATTGATTTTAAAAGAATTGGGAGGGCATTTGATTATTCCTATGAAGGCAAAAGGAAATATCATAGGTTTGATCATCTTAGGAGAAAAAATTACTGGTGAAGAATATACTAATTCCGAGAAAGAATTTTTAGTCGATCTTGCATCACTTGGAGCGATTGCTGTAGATAATGCGCGATTGTACGAAAGGGCAACCGTCGATATGATGACAGGGCTAAAAAATCATGCTTATTTCCAATCCCGTTTAAAAGAAGAAAGAGAAAAAGCATTAAAACGCAATACAAACCTTTATTTAATGTTAACAGATGTTGATAAGTTTAAAACTTTTAATGATACTTATGGACATCAAGCGGGTGATGAGGTTTTAAAAGCTGTTGCAAAGGTGCTACAAAGTTTAGCAAAACCACCATTTTTTGCTGCACGATATGGTGGAGAAGAATTTTGCCTAGTTATGCCTGGTTTAAAAAATGACGAAGAAGCATTGGAAATAGGAGAAAAATTTCGTTCTGGTGTAGAAAATACGATTGTACATCACGAAGGTAAAGATCTAAAAGTTACTGCCTCTGCAGGTATAGCAAAGTTTGATCCGACTTTGGATGCAAAAACGAATAAAAATCTTATAGAACGAGCAGATCAATCTTTATACGAATGTAAAAGACAAGGAAGAAATAGAGTTTTGCTTTACAACAGAATTTTCATCAAACAATCATAAAATTTTTTAATAACTGGTTTATTGTTAATTAAATCTACACCATTTTGAAAAAAATATTTAATAAAATATACTAAAAAATATTCAATTTTTTTAATGAATTAAATTCATTTATTAAAAAATCTTTAATATCAATAAAAAAAATATTCATTTTATCACTTTATAGTTGACGTAATCTAAAATTTAAAAAAGCTATCCTTCGATTAATTTTATCATTCATAAAAAGCGAGGAAGTAGAATGTTTTCTTATGTTTTTGCAGGACAAGGATCACAACGACCAGGTATGGGATTAGATTTTTACCAAGAATTCGAAGAAGCAAAAAGGATCTTCGATTTGGCTTCGGAATCCTTAGGCGAAGATCTAAAAAAGATTTGTTTCGAAGAAGATCCGCGATTAAACTTAACTGAATATACCCAGCCTTCTATTTTGACCATGGAAATAGCTGTATACGAAGTATTAAAGAAATATAATAAAAAAGGGGAATATTTTGCAGGACATAGTTTAGGAGAGTATAGTGCATTAACGGCGGCTGGTGTTTTAGAAATTCAGGATGCTGTAAAAATCGTCAAAAAAAGAGGCGAATTAATGCAACGTGCTGTTCCTGAAGGTGTAGGTTCTATGGCTGCATTGATATCGGAAAATATTTTTCAATATAACATTCGACCAATTCTTGATAAATACGAAGTAGATTTAGCAAACCTTAATTCAAAAGATCAAGTGGTAATTAGTGGAAAAAAAGAAGGAGTAGAAAAAGCTGTAGAAGAGATTAAACAAAACTTTTCTGTGATAGATGCTGTATTTTTGAATGTAAGTGCTCCTTTTCATTCGCGATTGATGAAAGAAATAGAACCAGAATTTCGCGATTATTTAATGCAATTTCCTATAAAAAAAGAAAATTCGACGATAGTATTGTCGAATTTTACAGGAGATTTTCATCAACCAGAAAAACTCATCGACAATCTTGTGTTTCAGATCAGTGGTTCTGTAAAGTGGATAGAAAATATGCAAAAACTAATAGAAAAAAATCTTAAAATTATCGAGATTGGCCCCAATCGGCCACTAGGGAAATTCTTTTTAACGTTAAACGTAGAAGTTCCTTCGATTATTAACGTTCGGTCTATGACAAAGCTATTTCCAGAAATAAAAAGTAATTCATAATAAGGAGTAAATATGTTTCGCGATAAAAATTATTGGGCAATTATCCTAGGTGGTTCTAGTGGCTTTGGATTAGCAAGTGCAAAACAATTAGCAAAAGCTGGAATGAATCTTTGTATTGTTCATAGAGATAGAAAAGGAGCAATGCATAGAATTGAACCAGAATTCGAATCCATCAAAAAAGAAGGAGTAAAGTTAAAGACCTTTAATTTAGATGCACTAAGCGAGGAAGGAAGAAAAACCGTCTTAGATGATTTACAAAATGAATTACAAAATACCAATGGAAAAGTGCGAACTTTTTTACATTCCATAGCTTTCGGAAATTTAAAGTTAATGGTAGCAATAAAAAAGCATCGTAATTATGATCCAGTAGAAAAGTTAGCATCTAAATTAAACATAGATAAAGAAAAACTACGCGAAGAAGCAACAAAACTATTTTTAGATGAAAATATAGACGAGTTGATGTATTTAGCAAAAGAACCCGAATACAACGAAGAATTCTTTTTAACAGACGAAGATATTGCAAATACCATCTATTCTATGGGAACGAGCTTATATACATGGGTAAAAGATATTTTTAATCGTAATATGTTTGCAGAAGATGCAAGAGTTCTAGGATTAACAAGTGAAGGAAACGAAGTAGCTTGGAGAGGGTATGCAGCAGTAAGTGCAGCAAAAGTAGCGTTGGAATCTATTTCGCGTTCTATAGCTTATGAATTTGGTCCTTATGGTATAAGAAGCAATATCTTACAACCTGGTGTAACAGATACGCCTGCGTTAAGGTTAATTCCTGGAAGTACTCATATGGCGGCTCATTCGCGTTTAAGAAATCCCTTAGGACGTTTAACTACCCCAGAGGATGTAGCTAATGTAGTGTATGTGATGAGTTTAGACGAAACAGCGTGGATTAATGGAACAATCATTCGCGTTGATGGTGGAGAACGTATTGCTGGGAGCTAGTTTAATTTTATGAAGTATAAAGATTTTTTAGAAAGAACACATTTTGATAAAATAGAATTGATAGCTTTTTCGCAGGGCAATCTAATTGAAGATCCTCCCGGAGAACTTGCGAAATTGCCTGCACCACCCTTTTTGTTGATAGACAGAATTAACCTAATCGAAAAAGGAACCAAAAAAGGAAAAATTCTTGCAGAAAAAGATATTTTGATCGACGAGTGGTTTTTTCAGTTTCATTTTCGCGATGATCCAGTTATGCCTGGTTCTTTTGGGTTAGATGCTATATGGCAGCTTATTGGTTTTTATTGTTGTGCTAGTGGGGCAATCGGTTCTGGTAGAGCATTAGGAGTAGAAGCAGTAGAGTTTAATGGACAAGTTCGACCTCATAATAAAGTCATTCAGTATCAAATCGATATACTTCGATTTAGTGAATTAAAAGAACAAGGTATTTCTATTGCAATCGCTGACGGAAACTTATTGGTTGATGGTGAATTGATCTATACAGTAAAAAAGGCAAGAGTAGGTATCTTTAAAGGGATTGCATATCGAAACTATCCTCTTAAAACACAAAATCATTTAGGGGGAATTTTAAAATAATCATCTGGAGAATCATATGAACGAAAAAAAGTTAGCATTGGTAACAGGTGCAAGTCGCGGAATAGGTAGAGCCATTGCAAAAGAACTCAATCAAAAAGGATTTCTGGTTGGAATCCATTATAATTCTTCGAGAGAGTCCGCAGAACAATTGTTAAAAGAATTAGGCGATGGCTTGTTAATACAAGCAGATCTTTCTACAATCGAAGGTTGCGATAATGTATACGAAGAAATCAAAAATTCCAAATTACCCTTAGAAGTTTTGGTAAATAATGCTGGTTATGTAAAGGATAATCCCATTTTTAATGCCACTTTAGAAGAATTTGATCAAATGATCAACATTAACATGAAGACTGTTTGGTATTTAACTAAGCGTTTGATGCGTTTAATGATTCGCAATCGTTCAGGAAGAATAATCAATATATCTTCTATTATTGGGAGTATTGGAAATCCTACTCAATCCATTTATGGTATGACCAAAGCAGCAATCGACAATTTTACAAAAACTGCTGCAATGGAAATGGCAGAGTACGGCATACTAGTAAATTCTGTAGCACCTGGATTTATCGATACAGATATGACAAAGAATTTACCCGAGGAACATAAAAATATGATTTTAAGTCGTATTCCTTTAAAACGTATGGGAACGCCAGAGGAAATTGCACAAGTTGTAGGATTTTTAGCAACATCAGGTACGTATATTACAGGTACTGTGATTCATGTTAACGGAGGAATGTATGGCGGTTAATCAGGAACTAAAAGAAATACTTCTAAATTCTATTCCACAAAAACCACCATTCCGTTTTATTGACGACATTATAGAAATCTCTGACGACTATGTTGTTGGAAAATATACCTACAAAAAAGACGAATTTTTTTATGCTGGACATTTTCCAAGTAAACCAATTACGCCTGGTGTAATTATTCTCGAAACAATGGCACAAACGGGAGTTGTTGCGTTAGGAATATATTTGGAATACAAGAAAGGAAATCCTATTGATAAAATAACATTATTTACAGAAGCGCAAGTAGAATTCTTAAATACAGTATTACCCGAAGAAACCGTTTTTATTCACGGTAAATTGATCTATTACAGAAAAAATAAAATCAAAACAAGCGTAGAAGTAAAAAAAGAAGATGGAACAATGGTTGCGACAGGAGAATTAGCTGGTGTAGGTGTTATAAAATAAATAAGGAGTAATTATGGAAAGAAGAGTAGTTATTACAGGAATTGGAGTTATTACATCCAATGGTCATGGAAAAGAAGAGTTTGCTAATGCATTAAAAAAAGGGAAGAGCGGAATTCGTTTTAGAAAAGAACTCGAAGAATTAAAATTTGCATGTCAAGTTGGGGGTTGGATCGATAAAGAAATTTTGGATCAAAAAGCAAAACAATATTTTTCCGATGAAGATCTTTTAGCGATGAACGAAATCATGATCTTATCTAGTATAGCTGGGATTGATGCATGGAAAGATGCTGGTTTTGAGGTGCCAGATTCCAAATCCGATTATGTGAATTGGTTTGCAGGTTGTGTTGTAGGATTAGGTTTATCGGGAATTGATACTATTGCAGAAAGGGTGATTCCTTATATCGATTCGGGAAAAGTAAAACGATTAGGTTCTACTATGGTGGAACAAATTATGATGAGTTCTGTTTCCGCGAAGATGAGTGGTCTTTTAGCATTAGGAAATCAAGTAACCTCTAACAGTAGTGCATGTAATACGGGTACAGAAGCCATCATTATGGCATACGAAAGAATTAAAAGAGGTGATGCAGAAGTTATGTTAGCAGGTGGTGCAGAATCTTCTTCTAAATATGTTTGGGGTGCTTTTGATGCGATGAAGGTTCTAAGTTCAAAGTTCAATGATCAGCCAGAGAAAGCATCTCGTCCGATGAGTGCAAGTGCGGGTGGTTTTGTACCAGGTTCTGGTGCTGGAATTTTGCTTCTTGAAAGTTTAGAAAGTGCACAAAAGCGAAATGCAAAGATTTATGCAGAAATTATCGGAGCACATTTAAATTGCGGTGGTCATCGAATGGGCGGAAGTATGACTGCACCTAATTCTACCTCTGTTCAAATTTGTATAAAAGAAGCAGTTCGAAAGGCAGGAATAAAACCCGAAGAAATCGATGCTATCAATGGACATTTAACTGCAACAATGGCAGATCCCATAGAAGTAAACAACTGGGCAACAGCTTTAGGTCTTCCACCAGAGAAATTTCCTTATATTCAATCTACGAAATCGATGATTGGTCATTGCTTGGGAGCGGCAGGAAGTATAGAATCTGTTGCAGTAATGTTGCAATTAGAACAAGGTTTTTTACATCCTTCCATCAATAGTGAAGATATTCACGAAAAGATCAAACCTTATGAACATAAAGTGGTAAGAGAAATGATCCAAAAAGATGTTCGAATCATTGCGAAAGCAAGTTTTGGTTTTGGAGATGTGAATGGATGTGTCATTTATAAAAAATGGGAAGGATAATGTATTTATTTAAATAATTCAAAAAGGAGATGGATATGGACAATCAAGAAATTATGCAAAAAGTCCTAAAAATCTTAGGACCCTATGCTAAAAACAAAGAGGCACTAAACAATGCAAACGAATCTACGAATATTTTAAAAGATTTGGAAGTAAATTCCTCTCGATTAGTAGATATTATTCTAGCATTAGAGGATGAATTCGACATAGAAATCGATGACTCTGAAGCAGATAAAGTGCAAACTGTTGGTGCTGCGATTGAATTAATCAAAAATAAAGTTGGTTAAACCAAAGGAGACACATAGTCTCCTTATTTTTTGTTGTGAGTCAGTTAAAATTAAAATACAAAATATTATTGCAAATTCAGAAACTATTGGGTAATATTGCATTTTTTATACTAGGAAATCTTGTTTTTTTTTATTTTAAATTTATCAAAAAATATAAAATAAATCAAATAAAAGAAATTAGAAATTTTTATAAAAATATTATTAGAAAAAATCAACCTTTATTAATTTGTCCTAATCATTTAACCATGGTGGATTCGGCTTTAATCCAGTGGGCATTAGCAAGTAATTGGTTTTATTTATTTCGTTTCGATAAATTCCCGTGGAATATTCCTGCAAAAGAAAACGTAGCAAAAAGTATTTTGTTTCGCATTATTACTTATTTAACAAAATGCATTTTAATCGACAGAGATGGTCCTAAAGAACACAAAGAACTTATAGTTAAAAAGTTGGCTTATCTTTTGAACAAAAAAGAACCTATATGTATTTTTATCGAAGGAACCAGAAGTCCTACAGGAAAACTTCTCGAAGAACAAATCAATTATGGAGCAGGACAATTAGCATACGACATTCCCGACACAGAAATATTGGTAATCTATTTTCGCGGAAAAAATCAAACTCAAAAGTCTGATTTTCCAAAAAAAAACGAAGAGTTTTTTGTTAGATATAACTTAATTAAACCACAATATCAAAGTAAAGGTTTTCGCGCACATAAAGAAATTACCTTGCAAATACTCCATGAACTCAAAAACTTCGAAAATGAATATTTTTCTTTCTACCAATGATGTTATATTTGGTAATGATATCATAGATTTAAACGATCCCGATACAACTGAAGATCATCTTAATGATCGATTTATCAATAAAATTTGTACAGAAAACGAAAAAGAATGGTTTTTT
>Ga0197142_1001358_pt1 | contig 22490 bp, 24 predicted proteins | sample GBS60_MetaG_FD_148614 | JGI IMG/M metagenome (GOLD analysis project Ga0197142, IMG submission 148614) | Sediment microbial communities from Great Boiling Springs, Gerlach, Nevada, United States - GBS 60_MetaG | ecosystem: Environmental > Aquatic > Thermal springs > Hot (42-90C) > Sediment... | reverse complement strand
TAAAATCTGAAAGTAAAACCAACTTTTGAACATTTTCGCTTCGAATTTCATCCATTTTGGAAGAAAGGGAGGACATATTCAAAGGCGCGAAAATTACAAATGCAACAAGTATTGCCAAAACTAAACCAAAAGAAAAATAGAGTTTAGCAGAGATTTTCATAAAAACCTCGAATAATTGTTAAACATTTTATCCATTTAAATTTGAAATTTGAGTGAACTCTTCTTCTGTAAAAACTTTCGTAAGGTCTAAAAGGATAATTAATCTATTTTCATATTTAGCAATTCCAGTAACATACTTCGAGTCGATTTTCAATGAAGACGGGGGCGGTGGTTCAATTGTATTTTTAGGAATAGTCAAAACCCGATTGACAAAATCGACAATGAAACCATAAAGATGATTATTATGCTCGATAACTATAAATCGAGTTGTTTTGTCGAATTCTTTCGGGGGCAAAGAAAACCTTTTACGAAGATTAATCAAGGGAATGATACTTCCACGAAGGTTGATAATACCTTCGACATAATCAAAAGCATTAGGTAATTTGGTAATATCACTCATTTTGTTGATTCCTTGCACGTTGGAAATTGGAATAGCATATTCTTCGTCTCCCAATAAGAATGAAACCAATTGAATAGTCTCTGTTCTTTTCTCGGCTTTAGCAGATAATCCTGTTTGGGTCTTTGTAATCATAACTTTCTCAATTTTACACAAAACAAAATTAATAAAAAAATAATTGACAAATCAGACAAATCTTACAAAATATTTTTAAATTAACTTAACCAGCCACTAATTTGAAGAAATATCAATGCTTTTAGAAACAATATTGAAACGTTCCAAAATTTTTTGTTAGAACTTAGTATCCTTAAAGGCAAATACTTCGTAATTTTGTAGTTTTGTTTTGCTAAAAAATCGGAGGTCCGATGGTCAAAAAATATAAAATTCAGGATGGAAAAATGCTCGAGGCTGAAGATGGGAATATGCTTTTCTACACCAACATTGAAGAGACTGAGAAAAGGTTTCTAATCGATGAATTGCTAATTGACGAACATACATTGAACTCATCTTTGGACCCCGATGAATTAGCCCGTTTAGAGTTTGAACCTCAACATTTCGCTTTTATAATCAAAGCACCAAAGCACCACCTTGCTACCGATGAACTAATCTTCCGGGTTCAATCCATTGGTATCTTCCTTTTTTCCGACAAATTAGTGGTCGTGTCACAGGATCCACTTACAGATCTTTTCTACTCAAAAATCTTTCAGAGGGTTCATACAGTCAAGGATGTATTTTTTAAGATAATTTACAGTTTCATTTTGCAATTTTATTACCATTTAAATGTAATAAATAAAATATCCGATGAATTAGAAAACAAGCTTAGCCAAGCACAAGAAAATAAGTATCTTTTGCAACTTTTCTCGCTCGAAAAGAGCCTGGTGTACTACCATAATGCAATAACAACAAACCAATTCCTGCTCGAGAAAATTAAATTCAATGCTACAAAATTAAACATAACTGGCGAAGAAAAGGAGTTACTGGAGGACATACTCATCGAAAACAATCAGTGTTTGCGACAAGCCGAGACCTATTCCTCGATTCTTGCAAGTTTAATGGATGCCCGAGCTTCAATTATTGCAAACAATCTAAATGTTTTAATGAAAATTCTAAACATCATTACAATTACAATTATGGTTCCAACTTTTGTCGTTAGCCTTTTTTCGATGAATGTTCCCCTGCCTATGCCCGAAAGTGGTGAATCGTTCTGGATTATATTGGGAATGTGTCTGGTTTCTGCTATTGGTTTTATAATTATTTGGAATAAAAAGCTTACTAAAATAAAATGATATTGCTATGGAACCAATAGAAATCAAAAGAATAAACGACAATAAAATACAAATTAATTGGTTGGATGGTTTTTCCTCAATCGTAACCCTTAAGGATTTAAGGGATAATTGTCCCTGCGCATCTTGCCAAGGTGAACAAGTTGGACTTAAAAAATTCGAACCGGTAAAGTTAGAAATACACAATCCAGCCAAATACAAACTAAAATCCATCGAACCTATAGGAAACTACGCCATCAAAATTACTTGGGGCGACGGACACGATACTGGAATTTATAGTTTCGAGCATTTAAGATTTATTATGGAAAAGTTTGCAATCAAGTAAAATCATAATAGTTCGCCAATCTCTTCGAGAATTTTCAATGCACATAGACTTTTTTCCATTGGTTCGTAGTAGTTAACATTCATTTCATTTTCGGATTTGAATTTCAAAATTGTAATGGTATTGAAATCACCTGCGAAACCACTTAATTCACGGTCCAAATAGTTTAAAACCATCAGGTCGCAATTTTTGTCTCTCATTTTTTTCCAAGCATTTAATAAACCTACGGATGATTCTTCGAGAGCAAAACCTACAAGGATTTGATTGGTCTTTTGCTTTCCTAGTTCAAACAAAATATCGGGAGTTTTCACCAAATTCAATATAAGCTCTTTTTGTTTTTCTTTCTTAATCTTGCCCGAGGTTTTAATTTTTGGTGTAAAATCGGCAACTGCAGAAGACATTATGACAATCCGGTTTTTATCGAATTCGTCTTTCAACATCCTAAACATATCGTCTGCAGAAACCACCTTAACAAAATTTAAGTTATGCTCGACAGTGAGGCAAGAAGGACCGGAAACCAATGTAACATTTCCACCCAGCGAACAGGCTGAAGAAGCAATGGCGTAACCCATTTTGCCCGATGAGAAGTTACTGATGAAACGGACATCGTCGATTTTTTCTTGGGTTGGTCCAGCTGAAATCAAAATGTTTTTCCCTTTGATTTTCAAAAGATTATCTTTACGTTCAGGATTAATTTCGGCAAGATATAAATAAGTTTGAATGTAATCCAACAACACAGGTAAATCTGGAAGGCGACCTTCCCCGTAAAGTCCACTAGAAAGCTCGCCTTTTGCTGGTGGAATAATTACGATACCTTGTTCGAGCAGAGTTTTCACATTCCTTTGCGTTGCTTGATTTTCCCACATAGAGGTATCCATTGCAGGAGCAATTAGCAAAGGAACTTGCTTGGGCAGCGCTGTTGCCAAAGTAACCAAAGCATTATCGCAAATTCCATTGGCAATTTTCCCGAGTGTGGTCGCTGAACAGGGAGCAATAATCATTAAGTCACACTTGTGAACCAAATTTATGTGCCAAGCTCCTTGGTTTTGGTATGTTCTGTCGAACATATCAACAATGGCTGTGTTTCGACTTAGATTCGAAGCAGTCAAATCTGTAACAAAGTTTGTTGCAGAGGGAGTAAGAACAGGAAAAACTTCGGCACCCATTCGAACAAGTTCACGAATAAGAAATAATGCTTTGTATGCTGCAATAGAGCCTGTTATACCAACTATAATCTTTTTCCCCGAAAAAACATTATTCGTTGTTTTTTGTCCCATACTAAAATGACAATCAAATTTTTTAAATTACCAATTTATGAATTTATTTATAAAATGAAATTGTTATGGTCAAAAGAATTTTTACTTTAGTTCCCGATTGGGTTAACTTCGAAAGTTTTTGGGTTGAAATTAGGAAGAGAAATCGCTGGTTAATTCAACTTCGCTATCTTGCTGTAGCTCTGCTATTAAGCTTCCTTTTGGGTGCAAAGGTCGTACAGTTCTACTTCCCTGAAATGTCGTTGCCTTTCGACAAGATAATATTTTTCCCCCCGTTGATTCTGTTTTACAATATACTGTTCCATCTTCTCTGGAAAAAATATCCCGAAATATCAAAAAAGCTCAAAGTGCATAGTCTTCACTTTTCGCTCTTACAAATATCCGTTGATTTTGTATTTCTTTTGTTAATAATTTATTTCACTGGTGGTGTTGAATCCCCTTTCAATACATTTTTCGTTTTTCACTTAATCATTGGTAGTCTTATTCTTCCCGGAGCGGTAATTAATTTATTAATGACACTTGTTCTTCTCATTTCTATTACAGGTTCCATTCTCGAATACAATGGACTGGTTCCTCATTATCAGATTACCGGCATTATAGAACATCCTCTTTACAACGATACTAATTACTTAATAGTATTCTACTCAACATTTGCAATCGTTGTATACATTTCAATATATCTTGCCAATTCAATAGCAAAGGTTCTTTATCAAAGAGAAAAAGCCCTTGCTACAGCATATAAGGAACTCGAGGAAGCGGAAAGGTCGAAGTCAAGATATGTTATGACCGTTGTTCACGATTTAAAAACTCCTATCTCGGCTGCTTTAACCTGGGTCGAAGTAATTACCAGCAAAAGTTTAGGTGAATTACCCAATTATCTTGAAAAACCAATAGATAGAATTCAACAAAGGTTAGAAGGTGCCTTAACACTCATAGATGACATTTTAAAAGTATCTCAGATAAAGTTAACCACAACCATAGAAAAAGTACCCACAAACTTAAAAGAACTTTTTGACGATATTTATAATCAACATCGAATATTAATTGTCTCGAAAAATCTTGACTATAGTTTTAAATCGAGCATTTTAGAACCAACTCTAACGACAGACAGGAATCTTTTAAAACTTGCTCTATCGAATTTAGTTTCGAACTCCATTAAATATACCGAACCGAATGGGCTCATAGAGGTCACGATAAATGATAAAAGTAATTCGATAGAAATAATTGTTGCAGACGATGGTATTGGTATTCCTAAAGAAGAACTTGACAAAATATTCAATGAGTTTTATCGAACCAAAATTTCCCGAGAAAAAAATATCGAAGGTTCAGGTTTAGGAATGACTCTGGTTAGAGAGATCATTACAAAACTGGGTGGAAAAATAGAAATTAAATCTCCATCGTATTTGCAAAAGGAAGGTAGACCCGGCACTGAAGTTATTTTAACATTGCTAAAATAGAATATTTTCTATATTTACTCGTTTATAATTTTTTTATACATTGGAGGAGAAATGATAAATACTACAATTCAACAAGCACTAAACGAGCAACTGGCTCGCGAGATGTATTCTTCTAACCTCTATTTAGCAATGGCTGGATATTTCCAATCCATCAATCTTAAGGGATTTGCACATTGGATGCGACTCCAAGCACAAGAGGAAATGGGACACGCAATGAAATTTTTTGACTATTTACTCGATCGAGGCGGTGCGGTACAAATTTCCAAGATCGAACAACCACCATCGAGCTGGGACAGTCCTCTTTCGGCTATGGAAGCTTCATTGAAACACGAACAATTCATATCTCAAAATATTAATGAACTGGCAAATCTTGCAATTAAAGAGGGCGACCACGGAACTAACATCTTCTTGCAATGGTTTATTACCGAACAAATTGAAGAAGAAGCGAATGTAAGCGAAATAGTAGAAAAACTCAAACTCATCGGTGATTGGAAAGGCGGACTGTTAATAATTGATAATGAATTGGGAAAAAGAACTTTGACCCCAAATGATGAAGCATAGTCATTGATTTTTTTAAATATATTGGAAAATATTTATACTAATAAAACAAAGGCTATCTCGAAAAATCGAGTTAGCCTTTTCAATTTAATCGAACTTTAAAATATCCTCTCAATTTGTTCTAAGATTTCATCCCAACTCTTAACACGAATTAAATTTGATGGTATCTTCACTTGTTCACAGTTTCCATTTCTTAAATTATTTTCACTGTTAGAATTAGATTGACTCGAAAGTAAAAATACAACATCTTGAACTTTGACTAATGGTAGAAGTGTTTAGGCCGAAAGTAATCGGAAAGGATTTCCCGTTTATGGCATTTACACTTTGCTAGCGCTTTGTAGTTTACCCTTTTCTTATTCATAATATATTTTCAAACTATCATTTTTTAATCGACTCCTAAGCCAGTTATTAATTTTAATTTTATCAATATCTTTTATCTTTGGTTGAGCTGATAAAATTACAATGGGTACCATTTGGGGTGAAACAAGTGTGTCGCTAAAGTTTAATGCTTCTGAATATAGACAAGCATTAATTTGTGGATACAAGGGCTTAATTTCATTTAATATTTCAAGTCCCAATTTTTGCTTTCTTATGATACTGTCTATTTGAGAATCTTTCTTTTTTATTAAGTCAGTAAGATTAATTATCTGCTCTTTAAGTTTGATTGATTCAATGTTAACGTTTTGAAGAATATCAAAGGTCAGGCCTTGTTCTATGATAATAGTAGCATCTTTCAAGTCAAACAAGTTGGCTTTGTTAATAATCTCATTTTTTTGACTTTCAGTAAGTGCGGTCCCTCCATAAACTAAGGTTATTGTGTTTGATTTTGCGTCGATTTTGTGATTCAAAAGATAATTCCCTTGAAAGTTTGTAACAGAAGAAACATAAATCTTTGCCTTTTGTATGAATTTCTCTTGCTTCACAAGATTGTAACCAAAAAAAATACTGGGCAAAAGAACAATAATAGTTATAATTGTGATTATTCTATTAATTCTTCTCTTTTTGTTAACGTCAACAATAGTCCGGATTGGAAACTTTAAGAATCTTGAAATCAAAACTGATGCCAAGGCAATAAATATCGTATTGATTGTGAATAAATAAAAGGCTCCAAAAAAGAAATTGAATTGAAAGGTTGCAAGCCCATAGCCTGCTGTACATAAAGGAGGCATTAAAGCAGTAGCAATAGCGACACCGGGTATAACATTCCCTTTTTGTTTACTGCTAATTGCAACAATACCAGCTAAACCACCAAATAGAGCTATTAAGACATCGTATATTGTCGGACTTGTTCTGGCTAATAATTCCGAATGAGCAGTCGAAATAGGACTTAATGCAAAATAACTAGCCGAAGCCATCAGACTAACAATGATCGCAAAATTAAAATTTTTTATGGATTTTCTTAATAAATCAAAGTCGTAGGTTGCAATGCTATATCCCATAGCATTAATAGGTCCCATAAGCGGCGAAATGAGCATAGCCCCAATTACTACCGCCGTTGAGTTCATATTAAGACCAACAGAAGCAATAATAATTGCAAAAAATAAAATCCATAGATTAATACCTTTGAATACAGCCCCTTTACTAATTTCTTCATAAACTACATCGGGGTTCTCGAGGTGGGATTCTAAACTGAGAGAGCGCAAAAATTTTCTAATAAAGTTAAAAGTCTTCATTTTGATATATTCAAATAAAAGAAAAATTTAATTTGAAAATTCCTGTTAAATTTTCAAAGATATAAAAATAACAATTTGGGAGGAATTTAAAGTTGCCTTATAAGACTCAATATTTTTAGGTTATTTCCTTGCTCTGTTTATTGCATCCAAAAAATCTTGCTTCATTCGGGCGCCAATCAATGTTTCAACAATCTTCCCTCTTTTGTCGATGATAAAAGTAGTGGGAACAGCATTAATCCCACCATAAGCTTTTGCAATTGAACCATCCTTATCGATGATATTTAAATATTTTATTCCCTTTTGAGATGCAAAATCTTTTACATTTCGTTCTGCATTTTCGATATCGCGTTCAAGAGTGATGCCCACAACCAAGAAATCTTTACCTTCGCTTTCCTCGTGAACTTCAATCAAATCAGGAATTTCACGGCGACAAGGAGGACACCAGGTTCCCCAAAAATTCAACAGGACTATCTTGCCTTTAACATAGTCGGAAAACTTAATTTCTTTCCCGTCCTGTTTCCAGACAAAGTCAACAATATTTCCAGGCTTTGCTGGAGATACACTCGTAGCAAAAAATACTGGCGGATTAAATCCGGACTTTTGCCCACGAGGTTCCTCAGAATTGTTCTGAGTTTGCTCAACTAATTCACTTATTTCTGTGTAATTATCCTCAGGTTTTTGTTGTTCCTTAACATCTGAACTGCAGGCTGAAAAGGAAACAATAAGCATCATTGCAAGCAAAGAAATTGTTTTTTTCAACATCATTTTCCCTTTTTGTTATAAATAATTATTCGACGATTAATGATTTAATATATTTATTGATAGACATTTTGAATTTTTTTGTATTTGTTTAAAGCAATTATAAAACCAAATACGGTTAAAATTACACCAATCCAAACAAGAATAATAAAAGGTTTTACTGTAACATCGGCAATTAACATTTCCTGACCGAAACTTAATTCCACGGTTGATTCCTCTAAATTTTCAGCCGGCTGGAATTTCGTAAAGCCAATAGCAAAATCTTTTGTTGGAACAAGTTTCCAAACAGGACTAAAAGAATTCATCTTCATATTCAAAATTGAATAAACAGTATCATTATAAATTTTTCCGTTAATTAAATATTTTAAAGCTAACCCAAACATAAAGTTGTTCTGAGTTGAAGCTAGATGCATAGAGCTCATATCATAAGAAACAAAGTAAATAGAATCTTCTTTTGACCAAGGCGCAGGAGAACTATTCCCTTTTTTCAATGATACTGGGGAAAAGAAATCATTAAACATTACTGACTTTGGTGCTAAATATATATCTTTTGTCAGGTAAGTTTTGATATCAGGTTCAAAATATGGTTGTTCGAAATTGTTAAAACTACTCCAATATACAATTGGCTTGATAATTGAATTACTTTGCTCTTTGGACATCTTAACGTAGAATCGATACTTTTCTCTATCGGTCTTATCTTGTTCTATTTGTTCCTTCCTAATCAATTCAAAAACATAGTCAAAGGCAGTTGATTTTTTCCCTTCGGTAAGATGTATTGTTTGTGTTTTTTCAAAACCTCCAGAAACCAGTGCACCAACGATTACCAAAACTATACCCAAGTGGGAGACCAAAGCTCCAACACGAAAATTCTTCTTGACGATTTTTTTAAACAATTTCTTTACGTTAACCAAAAAAGTAAAAATGCCAGTAAAGAAAAGAAAAGAAAACAAAATATTGTAATTGGATACAAAAAGGAACACTGTAGAAAATAAAATCGAAAGAATTAAATCGAAAGAAGCACTCCTGAAAACAAACTTGAAATCTGATTCTTTCCAATTAAAATACAGAGATAAACCATTAAAAAGTAACATCAAGACAGCGATAGGCAGCATCCACTGGTTGTAGAAAGAAGGTTCTAGAGCAACTTTTTTTGCACCAATAAAGTTTTGAATAATTGGCAAGCTCGTTCCAACAATTATAACAATAGATGAAACAACCAACGTTACAATACCAAGCAAAGTGAAAAACTGCCGACTTGGCAATTTTATATCTTCTTTTTTTCTTTCGAATGACTTAAAACGCAAAAGAAAAATAATCAAAGGGAAAATTATATAAACACCAAGAAAAACCAGTAATAAAACATTAACAATTTTACCAGGGTCGACAAAAGAATGGACGGAGGTATCGCTCAAAACACCACTTCTGGTTAAGTATGATGCATATAGAACCCCAAGGAAAGCGAGCCAGGAAAAAACAAAATTAGTTCGGATATATCCACCTTTAAATTTATGTAAGAGCAAAGTATGAACAAGAATAACGACAAAAATCCAGGGCACAAGTGAGGAATTTTCCACAGGGTCCCAGCCCCAGAATCCTCCCCAACCAAGGGTTTCGTATGCCCAAAACCCACCGAGCATAATACCTAAACCCAAAATTCCTGCTCCAAGTAAAGACCAAAAAGTAATTGCACGATAATAGTTCTCAAAATTTCTTTGAACAATAGATGCCAAGGTAAGTACAAATGGGACAGTTAATAAGCTGTAACCTAAAAAGAGGATAGGTGGATGAATTGCAATCCAATAATTTTCCAGAATAGGATTAAGTCCTCTTCCGTCCGGAGGTACAAAATCTTTAGGAATATTTCCATCGGGAAAAGACTCCCACAAGTCGGCAAAAGGGGTTTTGAAAATAAGAATCAAAGTAATAAAAAACAAAGTGAAGGCAAAAAATGAAAGAGGGAAAGTAGAAATGTTGTTCTTTTTTAAATACCAATAAAGCAAAAATCCAACAAACGACATCCAGAGAGCCCAAAGAAGAAAAGAACCTTCCTGCCCTGCATAAAAAGAGGAAAGTAAAAGTAAGAAAGGAAGACTTCGTGAGGAATAACTCCAAACGTAGGTCAGGGTGAAATTATGAGACAAAATATTAAACAGTAAAAACAATGAAGCCAGAAAGATTGCAGTAATACCTCCGAAAAAAGATATATTCGCAAACTTTCTAAATGATTCTTTGTTAGACTTTTCAAGGAAAAGATAAAAGAGAAAAGTTAAAAGCCAAAACAAAGATGCCAAGTAAATAATAATTTTCCCAAACATTACAACCTCACTTTTGAAAACTTTCGGGTTCTGCTTCGTATTTCGATGGACATTTTGTTATGATTTGCGATGCTACAAAAACAGTATCTTGGATATATCCTTTAACAACAAATTCAGGAGCAATAGTAAAATTATTCGGTTGTGGTCCTATGAAACGAACAAACATTAATTTGTCCTTTTTATCCCGCATAAAGAATTCAAAAATATTTTTAGAAATATCATAATTCGTGGGGTATTCTTTCGCCCAAGTTCCAACCACCTGAACCTTTTTGGACAATCGACGGGCGGTTTCGAAATCCGTATATTCAATTGTGCTCCTATTGAATGACAACAACATAATAACTAAAAAAATCAAAGCAAAAGCACCGATAAAGATGTATTTTTTCATATTCATTCACCGCCAGTTTTTTTTCGAGAAAAAAATTTTTTTTCCAATTCCATTATTTTTCTCTCTAAACTAAACAAGTAAATTATTAACCCCAGCCAGATAACTAAAACAATTATCAAAACAATATAAATTTGATTTTGAACTAGAAAGTCGGACATATTAACTCCTTAATACTTTTGTAAAATTCGCAATGCGGATTCTAAGGTTAATGAGCCAAAAGTAAAGAGCAGTAAAAGCAGCAAACCCAGCACTGAACCCAAGAGCTTGTATAATATTGAGTGTATCGGCTTGAGTGCTTAGTATTGGACCAGCATTGGGGCTATTTGCCGAGCCGGGATGATTTCCTTCGAGTAAGCGAGGCATTACAAAGATAAGAAAGGGAACTGTAATAAAAGCCACAATGGAATACACTGAGCTCAGTCTTGCTTTGAGTTCATAATTGTCCAAACTTTGACGCAGAACGAAATATGCAAAATAAATTAAAAGGAGAACGAAAATTGATGTTTGGCGTGGGTCCCAATTCCAAAATGAACCCCAGTTTATTTTTGCCCATATCATTCCCGTAATCGTTGCAAGAATAGTAAAGTAAGTTCCAAGAATTGCTGATGAATATGCCAACTCATCATCATCAAGTCTTTTAAACTTTAAAAACCTGATAGAAAAAAACATAGAGAATAAATATGCGAGAACAGCTACCCAAGCACAGGGAACGTGGAAATTCATAATTCTGATTTGTTCCCCAAGCTGTGGAACATATGGAAGAACAAGTAAAGGATTAACAGAAACCGTATTCAAATAAACAAAGTTATCCGTTTCACGGGAATATTTAACAGCTGCAATTAACCTGTTTTTATGCTTGAATTCTTCCGGGATTTCTGTTGTATTTATCAATAGTGTATCCACAATTGAAGGATTTTGAGGACTTGTAATAGGAACAAGAATTTTTCCTTCCACTTTTGTTATTTCACCACTTTTGGGAACAAAATACAAATTTCCAGTAAAATCGGGGATGTTTTGAGCAACAAATTTAAAGGTTCTAAAGTTTGAACCAACATAAGGAACAAATGTTAGCAGTATTGTAACCAATAACAATATAATAGCAATAACTTTCCACCATAATGGCTTGGGCTTTTTTATCGTAGGAAATAAACCTAGAAAAATGCCTAGCAGAACACCCAAGCCTATTATTATTCCCTTCATAAAATTTACTTTCCATTCATATTCCAAAATACTAAAATAAGAAATTTAGTTTAAACAAAATTTTTGATTAAAATTAAACGATTTTTGGTATTCGTTTCACTTTTGGGAAAGTATAGAATTTTATCCATAATCTTCGAAATAAGAAATATTCCCAATCCACCCTTTTTCAAATTCTTACGGATGTGGTCAACATCTATCGGTAGTAATCTTGTTGGGTCAAAGCTAGGTCCTTCATCTTCAATAATGATATGTAATGCGTTTGAATCAACACACAAATAAATAGAAATTTCTTTTGAATTATCAAAATTGTAAGAGTGCTTAAATAAATTTGTGCAAGCTTCTTCGACAGATAAAGCTATAAAATTCGAGGTAATTGTATCGAACCCTAAAGCCACGGAGGCATTGAGAATGAAATTTCTTAACCTGTCTAATTCTGTTAAATCAGCTTTAATTGTGATTTCATCAGCAATTTTCTGAAAGATATTATTCATTTGTTCTCAATTTTTTTTGTTTGAAAAGTTCAACTGCTTCGTTATTCGTAGAAACAATATCATAGATAAGGTGGAAACCCAGAAGCTCAAAAATAGAGTAAATTTTTTCATTAAGTTCGGCAAATTTAATATCGCCTCCCCGATTTCTTAAATCTTCGATGAATGCCATAAAAACACCGAGTCCTGCACTACTTATATAGTCCAACTCTTTTAGATTAAAAAGAAGGTAGAGAGTTCCATTAGAAATTGTGTCAGAAAGAAATTTCTCTAATTCAGGTGCGGAATGAGCATCTAAAATTCCTTTTAAAGAAATAATTTCAACCTGTTCTTCAGCCTTCTGGCTACTGATTGATAGCTTCTCTGTCATAATTATTTACTTTTGTTAAACTTAAATTTTTTACTTTCAACACAAGCAAAGTCGCATCATCATCAAAATTTGTTCCATTTCTTTTCACATCTTCGATTACTTTTTCAACAAGTTCTTTCGGATTATTATATACTTCATTTTGGACAATTTGTTTCAATTTTTCTATCCCATTATTAATATCTCTTCTACCGAGAATTTCAACAAGACCATCAGTAAAAAGAATCAAATAGTCTCCATTGGCAATTGTTAAAATTTGGGACTCAAGTTTCTTTGCAAAAAATGAAGTTTTAACCAAAGAAATACCAATCCCAGAGGTTTTGACAACAGAAGTAGTATTTCCAGAATTTACCAACATTGGGAGATGACCGGCTCGAACAACTTCTACCTCTCCTTTCTCAAAGTCAAGCAATAGAGCAGTGATAGTAATATGTATCTGCCTGTCGATTTTATAAAACAATGAGCTGTTAACCTTTATCAAGAAGTCCTTTGCCGTTTCTATGTTTTTTGAAAGCGAGAAGAATATTCCTTTTAAGAGAGCCATATAAAAAGCAGCACCAAGTCCCTTTCCCGATACATCACCAATTAACACGATTAATCTGCTATCGGAAATTTTTATAAAATCGTAAAAATCACCACCAACCTCTTCAGATGGTTGTATAAAAGAAGAAATCTCAATAAGATCGGTTTTTGGTAATTCCTTCGGTAGAAAAGAAAGTTGTATTTCCCGGGCAATACGCAACTCTTTAAGATATTTTTCCTTTTCGATAGTGTCATTTATTAGGAAATGATTTTCTATTGCAACTGACAATGTTTCAACAAAAGACGAAAGCAGGTTCAAATCGTCCTCATCAAAAAATTGCTCGGAAGAATTACCTACAATGAGATTGCCAAAAAGTCTATCTCTAACAAAAATTGGCAAAATACATATGCTTTGAAAAGGCAATGAGTGGGAACTGTTACTAAATCTAACATTTTCCAAAGAATCTAATGAATTATAAATTATCGAAGTTTTAATCTCTCCAAAATTTATATTTTTTAAAAAGGCATAAATCTCTTTATCATTTGAACTTAATTCAAATCCATAAACAGATTTTATTTCGAATGAATTTCCTTCATTAAAAATCAAAATTGAAGGGGAACGATTCATAGAATTATACGAAAGCTCAGTAATCACATTGCAAATGTCTTCGAGCTTATTAAAATTCCTCGCAACTTTGGTTAAATATGACAAGGAATTAACTTCGTAAACTTTTTGTTCAACAATTTTGGCAAGAGGCAACGAAATGGCAGAAAGATAAAATACTCTTAAATAATTGAAAAGGAAAATTGCGGACATAACCTTGGTTAAATGGAAGAACATAAAATTGGAAAGATATAAACCCTTTTGTGTCTGGTAATCCAGATTCAAGATAATAATAAAAGAGACAATCATAAAAATGGAATAAAGAATAAGTCGCTTAATTATGTAGGGTGAAGAAATAGCGATCCAATTTTTTATTCTAAATCCAAAAAAGATAAGAACAACCCCTAAAAGGGAAAAAAATGTATCTATTATCTTTGCATTTTCATATTGTTCTAACTCAGGGAAAAAGAAAAAATTGATTAGCATCACAATTGTAAAAAAAACAATAAATATCAGAAAGCGGAAGATCAGATTTTTGGTGCCTTTTCTTTTCATATTTGAAAGCCAAACCAACTGTGAAATTACCAATGAAAAAGAAATCACTATAAAAAAAACTAAATGAATTTCCTTATCGAAAAGTTTTAGGTAATTTGAACCAACAAAGAAATTGATAACAAAATATGCACAAAAATAGGCAAGGAAAAAAAGCAGAAGATAGAATAGAAACTTTGTGTTATCGTAAAACTTCCAGGCAAATTTGCTGGTAGAAATTACTTTAGAATAAATCGAAGTTTTAATAGAAGGAATCGTTAATGCCAGAAAACCAGAGAAAAAAAGTAAATCAATCAGCTTCCAGATTAATGAATAATCAAACCCAGCGGCAAAGAAAACAAAATCAGTAAGAATAAATAAAAGAAGAATTACAGCAAAAAGGATAATTGTAAATGGCTTGATGTTTTTAAAAAATTCCACTATTGAAAAATCTCGTCTAAATTATATTATTACGAATTGACTCATCATAAAGTTTCCGAAAAGCCACTGCAATTTGATCACGCACTCTACGGTACACTGGTAAAACTTCTTCTTCCGAGCCAACTGCTTCAGCAGGGTCTTCGAATCCAATATGTAATCTATTCCTAACCCGACCTGTAAATACCGGGCAAGTTTCTTTCGCATTATCACAAACCGTTATAACATAATCGAATTCATCGCCCAAAAACCTTTCGACATCTTTAGGGTATTGCTCGGAGATATCTATACCAATCTCCTTCATTACACGAACGGCGAAAGGATTTATCTTTTCGGCTGGATTAGTACCAGCCGAAAAAACCTTGAGTCTTGGATCAAAAGATTTCAAAAAACCTTCTGCCATTTGGCTTCTGCAAGAATTTCCTGTGCAAAGAACAAGAATTTTCATAAACTACCCTCTTTGAATTTTTTGTATTGAGTTTCGAGATTAATTGTTAATAAACCTTCCCAATCGGTTGTATATTTCTCCGAAAGGTGTTCTTGTTTCATTTTCCATTCTTTTTCAATTCCTTGTGCAGAAAATTTCAAAATATCTTTGCCATACTTTTGCCTTATTGAATCATAGGCTTCCATTAACCTTATAGCTTTGTCTCGATTTAATTTATCGAAAAGGTTATACTGAAGTTTGTCGATTTTGTCCAGTCCAGTTAAAAGAACCCCTACCCTTTTATACCGATACCCTTCTTTGAAAATATCCTTCAAAAGGATATAACCAAATCGAATTAATTCCCCGGTAAAATTTGTTGGGACAGGCAATTTAACGAATCTACTCTTAAAGTATTGAGGTTCATTTCTATTGAAAGGATTAGTAGCAACAAATACTCCAATTATATTGGCAACACTACCTTGATTTCTTAACTTTGCGGCGCATTCATCAATATAGCTTGCAAGTGCATTGAATAGCACAAAGAAATCAGTTTGTGGTTCGCCGAAAGACTTCTGCGAGCCAATGGATTTCCGTGGAATTGGCTGTTCGATATCAAGACACTTCTCCCCGTTCAACTCTTTAACAATCCGAACGCCCAGAACCGTCAAACGTTTCCTGACCCAACTTTCTGGCATTCGAGCCAGTTCTAAGGCAGTATTGATTTTATGCTTCTTCAAAAAATTTGAGTAAGCTCGTCCAATTCCCCACAAATCCTCAACAGGAAAATCAGAAAGCACTTCAACTCTATCTTTGGGAGAAGCAATTACCCAGACCCCACCACTCTTTTTAGCTTTCTTCGAAGCAACCTTCGACAGCACTTTCGTCGGAGCAATGCCAATAGATACGGGAATGCCTGTCCATTTCAATACCTTTGCTCGAATTTGCATCCCATATTCAAAAAGTTTTTCCGGATTATTCCCTATAAAAGCAAGATTGCTGAGATCAAGAAAAGCCTCATCAATGGAGTATATTTCTATATTCGGTGTAAAATCTCCAAGAGTATTCATCACACGTTCGGACATATCGCCGTAAAGAGTATAATTCGAAGATAAAGCAACTACGTTATGTTTATCCAGAAAATCTTTATATTGAAATAGTGGGGCACCCATCGGTATTCCGAGAGATTTTGCTTCCTCCGACCGCGCAACAATGCAACCGTCATTGTTCGAAAGGACAACAACGGGTCGTTTTTCAAGCTTTGGATTAAAAACTCGTTCGCAAGAAACATAGAAATTATTGCAATCGATAAGGGCTATCATAATATTCAGAATTTACTGTGGTTTGTGAATTACATAAGTTACAATTCCCCAAACGCGGAAATCCTGAAATTCTGTAACTTTTATTGGTTCGTATTGACCATTTTCGGGAGCAAGGAAAAGTTTATCGTCTATTATCACTAATCTCTTGACAGTAAATTCACCATCGATAACACAAACAGCGATGTCACCGTTTTTGGGCTCCAAAGCACGGTCAACAATCAATATGTCACCATTAAATATCCCAGCACCGATCATTGAATCGCCTTGCACCCGCACGAAAAAAGTGGCCGAGGGGTGTTTAATCAATAATTCATTTAAGTTCAACTTAGGCTCTAAATATTCGTCGGCTGGCGAAGGAAAACCCGCAGGTACAGAAAAACTAGCAAAACCTATGGACAATTTCGTATCGAAACTGGGAGAATAAAATTCAAATTCTTTGCTGGTATGAATTTTTTTTAGCTCCATTCTTAGAAGAAAAAATCCTCAAATTTTAAAATCGAAAATACAGAATATTTATTGAAAAATAACCTAAAATTCATTTATTAGAACTAATTTTGAATATTTATGAATGTAAAATGAAAAACGAATTACTAATTCTTGGCATAAGTTCCTCTATCTACTTCTTCCGCATTGCATTCTTCCTAATTGGCTTCTTTCGCGAATACTTTCGAACAAAAAAGATGCTCAAAAAGGAGTTCGAACCCCGAGTGACAGTAATTGTACCCGCGCGTAATGAGGAAAAAAATATATCTCAATGTATCAATTCTCTTTATAATTTGGATTATCCCAAAGACAAGTTGGAAATTATTGCTATAAATGACCGTTCAGAAGATAAAACTAACGAAATCCTTGACAAACTATCGCAAAAAATCCCCGAACTACGTGTAATTAATATTGAAAATGAATCTCAAAAATTCAATATCCCTGGCAAAGCTGGAGCGATTCAAGTGGGGGTTGAATCAGCCACGGGCGATATAGTCTTTCAAACTGATGCTGATTGTGTAGTCCATCCTCAATGGGTAAAGCGAATGGTCAAAGTGTTTAGCGAGCCTGATGTTGGTTTTGCTGCATCGTTTACTAATGTCGTTGGAAAAAGGCTTTTCGACAAAATTCAAGCAATTGAATGGATTTATATGAATGCAATGGGCACTGGTGGAGTTGGAATGAATCAACCTCTTGGTTGTTATGGAAATAACCTAAGTTTCCGAAAAAAATACTACGATTCAATTGGTGGTTATCGAAAAATAAAATTTTCGGTTGCCGAGGACCTTGCACTACAATTAGCATTCTTTCGAAATAAATATAAGATTCATTATTTAGTTAATCCAGGAACTCTGGTCGATACAAAACCTTGCAAAAACTTCAAAGAATATTTTCATCAACATCATCGCTGGGCGCGTGGTGGACTTAATCTTGGTTGGAGAGCAGCCATTTTTATCTTATCTTCGTTTGCAATCTGGTTCGGTTTTCTTTTCTTTGCTTTTAATCTTGACCTTTTCCATCTTATGATTTTGCTTTTCATAAGATTTTTGGGGGATTCGTTCTTGCTCACCCCATCATTAATCATATTAAGGAAATTAAGTTACTTTCTATACATCCCTTTCGCTGTTCCATTCTTTTTGTTGGTAGAACTATTCGTTCCCTTCGTAACGCTAAAAAAGGATGTTAAATGGAAGGGGCAAATATTCAGAACTATTTAAGCAAGGCAATGCTTTCTATAATCTTATCAAAAACTTGTCTAAAATAACTAAACTGAGCCGATGGTGCCTGGAAAAATCCAAAGAAAAGTGTATCTGCTTTTGCAAGAGCAAGTTCGTAACATTGCAGCAACGGAGAATTTTGCCAGTATTGAACAAGGGTTTCGAACATATTTCCAGAATATTCGCCTCGATTGAATAATTTTTGTTGTAAGTATCTGTAATTATAATAGTTATTTGCATTCTTTTCAATACTTCCGCGCCAAAATTCAATTATTTCGCCCGGGGTTTTAACATTATAATTCTTTGACATATTCCAATTAAAGGAAAGTCGAACCCCAACGAAATAAAAATCTGTATCGGATTTGATGTTTTCTGGTGTGATCAAGATTTCTTCAAAATCGGCACCAGTTTTCTGAAAAACTTTCCAGTTCGACGGTATGTTAATGCTAAAAGAATTAAGAGAATCGGTGAATTGAATAAAAGTAATTTCTTCAATCGGAACGATTATATTATGATTTCCAAAAAACTTAGCTAATCTCTTTCTATCTCGATTTGCAAGTTCTTTCTTGCCAATTTTGTCGTATGCAACTGCACGATTGTTTAAAGCCTCGGTATCTGTTGAATCTAAAGCAAGACATTTTGTGTAATCTTCTATTGCTTTTTGATATTGCTCAAGCCTGAAATAAGCATTACCTCGATTATAATAAACCTTTGAATTTTTTAAGTTTAATTTTATACATTTGTCAAAATCCTTAATCGCATCGGTGTATTTCTTCATTTTATAGTTTAACCTGCCACGTTCGTATATAGCCGAAACATTATCGGGATTAATTTTCAGCGCTTTGTTTAAATCTTGTAGCGCTTCTTCAAGTTCCCCTAATTCAATGTGGATTGTTGCACGATTGGTATAGGCTTCTGCAAAATTTGAATCGAGTTCAATAGCTTTGCTAAAATCATCAAAGGCAAGTTTTAACTCCCCAAGGAATAAATATGTTAAACCACGATTGTTATAAAGGTCCGATGTTTCCTCGCCGAAACGAAAGGCATTATTGAAATCTACCAAAGCACTTTCGAAATCATTCATATACAAATATGAAAGTCCTCGATAATACAGAATCTCATAAGTTGTATCGCCTTGAGCAAGAATTTTGGAAAAATTATCAACTGCTTTAGTGTAATTCTTTTTAAAAAAAGAAGTTATCCCATTTGCTTTGAGCTTTTCATCTAAGGACAACAAATAGACACTACTATAAAGAAAAACTACTGTTAATAAACAAATTTTAGTTTTCATTCGTTTAGCAATAATTTTTAAATTTTAAAAGAACTTAAGCGATGCAATTGATTTTTCGAAAACGGGTTTGTAAGATGCTTCTTCCCCAGTAAACCAATTAACTGTTATTCTGTAAAGTTTGTTATTATGTAATGCATAATAAACGCGACTTTTTACATTACGAATAGGAAAATATTCAAAGTAATAGGCTTTTGTTCCGCCGATTGTGGTTGCTCTTGGTTCGGCATTTTGATGTTTGGACCTATTATCTTCAACAATTTTTTCAAGTTTGCTTTGCTTTGAAGCATCAAAAATATCTACCCTAATATCACAGTCCAAGCGCCGTTCGCCAATGTATTGGTAAGACTTTAACGCTCCACCAACTTTGGGATTCCTCACATCGAAGTTATCGGGAATCTTAATTGAAAAACCATCACCTCTATATTCAATTAGATTCTGAGATGGTGGTGGAGCTTCAACGACTTTTTTGATTGTATCAGATGTTACTTGAGGCAAGTATGCAAGCTTGACACTATTAAGAATCTGCTCAAAATTGGGTTTATACTTTTCGAAAGTCCCACCAAAAGCTTCAAACGAAATAACTGTAACAACCTGGGGATCTTTTTGTGCATAATATATTTCTCCTTCAAAGAGACCATCGCCAAGTGGAAATTGATATGTTTGTTTTATTGCTTCAACCCCGTCAATTGTAACTTTTGTAGGAGCCGAATAAGTTTCGGGAGTAAATTGCTTTTTCGCCATAACAGAGTCGATGGTTTGCCCTTCGGGTAATTTTATTGCAAGGAGTTCGATTTTCGCGCCAGCCTCACCTTCGGGCTCAAAAGTACTAAACCTTTTAATCACAGTTTTTGTTGTGAACGCCAGAAAACGGTCACCAGGATACTTTTTTATTTCCCAATTGGTTGGATACTTTATACTAAAACCAAGTATTGGATCATCGTAAACAGCAAGTTCTTTGATTTCAACTAATTGCTTCTGCTTTCCGCAACTTATAAGAAGAAATAAAAACAAAATAGAAAAGGCGTAAGTTAAAAACTTTTTCATATTTTCACCTAAATGTTTGTTCAACAAATATACAATTTAAAGAATCTAATTATTTTTTGCACCTTCGGAAATCCATTTCCTTATTCCCAATCTCTGATTTTCAGTTATTCTCCACTGCAAAAAAGGTTTATGCGGCAACTTATATTCTATAATTTGAACCAACACACTTCCATCTGGATTACCGGGTATTACTAACGCTCCGTTAAAAGATGTCATTAAGGATATATAATCTACAATTAATACATTACTCTGAGGTGAAACCTCGCCGTGACAGTACGACAGCCCACAATTGTTTTTCAAAACAGGCAAAATATGCTTTTCAAAGCTGACATTGTTTTCTGGGATAACAATTTCATTTGAACTAATTGAATTTTGAGAACAAGAAATTGTGAAAAACAATAAAAAGAAGGTAATTAAAATTTCTAAAAATTTCATAAGTAAATACCATTCAATAGAAAATCCTTAATATGTTTTTTGAAGGATAGAACTTACAATCGAACTTCCGCAAAGGCTTTTCTGCTGGTCCTTTCAAAACCTTACCATTGTTTAACAAATCAAATTCTGAGCCATGACAAGTACAAACGACTCGACAAACCTTTGAACCTCCCGGAAGAGTCTCAATTTTTAAAGGGGCGCGAACTTTTTCTTTCCCAAAACATTGGTCGTGGGTACACATTCCCGAAAAGCACCGAAAGTCATCTTCTATGTCTTCCTTCTTTATTCTTACAATTATTAAAGGGATACCATAATTCACTTCTTCTAATTGCTTAGTAAATCCAGCTCCAATAAAATTCAAAACAGGCAAATTCAATATGTCGCTCTTTTCCGAGGCTAAATCCAATTCGACATATTTCCCTTCAAATTTCTCAGAAATAAGCCAATCTTTTTCACAACCAAATATTGGTAATATAATAACACTTAAACCTACGGAATATGATAGGTCGCTAATTTTCTTCAAAAAATCTCTTCGTGTAACTCGAATAATCATAATTGATCACTTAACGATTAACATTTTCTTTGTACCAAAATGTTTACCATCAAGATACATTCTATAAAAATATACACCTTCAGAAAAATCTTTAACAGAAAGCTTGATTACATTGTTCGGCGAGGAACATTCACCCGAAAAAATCATTTTAATAAAATTGCCTTTATTGTCAAACAGTTTCAATTCAACAAATGAATGAGATATACATCCAAAGTTGATTTCTGTTGTTTCATTACAAGGATTTGGAGTATTTTGATGCAAGTATGCAAAATCATTAATCTCGTCAAGCTTGGTAAGTGGATAAAGTGGTATTTCTAAATAAATCGTTTTATCTCCATCATATTCAAGTCTTATTCTTTCAAGGTCTCGAGATGCAGGACCCCAAACATATTTACCCGTTACATCGAACAAAGTGCCATGTCCGGAGCATTCAAAAAGATGCGTGTCGGGATCAAGATCTTTGATTGGATACCCTTCGTGTGGGCAACGCTCCGAAACACAAATAAAATCAACATTATATTCTTCTTTCGGAACCCTTACGATTATTATTTTGGGGAAATACATTAAAGTTCCTTCAACTTTGATTCTAACTGAACCCCACAAATCATTCAACTCAGGATAATCCATTAAACTAATTCCGTAAATCCCAAGCAACTTTTCCCCTTCTTCTTTAAAATTCGGAAAAATCTTACCCAAAAGTCTATGTGGTGGTAGAACACTTGTAACAGTGGCAACGAACAAAAACTTTAGAAACCTTCTTCGCTCCTCGACATTCATTGCAATTTTAATTTTTCCATTTTTTAAACGAAAAAGAAAATTACTTATTTAATAACCAAAAGACTTAAAACGATTTTGATTCAAAAATTCCCAATCTGTTAAAGATTTCAAGAAGTTGATCAAATCCTCTTTCTCCTGTTTGGTTAAATTCAATGGCTTCAAAAGTGTATCTTTGTTTATAAATGGATATCCCCCACGATTGTAATTCT
>Ga0197142_1001357_pt1 | contig 22492 bp, 18 predicted proteins | sample GBS60_MetaG_FD_148614 | JGI IMG/M metagenome (GOLD analysis project Ga0197142, IMG submission 148614) | Sediment microbial communities from Great Boiling Springs, Gerlach, Nevada, United States - GBS 60_MetaG | ecosystem: Environmental > Aquatic > Thermal springs > Hot (42-90C) > Sediment... | reverse complement strand
CTAACTATTGTTATTAATATAGCTGCTAAAACTGCGACTATAGCTAAAACTACTATTAATTCAATTAAGGTAAAACCTATTTTGTTTTGATTCATAATTAATAATTTTGATCTTAAATTTATCGACCTATTTTATTTTTATAATATTACAAAATTATATCATAATGTAAATAATATAAAAATTGTGGATAAATAAATTTATTATTCATAAAAATGTGCATCATTACTACCTGGTAATATATCAAATGCTGTACCAACTTCATATAAATTTGGATTATTACCCCCATCATTTATCATTTCAGTTACCCTTACTTCTAATCTAGCATTAAGTTCAAAAGTTAAATCTGAGGCACGACAAGCAAATGTATAATAAAATGAATTTGGTGTAGAAGCATTAACAGCATTTCTTGGGTCTATTGGAAGAGATGGAAGTTGAACAATAGTAGAAGTTCCAATTGGAACAGGAAGCCATCCAGGTGGATTGCTAATTGTGCTTGTAGCTATTCTTCTTGAACTTGTTGCTCTTACTGCTTGAAATCCATAAGCACCATCAATTCTCCCGTCTATTTTTGAAGCTGAGTAAAAAATTGTAGGCATAATTTTATCTAAACACCCATCATTATAATTTTGTAATATATTATCATCTTGTATATCTTCATTATGGTTATCTAATACTGTCCCAGAAGGAGTTAACACAACTTCTTGTCCTTTATTTTGCATATCAGTCATATATAAGTTAATAGCATTTGCTATATTTCTTAAATCTGACATTCTTTGTGTATCTCTTAAATTTTGAAAAATTTGTTGAGGTCTAACTATTGTTATTAATATAGCTGCTAAAACTGCGACTATAGCTAAAACTACTATTAATTCAATTAAGGTAAAACCTATTTTGTTTTGATTCATAATTAATAATTTTGATCTTAAATTTATCGACCTATTTTATTTTTATAATATTACAAAATTATATCATAATGTAAATAATATAAAAATTGTGGATAAATAAATTTATTATTCATAAAAATGTGCATCATTACTACCTGGTAATATATCAAATGCTGTACCAACTTCATATAAATTTGGATTATTACCCCCATCATTTATCATTTCAGTTACCCTTACTTCTAATCTAGCATTAAGTTCAAAAGTTAAATCTGAGGCACGACAAGCAAATGTATAATAAAATGAATTTGGTGTAGAAGCATTAACAGCATTTCTTGGGTCTATTGGAAGAGATGGAAGTTGAACAATAGTAGAAGTTCCAATTGGAACAGGAAGCCATCCAGGTGGATTGCTAATTGTGCTTGTAGCTATTCTTCTTGAACTTGTTGCTCTTACTGCTTGAAATCCATAAGCACCATCAATTCTCCCGTCTATTTTTGAAGCTGAGTAAAAAATTGTAGGCATAATTTTATCTAAACACCCATCATTATAATTTTGTAATATATTATCATCTTGTATATCTTCATTATGGTTATCTAATACTGTCCCAGAAGGAGTTAACACAACTTCTTGTCCTTTATTTTGCATATCAGTCATATATAAGTTAATAGCATTTGCTATATTTCTTAAATCTGACATTCTTTGTGTATCTCTTAAATTTTGAAAAATTTGTTGAGGTCTAACTATTGTTATTAATATAGCTGCTAAAACTGCGACTATAGCTAAAACTACTATTAATTCAATTAAGGTAAAACCTATTTTGTTTTGATTCATTTTATTTTTTATTATATTTTTAAATTTTAACAAAAAACTTGCTGATATAATAATAGAAATAAAATATATAAAAAAATTTTATACATTAAAAATGTTGATAAATTATAGGCCTAAGTATTTTTTTACATTTGATACAAGCTCGTCTAAAGATAATCCTGCCTTAACAAAATAAGCTTTTATACCATAGCTTTTGCCTTTTTGTATATCTTCTGGCTGCCCCAGGTTAGAGATTATAAAAACTGGTATTTTTTTTAAATTTTCATCTTTATTTAATTCTTCTAAAACCCAAAAACCACTTTTTTGGGGTAGTATTATATCTAATAAAATAATATCAGGTCTATAGTTAATTATTTTTTCAATTGCCTCTTCACCATCATTTGCTGTGATTACATCAAAATTTTCATTTTTAAATTTTTTTTCTAATAAAAGCTTTAAAAATTTGTCGTCTTCTACAATTAATATTCTCATTAAAATAAAAAATTTTTTTGAAAATAAAAAATAATCCCTATATTTTTAAAAGAAAATTATTGTTTTTTTAAAAAACCATCTAAAAGTTTTTTAATTGTCTGGATTGGATCAGCTATTAAATAGTATAGCTCTATTATTTTTAAATAGAATTGGTCCATCGCCACCTTCCGGTAGCGATACCTTGTTACGACTTAGCCCTGATCATTGCTCCCACCCTATTCCTAAAAAATTAGGCTTTCAGATGGAAACAACTCTCCTGACCTGACGGGCAGTGAGTGCAAAGGCTGGGAACGTATTCACCGCCACATAGCTGATTGGCGATTACTAGCGATTCCGACTTCATGAGGACAAGTTTCAGTCCTCAATCCGAACTGGGCTGAAGTTTAAGGGATTTGCTCAACCTTACGGTTTTGCTTCCCGTTGTCTTCAGCATTGTACCATGTGTGTAGCCCTGGGCATAAGGGCCATGCGGACCTGACGTCATCCCCACCTTCCTCCAATTTATAATTGGCAGTCCCCTATGACACTTATAACATAGGGTAAGGGTTGCGCTCGTTGTGCCACTTAAGGTTACGATTCACATCACGAGCTGACGACGGCCATGCAGCACCTGTGATAACCCTCCGGTTAAAAACCAGATCCTTTCTCTTTTCAGAGAAAGTATTAAGATTACCATGTCAAGCCCAGGTAAGATTTTTCGGTTACTGTCGAATTAAACCACATGGTCCACCGCTTGTGCAGCCTTCCGCCTATTCCTTTGAGTTTCGTTCTTGCGAACGTACTCCCCAGGCGGGATGCTTAACGCGTTAGCTTTACCCCGGCGAGGGTCGAATCTCACCAGAGTTAGCATCCATTGTTTACAGCTAGGACTACCCGGGTATCTAATCCGGTTTGCGCCCCTAGCTTTCATGAGATCAGCGTCAAGAATAACATAGCTAACTGCCTTCGCCTTCGGCGTTCCGCACGATATCAACGGATTTCACCCCTACACCGTACGTTCCGTTAGCTTCTGTTATCTTCTAGAAATAAAGTATTCTACCCATCTTAACCGTTGGGCGATTAAGCTTTTAGGTAGAACTTTTATTTCCGCCTTCTCATCCTTTACGCCCAGTAAATTCGGGTAACGTTTGGGACCTTCGTCTTACCGCGACTGCTGGCACGAAGTTAGTCGTCCCTTATTCCTGGAGTACCGTCAATCCAGTAATGGTTATTACTGGACTTCTTCCTCCAGAAAAGCCATTTACATCCCGAAGGACTTCTTCTGGCACGTAGTGTCGCTGGGTCAGGCTTTCGCCCATTGCCCAATATTCTCGGCTGCTGCCTCCCGTAGGAGTAGGGCCCGTGTCTCAGTGCCCTTGGCGGGGAACAGCCTCTCAGCCCCCCTACCGGTCATAGCCTTGGTGAGCCATTACCTCACCAACTAGCTGATCGGACATACCCTTCTCCTAAGGCGGATAAGTTTTAGCTTATCCTTTCAATATATCTACTTGGGTAGATATATTAATATTAGATATTAGTCCCCTTTCGGGGGTTATCTCTATCCTTAGGGTGAATTAGGTATGTATTACTGCCCCGTTTACCACTTATTCTAAAATAGACATAAAGTCTATTTTAGAACCGTACGATTTGCATGCCTTATCCACACTACGAACGTTCACCCTGAGCCAGGATCAAACTCTCATAAAGATCCAATCCAGACAATTAAAAAACTTTTAATTTTTAGGGAGCAATAAAGACATCACTTAAGTAAAATTTAGTATTTAATTAATTAATTAAAATTATTTATTTTTAAATCAACAAATATTTTATAATAAATTTAATTAATTTTCAAGATAATAAAAATTTATAACAACATATTTTAAAATTTTATAATTTTAATTATAATAATATAAACTCTAATTTTAAAATTAGATGAGTATTTTTTTATTTGTTATATTTTAATTTTGCCACAGTAGCTCAGTGGTAGAGCGCATGCCTGAAGAGCATGGCGTCGGGGGTTCGATTCCCTCCTGTGGCACAAACTTAAAAATATAATTTTATCTTAGTAAAGTTTATTAAATATAATTGAAATAATAAAAATATTAGTTTATAATATTTTTGATTAAATCATTTAGTTTAGAAAAATTATTTGAATCTAAAAAATCTAAATTTAAATTTATATTATTTTAATTTTAATTTAATAATCCGATATATTTTTAATATTTTAATTTTTATTTAAAATTTAATTTTGAAAATGCCAACAATTAATCAATTAATAAAAAAAGGAAGAGAAAAGAAAATCTCTAAAAAGAGAGCCACTGCTTTATTTTCTATATTTAACTCTCTAAAAAAAAGAGAAAAATATTCTCCTTCTCCCTTTAAAAGGGGTGTGTGTATAAGAGTATATACTATGACACCCAAAAAACCAAATTCTGCATTAAGAAAAGTGGCTAAAGTAAGATTAAGCAATGGCAAAGAGGTAACTGCTTATATACCAGGTATAGGACACAATCTTCAAGAACATTCAATAGTACTTGTAAGAGGAGGAAGAGTTAAAGATTTACCTGGAGTAAGATATCATATTGTTAGGGGTGTTTATGATACTTCTGGTGTTGAAGGCAGAAAGCAGGGTCGTTCTTTATATGGAGCTAAAAAAGAAAAATAAAAATGCCTAGAGGCAAAAGAAAAATAAAAAAAAGAATATGGCAAGCTGATCCAATCTATAATAGCATAGCTGTAACAAGATTTATAAATAATCTTATGAAGGATGGCAAAAAATCTAAAGCTCAGAAAATATTTTACTCAGCCCTTGATTATATAAAAGAAAAAACAAATAGCGATGCATTTAAAATATTTCAACAAGCATTAAAAAATGCTGCTCCTTTAGTAGAAGTTTGGCCAAGAAAAATTGCGGGAGCAAGTTATTTAGTTCCAAGAACTGTTAGCCCTGATAGAAGTTTTTATAAAGCAGTTAAATTTATAATACAAGCAGCAAAACTAAAAAAAGGAAAACCTATGTATATTAGATTAGCTGAAGAATTAATACTAGCTTCGAAAAACGAAGGAGAGGCTGTCAGGAAAAAAATTGATATTCAAAAGCAAGCAGAAGCTAATAAAGCCTTTGTTCATTTTGCTTGGTGGGGCAAAAAAAAGAATAAAAATAAATAAATTTTAAAATTAAAATTTTTTTCTAAAAATGCCAAGACAATATCCAATAGAAAGAACAAGAAATATAGGAATTATTGCTCACATTGATGCAGGGAAAACTACAACTACAGAAAGAATTTTGTATTATACAGGTGTTTCTCATAAGGTAGGAGAAGTTCATGAAGGTACCACTGTTACTGATTGGATGCCCCAAGAAAGAGAAAGAGGTATAACAATCACGGCTGCAGCCATAACTTGTTTTTGGACACAAACTTATAAAAAACGGGCAGAAACAAAAGAAGAAAGAATAAAAGGTGAGTACAAAATAAATATCATTGATACCCCAGGCCATGTTGATTTTACTGCAGAAGTTGAAAGATCTTTAAGAGTTTTAGATGGTGCTGTTGTTATTTTTGACGGAGTGCAGGGAGTAGAAGCTCAGTCAGAAACAGTTTGGCATCAAGCAGATAAATATAAAGTTCCAAGAATATGTTTTATTAACAAATTAGACAGAATGGGTGCAAGCTTTGAAGATTCGTTAAAATCTATTCATGAAAGATTAACCAAAAATGCTGTACCCGTAACTTTGCCCATAGGATCAGAAGAAAATTTTAGTGGCATCATAGATTTAATTAGAATGAAAGTTGTTTATTTTGAGGGAGAAAAAGGAGAAAATATTAAAATTGACGATATACCTTCAAATTATTTAGACAAAGCTAATGAATACAGAAAATTACTTTTAGAAAAAATTGCCGAAAATGATTCAGAGTTTTTAACAAAATATTTAGAAGATAATTTTAACGAAGATGACATAAGACAATCTTTAAGAAAATGTTGTTTAAATTATATCTTAGTTCCTGTTTATTGTGGTTCTTCTCTTAAAAATAAAGGTGTTCAATTGGTATTAGATGGAGTGGTAGATTTTTTACCTTCCCCCCTAGATTTAAAAGAAATAAAAGGTCAAGATCCATCTACAGGTGCAGAAATAATTAGACAAATTTCAGATTCAGAAAAATTTTGTGGCTTAGCCTTTAAATTAGCAATTGATCAATTTGTAGGTAGTTTAACCTACGTAAGGGTTTATAGTGGTGTTTTAAAAAGAGGAGATAGTGTTTTAAATACAAGAACAAAGGAAATAATAAGAGTTGGCAGAATAGTCAGAATGCATGCTAACCAAAGAGAAGAAATTGAAGAATTATTTTCAGGAGATATTGGAGCTATCGTAGGTGTAAAAGATTTAAAAACCGGTGATACAATTTGTGACCCTAAAGCACCAATATTGTTAGAAAGTATTCAATTTGCTGAACCAGTTATTTGGATGAAAATAGAGCCTAAAACAAAACAAGATCAAGAAAAAATGGGCATTTATCTTAAAGCCTTAGCAGATGAAGACCCAACTTTTAAATTAAAGGTTGATAATGAAACTGGTGATACTTTAATTGGAGGAATGGGTGAATTACATTTAGAAATAATGGTAGATAGATTAAGAAGAGAGTTTAAAACTGAAACAAACGTAGGTATTCCTCAAGTTGCTTATCGAGAAACAGTTTCTAAATCTGTAGAATCTGAAGGAAAATATATTAGACAAAGTGGTGGTAGAGGACAATATGGCCATGTAGTAATAAAAGTTGAACCCCTTGAAAGAAATAAAGGATTTGAATTTATTAATGCCATAAAGGGAGGAATTATACCTGATAATTTTATTCCTGCCATTGAAAAGGGAATAAAAGAAACAATGGAGAGAGGTGTGATTGCAGGTTATCCGTTGACAGATATCAAAGTTACTCTTTTTGATGGTTCTTTTCACGAAGTAGACTCATCTGATCTTGCCTTTAAAATAGCTGCAGAAATTGCCTTAAAAGATGCAGTTAAAAAAGCAAACCCAATATTTTTAGAACCTATTATGAAATTAGAAGTATTTGTGCCCCAAGAATTTTTAGGAGATGTTACTGGAGATTTAGCTAGCAGAAGAGCAAAAATAGAAGAAGTTGTTGATAGCGGAGAAACAAAAAAGATTTTTGCCAAGGTACCTCTTGCAGAAATGTTTGGCTATGTTACTGTTTTAAGATCCTTAACTCAAGGAAGAGGTTTTAGTTATATGGAATTTTCTCATTATCAGGAAGTACCCCAATATTTATTTGATGATATTTTAAATAATAGACAAAAAATTGTTAAAAGATAAAATTTCCTTAATTAGCATATTTATGAATCTTAAAAGCCAGATTTTAATTGAAGTTTTAATTGGCATAGTTTTTTTAAGCTTTTTATCTATTTTGATATTTCTTTATTTTAATGTTTTTTCTAAAATCGATTTAATTTCTGAAGAGTCAATATTTGTTTATACTAAATTTATGAATTATCAAAATATTTTATTAGGCCTATCAAGAGAAAATTTTTCTCAAATAGAAGATTTAGAATATAATAAAAGTTACTTTTTAAAACCCACTACCTCAGGTTATATAATAACAGAAGGAGTAGAAATGGAGCTTTTAAAGTCTAATCAATATTTAATATGGTTTGAAAAACCATCATCTATTGGCGAACAAGACAATAAAAAATTAATCTATATTTATATTCAATCTCCATTTAAAGCCTACAAGAACTCTTTATTACTAGCTAATATTAAAGAAAAAGTATTTAACCAAAGTCAATGGTTAATTTCAACAACTTCGGTTATTTCAGCTAACACTAGCTCTATTTATTACCAAGAGATTGATAATATTACAACCACCGATGATTATATAAAATTGTTAGATTGAAATGAAAAAATATTCTTTTACCTTAGTAGAATTGTTAGTTTATTTTTTTGTTATGGGTATTTTGGGGATATTGATAGGTATTATTTTTTATAGTATAATTTTATATTCAGAAAATTATTTACAAAAATCTTTGCTAAGAACAGAGTTATTTAAAATTTTAAATCGTTTATATATTAACGGTATAATAAGTACTTCAACTAACATATTATCAACTTCTTCAATAGTTTTTCATATATTTCCTTCTGGTTATGATCACTTTTATTATACTTCTTCCGATATTTATTTAAATAATAATAAATTAAATTCCAAAGAAATTTATGTAAAAAATTTTTATGTGTCTACTTCAGGTAATTTCGTTTCTATTTTTTTAGAATTAGAAAATAAAAACAGAAAACAAAATATTTTTGCCACCTCTGTTTTATATTTATGGCAATTTGAAGAATAAATTACATAATGATAAAACCATTTAAAAATAAATATCAAATTAGCCTAACATTACTAATTGGTTTAATGATTATCTTGGTTGTTTTATTTTTTAGTATAGGTTATATAGCTATTAGAGAAATTGAAACTACTCAATTGATAATTTCTCTTTCTAAAATTTATTCTTCAAATTTATCTGCCTTAAATTACATACTAGACTATTTAAATTCAAATAAAACATCTGATAATATTGAGAAAAATTTAGATGAAATAACAGAAAAAGAAATAAAAACTAAAATATTTATTCCTTCTTATAATGATGAAAATAATTTGTATTTAGCAGGTAATTTTAGTTCTAAACATATTTACCATAATATTAATTTAATCTTTATTTATACTGTGGAAATAATAAATAATGAGTTAAAAAATCTTAGATTAAAAATTTATGATTAATTTTTCAAACACTGGTCAGGGTGGCGAAATTGGTAGACGCGCAAGGCTCAGAACCTTGTAGTCATAAAAAATGACTGTGTCGGTTCGAATCCGACCCCTGACAATTTAAAAAATCATTACTTTGATTTAATAAGAATACTAAAAAAATTAAAAAGGTCGATTTTATTAAATTATGCTTTTTTAATATGGTAGTTAAACAAATTGTTAAAGAAGAGGTTTTATCTACAAAAAAACAAAAAAAATTAACTTTTTCTAAAAATGTTTTTTTAAGAATTATTCCTTTGGGTGGATTAGAAGAAGTTGGAAGAAATTTAACTGTTTTTGAGCTTATCAAAAACAATGGTGAAGAAGAAATTATTGTTTTAGATATGGGCTTAGGATACCCTGATTTAGAAAATATGATGGGTGTTGACTATATAATTCCTAATATTGAATATTTAGAAAATAAAAAAGATAAAATAATTGGAATATTAATAACACATGGGCATTATGATCATATAGGAGCAATACCCTATTTAATAGACAGACTTGGTAACCCCCCTATATATACAACTCCTCTAACTAAAGGTTTAATTTTAAAAAGACAAGAAGATTTTCCTCACCTGCCCAAATTAGAAATATATGAAATAAAAAAGGATGAGCCAAAACCTCTTAAATTAGGCTCTTTTTATATAGAATATTTTCATGTTAATCATAATATTCCTGATTCTATTGGTTTTTTTATTAAAACTCCAGTTGGCAATATAATCCACACAGGTGATTTTAAAATAGATTTCACCCCCTTTTTTGATAAGCCCGCGGATTTATCAAGAATAGTTAACTTAGCTCAACAAGGCGTTGATTTATTAATGATTGATTCAACTAATGCTCCAGAACCAGGTCATACAATTTCAGAAAGAAAAATACTTGAGAATCTCGAAGATATTTTTAAAAGAGCAAAAGGGAGAATTATTGCTTCTACTTTTGCTTCATTATTAGAAAGAATACAACAACTTATATATCTTGCTGGTCTTTATGGAAGAAAGGTTGTAATTGATGGACATACTATGAGAATTAATGTAGAGGTTGCTAAAAGACTGGGTTATTTAAGGTATGAAAAGGGTATTTTTATAAGGCCAGAAGATTCATTTAAATTACCACCTCATAAAGTTTTAATAATTTGTACAGGTTCTCAAGCAGAGGAAGGCTCGGCTTTAATGAGAATAGCACACAAAGAACATAGATTTTTTAAGATCATTAATAATGATTCTGTTATTTTTTCATCTTCTATAATACCTGGTAACGAAAGAATAATTCAAATGTTAAAAGATACGCTTGCAAAACAGGGGGCTAAAATAGTGCATTATCAAATGATGGATATTCATGCTTCAGGTCATGCTTGTAGTGATGATATTAGATTATTTATAAACTTAGTAAAACCTAAATATATAATGCCTGTTCATGGTCATTATTTTATGATGAAGGCTGTTGAAGAAATTGCTATAAATTTAGGCGTAAATAAAGAAAGAGTTATTATAGCCTCAAATGGTCAAATTATAAAAATGTTTGTGGATAGGGTTGAATTAACTAATGAACATGTTCCTGCCAACTTGGTTTATGTTGATGGGTTAGGTTTAGGAAATGTGGGAGATCTAGTTTTAAGAGATAGAAAGGCATTAGCAGAAGAGGGTATGTTTGTAGCAGTTGTGGTTATAGATATTCAAACTGGCAAATTAAAAAATAGCCCAGATATAATTTCGCGGGGATTTGTATTTTTAAAAGCATCTAAGGATTTACTAAATGAAGCAAGAAAAATTATTAGAAATATAGTAGAAAAAAATACAAAATATTTAGGAGATGAAGCGCCTATTATAGATGAAGAACAAATAAAATATTATATAAGAGAAGAATTGTCTAACTTTTTTTATCGAAAAACAAAAAGAAGGCCAATTATTCTGCCTGTTGTTATAAAAGTATAAAATTATAGATTCTAATTATAATATTAAATTTTTGTTACACAATGGAATTATTAGAAGATCTAAAAAAAAGAAAATTAATTTATCAATTTACCCCTGGCATTGAAGAGTTTTTTAAAAAAAAGGGTATATTGTATTTTGGCATTGATCCAACTGCTGAATCTTTACATTTGGGTCATTATTTATCAATTTCTTTTCTTAAAAGATTTTATCTTAATGGACATAAAATAATTATCGTTTTAGGTGGTGGTACCTCAAAGATTGGTGATCCAAGTGGAAAAATTAAAGAAAGGCCAATTCTTCCTCTTAAAGTTTTAAATAAAAATAAAAAAAATTTAAAAAAACAAATAAAAAAATTTTTTCCCTTAAATGAAAAAAAAATAAAATTAATTGATAATTCACAGTGGTTAGATAATCTAAAATTAGCAGAATTTTTAAGAGAAATTGGCAAGATAGTAAGCATTAATTCTATGCTTGATTTAGAAGCTGTAAGACAGAGACTTGAACATTATGAATTTATGTCTTTTTCTGAGTTTACTTATCAGCTTTTACAAGCCTATGATTTTTTTATTCTTTTTAAAAAGTATAATTGTGAACTTCAGGTAGGTGGATCTGATCAATGGGGAAATATTGTTCAAGGTGTTGAACTTATTAGGAAAAAATTAGGTAAAAAAGCTTATGGCTTAGTTTATCCTTTGCTTGTTGATCCTAAAACAGGTAAAAAATTTGGGAAAACAGAAGAAGGAGAGACATTGTGGTTAGATTATAAAAAAACTCATCCTTTTAGAATATATCAATTTTTATTTAATCTTGATGATGAAACAGCTAAAGATTTATTATTAAAATTTTCTTTTAAACCATTAAGACAATTAGAGAAAATTATAGAAGAAGGAAATAAAAAAATTGAGGAAAGAATAATTCAAAAATCATTAGCTCAAGAACTTATCTTAAATATTTATGGCAAAAAAATTTTAGATGAAATTATTAAAATAAATAAAATTTTATTTGAAAAAAATTTTGAAAAAATTAGTTTAGAGGAAATCAAAAAATTAAAACATGCTATTTTTACAATAAAACTTAAAGATAAATTGTCACTAGAAGAGGTTTTAGTTAAACTCAATTTGGCTAAATCAAAATCAGAAGCAAGAAATTTAATGTCTAATGTTAAAATTTTGGAGAAGGGAAAATTTTTATTAATTAAAAAAGGCAAAAAAGACTTTGGTTTAGTAGAATATAAATAATGAACTTTCATTCTATTAAAATAGATGACACTTTAAATATTTTAGAAACAGAATTTTCTGGTCTAAGTCAAGAAGAGGCAGAAAAAAGAATAAAAAAATTTGGCAAAAATATTTTACCGGAGGAAAAAAGATCTATTTTTTTTGTATTTTTAAAACAATTTAAAAATATTTTTAATGTTGTTTTATTTTTTGCATTAATTTTATCTATTTCCCTTAATAAAATATCTGATGCCATTGTTATTCTTCTAATTATTTTAGTTAATGCTTTTATTGGTTTCTTTTTTGAAATTAGAGCAGAGAAAACATTAGAAAAGCTAAAAAATCTTTTAAAGTCAAAAGCAAAAGTTTTCAGAAATCAAGAATTAATAGAAATTGATGCAGAAAATTTGGTCCCAGGAGATGTGGTTTTAATAGAAGAAGGTGATATTTTGCCTGCCGATATGCGATTTTTTGAAATTGAAAATTTAAAGATTGATGAATCTATTTTAACTGGTGAATCATTGCCAGTAGAAAAAGAAATTAATATTTTAGATGAAAATACGCCGATTCCTGAAAGAAAAAATATAGGTTTTATGGGAAGCTATGCTGTCGAAGGTAAAGGAAAGGGGATTATTTTTGCCACGGGATTAAAAACTTACATGGGTTCAATTTATGAAAAATTTAAAAAAATTGAACAATTTGCTCCTCATTTTGAAAAAATTTCTAAAGATTTAATTTTAAGAATGATATTAATTTCTCTTTCTACTTCAATTTTAATTTTTTATTTTGCTTTTAAAAGAAATTATTTATGGTCAGAAAGCCTCCTTTTCGTTTTATCTTCTTTTGTTTCTTCTATTCCGGAGGGTTTGCCGGTAATTATCACTGTTTTATTGGTTGTTAGTGCTTATGGATTGATCAAAAAGAATGTTTTTGTAAGAAATTTCCAAGCTGTAGAAAATTTATCAGTTATTAATCTCTTGCTTTCTGATAAAACAGGGACATTAACTGAAAATATAATGACAGCAAGAAAAATCTATATTGATGATGAGGAAATTGAAATTACAGGAGAAGGTCATTCTTTAAAAGGAAAGTTTTTAAAAAATGGAAAAGAAATAAACATTTTTGAGCATTATCCTTTAATAAAACTTTTAAATATCTCAGCAGTTATAAGTGAGGGAGAGATTATTAAAGGTGGTGAAATCAAATTTAAGGGTAATCCAAGAGATATTGCTATACTTGTGCTTTTAGAAAAAGCAGGAATAAAGCAAGCACAAATTTTAGAAACAGAAAAAATAATTAAAAGAGAACCATTTTCAAGGGTTAGAAAATATAAAAGAGTTATTGTAAGGCATGAAAGGGTAGAATCTTACTATATTGGTGCTTTTGAAAAAATTATTGAAAATTCTAAATTTATTTTAAAAAATAATGGCATTTTTCTTTTTGAAAATAAAGAAGAAATTTTAAACAAAGCCTTAAATTATGCACAAAATGGCTTTTCCATCTTGGGCGTTTCTTTTAACGAAGGTGAAAAAGAAGAAAATTTAATTTTTGTAGGCCTTATTGCTTTATATGATCCACCCAAAAAGGGAGTTAAAGAAACGATTAAAAAATTAAAAAATGCAGGAATTGATATAAAAATTTTAACTGGAGATCATAAAGAAACTGCTCTTTATATTGCTAAAGAAGTTAATCTTGGTAATTTAAATTCTTTAGATCAAAAAGAAATTGAAAAATTATCCGAAAAAGAACTTTTAGATAAAATTAAAGATACTTATATTTTTGCTAGAATTACACCGGAAACTAAACTTAGGATTTTAGAGCTTTATCAAAAACTTGGTTTTTCAGTTGCTTATTTAGGAGATGGTGTTAACGATGTTTTGGGCCTTAAAAAATCAGAGGTTGGTGTTTGTATGGGAAAAAGAGGTTCAGAAATTGCTAAATCAGCAAGCGATATTATTTTAATCGACGATAATTTAGATAGTTTACTTTCAGCTTTTGAGCAAGGCAGGAAAATATATAATAATTTAAGAAGAACTGTCTTTTTTTTAATTACTACTAATGTTGCTGAAAGCCTCACTATTTTAACTTCTTTAATTTTGGGCTATCCATTTATTTTAAAACCCACACATATTTTATTTTTAAATTTTGTTACTGATACTTTGGTTGGTACTACTTTGGCTTTTGAAAAAGAGCACGGTCAAGAACTTTCAACAAAACCCAGAAAAGCAAAAGAATCCTTAATTAATTTAGATTTAATCCCATTTCTTTTAATAATGTCAAGTTCAATGATGATGCTTACAGTTTTAATTTTCAGTTCTGAATACGTGATTAATTTAGAAAAAGCAAGAACATATGCTTTTTTAGTGATGAGCTTCACTCAAATTTATAATGCTTTAAATTTAAGATCATTAAATCAAAGTGTATTTAATTTGAGTTTTAGGCTAAATCCTTATATAGTTTTTGGAATTTTCCTTTCTTTATTTTTACAATATTTTGTTATTTTTAATCCTTGGGTAAGAAAAATTTTAGGGTTTTCTGAGATTAATTTTTATGAGTTTATAATTATTTTAATTTTAAGCTCTTTAGTTGTTATCGTTAGCGAGGTTTATAAATTTTTTAAAAGAAAATTTAAATAATGAAGAAATATATTTTTATTTGTGGAGGCGTTATGTCAGGGGTAGGAAAGGGAGTAGCTACTGCTTCAATTGCTAAAATTTTAACTTGGTATGGTTATAAAACAACGTGTATAAAAATTGATCCCTATGTTAATGTTGATGCTGGCACTATGAATCCTATTGAACATGGAGAAGTTTTTGTTTTAAAAGATGGAACAGAGTGTGATCAAGACATGGGACACTATGAAAGATTTTTAGATCAAGAATTGAAAAAAGAAAATTATATGACTACCGGTAGCGTTTATTTATCTTTAATTCAAAAAGAAAGAAATTTATATTTTAATGGAAAATGCGTAGAAGTTGTTCCTCATGTTCCCTTAGAAGTTATTGAAAAAATTAATAAAGCAATAGATAAAACGAAAGCAGAAATTATATTGATAGAAATCGGAGGCACAGTAGGTGAGTATCAAAATCTTTTATTTCTTGAGACAGCTAGAATATTAAAATTAAAAAAACCTAAAGATGTTATTTTAATTTTAGTAAGCTATGTTCCTTATCAAGGCGAAGGTAAAGAACTTAAAACAAAGCCTACACAATATGCCATTAGGACTTTAAATTTTTCTGGTCTTCATCCTGATTTTGTTTTAGCAAGAGCCCCTTTATCTTTAGATGATAAAAGAAAAGAAAAAATTTCTTTTAATTGTGGAATTCTTAAGGAAAATATAATTTCTGCCCCTGATGAAAAAATAATTTATAAAATTCCTTTAAATTTTGAAAAAGAAAAATTAGGAAAAAAAATTTTAAAAAGATTAGGGTTAAAGTTAAAAAGTAAAAAATTAAAAAATAATTTTTATGTTTGGAAAAAAGAGATTGAAAAAATAGAAAACTTAAAAAAAGAAATAAAGATTGGCATTGTAGGTAAGTATTTTAAAACAGGAGATTTTGTTTTGGAAGATGCCTATATTTCGGTAATTGAAGCAGTTAAACATGCTAGTTGGTTTTATGGTTATATACCTAAAATAGATTGGTTAAATTCAGAAGAATATGAAAAAGATAAAAACAAATTAGAAGAACTTAAAAATTATAATGGTGTTATTATTCCTGGTGGTTTTGGCTCTCGTGGTGTTGAGGGTAAAATTTTGGCTATTAAATTTTGTCGAGAAAATAAAATTCCTATTTTAGGTTTATGTTATGGTCTTCAGCTTATGGTGGTTGAATTTGCGAGAAATGTTTGTGGTTTAAAAAAGGCTCATACAACAGAAGTTAATCCTAAAACTGAATACCCGGTGATCGATGTTTTAAAAGAGCAAAAAAAATTTTTAAAAGAAAAATTATATGGAGGTACAATGAGGCTTGGAGATTGGCCATGCGAGATTAAGAAAAATACTCTTGCTTTTAAGGCCTATAAAAATCAGTTAGTTTTTGAAAGACATCGTCATAGATATGAAGTTAATCCTAAGTTTCACAGAATTTTAGAAGATAATGGATTTATATTTTCAGGCACTTCTCATAATAGCATATTGGTTGAAATAGGAGAATTATCTGAAAAAACTCATCCCTTTTTCTTAGGAACCCAATTTCATCCAGAACTTAAGTCAACATTTTTAAAGTCTCATCCTTTATTTTTAGAATTTATTAGAAGTAGCTTCAAATAAAGAATTTTATTGCGTTATTTATGCTTAATTTTTATTTATATAATTTTTTATGAATACTTTTTTAAATTTTTTAAATTCTTTATTTAAAATAGCCCTTCTTATTCTCTTAAATAAATTTAGAATCCAGAAAATATTATGTTCAGTTAAAAGCATTATTCCATATATTTCTTTTTCTTTTAAAAGATGACAAATATAAGATTTTGAATATTTTTTACACACATTACACCTACATTTATTATCTATAGGTTTTTTATCATTTAAATATTTGCTTGACTTTAGATTAAGTCTGCCTTTATGTGTTAAAGCCGCGCCATGTCTTGCCCATCTTGTTGGAATAACGCAATCAAATAAATCTACACCTTCTTCAATGGCATTAAAAATATCATCAACTTCTCCTATACCCAAAAGATGTCGTGGTTTATTTTCATCTAAAAGAGACAATACCCACCTTAAAACTTTAACAATATCTTTTTTACTTTTTCCCAAACTTCCGCCAATACCAAAACCAAAAAAGGGTAAAGAATTAATAAATTTTGCTGAATTTTTTCTTAAATCTTCATATTCCCCTCCTTGAATTATACCAAACATAACTTGTTCATTTGATTTTTTAAATTCTTCTAAGCATCTTATTGCCCATCTATGAGTTCTTTCCATTGCTTTTTTGGTATATTCATAATCTGATAACGGAGAAGTACATTCATCAAAGCTAAAAATAAAGTCAGCTTTTAAAATTTTTTGAATTTTAATAGAAAGCTCCGGACTTAAAAATAATTTTTTACCATTATAGGGAGAAATAAATTCAACACCATCTTCATAAATCTTTACCATTGATTTATTTTTAGGGGCATTAATATAGGTTTTAGGTCCATTCATTTTTTCCAGAGGGAATATATTCGCAATCTTTCCCACCCCATGTTCTATACCAAAGCCCAAACTAAAAACTTGAAAACCTCCACTATCCGTCATAAGGGGATAGTTTATGTTTAAAAATTTATGAAGCCCACCAAATTTTTCAACTACTTTATATCTTTCATTGTGGAAAAAATGAAAAGTATTAATCATAAATACATCTGCTCCAAACTTTTTTGCCATTTCAAAACTTAATCCCCTTATAGAACCTTTTGTGGCTACAATGGCAATATTAGGAGTATAAATTTTACCATGTGGAGTATTTATTATTCCTAATCTTGCTTTTGTTTCTTTATCTTTTTTAAGAATTTTAAAACTAAACATTTTTAGACAATATTCTACATTTAATAAAAAATTGTTTTTACTTTTGGGAAAGGAATTTTAAATTTAATTTTATTAGAAAGAGCCCATAAAATATTGTCAACTTTGTAAGAAGGAATTTTTAATTTTTTATTTAACTTTTCTCCTAATAAAATTGATGCCATTCTTAGTTCGTTTTCTAATAGAGAAAACTTTTTTATGATTTTGTTTTCTTTTATTTTTGTAAGGTATTTTGGTCCAAACTTAATTAAACCAAAATTAATAAAAAATTGAGGAATTTTATAATCAGCAAAAATTGTCAAAGTTTCCAATTGATTTTTATAATTTTTTTCAAGTCCTTTAGCTAAAATATATTCAAAATATAAAAGTTGGTTTGGTTTTAAAAAATAAATATTATTATGGTAGTCTCTAAATTTTTCTAAATCAAATAAATTTAAACAAAAATCAAGAGCATTTTCATTTTCTTCAAAATAATTATCAAAATTGTAATCGTATTTTTTTAGCCAACTTAAACAATCTTGGAAAATTTTATATCTTAATTTAGATAAACCTAAACTTTCTTTTGGAGAAATAATTTTTTTAAAAGTAGTAAAATTGTTAAGAGATTTGCTCGTACTATTGCCTTCAATTATTTTAAATAAAACTACCATTCTTTCTAATAATCCAAAAAAACCCCCTTCATTTTTATATATCCAATTTTGAGGAAATTCCCATAGCCTAAAATCAATAGCTCTTAGTAAAAAAATAAAATTAGCCAGAACTTTTCTGTTTAATTTTCTTAATTTTTTTAAAAATTTCTTATCTTCTTTAACATTTGTTTTCAACAAATTCAAAAAGTTATTGCCCACCTCATTTATTTTTACAATTTTAAATTGATAATTTGAAATATTTTTTAAAATAAAATCTTTTAAGCTCATAATATATTTAAGCTAATATGACGCATTAATTAAAATATTATAAATTATATTAATGGGGTATATTATAATTACTTATGATGCAAGAAAAAATTTTTACTATTTCATTAGGCGGTAGTTTAATAGTTCCTGGTAATATCGATGTTAATTTTTTAAAAAGATTTAAAGATATTATTGAAAATGAAATAAAAAAAGATAAGAAATTTATCATAATTGTTGGAGGAGGAAAAATAGCAAGAAATTATCAGAATGCAGCTAAAATCTTAACAAAAGTTTCCAACGAAGATCTTGATTGGCTTGGAATCCATGCTACAAGAATTAATGCTCATTTACTTCTAACAATTTTTAGAAAATATGCTTATTACAGAGTAATCAAAAATCCCAAAGAAAAAATTAAATTTAAAGAAAAAATTTTAATTGCCGCTGGCTGGAAGCCAGGTTTTAGTACCGATTATGATGCAGTATTACTTGCCAAAACATATTCTTCAAAAATTATTATTAATCTAACTAATGTAGATTATGTTTATGATAAAGATCCTCATAAATTTAAAAATGTCACACCATTTAAAGAAATTTTATGGAGAGACTATTTAAAGCCTATAGACCAAAAATGGATTCCAGGAATGTCTGCCCCCTTTGATCCTATAGCCTCTAAATTAGCTCAAAAATTTAAGCTTAGAGTTATTATAATCAACGGAAAAAAATTAAGAAATTTTAAAAATTACTTAGAAAATAAAAAATTTGAGGGAACCACAATTTATTAATTATTATTATTTTAATAAAAACTTCTTTAATTTTGAATTATAAACAAATAATTAATCTTAAATTTTATAATTAATTTTTAATTCTTTGTATTAAAATTTAAAATTATGGAGCAAAATAGAAAATTAAAAATTATAGCAGGCCCTTGTTCAATAAATCCAAAAAATATTTCTGATATTTATAAAATAGCAAATATAAAGATAAATGATAAATATTGTATATGGGGCACTCGCGTAGTTGGGCTTAAATCCAGAACTACATTTTATAATTCTAGAAAAGAAATGGGTGTAGATTTCAAAGATTACTTAAAGACAATTAAAAATTTGTTGAAAAATAAAAATTTAAGAAAAGTTAAAATTTTTAAAAGCATAAAAATAGCCCAAAAAATTTATAAAGAAACTAATTTATTGATAGCAACTGAAATTGTCGATCCATTAATTTACCCTCTTTTATACGAAAGAATAATTCCTGAAAATAAATTACTTTTTTGGAACCCAGCTGTTAATCAACTTGGGTGGCCAATTTTTGTTATGTCTCAAATCATAAAGAGAAACAAATGGTATCTGGGAATTAAAAATCCAAAATGGTTAGGAGATTATCTTAAAAGAGTAGATTCAAAAAATTACAAAGAGATAACAACAGCAGAAAAAACCTGGGAAGGTTTAGTTAATTATTCAAGTTTAGATAAAGGAAGAATTTTTTTGATTCATAGAGGAGTAGATGTGCCTGAAAAAAAAGATTATAGAAATATTCCTGTTCATAATCTTGCCATGAGAGTAAAAAAAAGAACAGGATGTTTGTTATTTTTTGATCCATCACATTCATATGGTCCAAAAATGAGAGAAAAAATTATTCCAGCTACAATTAAAGCTATGAAAATAAAAATTGATGAAAAAAATTTTTTATACGATGGTATTTTAATTGAAGTTGGCAATGCTGAAACCGACAAAGAACAACATATAACAATAAGTGAGTTAATTAATTTATGTAAAGAATTAAGCAAATTTAGAGAATTAGAGTCGAGATACTAATGGCATCATTATAATCATTAATTTTATTTAAATTAAATTTTAAATATGAAAGAGTTTTAAAAAATGAATGAAAATATTTTATATATAATATTCGGTTTACTTTCAGCTGTAACAGCTAGTTTAGTTACTATATTTGGAAAACTAGGTTTAAAAAATATTGATCCTACACTAGCTACAACCATAAGATCAATTATTATGGCAATAATTTTAATAATAATAACCTTGCTATTAAAAAAAACATCAAAGCGTATCATTTGATAATCTATTTATAAAAGATGTTATATTAATTTTTTTTAGCAGGCTTAGCGGGTTCCTTATCTTGGCTTTTTTATTTTTGGGCTTTAAAGTTCGGTTCAGCAACACATGTAGCCGTCTTAGATAGATTAAGTATAGTGTTTATTATCTTTTTATCGTTTTTAATCCTAGGAGAAAGTATAAATTTTAAAACGATTATTGGAAGTATTTTAATATTATTAGGAGCTATTTTAGTTATTTTAAAATAAAATTATAAGAATTTTAATTCTTCAATAAATTTTCTAAAGCTTCGTTTATGGTTGGAAATTTAAAATTATAACCTTCATCTAATATTTTTTGACATGAAACTTTTTGGCTATATAAAATAATATTAGCAAATTCGCCTAAAAATATTTTCAGTAAATATTCATTTATTTTGATTGTTATTTTTGATCTTAAAAGACTAGCTAAGGCTGAAGCAAACTCTTCATATCTTATTTGTTCAGGAGAACAAGCATTATAAATTCCTTTTAATTTTTCTTTTTGTAAAATAAAAATATACATATTTACGATATCATCTTTATGTATCCAAGGAAACCATTGTTTGCTATTGCCAAATGTTAGATTTATTTTTAACTTATAAAATGGTAAAAGTTTTTTTAAAAAACCCCTATCCTTATCTAAAACAGGAGCAGTTCTCAATATCACCCATCTTATTGAGGAGCTGTTTATTTTTTTAACTTCATTTTCCCAATCAGCGCAAACTTTTGCTAAAAAATCTTCTCCAGGAGGAGAATTTTCATTAATTTCTTCATCTTTTTTGTTTCCATAAAAACCAACCGCTGAGGCTGAGATAAATATTCTTACGTTTGTTTTGTAATTATTGATAAACTCAACTAAATTTCTAGTTGAATTTACTCTGCTTTCATAAATTTCTTTTTTTATTTTCTTATGCCATCTTCTAAATATATTTATACCCACAAGATTAATAATAGCATCTATATTATTAAAAATATCTTTGTTATTAATTTTTTGTTTCAGGTCGAGATTTATAAATTCAATATTTCTTAAAGATGGTTTTCTTTTATCTATAACCACGACTTTGTAACCCAATTCAATTAATTTTTTAGATATTTCACTCCCTATAAATCCTGAACCCCCTGCGATAGCAATTTTCATTTTTTAAAATATTTAATTAAATTTTTAGATTAAGATTAAAATTATAAAACGATTAATTAAATAATCGATTTAAAAAAAACAGATACAAGTTTTTAAGATTAAAATAAACTTAACACATAATCATCTTAACACATAATCATAGGCATAGAATTAAAACCCCATTTTAGTAAATTTTTTTTAATTATTTCGATATTTCTATAGAAATATAGAAAAAAGAATTTAAAAAAATATATAAAAGTAATTTAATGGCTGCGAAAATTTTGAATAATTATTCCTTAATTTTTGATTTAAATTTTTATTTACTAAAAATAATGACCTTAAAGCCAGTTTGTTGAGCTTTTTATTTTTAAGGTTTTTATATTATAATAATAAATAAAAATAAAGCACTCTAAAAGAGAAAATAAAAAAATTTAAATATCATTCCGGGGTAGTTCAGTGGTAGAACGCCTGGCTGTTAACCAGGATGTCGCAGGTTCGAATCCTGCCCCCGGAGCATTTCAGAACGAATGTCTTCAAAATTTATATTTTCTCCGTTTAAAATCTTACTTTTTCTTGGTTCGCAAATTTCTTTAATAAGCCCGGAGTGTTTCTTTAAAATTGCGAACCAGGGATGATATTCGAAACTTACAGCTTTATCTTTTATTTTAATTTTTTGAAAAGCTAAATATATTAAATCTTGTTTTTCTTCAAAAGTTGCATTTTCATACAAAATTTTTGCTTTTTTACAAAGTTCTAATAAATTAACACCTAGTT
>Ga0197142_1001356_pt1 | contig 22501 bp, 18 predicted proteins | sample GBS60_MetaG_FD_148614 | JGI IMG/M metagenome (GOLD analysis project Ga0197142, IMG submission 148614) | Sediment microbial communities from Great Boiling Springs, Gerlach, Nevada, United States - GBS 60_MetaG | ecosystem: Environmental > Aquatic > Thermal springs > Hot (42-90C) > Sediment... | reverse complement strand
CACACTGGGGCAGGAGGTGATGATCACAGACCACCAGATCCACCCGCCGGCGGCGGAGGAGCCCCTGCAGCTCCCCGGCGTCCAGACGGGAGGGGGCGGCCACGCGGTCCACCACCTGATAGGAGGCGGGCTCCCGGGAGAGCAGCTGGCCGAGCTCCGCCAAAAGCGGGCTGCTGTCCACCAGCAGCAGGCGCAGGGGAGGAAACACCACTTTCTCCGCCACCCCATGCCAAGCGCAGGCCAACGCCCCCGCCAAGAGCAGCCCCGGAAGGAGGGGGTGCCGGAAGGCCGCGGGGGATTCCGGCACCAGGAGGCCGAAAAGGACAAACAGGCTGCCGCTCAGGAAGAGAGCCAGGATTTCCGGCCGGCGCCGCCGGGTTTCCGCCCGGGGGGCCCACGCCACCAGGGCGGCGCCCGCCACCACCGCCAGCACCCCCCAGAGTGACTGGCGGCTCAGCCCCGCCAGCGACTCCGGCGCCCGCACCGCCCCCAGCAGGCACACCCAGGCCACCAACAGGGCGTCCCCCAGCAGCAGGGCCATCTTTTTCCGACGTCCGTTGGCCAGAAGGTAGGGCCACATGGCGTCCTCCTCGGATGGATCCTCACCTTCTTCCGGGCCACTTTCCCCGCCCTCAGGCGGCGGCCCGGGCCGCCGCCATCACCGGTTCCCAGCGGACCCCGGGCAGCTTTTCCCGGAAGAGCCTTTGATAGATGGCGGCGGTCTCCTCCACCATGGTGCGCTCACTGAAACGCTCCCTGATCTGCGTCAGGACCCCGGGGCCGGGGCGGCAGGCGGCCTGAAGTTCCGGCAGCCGGGGGACCTCCGCCACAATCAGCTCCGCCACCGCGGCCGCATCCCCATAAGGGGCCAGCCGGCAGTGCAGGCCGGGAATCTCCCGGAGGCCATAACAGTCAAAGCCCACCACCGGAAGCCCGCAGATCACCGCCTCAATCACCGCGCCGGGAACTCCCTCGAAGGGCATGGAGGTGAGAAGGTAAAAGTCGAACAGGGGATAGAAGGCGGCAGGGTTTGCCTGCCAGCCGGTGAACACGACCTCCTGCTCCAGGCCCCGCTGCCGCACCTCTGTCTGCAACCTCTTCTTGTATTTGCGTTCGGCGGGGGTCTTGGCGTCCCCTACCACCACATAGCGGACCGGCAGTCCCCCGGCCTTCAGGCGGGCCGTGACCTCCAGGCCATGGCGGTGGCCCTTCCAGGGGACGATCCGGGAGACATTCCCCAAAACCAGGGCCTCCGCCGGCAGGCCCAGGGCCGCCCGGCGGGCCCGGCGCTCCTCCGGGGTGAGGCGGGCCGCCTCCAGGAAAGGGGTGAGATCCTTTCCGTAATACACCACCTCCCCCCGGTCCGGCGGGCAGGCACCATGTTGGCGGTAGGCCTCGGCCAGTTCCCGGCCCACGAAAATGAACTCATCCGTAACGCGGGCGGCCAGCCTTTCCAGGCCCCGGAAGACCCGGAAGCGCAGCCGGGGCTGGGTGGGGGCAAAACTGGCCCCATAGACGGAATGGAGAATGAGGGGCACCCCGGCCCGGCGGGCGGCCAGCCGCCCCAGGACCCCGGCCTTGGCCAGATGGGTGTGCACCACCTCCACCCCCCTCCCCTGCAGATGGCGGTACAGCCGGGCCAGGGCCTTAAGATCATTCAGGGGGTGCACATACTTCCGCAAGGCGGGGATTTGGGTCACCGTAATCCCCGCCTGGCGGCGGGCCGTCAGGAGGTCCGGGTCGGCGTGGCGGCCCACCACCAGCTCCACCTCACAGCCCCGGGCCAGCTGGTCCGCCATCAGCGCCGACACCCAGGCGGTGGTGTTCACCGGCAGGAAGGTGGTGATCACATGGGCGATTTTGGGAGGACGGGACATCGGCTTTTCCATGGTTCTCTTCACCTTCTGAGGAAATCGAACCGGCTCGTGGAGCTGGACGGCTGGCCGGGGGTGGGGGAGGAGGTGCCCCCGGGGGCATCCAGAAGCTGACCGATGCGCAGGCGCAGGCTTTCCAGGTCCTCCATCACCACCGGAAAACTGCTGGTGCGCAGATCCCGGGTCAGCTCCTGCACCCTGGCGTCAATCTCCCGGTAGGCGGCGCTGGAGACCTTTCCCTGATTTGCCGCCTCCTTCAGGAGGAGGAGATACTGGTAATCCTGCAGGCCCCGGCGCAACGCCTCCAGGCGCAGGGTGGGCACCGGCCGGCCATCCCGGGGGTGGGGGTAATAAAACGTGCCCCGGCGCCAGTAATCCTGCTCCCCCGGCGGGGTGGTCCAGGGGTTGGCGGGCCAGTAATTCACCCCCCAGAGCAGGTAGCCCTTGAAGGGATAGCGGTGCAAGATCCAGCCGATGAGACGCTGATGGACCTGGGGATGATCAATGGCGTGGAGCCGGTTGGCATAGAGCCATTGCTGCTGGCCCTTGGCGGCCTGGGCCAGGATCTGCTGCTCCTGATACTGCCCGGCAGGGGTGGCCCAGATATTGATGACCTTGGGGAAGGCGGGGTCCGGGTTCCAGCCGGCGCACATGGTTTTGAGGCCGGGGGCGTACTCCCGAGCCAGGGCGTAGGCCTGATACACCGCCGGGTACCTTTCGGGTTTGGGCTCATCGATGAGGTAGTTCAGGGCCCGGCCCAGCCAGCCATGGCGCACCAGATACTGGTGATACAGCGGGTAGAAGGTCCTTGCCTGGCTGGCGAAGGGGCCGGCGGGGTCCAAGGCGGTCTCCCACTGGCGCACCTTGGGGATCATGAAATACCGGAAACCCACGGTGTTCAGGGCAAAGGTCACCAGGTCATGGTAATCCGGAAAGCTTTCCACCGGCCGCTGGGCACTCACCTCCGCCAGGGGCAGGGGGTAGGCTCCTCCCAGGGCGTTGATCTTGTATTCCCGCATGCTGCGGTAATAGCTCTTGATCAGCTCCAGATACTGGGCCTGGCCGGTGACCCCGAACTGGGCGTAAAACTCCGGGGGATAATTCCAGAAGCCCCCGAAGATGGTGAGGGGAAGGTCCTTGGGGAGGGCGAACCCGAAGACCCGGAGGTGGAGGGTCTGGCGGTAGGAGCGGAACTTGTCGGCGAACACCACTTCGAAGGGATAAGCGGCCTGGAAAAAACTTTAAGAAGATTCTGCGGGCAAAAAGGCAGTTGCTGAAAATTATTAGGAAAATTTTCTAAAAAAGAGGGCGGGAGGCGGGGCTCGAGGGGAGGCCGGAGGGTAGGATTGGGGGGTCTGGAAAAGGGTGGGAACTCCGGTTCCAAAGACAAAAAGGGCAGGGGGTCGACCCCCTGCCCGGCATGGGTCAGTGGATGAGGACCTGCCCGGCCGTCAGCCAGCAGCGAGATTTCCCCTCATCCGCGCCCCTCTGGGGAATCCGGCCAGACCTCCCGCCGGTGGCGCCTATTCCACCTTGCGCAGGAAGGCAGGCGTGTCCAGCTCACTCTCCTCATACTGCAGGTCCGGATGAACGATATACTTTTTCCCCGGCACTGCCGCCCGGGCCACTGCGGGTCTGTCCCCCCCCGCCTCCGTCCGGGGGTGCTCCGTGCCCCGGCGGATGAAGGTGGGAACATCCAGGGATTCCGGGGCCTCGGCAGATTCCAGTGCGGGGGGCTGCCAGAGGGTCTCCCGGCCCGCCTCCGCCCGGCTGCCGATGCCGGTGGCGATGACCGTCACCTTGAGCTCTTCCTTGAGGCTCTCATCATAGACCAGACCCCATTTGATGAGGGCCTCCTCGTGGGCCTCATTCTGGATGATCATGCAGACTTCCCGGAGCTCCTCCATGGTGAAGGTCTCGGGGCTGCTGGTGATGTTGATGAGAATGCCCCTCGCGCCCCGGATGGAGATGTCCTCCAGAAGGGGGTGGGAGATGGCCTTGTTGGCCGCCTCCATGGCCCGGGCGCTGCCGGAGGCCATGCCGGTGCCCATGAGGGCCATGCCCCCCTCCTTCATGATGGTGCGCACGTCGGCAAAGTCCACCTTGACGAAGCCCGGCACCAGGATGAGGTCGGAAATCCCCCGCACCGCGGCGCCCAGGACCTCGTTGGCCAAAGAAAAGATGTCGGCGGTGCGGGAGTTTTTGGAGCCCAGGGCGAAGAGGCGGTCGTTGGGGATGGTGATGATGGTGTCCGCCACCCGGCGCAGCTCCTCGATGCCCTTCTCCGCCAGCCGGGCCTTCATCTTGCCCTCAAACTCAAAGGGCTTGCTCACCACCGCCACGGTGAGGGCGCCCACCTCCCGGCTGATTTCCGCCACCACCGGGGCCCCGCCGGTGCCGGTGCCGCCCCCCATGCCGGCGGCGATGAAGACCATGTCGGCACCGGAGAGCACCTGCTTGATGCGCTCCGCCTCCTCCCGGGTGGCCTCCCGGCCCACCTCGGGATTGCCCCCGGCCCCCAGGCCCCGGGTGACATTGGGGCCCAGCTGGATCTTGACCGGGGCCAGGCTGCGTTCCAGGGACATGGCATCGGTGTTGGCGGCGATGAAATCCACCCCCACCATGTTGGAATTGATCATGTCATTGATGGCGTTGCCGCCGGCTCCGCCGATGCCGATGACCTTGATCTTGGCGGAAAGTTCGCTGGGCACCAGTTGGATTTTCATGTGTCTCAAACCCCCTTCAATCAGTGCAGGGAGAGGAACCGACCGGCAGGGCCCGGCAGGGGCCACCGGCCACGGGTTTCTTTCGCCTCAGACCACTTCCTGAAACCACTTCTTGAGGCGGCCCCAGAGTCCGCTGCGGGAACCGCCCCGGGACCTCCGGAGGCGGCCGGCGGCACCGCCGGTCTGCTGCAGACGGTGGCCGTAGATCACCAGCCCCACCCCGGTGGCGTAGGCCGGGTCCCGGATGACATCGGTGAGGCCGCCGCTGACCATGGGGTAGCCGATGCGGCAGGGGAGCCCCAGGGTCTCCTCCACCAGCTGCTCCAGGCCGGGAATAAGGGAGGAGCCGCCGCAGATCACCGCGCCCGCCAGCACCGGGTGGGCCGGCCCGGCCCGGTGGATCTCCTTGGCGATGAGCCCCAGAAGCTCCGAAAGCCTGAGGTGGATGATCTCCGCCAGCTCCCGGCGGGAGATGGTCCGGGGCCGCCGGCCTCCCAGCCCGGGGATCTCGATGGTCTCGGTCCCCTCCCCCAGGGCATTAAGACAGCAGCCGTGCTCCTTTTTCAGAAACTCGGCGTTGGGAAGGGAGGTCTGCAGGCCCACCGCAATGTCATTGGTGATATTGTTGCCCCCCACCGGAATGACGGCACTGTAGCGCAGGGAGTTGCCCGCAAAGATGGCCAGATCCGTGGTGCCGCCGCCAAAGTCCAGGAGGGCCACCCCCAATGCCTTTTCCTCTTCGGTGAGCACCGCCTCGCCGCCCACCAGCCCCTGGAGGGCGATGCCGCTCACCTCCAGGCCCGCCTTGTTGGTGCACTTGACGATGTTGTTCAGGGCGTTCACCGCTGCGGTGACGATGTGCACCCGGCATTCCAGCCGGACCCCGTGGATGCCCACCGGATCCTTGATGCCGTCCTGGCCGTCGATCATGAACTCCTGCACCAGGGTGTGGATCACCGCCCGGTCGGAGGGCACCGAGACCATGAGCTTGGCGGACTCCACCACCCGCTCCACCTCCACCGGGGTGACCTCCCGGTCCTTGATGACGATGACGCCGTGGCTGTTGTGCCCCTGGATGTGGGCCCCCGCCACCCCGGTAAAGACGGAGCGGATCTCGCAGCCCGCCATGGTCTCGGCCTCCTCCACGGCCTTGCGGATGGCCCGGACGGTGTTGTCGATGTTGACCACCACCCCTTTGCGGAGGCCGCCGGCTGTGGGCGCAGTGCCGATGCCCACGATCTCCATCTGCTGGTCCCGCACCTCCCCCACCACGGCGCAGACCTTGGTGGTGCCGATGTCCAGTCCGACGATGAGCTCTTGTGTCACCTCTCCGCCCCTAACTGCTGCTCGTCCTTCCCCCTCAGAGTGAGATGCACCCGCAGGGGATGATCCAGGTTGATAAAGCTCACCTGCGGCAGATAGCCCTTCTGCACCAGGACCGGCCAGATGCGGGCGAATTTCTCCACCTTGGCGGGAAAATCCGTCAGGCCCAGATGCACCCCGCTCTTCAGGCCGTTGGCATAGATCGTGAAGCCCCTGACCGGGTCGGCGTGAATCTCCGATATATTGGCTAGGTTCAAGGGGGCCGGGGCGTCCCTGAGGGCCTCCATGACCTCCAGGATCTGGGCGAAGATGACGGGCCCTCCCTGGCTCGGGGCGAAGTCTTCCTGCTTCAGGCCGGTAATCACCGGAAAATCCAGAGGGTCGCCGGGGGACAGCGGCTTGAACAGATGGCCCTGGCGGTCGGCATAGTAGAGCTCCCCCAGTTGCACCAGGGCCACCGGCTCCCGCTCGAGGATGTGGATCCGCACCCGGTTGGGCCACTTCCGGCTGATCTCCGCCTTGGCGATCCAGGGGTGGGCCGTCAACGCCGCCTCCACCCGCTGGGGACGCAAGGCCAGAAGATTGGTGTCGGGCCCCAGGTGGGCCAGCTCCCGGATGAGATCCGGAGAGAGCCGGTGCGTGCCGCTGATTTCGATATTATTGCGGATATCTTTAATACAAAAATAGGAACTGGTCAAGAGATGATAATAAAGGCAGACCAGCCCCAGGCTTAAGCCTGCCAGGCTCAGCACCCCCACCTTGACCAAAAGAAGCCTGAGGAGAAAGCGGCCCCGGCTCTGGGGCGGCCGCCGCCGGAAAGTGTTTTTCCGCCGCCGGCCGAAGAGGCGGGTGAGCAGCCCCCGGCGCCGGGCCGGAGGGTTTATGCCATACGGGCTCCAGGACATGACGTGGCTCCCGAGGCCGCCACCCGGTGGCCCCCCTCCTCTGACAGACGCCTCAGAATCTCCTCCCCCAGGCGCCAGATGTCCCCGGCCCCCAGGGTGAGGAGCACATCCCCTGGTTGCAACTGCTCCAGGAGGGCCTCCGCCAGGGTGGCCTGGTCCGGGGCGAAGAAGGCCGCCGGATGCCCCTGGGCCCGCACCCCCTCCCAGAGGCGCCGGCCGCTGACTCCGGGCCGGGGCGGTTCGCTGGCGGCGTAGATCTCCGTGAGAAAGACCAAATGGGAGGCCCCAAAGACCGGGAAGAACTCCGGCAGCAGGGCCGCGGTGCGGCTGTAACGGTGCGGCTGGAAGGCGGTTACCAGACGGCGGCCGGGAAAGGCCTGCGCCAGGGCCGTCAGGGTGGCGGCGATCTCTGTGGGGTGATGGCCGTAGTCGTCGATGACCGTGATCCCCCGCACTTCCCCCTTCACCTCCAGGCGGCGTTTCAGGCCCCCCAGTCCCGCCAGGCCCCGGGCGATGGCCGCAAAGGGCACCCCCACCTCCATGGCCGCCCCCGCGGCGGCCAGGGCGTTGAGGACATAATGCCTGCCGGCCAGGGGCACTTGGACCTCCCCCAGGAGACGCTGCCGCTGCCAGAGGCGGAAGCGCTGGCTCAGGCCCCGGGTCTCCAGGCCGTCGGCCCACAGGTCGGCCCCGGGGCTCAGACCGTAGGTGAGCACCCGGGGGGGGACATCCCGGAGAATCTCCATGAGGTGGGGATCCTCCCCCCAGGCCACCACCAGGGCCCCCGCCGGCAGACCCGCCAGATACCCGGCGAAGACCTCCTTGACGTGCTCCAGGTCCCGGTAGAAATCCAGGTGTTCCCGGTCCAGGTTGGTGATGATGGTGATCTCCGGCCGGAGGTAGGTGAAGGAGGCGTCGCTTTCGTCGGCTTCGGCCACAAACCACTCCCCCCGGCCCAGGACTGCATTACTTCCCAGGCTCTGCCAGATGGCGCCCACCAGCACCGTGGGGTCCAGGCCCCCGGCCCGGAGGATGGCGGCGGCCATGGCGGTGGTGGAGGTCTTCCCATGGGCCCCGGTGACCGCCAGCTGGCGGTGGCCGGCCATGAGGCGGGCCTGCAGCTCCCCCCGGCGCAGCACCGTAAGACCCCGGGAGCGGGCCGCGGCCAGCTCGGGGTTGTCCTCCCTCACCGCGCTGGTGTGCACCACCACGTCGGCCCCGTCCACCTGCTCCGGCGCGTGGCCGAGGAAGACCCGCACCCCCAGCCGCTCCAGGCGGCGGGTGAGGTCGTTGGCGGCCACATCGGAGCCGGTGACGGCATGTCCCTGGCGCACCAGAAGCTCGGCCAGGCCGCTCATGCCGATGCCGCCGATGCCGATGAAGTGGTAGCTGGTGGTCTCAGTCATGGGAAAGCTTAATTGATGATCCAGTTTTCCAAAATTATTTGCCTCTGAGCCGTCTTACCTTTTCCCTTCTTTCCGCTTTGGCTTTTTCATATGCCTGAACTCTTCTCGTTTCTGCCAGGTGTTCTTCCATGGCTTCCCGATAATTTTTTATTTCCCTGGTCCTTCGGTCATAAGCCTCAGCCATTTTATCATAATCATGGATAACGACAGTAGGGCTGGTAGGGGAATAATAATTCTGGGCAGAGGTTATCTCTGATAACAAACTAATAATGACAAAAAAGAGAAATACAATATAAAACTTCATGTTCCGATCCCCCATCAAAAATCACGTGAACTCTCTGGTTTGCCCGGGGAATCTTTATTTGCCGCTTTTCTTAGGGTGCGGAAGAAGATAACAACGCCAGACAGCCGTGCACAATCTCCCTGGCCGCCCCGGGTTTGGCCAGGGACCGGCTGGCGGCTTCCATGGCCGCCAGCCTCCCGGGGTCTTCCAGGAAATATCTTATCTTATCAGCAAAGACCGCGGCGGTAAAATCTTTATTCAGGACCACTTCCGCGGCGCCGGCGGCCTCCAGGTACCGGGCGTTGGCCTCCTGGTGGTTGCCGGCGGCAAAGGGATAGGGGACCAGGACCGCCCCCCGGCCCACGGCCGTGAGCTCCGCCAGGGTCGAGGCCCCGGCCCGGCAGACCACCAGGTGGGCCCGGCCCATGAGGGCGGCCACCTCCGGGGAAAAGGCGGCCACCTCCCCCGGAAAGCCCGCCTCCCGGTAGCCCGCCGCCACCGGCTCGTAATCCGCCTCGCCAGTGAGGTGGAGGAAGTGGAGCTCCCCCCGCCGGGGCGCCAGGAGGGGCAGGGCCGCCACCACCTGGAAATTGAGATGGCGGGCCCCCTGGCTCCCCCCCATGATGAGGACCGTGAAGGGCCGCTCCGGCCGGGGCGGGGGCGGCACCAGAAACTCCTCCCGGATGGGATTGCCGGTCCAAAGGCATTTTTCCGGTGGCAGGCCCCGGGGGTCGGGAAAGGAGAGGAAGATCTGCCGGGCAAACCGGGCCAGACGGCGGTTGGTGAGCCCGGGGATGGCATTCTGCTCATGCAGGGCCAGGGGAATACCGAGACTGGCCGCCGCCAGCCCCACCGGGGCAGCGGCATAACCCCCCATGCCCAGGACCAAATCCGGGGCCAGGGCCTTAAGCCGGCGCCGGGCGGCCAGGATGTTCCCCGGCAGGCTGCCCAGGGCCCGCAGCCTGGCCCATAAGCCCTGCCCCACCAATGCCCGGCTGGCCACCGCCTCCCAGGTGAGACCCAGGCGGCTGAGGATCTCGCCGGCACCCCCTCTGGGGGTGGTGAGGAAGGTGACCCGGGCTCCCTGGCGCTGGAATTCCCGGGCCACCGCAATTCCGGGGAAGAGGTGGCCGCCGGTGCCTCCCGCCACAATGACGATGTGAAGGGTTCCTTGGGGGCGCATCCGGGTCTCCGGGCCGGGGCCGAGGAGGGGGTGCCCAGAGGCCGGGGCCGGCCGGTGAGGAAATGGGCTGGCGCAGACAGACATACCGCCACGAGGGGAGCGGATCCTGCCGCAAGCCGGCACGCTGGCACCGAAATTGCTGCCGGGCCGGGTCCGCGGCCTCGCCGGGGGAATTATACCGGATTTTCCCCTGCAGAGAAAGGGCCGGCATCCCCCGCCCGGGCGGACCTCACGCCCCGGTCCCCTCCCGATGGATGGGAGGAAGGGGGCCGGAGGGCGAATCCTGGCCGTCCCTCCGGGGCAGTTCCCGTTCCTGCCCCCGGTCTCAGCCCGGCCGCTCCGGGGCGGGGGAGGCGAGGGGCGCCTGCTTCTGATGGCGGCCCTCCCCCTCCCCCCCGGCGGTTCCCCTGCGGGCCGGGGCCAGTAGGCTGCGGGCCAGGATCTGGCAGGAGTTCAGGACCCGGGGGGACTTGTGGAGGTCATAATAACAGAGCAGGCCGTCGGGGCGGGCACATTCCGCCTCCAGGAAGCTGAGCCAGCGCCGAAGCTCCGCCTCCCGCGCCTCCCTGCTGCACCGGACACCCGGGGCCTCCCCCTCCCCTTCGGCTGGCCGCGTCACCGGGACCTCCTTTTCCGCGGGCGGCGAGCCCCTCCGGCCACGCCTCCCCCGGGAGGTCTGCTGCCGCTGCGGGCGATCAGCGACCCGGTCTTCCCTGCCTGCAGTGCGGCGGCGGGCGCCGGATCAGGGATTTGCCTGAGGCAGCCATCAGGGAAAACCTGAGTCTATCCCTTTCTACCCCCTTTTCCCCCTCCTGTCAAACATTATTTTCGGCCGCCGGAGGTGAGCCCGGCTGCGGGGCTCAGCCGGAGCCCATTCCCGCCCGCGGCCAGGGAGGTCGCCCCGGGGTGCGCCGGCCGGGCCGGCAGCGGCTGCTTGAGATGGCGGCTGATATTAAGGAGAATGCCCACCGCCAGGAGATTGGTGAGGAGATTGGAGCCGCCGTAGCTCAGAAAGGGCAACGACAGACCCTTGGTGGGCAGAATACCGGTGACCACCCCCATGTTGATGGCGGCCTGCAGGGCGATGATGAGGGTGAGGCCCAGGGCCAGGTAGGAGCCGAAGGCGTCCGGCGCCCGCAGGCTGAGGCGCAAGCCCCGGACGGCCAGGAGCGTAAAGAGGGAGAGCAGCAGGATCACCCCCACAAACCCCAGTTCCTCGCTGAAGATGGCCAGGATGAAATCGGTATGGGCATCCGGCAGGTAAAAGAGCTTGGCCCGGCTCTGGCCCGGCCCCAGGCCCACCACCCCGCCGGAGCCGATGGCCAGAAGGGACTGCTTGAGCTGATAGCCTTCACTCTGGCCATATTTCCAGGGATCGAGAAAGGAGAGGATGCGGGCGAATTTTTTGGGATCCCTCAGCACCGCCAGCACCCCCAGCGCCGCCCCGGCCACCCCGGCAAAGAAGATATAGGTGACCCGGGTGCCTCCCACCAGCAGCATGATGAGGGTGAGGAGGGCAAGGGTAACTGCGGTGCCAAAATCCGGCTCCTTGAGGATAAAGAGGATGAAGCCCCCGGCCACCAGCATGTGGGGGAGAAAGCCGATGGCGAAGTATTTCATCTTCTCCTGCTTGCGGGCCAGGGAATAGGCCAGGAAGATCACCAAGGCCAGCTTGGCGAACTCCGAGGGCTGCAGGGTCAGGGGGCCCACTTTCAGCCAGCGGGCCGACCCCCGCACCGTGGCCCCGATCCCTGGGACAAAGACCAACACGAGACTGATGAAGGAAAGGAGGAGGATGGGATACACCAGGCGCTTCCAAAAGTGGTAGGGGATCCGGCTTCCCGCATACATCACCCCCAGGCCCAGACCCGCATAGATCAGCTGGCGCTTGAAGAAATAATAGGGGTCCTGATGATGGGTCATGGCCATCACCGTGCTGGAGCTGAAGACGCTGGTGAGCCCCAGGAGCACCAGTCCCAGGGTGGCATAGAGCAGAAGAGGGTCCTGCCGGCCGCGGGTGATGTCCGGATAATCAGGCATGCTGCTCCTCCCGCACCAGACGCTGAAAGGTGTCGCCCCGGTGGGCGTAATCCCGGAACATGTCGAAGCTGGCGCAGGCGGGGGACAGAAGGACCACCTCCCCCGGCCGGGCCAGTCTCCGGGCCAGGCGCACCGCCTCGGCCATATCCGCCGCCAGATGGATGGGTGCCAGTCCGGCCCAGACCTGGGCCAGACGTTCTTTGGTCTCCCCCATGAGCACCAGGTGCCGCACCCGGGCCCGGATGGCCGGGGCCAGAAGGCTGAAGTCGCTGTCCTTGTCCCGGCCGCCGGCAATGAGGATGACGGGCCGCTGAAACTGTTCCAGGGCCCGCATCACCGCGCCCACGTTGGTGCCCTTGGAATCATCATAGTATTCCACCCCGTCGAGGGTGGCCACATATTCCAGGCGATGGGGCAGGCCGGCAAAGCGGGCCAGCACCTCCCGGCAGGCCTCCGGGGTCACGCCGCTATCCAGGGCCAGGAGCAGGGCGGCCATGACGTTTTCCAGGTTATGGCGGCCCTGCAGCCGGATCTCCGCCACCGGAAAGGTGTGCTCCAGGCCTTCCGGCAGGCGGACGCAAAGGGCCTCCCCGGAGAGCCAGGCCCCCGCCTCCTGGGGCTGACGGCTGGAGAAGGACAGCACCCGGGCCGGCCCCGCCCCCAGGGGCCGCACCTGGGGATCATCATAGTTGATCACCCGGAGATCCTGGGCGGTCTGGTTCCGGAAGAGCCCGGCCTTGGAGGCCACGTAAGCAGCGAAACTGGGGTAGCGGTCCAGGTGATCGGGGGTGATGTTGAGGAGGGCCGCCTTGTGAGCCCGGAATCCCGGGGCGGTATCCAGCTGGAAGCTGGAGACCTCCAGCACCAGGAAGTCATGGCTCTCCTGCTCCTCCACCAGGGAGATGAGGGGGGTGCCGATATTGCCCCCCACCAAAGGCCGGAAGCCCCCGGCCTCCAGCAGCTTGGCGGTGAGGGTGGTGGTGGTGGTTTTGCCGTTGGTGCCGGAGATGGCGATGACCGGCAGGGTGAGGAAATGCCGGGCCAGTTCCAGTTCCCCCCACACCGGGATGCCCTGCTTTCGGGCCCTCTCCAGCCAGGGGAGCTCCGGCGGCACCCCGGGACTGAGGAAGATATAGTCATATCCCGTTACTTTCGCGGGCTCGGGCACGCCCAGCTCCAGGGCCACGTCCAATCCCGCCAGGGCCTCCCGGGCCTCGGCCAGCGCCGCGGCGGGCAGGGCATCAGTCCCCGTGACCACAGCCCCCTGGGCGGCCAGAAAGCGCACCAGGGCCAGGCCCGTGCGGGCCAGTCCCACCACCAGGGTCCGGGCGCCGGCCAGCTGCATGGCTACCTGAGTTTCAGGGCGCTCAGGGAGAGGAGGCCCAAAACGATGGAGATGATCCAGAAGCGCACGATGACCTTGGGTTCCGGCCAGCCCTTGAGTTCAAAGTGATGGTGGATGGGCGCCATGCGAAAGATGCGCCGGCCGTTGGTGACCTTGAAGAAGCACACCTGCATGATGACGCTTAAGGCCTCCACCACGAAGAGCCCCCCCACAATGACCAGGAGGATCTCCTGCTTCACCGCAATGGCCACGGTGCCCAACACCCCCCCCAACGCCAGGGCCCCCACATCCCCCATGAAGACCTGGGCAGGGTAGGCGTTGAACCAGAGAAAGCCGATGCCCGCGCCCACCAGGGCCCCCAAAAAGACGGAGAGCTCCCCCACCCCCCTCACGAAGGGGATCTGCAGGTAGGCGGCGATGCGGGCGTGCCCCGCCAGGTAGGCGAAGATGAGGTAAAAGGCGGCGGCGATGGTCACCGGACCGATGGCCAGGCCGTCCAGACCGTCGGTGAGGTTCACCGCATTGGCGGTCCCCACGATGATGAAGACCGCCATGGGCAGGAAGGCCAGCCCCAGATTGGGGTTGAGGTCTTTGAAGAACGGCACCGTGAGGGTGGTCTCAAAGTCCGGATGGAGATAGAAGGCCAGGGCCACCAGGGTGGCCATCACCGACTGCCAGAAAAACTTGGCCTTGCCGGAGAGCCCCCGGTTGTGCTTCTTGACGACCTTGAGGTAATCGTCCCAGAAGCCGATGGCCCCAAACCCCAGGGTCACGGCAATGAGCAGCCAGATATAGAAATTGGAGAGGTCGGCCCACAAAAGCGTGGTCACCACCAGGGAGAAGATGATCATCAGGCCGCCCATGGTGGGGGTGCCTGCCTTGCTGTGGTGGGACTGGGGGCCGTCTTCCCGGATGTACTGCCCGAAGTTCAGCTCCTTCAGCTTGCGGATCACCCAGGGCCCGATGATCAGGGTGATGAGCAGGGCGGTGAGGACCGCAAAGATGCTGCGGAAGGTGATGTAGCGGAAGACATTGAAGCCCCCGAACACCGTTTTCAGCGGATAGAGAAGATGATAGAGCATAGCCGGCTCGGATTGTTTTCTTGTGGGCAAAGTCGCAAAGGTCCGGCGGGGCTCCGGACTCAGGCCGAAAGTCCCGCCACCACCGCCTCCATGTGCATGCTCCGGGAGCCCTTGACCAGGATCCAGTCCCCCGGCTGAAGAAACTCCTTGAGGACCCGCACGGCCTCGGGCTTGCTGGCCACCGGGCGCACGGCGGTGGCGGAAAGCCCCGCCTCCCGGGCGCCCGCGGCCACCTCCTCCCGGAAGGCGCCGCAGATCACCAGAAACTCCACCCCCGCGGCCACTGCCCGGCGGCCCAGCTCCCGGTGGGCCTCCCGGGCCTGGCCGCCCAGCTCCAGCATGTCCCCCAGGGCGGCGGCCGCCCGGCTGCGGCCCTTCAGCTCCGAAAGCAGCTCCAGGGCCGCGGCCATGGAGCCGGGATTGGCATTGTAACAGTCGTTGAGAATATGTACCCCGGAGGGCAGGGTGAGGATCTGGGAACGCCGGTGGATGGCGGTGAACCCCGCCAGGGCGCGGGCGACCTCCTCGGGGCTCAGGCCCAGGGCCAGGCCCACCCCGGCGGCCGCCAGGGCATTCATCAGCATGTGCTGCCCCACAACCTGCAGGCGCAAGGGGAAGGCGCGGCCCCGCCAGGTGAGGAGGGCCGTCTGTCCGGACACCCCCAGGCCTTGGCGGCGCACCACCCGGAGGTCCGCCCCAGAAGCGGTCCCGAACCCCAGCTTGGGGCCGGGGTAAGAGGCCGCCCGGGAGGCCACCCGGCCGTCGTCGGCATTGTACACCAGGAGGGCCCCCGGCGGCAGGGCCCCCAGAATCTCGGCCTTGGCCCCCGCCACCCCCTCGATGCAGCCCACCCCCTCGGTATGGGCCGGATGCACATTGAGCCACACCCCCACGGTGGGGTGGGAGATCTCCGTCAGGCGCCGGATCTCCCCGAAGCGGTTCATGCCCATCTCCACCACCGCGGCCTCGTAGCTTCCATCCAGCTTGAGGAGGGTCTGGGGCAGGCCGATGAGGTTGTTGAGATTCAGTTCGTTTTTCAGCACCCGCCAGCGGGCGCCCAGCACCCGGGCGGTCATCTCCTTGGCGGTGGTCTTGCCGCAACTGCCGGTGAGACTCACCACCGGGCCGGAAAACCGGCGGCGCCACCACCGGGCCAGATCCCCCAGGGCCCTCAGGGTGTCCGGGACGGCCACCACCGTGAGGTGGGGCGGCCAGGGGCCCCGGGGCCCCGTCGCCTCCCGGCCCTCCCTCACCAGCAGCGCCGCCGCGCCCCGGGCCAGGGCCTGGGGAATATAGAGGTGGCCGTCATGCTTCTCCCCCTGCAACGGAATGAAAAGGTTCCCGGCCTGGCAGGTGCGGGAGTCGGTGGAGACCCCGAAGACACACCGGTGGGGGTCCCCCTGCCGGAGTCTCCCTCCGGTGGCGGCCACCATCTCAGCGGTGGAAAAGACGGCTGTCATAGGATGACTCTTCAGCCTCCCGGGGCCGGGCCCGGCCCGCCAGGAAAAGATCCGGGCCGGAGGCGGCCCGGGCCCCGGAGCCTTCATATCCCTGGGTCGTCCCGGATGCCGGCCCTGTGAAGCGCCGGGGTGCCATATCCTGTCTCCCTGGACCCGGGCCTCTCCCCTGGGGGCTCACTCCGGGTCCCAGCCCCGCTCCCTCAGGGCCTGGCGGACCTCTGCCCGGTCGTCGAAGGGAATCTTCCTGGTGCCCCAGATCTGGTAGTCCTCGTGGCCCTTGCCGGCCACCAGCACCGCCTCCCCCGGCTCCGCCAGGCGCACGGCCAGATGGATGGCCTCCCGGCGGTCCGGAACCACCAGATAGCCGGGCTCCCCCCGGCGCACCGCGGCCAGGCTCACGGGTCCCAGCCCCGCCTCCGCCAACCCCGCCTCGATGTGGGCCATGATCCGAAAGGGATCTTCCGTGCGGGGATTGTCGGTAGTGACAATGACCAGACGGCTCCCCTCCGCGGCGGCCGCGCCCATCAGGGGGCGCTTGCTCTGGTCCCGGTCGCCGCCGCAGCCGAAAACGGTGATCACCCGGCTAAACCCCACCGTCTTCAGGGCCGCCAGCACCGCGGCCAGGGCGTCCGGGGTGTGGGCGTAATCCACGAAGACATGGGGCCCCTCCGGCGGACCGAACCGCTCCAGGCGGCCGGGGACGCCGCTGAGACCGGCAATTCCCTGGGCCACACTCTCCGGGGGGAGGCCCAGACCCAGGGCCGTGGCCGCCGCTGCCAGGATGTTGGCCAGGTTGAAGGGCCCCACCAGGCGGGAGTGCACCGTGAGCTCCCCTTTGGGGGTGGCCAGGCGGGCGGTGATTCCGGTGGGCCGGAACTCACTCCACCGGGGACGCACCTGGGCTTCAAAGTGCCTCCCGAAGGTGAGGACCGGGCCCGGCACCTGGGGCCACAGGCGGCGGACCCAGGGGTCGTCCAGATTGAGGACCGCCAGCCCCCGGGGGCCGCAGTCCCCCAAAATCTCCAGAAAAAGCCGGGACTTGGCCCGGAAATAGCTCTCCAGATCCCCGTGGTAGTCCAGGTGATCCTGGCTGAAATTGGTGAAGACGGCGGCGTCGAAGGCCACCCGGTCCACCCGCCGGAGGTCCAGGGCATGGGAGGAGACCTCCATGACGGCATGGGTGGCCCCGGCCCGGCGCATCTCCCGGAGAAAGCGGTTCAGGTCCAGGCTTTCGGGGGTGGTCACCGGCGCCGGCCAGCGCCGCTCCCCCAGGCGGTAGTTCACCGTGCCCAAAACCCCCACCCGCTGTCCGGCGGCGGTGAGGATGGCCTCCAGAAGATAGGCCGTGGTGGTCTTGCCGTTGGTGCCGGTGATGCCGATGAGGGTGAGCTCCCGGCTGGGGTGGCCGTAGAAGGCGGCGCTGAGGTGGGCCAGGGCCAGGCGGGCGTCGGGCACCTGCACCAGGGTGACGCCCTCCGGCAGGGTGAGACGGCGTTCACTGACAATGACCCGGGCCCCCGCCTTCAAGGCCGCCTCCACATAGAGGTGTCCGTCGGTGGTCAGCCCCCGGAGGGCCACAAAGAGACCGCCGGGCACCACCGCGGCGGAGTGATAGGCCAGCCCCGTCACCGGCAGGCGGTCGTCCCCTTCCACCCGGCAGCCTTCCAGGCCCTGCACCAGCTGGCGCAGACTCAGAAATTCTGCAGGGGGGGTCGGTATTGTCTCCATGGGCGTGAACCTGACGCCGGGCGACCCCGTCAGGGCGCCTGAGGTTCGGGAAATGGCGGGAACAGCGGATCCGGCGCGGCGCGTTCTCATCCTATCTCAACTTCCCGGCCTTGACAACCTCACAGCGGCGACTGGAATTTCACCGCGCACACCGCCCCGGGGGTCAGCTCCGTGCCCGGGGCCGGATCCTGATCCACCGCCAGGCCGCTTCCTTCCAGTCTGCAGTGCACCCCGGCCTGGTGCAGGAGATCCAGCACCTGGCGCATGGTGAGACCCCGGACATCGGGCATGACCTTGAGGGGACCCACGGGCTTGGGCGGTGCGGCCGCCGGGAGAACCTCCTCCTCGGTGACCACCCCGGCCACCGGCAGCACCTGGGCGGCCATCACCCTGCCGCCGTTGGCGGGACCTGCCGGGGCCTCCCGGGTTTTTTTCGCCGGCGGGGCCGCCAGGACCGGCAGATTGGGGGTGGGGGGATAATACCCCAGCACCCTCAGGGCCTGGGCGGCGATCTCCCTGAAGATGGGGGCTGCCACCACGCCGCCGTAGATGGCCCCTTTGGATTCATCGATGATCACCGTGATGGCCAGAACCGGCTGGTCCGCGGGCACCAGCCCCACGAAGACGGAATTGAACTTGCTGTGGGAGTAGGCCCGGCCCACCACTTTCTGGGCGGTGCCGGTCTTGCCCGCGGCGGTGAAACCCGGTGGCGCGGCGCCGGCTGCGGTCCCCCCCGGCTCGGTGACCGTCTGCATCATGGCCAGAATCTGCCGGGCGGCCTGAGAGGAGATCACCCGGCGGACCGGCCGGGGGGTGAATTCCTGGATCTTCTCCCCCTGGGCGCTGACAATCTCCTTCACCAGCAACGGCTCCATGAGCACCCCGTCATTGCCCAGGGCGCACAGGGCAGTGGTGAGCTGGAGCACCGACACCGAAATGCCCTGGCCGAAGGCGGTGGTGGCCCGGTCCAGGGGGGAGCGGATGCGGGTATGGTTCTTCACCAGGCCAGGGGTCTCCCCGGGGAAGGGGATGCCGGTGCGGGAGCCGAAGCCGAAGGCCTTGAGATACTGGTCCAGACGGGCAGGCCCCAGACGGTTGGCGATCTTGGCGGAGCCGATGTTGCTGGATTTCTGGATGATCTGCTGCACCGTCAGGGCGCCGTAGGGGTGGACGTCCCGGATCCGCTCCTTGGCCCCCAGATACCAGAGGCCGTTTTCACAATGATAGCGGTCGCCGGGGCGGGCCAGCCCGGCGTCCAGAGCGGAGGCCACAATGAAGATCTTGAAGGCGCTCCCCGGCTCCAGGGCTTCCGTGAGGTTCCGGTTCTTGCGGCCGGCCTCGGGCCACCGGGTGGGCTGGTTGGGATCCATGGTGGGAATCTGGGCCATGGCCAGGATCTCCCCGGTCTGGGGCCGCATCACCATGGCATAGCCCCCCGCGGCGTTCCATTTGGCCACCCCCTTGGCCAGCTCCTTTTCGGCGATGTACTGGATGGTGCGGTCGATGGTGAGAATCAGGTTGTGGCCCCGCACCTCCGGATCAAAGGCCTTTTCCTCGGTGGCCACGATATAGCCCCGGGCGTCCATCAGCCGCTGCACTTTCTTGGGTCTGCCGTAGAGCTCCCGGTCGAACTGGAACTCCAGGCCCTCCAGACCCTGGCCGTCGATGTTGCAGAACCCCAAAACCGGGCCCGCCAGGGTCTGCTGGGGGTAGTAGCGCTTGGCCTCCGGCAGAAGGTAGATGGCATCCTCCTCCTGGCGGGCGGCGGGGCCCCGCTTCTTGTTCCGTTCCTGGACCCTGGCCTGCCAGGCCCGGAAGGCCTCCTCCCGCTCCGGGGTGAGGTGGCGCTTCACCCAGACAAAGGGCCGCTCCGATTCGAACAGCTCCCTGAGATCCTTCAGGGGCATGCCCAGGACCGGGGCCAATTCCCGGGCCAGGCGCTCCGGGTTTTTCAACTGCCGGGGGTGGGCCACCACGGAATAGACCCGGGTGCTCACCGCCAGCTCCACGCCCCGCCGGTCCAGAATGAGGCCCCGTTCCGGCAGGACCGGAGTGTTTTTGCGCAGATAGGCCTCCGCCTCCTCCCGGAGCGCCGCGCCCTGGATAATCTGCAGGTGGGCGAAGCGCGCCGCCAGGAGGATCCCCAGGGCGGCCAGAAACAGGCCCACCAGCACCAGGCGGACACGCACCCCCTTGCTCAAGGTAAAGCTCATGGCAGCCGGATGACCTGGGAAGGTTCAGGGGGCATCATGCCGTACTGTTCCGCCAGCCGCTCCAGACGGGAGGCGGAGGTGAGGCTGGCATACTCGATGGTCAGCTTTTCCTTCAGCTCCCGATACTGTTTCTGAACCTCCTGGGCCTGGGAGATCTGGTACTGCAGCTCCACCACCTGGAGATTGCCCCAGGCCCAGGTGAGGGAGGTGACCACCAGACCCAGGGTGGCCAGGAGGAGCACCGTCACCGCCAGCCGGCTCAAGGGGCTCTCGGAAGGCACCACCTTGCGGTTCTTAGCGAAAAGGGCGTGATTGACGGCCTTAAGTCGCAGAGACAGTGACGCGGGCATGGCAAACCTCCTGTCCGGTTCAGAGTTTCTCGGCGAGGCGCAGTCGGGCGGTGCGAGCCCGGGGATTGGCCCGGACCTCCGCCTCCGTGGGCCTCAGGGGCTTTTTGGTCAGCCGCCGGCAAAGCCCCTGCTGCTCCCAGAGCAGGAAATGCTGTTTCACCAGGCGGTCCTCCAGGGAGTGATAGGAGAGGATGGCCAGGCGGCCGCCGGGCTCCAGCCAGGCCGGGGCCTGCTCCAGAAAGGCCGTAAGCTCCTCCAGCTCCCGGTTCACCGCGATCCTCAGGGCCTGGAAGATGCGGGTGGCCGGATGGATGCGGCTGCCCGGCCGGGGTTTGAGGACCGGGCGCAGCACCGCCACCAGATCGCCGGTGGTCCGGAAGGGACGGCGCCGTCGTTCCTCCACCACCCGACGGGCCACCTGCCGGGCCCGGGGCTCCTCCCCATACTCCCGGAAAATGCGGGCGAGCTCCGCCTCAGACAAGGTGTTCAGGAGATCCGCCGCCGTGGGCAGGGGCTCGGCGGGGTTGTAGCGCATGTCCAGGGGTTCCTCCCGCTGGAAGGTGAACCCCCGGCCGGAGCGCTCCAGAAGATAGAGGGACAGCCCCAGATCCAGGAGGATGCCCGCAGCCGGGGGCCGCTTGAGCTCCGCCAGAATCTCCCCCAGGCGGCTGAAGGAGGCGTTGACCAGAATAAAGCGGGAGGTGTAGGGGGCCAGCCGTCTGGCGGTCGCTTCAAGAACGACTGGATTGCGATCCAGTCCCAAAAGCTCCCCCTCTTGAGCGATACGGTCCAGGATGGCCACAGCATGTCCCCCCTCGCCGATGGTGCCATCCACATACAGCCGGCCGGGACGGCAATTGAGGCCCCCTAGCACCTCCGCTACCATCACCGGTGCATGCACCGGGGTCTGGTCTGGCATCAGATCAGCAATTCGTGCAGTACCTCTTCGTTGATGGATTCCTCCAGCTGCTTGCGGTGGGCCTCGAAGGCGGCCCGGTCCCAGATCTCAAAGCAGCGCACCGCGCCCACCAGGGCCACTTCCCGGGTGAGTTTGGCGTAATCCCGGAGATTTTGGGGGATAAGGATGCGGCCCTGGCGGTCCAGGGGGCACTCCTCCGCCCCGGAGATGATAAACCGCTGAAAGGCCCGCAGATCTTTGCGGAACAGGGCCAGCTCGCCGATCTTGGCCTCCACCTTGATCCATTCGGATTGGGGGAAGGCCAGGATGTAGCCGTCCCAGTTGGTGAGGATGAGCTGCCGGTCCTGGCGTTCCTGCAGGATGTCCCGGTAGCGGGAGGGGATGCTCACCCGTCCCTTGTTGTCCATGGAGTGGAAGAAGCTACCGGTGAACACCGCTCCCCCTTTGTGGCCCGGCTCTCCACTTTACCCCACAATTCCCCACACGGGAACCAATTTCAGCCTTTTTTAGGGAATTGTCAAGGAAAAAAAAAGGCCCTAAAAAACTCTCCCCGGCGGGAGAGTTACAAAATTACAGAGTAATTTAAATAGCTTATAAAAGCCTCAGGGTCAGCCGGAAAAAATTCTCAGGTTTCTGGGAGGGAGAAAACCAGGGAAAGGAGTAGGGGACAGCCCTGACAGGGGGGGCTTACTCCCGCCGCCGGCGGTCCAGATAGCCCTGCAGAATCAGGGTGGCGGCCACCTGGTCCACCACCCGGCGGCGTTTCTTGCGGCTCAGGTCCGCGGCAATGAGGAGGCGTTCCGCTTCCGCGGTGCTCAGGCGTTCGTCAGAAGAGACCACCGGCACCTTAAGCTCCCGGCCCAGGGCCTCAGCCAGCTCCAGGGCGGCGGCGGCGTGGGTCCCCAGGCGGCCGTCCAGGTGCCGGGGCAGCCCCACCACGATCTCCCGGATGCGGTAGGGGGCCGCCAGGGCCACCAGGGCGGCGAGATCGTGGGCCAGGTCCCGGCGCACCACCACCCCCAGACCCTGGGCGGTGAGACCCAAAGGATCGCTCACCGCCACCCCGATGCGCTTTTCCCCCACGTCCAGGGCCAGGATGCGGAGCTCTTCGGTCATGCCTTCCTCCAGGGTGCGGGGAGCTTTTGGGGCCGCCGCGGCAGGGGCGGGGCCGGCCCCGGAGCCCGTGGATTCCGACCCCCGCCGCCGGCGTCAGACCCCTTCGCCCCTCACTCCGCCAGGAGCCAGCCCGCCACCAGGGCCAGGGTGATGCCCGCCAGGTGCCTCAGGGTCAGGGTCTCCTTCAGGAAGAGCTGGCTCAGGAGCACGGTGATCACCGGATACAGGCTGGTGAGGGGCACCACCACCGCCGCCGGCCCCCGGGAGAGGGCGCCGTAGAAGCACAGGAGGCCCACCGAGGTGCACAGGCCCGCCCCCAGGGCCGCGGCCCAGCCCGCCGGATGCCAGGGCAGGCGGAAGCCGGTGAGGAGAAGGACTGCCGCCACCGTGAGTCCGTGTCCCAGGACCCCCACGGCATATACCGCCTGAAAAGGGAGGACCCGGGCCGCCACTTTGCCCAGCACCCCCCAGACCCCCCACATCCCGATGGCCGCCAGGGCCAGGGTGAGCCATCCCGCCACCGTCACCTCCGCACCCCTTGCTTCCCG
>Ga0197142_1001355_pt1 | contig 22514 bp, 21 predicted proteins | sample GBS60_MetaG_FD_148614 | JGI IMG/M metagenome (GOLD analysis project Ga0197142, IMG submission 148614) | Sediment microbial communities from Great Boiling Springs, Gerlach, Nevada, United States - GBS 60_MetaG | ecosystem: Environmental > Aquatic > Thermal springs > Hot (42-90C) > Sediment... | reverse complement strand
TCGAAATCTTGTGTATACTCTGAGCGTATGTTTGAATACTCACCTTTGGATTAACAAGAGAAGAATATATCCAATCTTTAACTATTTTACCTTTATAAATAGGAACTATTGCAATTTCAATAATCCCATCACCCGCTGAAGGGTCAATACCTGTTGTTTCTATATCTACAGCACAGTATACATTATTATCCCAAGTCACTTGACGATTCTCCCCTATTTCAGCTAATGAGACAAATCTTAAGTAATAAGTTCTTCTCCTCCACCTCTGGCAATGACAATTTCTCCGGCTTCTTCAAGCCTTCTTATAACGTTAATAATCTTCTGCTGGGCTTCCTCGACGTCCTTCACTCGTACAGGTCCCATGAACTCAATTTCGTCTTTTAAGAGTTGTTGTGCACGTTTTGACATGTTGTTGAATATCTTATTCTTCAGCTCTTCAGAAGCTCCTTTTAGCGCAACTGCGAGGTCTTGCGAATTGACTTCTCTAAGCACAAGTTGTACAGACCTATCATCAAGTTTAAGAATATCTTCAAAGACAAACATTCTTCTTCTAATTTCTTCTGCAAGTTCGGGAGTTTCATAGGTAAGGCGTTCCATAATATTCTTTTCAGTTGATCTGTCAAGGCTATTCATAATCTCAGCTGCGGTATCAAGTCCGCCAACAGCACTCATCGTTTGCGTAGCAACTCCGGCGAATTTCTTTTCAAGTAGTTTTTCAACTTCCTTAACGACGTCAGGAGAAGCCCTTTCAAGAAGCGATATTCTCTTGATGACATCAATTTGCAAATTCTCAGGCAATGCTCCAAGCACCTGAGCAGCAATTCTTGGCTCAAGGAAGCTCAGAACGAGAGCAATAGTCTGTGGGTGCTCAGATTGAAGGAAATTAACTATTTGAACAACATCCGCAGATTTCATAAATTCGAATGGTTTCACGGAGAGGTTAGAAACCAACCGTTCAATAATCTGCATTGCTTTCTCTGGTCCGAAAGCTTTTATAAGCATCTCCTTGGCATATTCTATACCACCACTAATTATCATTTCACGGGCCTTGGTAAGGCTTTGAAATTCTTCAAGAACAGCTTTTCGCTCCTCGTTTGTAACCTTCCCTAAATTAGCAATCTCTATGGTTAACATTTCAACTTCCGAATCTTCAAGATTTTTTAGAACTCTTGCCGCTCTTTCAGGTCCCATAGTAACAAGCAATATGGCAGCTTTCCGTCTTCCACTCACTTTTCCAGCCATATTATCATCCCTTCTCTGCTATCCAAACTTTCAAAACAGTGGCAACATCTTCTGGAGTTGTATCTGCTACTTGCTGTAAATAAGATTTGAGTTGCTCGAGTAATGCCTCTTCTTCAGCGCCCGCAGGTACTTCCTCTTCTGTGATTGCTTCAAGTGTTCTTTGAGCCTCTTCTTGCAAAGCTTTATACCTTTGTTGCATCAGTTTGCGTGCTTTTACTTTCTTGAATTGTATCAAACCAAGATATGTGGCAAAGAAAATTAAGACTGAAGCAAGGAGTAACAAAACGAGTCTTGTTCGCAATTTTTGTAATTCAGTCACACTTTGAAGCTGTTGATAAAACTGCTCTTGAACTTCCCTACTAAATGGTAAAAATGCGACAGCATACGTAACTGAACCTTCGGGTGTATTTGCATCTACGCTTTTTTGAATTATTGAATTAATCAGCTGTTCAACCTGTTCTTTCGGGGTTCTCTCCAAAACAGTTGATGAAGAATCTATAATTACCGATAGTGTAATATTTTCAATTTCCCCTTCTGAATTTTTTACAACATTTTCGATTACTTGATTTAGCTCATAATTCACTATCTCGTGGCTTTTCTGATAAGTAGTCTGTCCAGTTGAGGCACCAGTTTCATACGTTGTAGGTGGAATATTTGATTCCGTTCCTACTGGACCTCCAGCAGTTGGCTGGTTTGTTGAAATCTCCTGCTCCGTTTCTTTACTTCTCACCAAACCTTCCTTTTTGTTTGGTGCAGTATATGTAGTAATCTGTTTTTCAATCTTTTCCCAATTTAGTTTAACATCTGGTATCACTTCAACTCTACCCGGTCCGAATACATTCTCAAGAGGGGTTTTAATCTTTTGTTTGTAGTAATTCTCAAGATTCACCTTCAGTTCCATTTTGGTGGACGCTAACGCTGTGGAAGTGTCAAGGTTAATTAGACTTGTTAAATCTTGCCCTGTCTGGTCAATCACTCTTATATTCTCGGGCTTTATACCTTCAACAGCACCCTGAATTAAAGCCACTATACCGCGAACCTGTTCCTTTGTTAAAACCTGCCCGGGATTCATCATAACCATTACCGAGGCTCTGGGCTCAGACATCTCACCTCGTACATAATACGTATATTTTGGCAGTGTTAGAACAACTCTGGCACCCTGTACACCCTGAATAGTTGAAATCGTTCTTTCAAGTTCACCTTGAAGTGCAATTTGATATTTCACTTGCTTATCAAAACTCGTTGCTCCAAGACTATTTTGATCAAGTATCTCAAATCCGCGTGTAGAACCAGAGAGCACTCCAGCAGAGGCAAGCCTCATTCTGACTTCGTAAACATTATAATTTGAAGGAATAAGAATTCTATTGCCTGCTTCTACTTTGTACGTAATACCAAGTGTTTCTAATTGCTGAATTATTGGTGCAGCATCCTGCTCAGTCTTTGTTGTGAGTAAGAGCACGTAACGTGGAGCGTTAATTATAGCAAGAAATATAGCTGCAAGAACAACAGAAACAGCTATCATTATAATTATAAACTTTTGAGATTTTGGAGCTTCCTTCCACTTCTGAGGCAATTTTGAAAACCAATCTACGAACTTTCTAAACCAATCCATACATTCACCACCGATGTATAATTATACCACATACTCTACAAAAATTTACACTACGGTAAAGTTTTTTGTATTAACAAAATCAAAAAAAAGACTATAATAATAATACCAAATTCTCGGGGTGATTGCAATGTGGAAAGTTAATGTGAAAGACTTGATTAAAGAAAGAAGAAAAACAATAGAAGGCATATACGCACCTGAAGAAGTTGAACTCCATACTGGCACTTATAAAGTGCTCCACGGTGGTTTTAAAGTAAAGATGGTGATAACTTACGCGGATAACAAAATCCTACTTGGAGGCTACGTTAGGGGATACATTGAAAGACCCTGCGACAGATGTTTAAAAATTTCGGAAATGTACATTGACGGAATCATTGAAGCAGTGTATACTTTTCAGAAGAAGCCAACACCGAAAAATGAAGAATTAAAAGATTTATCTAACGAAATATTCCTCGAAGGTGATATAATAGATTTAGAAGAACGCATTGTAGAAGGTATCGTAAGTAGTGCGCCTGATGTTTTTGTATGTAGCCCTGACTGTAAAGGACTGTGTCCATATTGTGGAGCCGACTTGAATGAAGAACCAAACCACTCTTGCAAAAACACAACGGAAAACAGCATCGACCCAAGATTTGAAAAATTACTGAAAATCAAGCATACACAGGAGGGATAAGCATGGCAGTACCAAAGCAGAAAAGTTCTCACAGTAGAACACATCACAAAAGGGCAAAGATTTACAAAGCATTCAACGTAGCGGTAACAACATGCCCGAATTGTGGAGCACCGAAACAACCACACAGAGTTTGCTTAAGCTGTGGTTACTACGGAAAGAAGCAGGTGTTTGAGGTAGCGAAATGATTCGCATAGCTGTGGATTTAATGGGTGGAGATAAGGCGCCGGAAGAAATAAAAGCCGGCGCTTTAATGTTTGCAGAAGAAATTAAGAAGAGTAAGAAGAATATCCATCTTGTGCTTATAGGAACGGAAAATGCCCTTTCTGACCTTCGCAATAATCATCTATCGAGTTACTTCACACTCCATGTAGCTAAAGACTACTTACCTATGGATATAAAACCAACAGAAGCTCTAAGGAGAAAAGAGAGCTCAATGTATGTAGGAGCTCAGATGCTCAAAGATAAAAAGATTGACGCGTTCGTTAGCGCTGGGAATACCGGTGCACTATTAGCATGTGCGACGCTTGTTGTAGGAAGAATCGAAGGCATAGACAGACCAGCTTTGGCAGTTCCTATTCCAAGTTTAAATGGTTTTACTGTCTTGATAGATGGCGGTGCTAACGCCGAAGTTCGCCCTGATTACTTCGTTCAATTTGCTGCAATGGGAGTAGAGTATGCTAAAATACTTGGTAAAAAGTCTCCAAAAGTAGGGTTACTGAACGTTGGTACCGAAGAAAACAAAGGTACAGAGTTTCATAAATTTGGTTATCAACTACTTAAAGAAAGACTTGGAAGCGCATTTTATGGAAATGTTGAAGGGAACGATATTAACCTTGGAACCGTTGATGTCGTCGTTACTGACGGATTTACCGGAAACGTAGCTATGAAAACAATGGAGGGTGTCGCAAAACTCATTTCAAATATATTAAAACAAGAAGCCAAAAGGAGTATAGATGGAATACTTGGAGCTTTGTTATTCTCGCGAGTTTTGAAAAAATTGAAGAAAAACCTTGATCCGAGAACTTACGGTGGCACATTTTTCTTAGGGGTAGATGGGATAGTTGTTAAAGCGCATGGAAACTCTGACCGAATAGCAATTAAAAACGCCATTAAAGTCGCAGTCGATGGTGTTCAGGGAGAGCTTGTCAACAATTTGAAATTGCAGTTAGAGAGGTGGAAATAAGACATGTGTGGAATAGTCGGAATAATTGGACACGAATTTAAGGTAACTGAGCTTATAGAAGGTTTAAAAAAATTAGAATATAGAGGTTACGACTCTGCGGGAATTGCTGCGCTGAACGACAATCAACTCATTGTTACTAAAAGTGTTGGTCGTGTTGATGCACTCAGAACTGTTATAGAAGAAACAAAAGTTATAAAAAGTGGTATTGCTCATACGAGATGGGCAACACATGGTGCACCGAACGATACAAACGCCCATCCGCATACAGACTGTACTGGGAAAATAGCCGTTGTTCACAACGGGATTATAGAAAACTATCAAGAACTGAAAACGGAGCTCATAAGTAGAGGTCACGTGTTCAAATCCGAGACGGACACCGAAGTAATAAGCCATTTGATTGAAGAAAACTTTAAAGGAGACCTCTACCAAGCCGTAATGAGCACTCTAAAAATACTCAAAGGTGCGTTCGCAATCGCCGTCATCCATTCAGACATGCCGAATATAATGGTTGGGGCAAGAAAAGGAAGTCCTCTTGTAGTTGGTTGCAACGACAGATACTGTGTTTTAGCATCTGATGTCACACCGATAATCAAATACACACGCGATGTAATTTTCCTCGAAGACGGAGATGTAGTCTACATTGAAGGAAATAAAATGAGAATAACAGACTTTTCTGGAAATACTATAGTGAGAAAACATACCCAAATCACATGGGACGAATCTGCTGCTGAAAAGGGCGGATTTAAGCACTTTATGTTGAAAGAAATAAACGAAGTACCAGAAGCAATAGAGAGTGCACTCGTTGGAAGATTTGGACAAGACTTTGAACCAGTGATGAGAGAACTTGATGAATTCAATCTCGAAAGTGTTAAGAGAATATTACTTGTTGCCTGTGGTACAAGTTATCATGCCGGGTTAGTGTTTAAGTATTTCGCCGAAAAATACCTTGATATTGACGTACTTATAGATGTTGCCTCAGAGTTCAGATACAGACCTATAAGGATTACCCCAGAAACTCTTACAATTGCAATCTCTCAATCTGGTGAAACTGCGGACACATTAGAAAGCATACGTGCAGTCAAAAAAGCTGGAGGAAAAGTAATAGCCATTTCCAATGTTGTTGGTTCTACAATTACAAGAGAAAGCGACGTAACGCTCTACATGAATGCAGGACCAGAAATTGGTGTTGCAGCTTCAAAGACATACGTTAACCAGATGATACTTCTTTATCTTCTTGGTCTTTATATGGTTAAGAAGAGAGGTCTGTGGACTAACGAACATACAGAAATTAGTAAACAGCTAATTGATTTACCAAGGCTCATAAAAAAAGTGATATCAAACAAAACGATAGAATCGGCGGCGGATAACTACAAGAATTACCACCACTTTATGTACATAGGCAGAGGCATAAACACTGCTACTGCGCTTGAGGGTGCTCTAAAATTAAAAGAAATCAGTTACATAAACGCAGTTGGATACCCAGCAGGTGAGCTAAAACACGGACCCATTGCATTATTAGACCCAAAATTCCCAGTATTTGCATTTGCACCAAAAGATAGCCTTTACGAAAAGATGAGAAGCAACATAGAAGAAACAAGGGCAAGAAATGCAAGGATTGTCACTGTAGCGACCGAAGGTGATGAAGAAATAAGGAAAATATCACACGATGTAATATATGTTCCATCGGTCCACGAAGACATCTATCCTCTCATCTTCGCACCTGTCATACAACTCTTTGCTTATCATATTGCAGACAAACGCGGTTATGACCCAGACAAACCGAGGAATCTTGCAAAGAGTGTTACAGTAGAGTGAATAACACTTTCAAATAGAGGGATGAGTGAAAGAACTCATCCCATTTTTTATTTAGATTGGCAAACTTAATTTTCATGAACTCTTAACGATTTAGAATTTGTAAAAAATCTCAATTTAGAGTATAATATCTTCAAGAATGGGAAAATGTTTCTTTTGAAGAAACGAACCGAACAAATTAAAAGGAGGTCAAGTATGGCACAGAAGTTTTGTTCATTTTGTGGAAGGTCTGCGGATAAAGTAGAGAAACTCATAGCTGGACCTGGTAATGTTTATATCTGCAGCGAGTGTGTAGAATTATTCCACGACATCTTACAAAGCGACAAGAAGATAAAACCTACTGGATTTGGAACAAAGGAGAAGAAAGAACTACCTACTCCATCTCAGATAAAGGCGGAACTTGACAAGTACGTTATAGGACAAGATAAGGTAAAAAAGATACTATCTGTTGCAGTGTATAACCACTATAAAAGAGTTTTCTTCGGTAAAGACACCACTTCCGATGTAGAAATAGAGAAATCTAACATAATACTTATAGGACCAACCGGTAGTGGAAAAACATTGATGGCAAGGATTCTTGCAAAAGTCCTCGATGTGCCTTTTGCAATTGCCGATGCAACGCCTCTCACAGAAGCAGGTTACGTTGGAGAAGATGTCGAAAACGTCATTTTGAGGCTTCTTGAAGTAACAAATTTCGACATTGAAAGAGCACAGTATGGGATAATATATATCGACGAAATAGATAAAATTGCCAGAAAATCTCCAAATCCGTCGATAACAAGAGACGTCAGTGGTGAAGGTGTGCAAAAGGGTCTTTTGAAAATAGTTGAAGGTACCATCGCAAATGTTCCACCACAGGGCGGACGTAAACATCCATATCAAGAGTTTATCAAAGTAGACACGACAAACATACTATTCATTGTCGGTGGTGCATTTGACGGTCTTGATGAAATAATAAAACGAAGAATTGAGGGCAGTACAATAGGATTTAACGCTCCAGTGAAGAGCAAAGAAGAGATGCGACTCGGAGATATACTTAAACACGTGACGCCTGATGATTTAGTACAGTACGGCTTAATGCCAGAATTTGTCGGAAGATTCCCGGTTATAGGTACTTTAAGTGACCTTAGTGTCGAGGACCTTGTAAGAATATTAAAAGAACCGAAGAACGCTGTGCTAAAGCAGTACAAAAAACTCTTTGAAATAGACGGAGTCGAACTTAAAATTGAGGAAGAAGCTTTGTACGCTATAGCAAAAGAAGCACTCAGGAGAGGAACGGGCGCACGTGCACTGAAGAGTGTGTTCGAAGAAGTTATGATAGATATTATGTTCGACATACCAGATTTGAAAGCAGTAGATAAAGTTATCATAACCGAAGAATGCGTAACAAAACGTGAAAGGCCAAAGATATATATGAAAGAATCAGCTTAATCACTAAGCACAAAAAGGAGATTGAAGATGCTCGTACTTGGAATTGAGACAAGCTGCGATGAAACATCTATTGCACTTATTGACGGAAATAAAGTCATTGCAAATCTTGTATACTCACAGATTCAAACACATCGTAAATTTGGTGGAGTAGTACCCGAAATAGCTGCGAGGGAGCATTTGAAAAAGCTCCCCCTTCTTTTTTCACAACTTGTTGAAGAAACGCAAATAAATATCTCAACTATTGATGGTATCGCTGTGACAAAAGGTCCGGGACTTATTGGCGCCCTGCTTGTTGGTGTTTCATTTGCAAAAGGACTTGCAAAAAGATACGGAAAAAAACTGGTAGGGGTTAACCATATAGTTGGACACGTTTATGCGAACTATCTTGCATATCCCGAACTACAACCTCCATACATAGTTCTAATGGTTTCTGGCGGTCACACACTCATTCTCAAAGTAGATAACAATCTTAAGATAAGTATTATTGGAAGAAGTGTCGACGACGCTGTCGGAGAAGCCTTTGATAAAATCGCAAGGCTCTTAGGACTGGGTTATCCAGGTGGTCCAGAGATAGACAAAACGGCAAAAACAGGTAATCCGAAGGCATTTCAATTCCCAAGACCAAAGATGTACGACTCAGACTATGACTTCAGCTTTTCTGGGTTAAAGACATCTGTACTTTATGAAATCAGAAAATTAGAAACTGGCGGTATTAAAGAACTTCCAGTCAATGACTTAGCAGCAAGTGCGCAGGAAGCGATGATAGATGTGTTACTGTATAAAGTGACAAAGGCTGCGAAAGAGAATGATATAAGTAATATTGTACTTGCCGGTGGGGTGGCAGCGAATAGCCGCCTGAGGGAGAAACTTTCTGAATACTCTTCCAATTTCAATTTTTACATTCCGCCTCTTGAGTACTGCTCTGATAACGCAGCAATGATTGCCCGGGCAGGTTTAGAACTACTCAAAGAAGGAAAAGATGACGGCTTAACGTTGGAACCATCTCCGAATTTTTTTGAAATGTCTGAAATTCAATACTGAGATTTCTATGATTTTGATAATCTGAAACAATCGATGTGGTGAGCATGTGGGAAACTATATAATCGAAGTGGAAACTGATACACTTAAGAACATCATAAAAAAAACTGATAAAGTTTGCGGAACACTGGAACCATCGATGAGAAAACTCGCATTTTTCACAAGCGAGAATATGTTGTATTTAACAGCTACCGACGGCTGTCTAACCGGATACTTCCCCGTTGCTCCTTTTTATTCTAAATCATTACCACCGTTTCAAATCCCTCTCGATGTGGTAAAACAATTCGTATCGGAATTAAGTGGAAAAATCAGCCTTATATTCCAAGATGGTATACTTAGTTTCAAAGCTCAAAATGAACTATTGCGTTTGAAAACCATTGCTGTGCAAAGAGAGAAGGAATTTTTCATACCAAAACTTTCAGAATATGTAACATTTTCAAAAAGGAAACTTGTTACTGAACTCGACTTTGTATCATCATTCCTTGAAGAAGGTTCTTATGCGGATTGGTACTACAGTGGTCTAAAATTAGAGATGATATCACATCACATAGGACTTGTAGCATATTCAAACCTTGAGCGAGAAAAAGAGGATAATGAAAACAATGTGAATATAGAGAGATTTTCTATAAGCATTCCTTACGTCTCAGCAAGACATTTAATTAAAGTACTTGAGAGCGATGAAAGTGAACGCGTTTATCTTGCTTTTGATAGTAACAAAAGAGAACTTATTGTAAAGTCAGAAAACATCTACACGACATGCTCTGATATCTCTGAGCACGAACCTGATAAAGTTCGTAACCTTTGTGCAAGATTCACAAGCCATGTAAAAATCCACGCTTCACATTTTCAAAGGCTTCTAAGAAGGGCATTAATTTCAGGAAGGTTTTCAGACGTAGAAATTTATTCACGCCATGGGGAAATAGTGGTAATATCACAACACGGTTCTGTTGCCTACAAAGGCTCAATTCCAGCCTCTGTCGAGACTGAATTCTCGGTTAAAACAAAAGCTTATATGCTTAGAAGTGCGATAAACAGAATCGGAAGCCAGTACATTAGTATTGGTGTTGTGGATGACTATGTGCTGATGGCTCCACCATCAACCACCAGATTCCTCATTCTTAAAAATCAAAGAGTTCAACAATTTTAATGTTTCAGAACGTTTTTCAATATTGTTTGTCGAGTTAACTTCCTCAGTTACCTTCTTTCCGCCGAGGCTCCTATAAATCATCTCTGACAAATCCTTTAAATCGGTCTTTGATGCCTTTAAAGAATATTGCTGTAAAAGCATTTCTCTAAACCATCTTTCACCAAAACTTTCCTGTAAGAGTCCGCTTTTTGGTACCGTATCGTACATCTTTTTGAATACCTCGTATACATACCATGCTGCAAACTCTTCTGAGACTTTTCTGAGCTGCTTTTGATATTCTTCGGAGTTTGTATTAATATTAAGGTTGTGTATTCTGTTAATCTCTATACCCATAAACAACACCCCGGATCCCTAACTATGTGATACTACATAACCTTCAACTGAGCAAATATGACTCCTGCTTTGTGAAGTTCCTGAACGATAGCGATGATGTCCTGTGGCGTTGCACCAACCGACTTAAGAGCCATAATGAGATTTCCAATCGTTGCCTGCTTATCTCCTATTTGCCCATTGGCAATAACAATTACAAAATTTCCATAGGTTATTGTAAAATCAGCTATCTTTACATCTCCACCAAAGACAACCGTTCCAGTTCTCTCATTTATAACTACCTGTGCGGCAATATCAATTGGCACCTCAATCTCCTCGAGCAAAGCAAGGAAAGAAATAATGTCATCTAAAAAAACGCTCGGAACGTTAACCTTAATACTTGCAGCGTCAATAGCTTTTGCTATATTACTTTCAAACACAGTATTTATTCCTGTTGCTGTTCTGGCAGCTGTTGTAAAATCAGGTCTATTGAGAAGAATTGTAACTGAATTACCATCAACTATGCTCATAGGAATTTCACGTTCGATTATTGCACCGTTAGGTATGTAACCAACGACTGTGAATCGTTTCTGCAAATTAACCGAACCTTTTGCATCTTCTCCACCAACAGAAACAGGACCTTGTGCAACTGCGTAAATATTACCATCAGCACCATACAGAGGAGTTTGCAGAAGGATACCATTTCTTAAACTTTTAGCATCATTTATACTTGCAATCTCAATATCAAGAGTCATACCGGGTTTGTAAAACGGAGGTATATCAGCGGTTACCATAACAAGCGCAGCATTTCTGGTCTTTAAATCGTTAGGATTCACAGTAATTCCAAAATTCTTCATCATATTTGCAAGTAATGTGGAATTCAAGGTACCACTATCTCCTGTACCATTCAAACCTACAACCAACCCAATTCCAAAGAGCTGGTTATCTCGTGCACCTCTAAATTTTGCAAAATCCTTTATTCTTACATTGCCAGCAAATGAAAGAGTTATGAAAAGACAGATTGTAGATACTACTAAAATTTTCCGGAAATTCTTCATCTTGCAATCCCTCCACGCTTTCTTAAATATTTATTTAAATAGTCCCATGATAGACGATAAAATCATTCCAAGCCAAGAACTCTGCTGTGGGTCGTCTTGAAAGACAACCTTTCCATTCTCCCATATCTGCGCGTTAATCAAATCTGTTGAATTTACTATATTTCCCGGTTTTAATGCCTGTGGATGTACCCAACCAGTGATTATTATCTCCCTCAAATCATTACCTACCTTTATCTGCTTTCTTCCCTCAAGGAAAAGCTTACCTTGCTCGTCAACTTCCTTTACAACAGCGGTGAGTTCGATAACTGCATTGGCTTGACTCTTATTGTCTCGCTTATCAGTACTTGACGAACTTGCTGGCAAATACTTACTCAAATCAAGTCCAACAAGCTTTGTACCAGTGTTAATAGCGTTTATAAAAGCATTTGTCAATGAATTAACCTGCGATGACGTAGAAATCCTTGGAGATTCATAAACGGCTATGGTAACATAATCTCCAACTCTTGAAGGTTTATATGTTCCGAGCAAATTCTGGAATTGTGGATTAGTGGATGATGTAAACAAAGAAGTTGCAAATGAAATTGAAAAAAGAACGATTGTTAAAAATGTAATAAGAATGGCTCTTAACTTAACAACTCTCATAACTCACTTCACCTCCAATACCATTACAGTTCCATCTTGCTGTACAGTCCCTCTAATAATAACTCCATTGTCTATGTTCTTAATACTAATCACATTTCCAACATATCCATGTTCCAACGCTTGAGCCAATATTGAAACAACAACTCCTCCAACAATGCTGTAAGCTTTGACAATTTGACCTTTTATTACTATCGGAACATCTTTCACATACCTCATATCAAGTACTTCACCTTTTGTAAACAGCTTATCTGATAAGATTGGCAAATCTTCCTCAAAAACAGGTACCTTAATCAATCCAAGAATGTTAGCTTCAACGTACTCGACATCTTTAACTCCTATAATTTCTCCCTTCTCTATTTTTCTACTCGCAACCGCAACTTTCCTTAACAAAATCGCTTCATATTGGAGAGAAATATATCCCACTGTTCTGTTTCCCTTCTTCAGTGTAATTCTTACAAATGGGGAAGCCTTATTCAACACTTGAACAAACAGAGAATAATTATCATGGTCAATGATTTGACCAATTTGATTTTTCAACTTAAACTGCGTTCCATCGGGATATCGCTTTGAAAGTTCATTTAAAACTACTTCGTTTATATTTTCAACAGTTAAAACCTGCCCAACAACACTTTGAGTAGTGACTTCTTGCGATTTAGCTTCAATTACAATTGGAACATCATCTATTTGAGCTTCAACGTTACCAATACGCTTTTTGATTAAATTGACAAGATAACGCTTATTTAAAGAAAGTTTGCTATTAACAGGCAAATACGCAACTATTATCTTTTCAAGTACATCTTTTGGAACATCGGTCTGCGAAGCTTCAACAAGCTCGAGCATAGTCACAGGTCCACCAGAGGTAATCACAGAAAATTTAAATACCACGGTGTAAGAAAATCCAAACGTGATCACACAAGTTGTAAGGACTATCAGTATGTTCTTTTTTTTGAATAAGTTTAAAAAATTCATAGACAGCGGTAATTCCTCCTTGAAAAACACGAATTTTGTTCATCTAAATTATTCGTCATGGTACCTCCAACTCCTAAATTAAAAATCGCCGACGTTCAAGTCGGCGACCAAAACGCTGCACAGTTTTTTTACAATAAAAAAAGAATTTATACATCCAAATCAACTAAACTCAGCTGTCGTGCATGCCTCATTATGTATCCTCTGCGTTCTTCTGCATCTTTACCCATAAGAATTTCAAAGAGATTGTCCGCTTCTTCCGCATCTTCTATGCTTATTCTGATTATTTTTCTTGTCTTTGGATTCATCGTTGTTTCCCATAGTTGTTCTGGGTTCATCTCACCAAGTCCTTTGTACCTTTGTATTTCGTATTTCTTACCATTTATCTTAGAAATCCTTTCTTTCAATTCTTCATCAGAATATAAATAAACTGGTTTCTCGCCACTAACAGTAAGTTTGTAAAGTGGAGGCATTGCAACGTATATTCTTCCGTTTTCAAGTAATGGTCTCATGTACCTATAAAAGAGTGCCAAAAGTAGTGTTCTTATATGTGCACCATCGACATCAGCATCGGTCATTATAACTATCTTACCGTACCTAAGTTTTGTTTCGTCAAAATTATCACCGGTTCCTGAACCAATTGCTGTTATAATATCCCTTATCTGCTCGTTTTTTAACAACTTCAATTCGTTACTTTTTTCAACATTCAGTATCTTTCCCCTCAATGGAAGAATCGCTTGAAAGTTCCTATCCCTTGCCTGTTTTGCACTTCCACCTGCAGAATCTCCTTCGACAATGAAGAGTTCAGATTCTTCAAAGTTCTTGGTTATACAATCAGCTAACTTTCCAGGTAGTGTCGAAGCACCAAGAGAGCTTTTTCTCTTAACTGCTTCCCTTGCCCTTTTTGCTGCTTCTCTTGCTTCTCTTGTCTGCTGCGCTTTCTGAGTTATTATCTTAAGTACAGATTCATTAACTTCAAAGTAATCACTCAATCTATCTCGAACGACTTTTGCAACCGCTTCTTGTACTTCTTCGTTTCCGAGTTTTGATTTTGTCTGCCCTTCGAATTGTGGTGTGCCCATCATTAAGACATTGACAACTGCGGTCATACCTTCGCGCAAATCTTCGCCTCTGAAAGGGTCACCTTTTATCATGTTCTTCTTTTTACCAAGATCGTTCACAACCCTTGTAAATGCAGTCTTGAATGCCGTTACGTGTGTACCTCCATCAACGGTCTTTATGTTGTTAACAAAAGAGATAATTTCTTCCACATCATCATCGGTATATTGAAAGGCAATCTGTACTTGCACATCTTGGGCACTACCTTCAATTAGTACCGTTTCATGTAATGTCTTTTCACCTCTATTGAGATAAGCTACAAACTCTTTTAAGCCACCTGCGTAATGTAATGTTCTTTGAACTTCGTTTCGTTCATCAATAAATTCAATTGTTATATGCGGGTTGAGAAAAGCTAAGTCTCTCAATCTTGTGAGCAATGTGTCTGAGTCGAACTCTGTAGTTGTGAATATAAGTTTATCGGGTTTGAACCGCACAATCGTACCACGTTTTTCTGTGTCACCAACTATTTCCACTTCTGTTATCTTTTGACCACGTGCATATCGCTGCCTGTATATTTTACCGTCCCTGTGAACTTCAACTTCCATCCATTCAGATAGTGCATTAACCACTGATGCACCAACACCATGTAAACCTCCACTGACTTTATAGCTATCTTTTGAGAATTTTCCTCCAGCGTGGAGCGTAGTCATAACAACTTCAAGTGCACTTGTTCCTGTTTCAGGGTGTACATCAACCGGTATACCACGACCGTTATCTTCAACTTCTACTGAACCATCGTTTTTTATCATAACCTTTATCTTGTTACAGTATCCTTGTATCGCTTCATCTATACTGTTATCCACAATTTCGTACACAAGATGGTGTAACCCGTTTTTACCTGTTGAACCAATATACATACCCGGTCTTTCTCTAACAGGTTCAAGACCTTTTAATACTTTTATGTTTTGTGCACTGTATTGATTCGCCCCGTTATTTCCATTTAATTCTTTGTTCTCTATATTATCCACAAATGGCACCTCCTCAAATTTCAAAAATTCCTTTACTCCATTACTTTCTGTTAACTTCAATCTTTATATTTTGAAAATTTGTACCTACTGCTTGTTCTATCTTTTTTTTAATCTGTCGTTTCATCTTCTTTAGTTCATTTGCCCAGATATAGTCGTCACACTCAATAATTATAACGTCCCCCTCTAAAGATTTAAAGGCACAATGTTTTGCTATTGCACTTCCAAGAACTTGGGTTATTCTATCTTCCAATGTGGAGAGAGTTAGTAACTTCTTGAAGAACTCATTTTTTTTGGCGAGGTCTTCAAACGCCTTTTTCAAAGTAACCATTTAATATACTCCTCAAATTGAACAGTAAGTTTACTTGATAATTCTATGCTCTTTGTTTGCATAGTGCCAATTTGATGGACTGGCACAATTCCTTTGCTTGTATGAGTTAGAAAAACTTCGTCTGCATAGAATATCTCATATGGCTCAACGAATCTTTCTTCAACTTCGTATCCCACTTCTTTCAAATACTTTATCAAATACATGCGTGTTATACCATCAAGTATTCCAGAATCAAGTGACGGTGTTATGAATTTACCATTTTTTACAATGAAGATGTTACTAAAAGTTCCTTCGCATATCTGACCTTTGTTTCCAAGCATAATTACATCGTAGTTATCATCCTTAGTTAATCTTGCAAGGTATATATCAGGTCTACCGAGCGATTTCAAATCTGGTGGTATACTGCTTGGGTCTGCTCTCCGAACCGATGTGAAATCTATTTTTACGCGGTCTACACTGTAATTCTCTGTTGATTCCTGAAAGACATAACTGATTAATTTACCATCGTATACGTAAACAACACGAATACGTTCTGAAAGGTTGTTGTAGACTAATTTCTCAAAATCTTCAAACGTTGGTGGTTCTATATTCAAGTACTTTAGAGATTTACAAAGTCTTTGATAATGCTCCCTTACTGCAAATGGTTTTCCTTCGTACGTTCTTAGAGTCTCATAAACAGCGATGCCTTTCGTGAGCGATTCAAGTATTTCATTCATTTGATACTTGCTTCTGAACAACTTTAGACACCACGCCTTCTTTTGTAACTGAACATATTTTAACGGTAGAAAATTCACCTACTATACCTCTATTACATTCATGATAAAGATAATATTCATCGTATCCGTAAGCTATCCCATTTTGGATTCCTTCTACGAGAACCAACGTTGTCTTTCCAATTAGTTTTTTCCTGTATTCATTCGCTATGTGTTCAGCATGTTGTATCAACTGCTCTGCTCTTTCTTTTTTGATATTTCCCAGAACTTGATTCTCAAATCGTGCAGCAGCTGTATTAGGTCTTTGCGAGTATCTAAATGTGTGAACTTTGCTAAATTGAGCCTGTCGTACAAATTCCAATGTTTCGTTGAACTCCAACTCACTTTCGCCGGGAAATCCTACCATTATATCTGTCGAAATTGAGAAGACTGGATCAAACTCTCTCAGTTTCTGAACTCTCGACAAAAAGTACTCAGCGGTATAGTTCCTACCCATGCGCTTCAAAACAGAGGAACTACCACTCTGTGCTGGTATGTGAAGGTGATTGCATATCCTGTCTTCGTTCTTGATTATTTCTATAAGTTCGTCAGTTAGATCCTCGGGATTGATAGAACTCAGTCGAATTCTAAATTCACCATTGAGTTTTGTTAGTTTACTTAGTAAATTAGCGAGCGATGACCCGTTATCTAAACCATATTTGCCAAGGTTAAGTCCAGTAATAACTATTTCTTTATGTTTCTTGCTTACAAGCTTTTCTATTTCTTTGATTACTACTTCAACAGGTTTGCTCCTGATTCTTGTTCCTCTCAGCGTTCTAATAACACAATACGTACACCCATTGTTGCACCCATCTTCTACTTTCACAAATGCTCTTGAGCGTTCTGTAACAGAATTTTCAACAAACTCGAATGAAATGTCGTCTTCTTTCCAATAATTAAGGTCATAATATTCCCCAAAATCGTTGAGAAAATTCAATATGCGCTTTTTCTCAAGGTTTCCAAGAACAAGGTCAACACCCAAACTCTTGTATTCCTCTTGCACTCTCGGTACTTGTACATAACATCCTGAAAGGATTATTTTGGATTCTGGATTAAGTTTTCTCAGATGCCTAAGGGTCTGCCTTACCTTTCTCTCAGCCTCAGATGTCACAGCGCAGCTGTTAAGTATGTAAACATCAGCACCTTGGTCTTCTCCAGAGAAGACAATGTAACCAGCATTTTCAAGCATCTCTATAATTAACTCACTCTCATACTGATTCACCTTGCAACCTTGGGTAATTATTGAGATTCTCATTGGTCTGTCATCGTTTCTCATCTATCTTTCCTCCACTGTTAGTTCTCTACGTACCGCACTTTCCAAAACGGAAATCCTTGTTACATATCCAAGTAATACATTGTTATCATCAACAACAGGAATGATTTTGAAGTCTTTTCTCATAATCATATCAGCTATGTAAAGGAGTGTATCATCAGGTTTTACAGTGGTAACAGGCTTTGTTGCATACTTTCCAACAGGCTCATGAGCTATTTTCTTCAAATTTTTTATGAATAAATTCGTGTCGGGTAAAAACGCTGCTGTTTGCAAAAGGTTAAAGTAACTTGGTAAACAAGCCCGGATTATGTCTTCTTCACCTACAAATCCAACAACTTTCAAATCTGAATCGACTACACAAACTCCTGGAAAAGATGTTTTGTTAAGAATTTCTACAACATCCTCTACGGCATCATTTTCAAATACGAATGTCAGGTCGTATATCATAAAATCTTTTGCTCTTAGGCTATTCATCCTACTCCACCCTCTCGATTGTTATATTTCCTAAATACTCTTCTATCTGTTTCAAAGAAGGCGGTTCTTTACCCATGTACGAAGCTTTTGCAACAGCCGCTGCATATCCGAATCGTGCCATATCAATACAACATTTACCATTCAACTGGGCATAAACCATAGCTGCAACAAAACTATCTCCGCTTCCAAGTAAGTACGAGTGGTCAATTTCGACATTCGGTGAAAATTTCCAGACACCATCTGCTGTAGCGACAAAATCATAGATGGTCTTGTAAGAAAGTATAACGAGATTGGCGCCTTGCTTTATAAAGTCTTTCGCCGCTTGAATATATTCTTGCTCTGAGCTCAAAAATTTACCAAGTATTTTCTCGCTTCTTCGCATATCGTATTTAAGAACATCTGGAAATGCTATTTTAATTGATTCGGAAATAATCTCGTCGCGTGCTTCCCAGAAAACTGTTTTATGATATTTTTTGGCTATTTTTGTAAGTTCGCCGTATATGAAAGTTGGAACACCTTTAGGAATGCTACCAGAAATAACTACTGTCTTTACTTTTTGAACAAGAACTTCGTATCTTTTTATGAAATTCTTAATATCTTCTTCTGATACCGTGGGTCCCTCGGAGTTTATCTCCGTTAATGTATGGTTAACAGTATCAGCTATTGCTATGTTTTCACGCGTTTCACTTGAAATACGTAAGAAACTTGTTGATATTAGCGGACTCGTTTTCCTCAATTCGGCAAGAAGCACATTACCAACATGTCCTCCCAAAAAGCCAACCGTAACAGTCTTGATGCCATACTTTGACAGAATAACAGCAACATTAACACCCTTACCTCCTGGTGTCATCATATTCTTCTCATTTGGTACTACGTTGAGCTTATCAAGTGAAAAGTTGTCAATCACGAACTCTCTGTCAAGTGCTGGATTAAGGCATACAGCCAATATATCCATTCTTATACCCCCAGTATGAATTCTTTTGGTTCACCATTGTAAATTACATGACCATTCCTCATAACAATAAGAGAATCCCCTATTCCTATAAACCTTTTCATTGTTCTTGTAGCAAGGAGTATTATCTTGGTTTCTGATAGTTCTTTGAGCATTCTTGTAACAAATTCTATATGCTCATCATCGAGATGATCAAGCAAACAATCAAGCACAAGTAAAGAAGAGTTTCTCAGTGATGCGACAAAGAGCAATAGACCAATCTTTTCAAGAACATATAACGACGATAGTGGAGTCTTTTCAAACTTATAGAGCGCTTTTAAGACTCCAAAATTATCGAGTTCTGGAGCATGTTCTTCAATGTTGAATTTGTACTGTGAACCAAATACAAGTCGAATTAACTCTTTGAAATTTAGATAATCAAGAGACTCCAGAAAGTTTGTATCAAGGTAAGTAACAATCTGCCTAATCTCTTTTTCATCAAACTCAAATATACTCTTTTCATCAAAGTATATATTTCCACTATACGCTATGTTCGGATATACTTCTTGATTTAGTTTGGCAAAACTTCTTAGAAAAGCAGATTTTCCAGAACCTCTGGGACCATAAAGAACCGCTAAATTTCCAACACTCAACGTTAGATTTATATCCTGAAAGAGAATACTTTCGTTTACAGTTGCTCCAAAATTCTCGCATGTTACCTTAGATATTACGCTCTGAATCCTTCTTTTTCTCATCTTTTCTCACCATTTCTTTCAGGCGCTCTTCCAACTCAGATTTTGCTTTTTCATCTCCAAGATTTGCCAAGCGTATTAATTCATACTGTGACAGTGTCTTCTCTTTTTTGAGTTTGGTTAATTTATTCATCTTCTCAGCTCCCTTGTACTATTTTTATTTTACTTTTCTCATCTATATTATACCACCAATTGGTTAAAACGTCTTGTACCACACATTAACTTTCTCGACCATAAGTTAACAGAAAAATACGAAACAAAAAAGGCTACGCGTTGAACGTAGCCCTTAATATTAGATTATTTCTGTTCGACTATTAGTGCTTGTGTTCAAGAAATTCCCGTATTCTTCTCATACCTTCTTCTATCTTTTCGATTGAAGTCGCAAAACTTATCCGCACAAATCCTGGCATTTCAAACGCACTGCCCGGTACTGTTGCGACAAGCTTTTCAGAAAGTAGTTCTTTGCAAAATTCTTCATCGTTTCCGTTGACTTTGAAAAAGAGATAAAATGCTCCTTTTGGTTCCACATATTCTAATCCGAATTCCTGAGCCATTTTTAGTATTAACTCTCTTCTTTTGCTGAATTCCTGAATCATATAACTATTATCAGTATTGCACGCCTCAATTGCTGCATATTGAGCTGCGGTATTGATGTTTGAACTTACGTGACTCTGAATTTTTGATATTCGCTTTTTGATTTCTTTATTTTTTGTAGCTGTATATCCCACTCTCCAACCTGTCATTGCGTGAGATTTGCTGAATGCATTAACATATATGAGTAGTTCTTCTTTAACCAAACCGTACATAGAGATATGTTTACCATCATAAACTAAATCATCGTACACTTCATCACTAATAACGAATATATTCTTTTCATTTGCTATTTGAGAAATTGCCATTAGTGTGTCTCTATCATATATGCCACCCGTTGGGTTGTTTGGTGAGTTCACAAGTATGACCTTTGTTTTGTCCGTTATACGAGCGAGTATCTCTTCTTTTGTCGGTACAAAAACATTTTCAAATTTTGTTTGGACAACCACAGGCTTTGCCCTTGTTAAAATCACCTGTGGTACGTAACTAACCCATAAAGGTGAAAACATTAGAACTTCATCGTTCTCACACAAAATGGATGAGAAGGCATTGAATAACGCCTGCTTTCCGCCGTTGCTAACAACTATCTCGTCTGGGGTGTACTCCACGTTTTTCTTTTCTTTTAAATACTTAGATATTGCTTCACGTAATTGCGGAATACCATTACTATCCGTGTATTTTGTGTATCCTTTTTGAAGTGCTTCAATGGCTTTGTCTACTATATTTTTTGGAGTTGGGAAGTCTGGCTCACCGACTGTGAAGTTTATAACGTCTTTTCCTTCCGATAATAATTTTTTTGCACGTGCATCTATTTCTAAGGTTTTCGAAGGTGCTATACTTTCTGTCGGATGCACGATATTCACCACCCAAGTGCCTTACTTTTTAAATCTAAATACTGGGGTCTTTGTTGCAGTAACATCATCAAGTCTTCTCACTGGAGTTGTGTATGGTGCTTTCTTAACAAGTTCAGGGTTGTTATGTGCTTCTTCGTAAATCTTTTCCATCGCGTCTGCAAATTTATCAAGTGTCATCTTGCTTTCTGTCTCTGTTGGCTCAATCATGAGTGCTTCGTGAACTATGAGTGGGAAGTAGACTGTCGGGGCATGCAATCCATAATCAAGTAAACGTTTTGCGATGTCGAGTGTCTTCACGCCTGTCTTTTTAACAAATTCTTCGTTGTCTATAACAAATTCGTGCATGCAGATTCTATCATAGGCTGTCTTATAGAGATTTGAAAGTTTCATTCTTAAATAATTAGCGTTTAGAACTGCCATGTCGCTAACTTGTTTAAGACCATTGTTACCCATTGTGAGAATGTATGTGTATGCTTTTACCATTACTAAGAAGTTGCCATAAAAACTTCGTACCATACCTATTGATTTTGGAAGGTTGTAGTCAAGTTCATATCCATTTTCTGTCTTTCTCATTACAGGATATGGAAGATATGGTGCAAGGTGTTTCTTTACTCCAATTGGTCCACTACCTGGTCCGCCCATTCCATGTGGTGTACTGAATGTCTTATGTAAGTTCAAATGAACTATATCAAACCCAATATCACCAGGTCTGGTTCTCCCCATTATTGCATTTAAGTTTGCGCCATCGTAGTAGAGAAGTGCGCCAACTTCATGTGCCATCTTTGATATAGTTAATATGTCCTTTTCAAAGAGTCCCAACGTGTTTGGGTTTGTGAGCATTATTACCGCAACACTGTCATCAAGATGTGCTTTTAATTCTTCAAGGTTTACACAACCATCATCACCGGACTTCAATTCGACAACATCGAAGCCAGCCATTGCCGCTGAAGCCGGGTTCGTTCCGTGGGCACTATCTGGCACCAGTACCTTTTTCCTTTTCTCAAGTTCGCCTTTATCTTCAAAATATGCTCTTGCGATGAGTAATCCTGTTAATTCACCGTGTGCACCAGCTGCTGGTTGGAGCGTCATATCATCTGTTCCAGTTATTTCACATAGTAACTCCTTAAGATGTCCCATCAATTTCACAGCACCGGTAATTGTTTCCCTCGGCTGGAATGGATGGAGGTTAGTAAAGAGCGATGCCATGTCTTCGTTAATCTTTGGGTTGTATTTCATTGTACAAGACCCAAGAGGATAGAATCCCTTGTCAACTGAGTAGTTCTTTGATGCAAGGTCTGTATAGTGTCTTACTATATCTACTTCGGAAACTTCTGGAAGCATAGGTTTTTCTTTTCTGATAAG
>Ga0197142_1001354_pt1 | contig 22526 bp, 24 predicted proteins | sample GBS60_MetaG_FD_148614 | JGI IMG/M metagenome (GOLD analysis project Ga0197142, IMG submission 148614) | Sediment microbial communities from Great Boiling Springs, Gerlach, Nevada, United States - GBS 60_MetaG | ecosystem: Environmental > Aquatic > Thermal springs > Hot (42-90C) > Sediment... | reverse complement strand
ATGGCGTCCCAGTCAACGGTGAAGTCAAACTCGGCAAAGACGGCGTCCCAGTCTATCAGCTCGAAGTCAAGCGGGATTGGTCGGTTCGGTTTCATCGCTGCTCACCTCCTGATAATCCTCGCGCACGACGCGGATGGTGATGGCGCCGCTTGCGTTCAGGTCTAAATTGTCGCCGTAAACGCTGCGCCGGCGATGCGCTAGCCACCAGCGCGCCACGGTTTCATCGCCGGCGCGGAGTCTGGTTATCAGGATGCTCTCGGCAAGGTCGTTGACGGCTTCCTCTTCAGCTTGCAGCAGCGCCGCAAGCTCAGGGTCGTTGCGGATGAAGTCGCGCGTCGCGCCCCAGGAATAGCCGGCGCGGCGGGCAATGATGGCGATAACGCCGCCGCTGCCGGGAATTGCGTTCAAGACGCGCTTTCGTGAAATTCTAGGTCTAGGCATGCTCTACCTCCTGACAAAGCCAAAAACTTGGAAACTTGGAAAAACTTGGATAAACTTGGATACCAAGTTTCCGGCAAGGCAAATAACCGGTCAAACAAAGGTTGGTGACATTTGGTGACAAATTTATTATGTTTTTTCTTAAAAGAAATTGATTCTAAAAAAAACCTAGTAGATTTGTCACCATTTGTCACTCGGTCGGTAGCAATCGAATACCAAGCCATTTTCTTCCTTTGTTCTGGCGAATTTCGCCGATTCCACGCGCTTTTAGCCAGTCGCCGAACGTCTTTTTGCCTACCGCATCTTCTCCGTTTCCTTGACACCAGCGGCAGTACTCATCATATAGCCTTCCCTTGTCAACGGTATAAAACTGTCCCATTTCGCAACAGTCGGCGATAAACCCACCGATGCGGTCTTGCTCAGCTCGGTATTCGTCAGTGGCTGCCTTGACGGTCGGCGCAATCCACCAGTTATCAACTTGCCAGTCGAACAAGCCGTCAAGAAGCCAGTTTAGGATGCCATCGGCTTCTGCTACCAATTCATCAACAACTGTTTCCCGCGGCCGGCGTTCGGCTGGGTCAATCACTACTTCAAACGGAACGATGCGGATGCGGCGCCAAATGGCATTGTCCTGCCCCATTATTCTGGGTCGGTGATTGGTAATCAAAAACAAATCAAAGGTTTGCTCAAATTCAAAGAAATCTCGATGCATAAACCTTGCCTTCTGTTTGCCGTCACCTGTCAGGAATTTCACCATACCTTCCGCCAGCTTTTTGCCGTCATCGTTTTCGACAGCAAAAACCAACCTTCTACCTGCCAGGTCAGCAAGCCGGGTCGGGTGGGGTTCAAATCTTGATTGAACCAGCAAATCCGGCGCCGCCATCGTTGCAAAGTCGCCGAAAATCCGCATCAGGGCTTCGATTGTCGTAGATTTTCCATTCCCGCCTTGATTGCCCCACCAGATTTCCAGCTTTTCGTCTAGAGCCTTCCCAACCAACGCCATCCCCAAGCTGCGCTGAACGTGTCGCTGTACTTCAGGGTCAGGGAGAAAACGGTCTATGTGCGCCTTCCACTTAGCGCATGAGGCTTGCGGGTTGTAGTCAGCGTTGAAACACTTTGTGAATAGCAAATCGGGTGAGTGTGGTCTCAAATGGTGTAATGATTTTAGGTCAAGAACCCCATTTCGACAGGGGAGAAGCCAGGGATGGGCATCCCATGCATCTTGCCGGGTCGCAAATCCGTCTTTCCCGGCAAGGAAAAACAGGGCGCCGCGAATCGTGTTCGCCCTGTAAATGCTTTCCATGAGTTTGGTCAAATGTTTCTTTTGTTCATTTGACGCCGCCACCGCTATTTCCCGCAAAAAGTACGCTTCGGCTGCCGAAACCGCTATTTCTGCCGCCTGACTATCGGTGATTGGCTGCCAAATGCCGTCATTGTAAAGCATCCATTTTCCCCGATGGTCGGCGAAGCGCATTCTATCGCGCAGTGTGCAAGCCAGCACCTCGGAGATTGCATATTCGCCCGAAGGGTCGGGTCGGCTCAACTGCTGCTCGCTCTCGCTCAGCAATCGGTAAAGAAACTCGTCGGCCGGGAGGGCGGCTTGTTCAACCAGCTTGTCAAGGTCAATCTCCGGCTTGTCAAAGTCACATTCACTCATTGCCAACCTCCAGAGTCAATTGCACCCCCTCAGACGCCCTCGTTTGCCAGTAGCGAAGCGGCAAAACCACTTGCTCGCCAAAGCCGCGGTCGAAGGAAATCCCCCAGCGGTCAAAATCGGAGACGGTGGCGCGGTAAAGGCGGTTGGTTTCGGTGTCCAAAACCTCCACCCACTGCGCGCCATCGGCGCGGGCTTGCTCTAAAACGCGCCGGTCAATCGCCCAACCGGGGGGTTGGCGCAACTGGTGGATTGAACCCTTGACGCGCTTACGCAAAACTCGCCCGTCAAGATGAGCGCAAACCTTACCATCGGTGGTAAAATAAACATGGCGACCGCAAGTCGCTGTGCCTTTCCCCGTCGTCTGCCCCCCGACGGGGTTTTTTTCAACTGTTAGGCTGTTCATCTTTTTTCTCTCCGTTTAGGTTTTCCTTCTCGCAAGCCCATTGGAGTAGCCGCCGAATTACTTCGGTTTTATTGGTTTGCCATCGCTCAGCAAGCGATTTTAGAACGGCTAGTTCAGCGGGTTTTAAACGCGCACTAAAAGATGGTGATTGCATGTCCTTACTCCATTTGTTAAAAATAAAGAGCGCCTTTTCTGGTGGCCATCCCCGAATGAAAATCATTCCAGGGACACGCCAACGGATTGAGACGCTCCTTTCTCGACTTCCTCGCCGAAGCGCTGCTCTAGATACGTTATGCTTTGCGTTGGTTCGGCAAAGCCCTTCCGGGCTAAATTGTCACCTTGAATATACGAGGGAAATTACAATTTGTCAAGTATAAAAAGCAAACATCTGGCGGTTCATTTGCCTTAACCCCCCAGTAATGGCGCAAACATTTGTTCTGCCCGCCCTCCACACTGAGCAACCGGCGCAACAAGCCTGCCAGGTGACAAGCCTGACGACTGGCAATTTCACGCTATTGACAAATTGTCAATACTTGACTCTGGCATGAGAATATTATATTATTGCGTAGCAAGGACAGAGAACTTTGACAAACAGACTTTGACATCTCCCCCAGATATACGGGTTTGTGTCGGTCAAAACCACCAGATATGGGGTTTTTGGGGTTATGCGGTTGAAGGGTCAATGAGACAACCTCATAAGCCCTTGGTTGTGGGTTCAAATCCCACCCTCGCCATTTTTGTTTAATCATTTGTTTTCCATAATTTATCCTCTGAAGGTGTAAGATGAATAAATTTGAACAATTGTTATCCGAAGCTACAGTGATACTTCTGGATGGGGCAATGGGGACGATGTTGATGTCAAAGGGCATGGAAGCCGGACAAGCTCCTGAAAAAATGAATCTTGAGCATCCGGAGGTGGTAAAAGAAATTCACCGCGCTTATATCGAAGCTGGAGCTAATGTTATCCTGACCAATACCTTTGGAGGTAATCGTTTCCGTCTAAGCAGACATGGGTTAGATGACCAGGTGCGCGAAATTAATCTTGCTGCAGCCAAATTAGCCCGCGAAGTAGCCGATGAATATCCGAACGTTATTGTTGCGGGATCAATGGGACCAACCGGCGAACTGATGGCGCCGCTTGGAAAATTGACCTATGAAGCGGCAGTTCAAGCGTTTGCAGAGCAGGCTGCTGGATTATCTAGCGGCGGAGTGGATGTAGTTTGGATCGAGACAATGGCAGACCTGCAGGAAGTTAAAGCGGCGGTTCAAGGCGCTCGATCGGTAACCCGCCTTCCAATTACTGTAACCATGACCTTTGAGAGCAGAGGGAGGACGATGATGGGGGTAACGCCTGAGCAATTGGTTCAACTCGCCAACGAGCTCGAGTTGAGCGCTGTCGGGGCAAATTGTGGCAAAGGACCTCAAGAATTAGAGACGGTCATCGAGCGCATGCACAAAGCAGGTTGTAAAATTCCCATTATTGCCAAAGCTAACGCTGGAATACCCAAACTGGTGGATGGCAAAGTAGTTTATGATGGATCGCCAGAGATCATGGCCGAACATGCTCAAAGCGTGCGTCATCGTGGGGCAAAGTTAATCGGAGCTTGTTGCGGCAGCTCACCGCAGCATATCCACGAGATGCGCCGGGCACTTTTCTTTGAACTCAAATAAAAAATCCCTCGATTTGAGGGAAAGCTATAAGCTTTTCGTGGGGTGCCAGATGGGTCTCGAACCCACAACCCTCGCATCCACAGTGCGATGCTCTGCCAATTGAGCTACTGGCACCGTAATTTTCGTAAAGCCATTTTATCATGACTTTGCTTCACCGACAAGGAGCGGTAGCAATTTTTTATCAATCTCAGAGTTTTCTATTTTGGTCTGTTCACCACTGCTTAGCGATTTTAGGGTGATTGTATCGCTGGCAATTTCGTCAGGACCAAGAAGGATTGCAAAGGGAATTTTCATTCTATCGGCATATTTTAATTGCTTATTCAAGCTGGCCGCCTCGGGGTAGGTAATCACGTTTATTCCTTTCTCTCTCAGTTGATGGGCAAGCTTTATTGAGAAAGACAGGGATTCATTCGAGAATGTCGTAACGAGAACTTTTGCCGGATGGGAATAGATATCGGGCGGGATACAGCCGTACTCTTGAAGAATTAGTGAGATGACAACATCACCCATTGCAAATCCTACCGCTGGTAATGGATCACCGCCAACTGCGGCTAATAAATCATCATAACGGCCTCCACCGAGAATCGATCTTCTTACCTTTCCGCCAATATCTTTAGCTTCAAAAACAGTAGAGGTGTAATAATCCAAACCGCGAATGATATTCGGATCGAATTCGACAAACTCGCTGGCCGATTCGTTTTCCAGGGCTTGAAAGATGCGGATCAAATTCGGTGACTCTCTCCAGAGTTCGGTATTTTGCAACAAGTTTACGATGCCATTAATTTGGGATGGGTTTAGCCCTTCATCTCGGGCGTAATTTTGCCATTCCTGAAAATCCATTTTTTCTTTACGATCGATCAAGCGAAAGACAACCGATCGCCTTTCTGCAGGAATGCCTAATTGATTTAGACAATCTTCCATCAGTTTTCGGTCATTAATAAATATTTTCACTTGGGTGGAGGACAGATTAACTGACCTGAAAAATGAAACAATTACCGATAGTAATTCGGCATCTGCTTCGGGGGTATTGAGACCAATCAAATCAATATTCCATTGAAAGAACTCACGCGAGCGCCCTTTCTGGGGTTTTTCATAGCGCCAGAATGGACCGAAGGACCACCAGCGGAGCGGGAAAACCAATTGCTTTTGTTTTTGAGCAACCATGCGGGCCAGGGTGGGGGTGAGCTCTGGGCGCAGCGTAATCAACTCGCCGCTTCTATCGGGGAAAACAAAGGATTGTTCCTTCACAAGCTCCTCACCCGATTTTGCAGCGTAAAGGTCAATCGACTCCAGAAAAGGCCCTTCGTATTCTTGATAACCATATCTTTGCGAAATCTTTTTGATCGTGTCATACAACCATGTTCGTACGGCCATATTTTCTGGATAGAAATCGCGGGTGCCTTTAATGGCTGAGATTACCTGCTTCATGATCTATTTCTCCTGAAGGTCAAGTTGACAGTTGGGTGAACCCAACCGATCACTCACGAAGCATTTTATCAAACTCTTGATAATCTGTCGTTGGCTTTTTGCAAACCCCTAAATAACACAGGTAGGCAGTTGGTTGTTGATTGATTTTCGTTCGATCCTGCAGAATTGCCGGCCCATTTGGCGGTACAGGTAAATCTGAATGACCAATAACGCAATCGAATCTGGGGTTAGACCACAGCACCTTGAAAAACGGGCCGAGCTCTTCTTGAGAGCCAATCAGGATAACCTCTTTCGGTTCAGACAATATGGTATCGAACAAGATTAACCAGGAGGAAAAGGATAGCGGATATCGTAAGGCATTCTCGGTGATTGAATGAATAAATGAGATCGATTGGTCGAGCCACTCCATTAACGTACCTTCATAACTGGCGAGCTTTAATAGCGCTTGATGGGCAAGGGCATTTGCCGAAGGGGTGGATGTGTCTTGAAGTTCTTTAGGCAATAAAATTAAATGGTCATGGTCGCTTGAGACATCAAAAAAACCCCCTTGAGGATCGGTGAACTTTTCTACCATCTGATTGGCGAGACTTTTGCTTAACCCAAACCATTCCACATCTCCGGTAACTTCGTACAGGGAAAGCAAGCCTATGATGGTGCTTGCGTAATCTTCCAATAAAGCTGGCGTAGCAACAACCCCGCCTCGCTTGATGCGAAACAGAGAATTTTCTTTTACATACCACTGCTTGATTGCCTTAGCCAGCGAGATGGCTATGTCCAGGAAGCGTTCAGATTGGAGATATTTGCTCGCCTCTGCAAAAAATCGCAAGGTGAGAGCATTCCAACTCAAGATGCATTTGTCATCGATGTTTGGACGAACTTTGGTTGCTCGAAGTTGACGCAATTTACCGTAAATCGTGTCCAGGATGACCGAATTTTCAACCGGGTTTAAATTTTCAAACGGTTGGAAAACCATATATTGCGGATTCGATTCCAGCGGGGAAAGATGATGCGAATTAGAGAAAAACTCGTATTCGTCTGCTGTCAGCGTTGTTCTTAATTCATCCAGGGTAAATGTGTAGTATTTTCCCTCCTCGCCTTCCGAATCTGCATCGATACTGGAGTAGAACAATCCATCTGGATCGCGTAATGATTGGAGTAAAAATGCAACGATTTCTTCAACAATGGATTTAAAGTACTGATTTTTTGTACATATCGCTGCGTATAGATATACAAGTCCAAGTTGGGCGTTATCGTATAACATCTTTTCAAAGTGCGGAATCATCCAGCGTTGATCGGTGCTATAACGACAAAAGCCGCCTTCCAGCAAATCGTACATCCCGCCTTGAGCCATCTTTTTCAGGGCATGTTCAATTAATTCGCCGACGCGGGATAGGTGGGGATTTTGAGCGTAGCGGTGTAGCAGAAACTCCAACGCAATGGGTTGGGGGAATTTGGGTGCCTTTCCCCAGCCACCGTAATTCCAATCGTAGGTTTGTAGCAGGTGATTTGTGGCTGTTTCCAAATCCGCAGCGCTGAAGGAGCGCTGTTGATTACGGACAGTGTATTGCAGTTGCAAGGCATTATAAATTTGAGCGGTCGCCTCTTCGATTTGGTGCCGTTTGGTCGTCCAGGCCTCCTGGATAGCGCGTAAGACATCCAGAAAACCAGGCAAGCGGTAGCGCGCAACCAGGGGATAATACGTTCCACCAAAAAAAGGTTTTCCCTCTGGAGTCAGAAATACCGATAATGGCCAACCACCATGTCCGGTTAGCGCTACTACTGCGTTCATATACACGGAATCTACGTCGGGTCTCTCTTCGCGATCAACCTTGATTGAGACAAAGTGCCGGTTTAGAAACTCGGCGACTTGCTCGTTCTCGAAGGATTCATGCGCCATAACATGGCACCAATGACAGGAAGCGTAACCGATACTGAGAAAAATTGGCTTGTCTTCTTGTTTAGCTTTTTCAAAGGCTTCATCCCCCCAGGGGTACCAATCTACAGGGTTATGCGCATGTTGGAGTAAATACGGGGAATTGGAATGAATTAATCGGTTTGGCATTTTAGTTCTCAAACTCACTTTCCACGATTTCACTCTCGAACATTTCACTTGTTGGGAAGATTTCGATATCATCGAACAGGGCAGCTTGTTGAATTTCGATTTGGTGCTGTTTGATCAGCTCTAATAATGCCAGGAACAGCGTAATGACTTCGGCGCGTGAATAGACAGAGCGTGTCAGGGTTCGAAAGGAAGTGTGGCCTGTTTCCTTCAATACCTGAACAATTTTGTAAATTTGTTCCTTAATCGAATATCTGGGTTTAATAGTAAGATGGACTTCAGACGAGCTTTCAGCATTGCGAAATACGGTTTGAGCAGCAAGCAAAAAGGTTTGCAAATCTAGATCACTCAAATCAACTGAACTTTCGAGTTTTGGAGGAGGAGCAAGCCGTAAATAGGTCTTGAGTCCTTGGGTTTCTCTTTCCCCTAGCCAGGCTGCAATTTGGCGAAATTGCTTGTATTCTTTTAGTTGTCTGACCAGGTCTTCACCGTTTTCTTCCTCGGCTGAAATGTCAAGAGATGATTGGGGCAGAAGCATTTGGGATTTGATATAAAGCAATTTTGTTGCAATCACAATAAAATACGAAAGCTCTTCAATTTCCAGGTGATCGAGCTTTTGGAGATAAGCCAGAAATTGATCGGTCACTTGGGCTAGCGCTAACTGAGTAATATCTAATTCGGCTTTCTCAATTAAATGCAGTAATAAGTCCAATGGCCCTTGGTATAGTGAAGTTTGAACTTGATACTGAACAGCTCTTCTCGAGAAAAATCCGATTGACATTGGCGAAATTATACCTGACATTTTCAGGCGTTCGTGCTATACTTCATCCGAAAAAAACTTAGGAGAATGCAAATGATTGAGGAACCTGTTCACGTAACGGATGCTGCTTTTGAAAAAACTGTACTGCAATCCCCAATCCCGGTAATTGTCGATTTCTGGGCGCCCTGGTGTGGCCCATGCAAAATGGTTGCCCCGATACTGGACAAACTTGCTAAAGAATTAGCCGGAAAAGTCCTGATTGCCAAAGTGAACACCGATGAAAATCCAGAGTGGGCGATGAAATTTGGCGTTCAGGGTATTCCGACCATGTTATTCGTATTTAATGGGAAAGTCGTCCATCGACAGGTCGGGGCTTTACCCGAGCCAATGTTACGTGACGTAGTCAATGAATTTCTCAAGGTGACCAACTCAGCCTAGTTCCGATAGATGCTTCAGGATTCCATACTGACCCGTTCAATCCGCGCTCCCAGAGCGCGGAGTTTTTCATCCACTTTTTCATACCCGCGATCAATCTGACCAATGTTCCGGATAATAGACTTGCCTTCGGCAGCCAGCGCGGCTAACACCAGAGCCATGCCGGCACGTATATCTGGGCTTTCTAAATTTTCACCGAAAAGCTGAGTCGGCCCTTGGACAATACAACGATGCGGATCGCAGAGTACGATCTGCGCTCCCATACTGACCAATTTATCGATAAAAAACATTCGCGAAGGGTACATCCAATCGTGAAACAAAACGCTACCTTTTGCCTGCGTAGCAATGACGATTGCAATGCTCATCAAGTCGGTTGGAAAGGCTGGCCAGGGCATTACGCTAATTTCTGGAATTGCATCGCCAAGGTCAGGTTGGATTTCAAGGCGCTGTTGCTGCGGAACGATAACGTCATTGCCTTCTACGTACCATTCGACCCCTAAACGGCGAAAGACAATGGCGATCATATCCAAATATTGAGGTCCGGCACCGACAATGCGAATAGAACCTTTAGTAACTGCCGCTGCGCCAATAAAACTGACTACTTCAAGATAATCTGGGCCGATTGAAAATTCTCCTCCTTTCAATTTCTTAACCCCTTCAATGGTCAAAGTATTCGAACCGATATTCGATATCCTTGCCCCAAGATGATTAAGAAAGTGGCAAAGCTCTTGAACATGGGGTTCAGAGGCGGCATTGCGAATGATCGTTGTTCCCGTTGCGGTTACGGCAGCCATAATGGCGTTTTCGGTGGCGGTTACACTGGCTTCATCTAAAAGGATATTTGCCCCAGTGAGCTTCTTGGCTTTGAAATTAAAACGTTTTTGTGTCCGATCGTAATCTGTAACTGCGCCGAGGGCGTTTAGGGCGAGAAGGTGGGTATCCACGCGGCGCCGGCCGATTACATCTCCACCTGGTGGTGGTAAAGATATTTCACCACACCGAGCCAAAATAGGACCAGCAAGTAGGATGGAGGCGCGGATGCTGCGACAAATATCGGGATCGAGATCCTGGATATATATTCGCTTTGCATGGACTTTCCATGAGTGGTGATCGATTTGGGTAATGGTAACCCCCAAACTTTCAAGCAATTTCCGCATGGATTCAACATCCCGAATTTGAGGTATGTTGTGTAAGATGACCGGTTCGTCGGTTAAGGTTGTTGCAGCAAGTAAGGGTAGGGCGGCGTTTTTGTTCCCGGATGGCTTTACGGTTCCCGACAAAGGAATACCGCCATGTATGATGAATTTCTCCATGATCGTTTTGTTTGCTCCTAAATGAATTGTAAGGTGATGGACTGGTTCATAGCGTTCCAGCCAATTATAATGGGTCTATGCCGATTCTTTTGAACAGTCTGTTTGCCGGAATGCTCGGTGGCTTCCTGATAAATTATCTGGCTGATTGCTTACCTCATCAGCGGCGCCCCACAAAACCGCTTTGCAATCATTGCGGTAAGAGCCTATCTTTTGCCGTTTACCTGACCCTTCAACAATGTTCGAACTGCAACCTGCGCCGCCGCTGGCGATATGTTTTCATGTACGTCTTTAGTATATTGATGGCTTATTGGGCACAGAGCTATCCGGTGCGACTGAATTTTTGGCTCTCCTGGTTGGTATTTGTCATATTTGGCGTAATTACAGTAATAGATATCGAGTATCGGGTTGTATTGTTTGAAACCGTGCTTGTGGGTGGAAGTATTTTTTTAGCCATTGGCATTGCCAGACATGGGTTTTTCTCCACATTATTAGGGGGGACGCTAGGTTTTTTGATCATGTTCGGGCTATATTGGCTGGGGAGGCTCGTGCTTAAAGTCAGAAGAAAAGCCTCCTCTTTGGAAGAGGAGGCTTTAGGCTTTGGGGATGTCAATTTGTTTGCTATTCTAGGACTTTTGCTCGGCTTTCCAGCAATTATTGCTGCGCTATGGATTGCGATTTTCTCAGCGGGATTATTTAGTCTTGTGCTGGTTGCCCGTATGCTGCTTAGAAAACAATATCGTTCAGATTTGGCTATCCCGTATGCTCCGTTTCTGATATTCGGTGCGTTTACACTCCTTTACCTTGTGCGCCCTTAATCAAGCCTCAAGCTGCACTGTTACCGGTACGGGGTTTGAACCATCGCTGCCACTCACGGTTTTCCCAGACAACCAGAATTGGAGCGGCGATAAAAATTGAGGAATACGTACCCATGAACAAACCAATCAGCAATATGGTCGAAAATTCTCTCAAGGTGACGCCACCAAAGAGAGTCAGAGCGAGCAACATGAATTCAACCGTCATTAACTGGGTGTTGATGGAACGTTGTAAGGTTTGCACTATCGAGTGATTGACCAGAGTTTCAAATGGAAGTCGTTTCAAGGTGGCGCTATTTTCTCGAATGCGGTCAAATACCACAATTTTATCCTGTACCGAAAAGCCTATTACGGTGAGTAATGCGGTTAAGGTTAGCGAATCGAACTGCCAGCCAAAGAATCTACCACCAATGGCAACAATGCTGATCACAACTGCTACGTCATGCATCATAGCGATAATGGCGCATAATCCATAGCGAAATGCGTGCTCCACACCCCGAAAAGCAAAGGTGATGTAAAGAATCACGGCCAGGGCTGCGATGGCTAAAGCAATGGCTGCCCGTTGGGTTACCTGTTGCCCGATGGTTGGCCCGACACTATCAAAACGTAAAACGGTAATGGTGTCCTGGAATCGTTCTCTCATTGATTTCAACAACTCTGTTTGGGTAGTGTCATCCAGAAAACTGGATTTGGCAATGATGGTTTGCTGTTCGGTTGTTAGAACTTTCACGTCTTTAATCCCCAGGTCGGTAAATAGCAGCACAATCTCCGCTGGCGGTGGCGGTTGACGATTGTCAAATTTGAACTCCAGATAAGACCCACCTGTAAAGTCGATTGCCAGGGGCAGTTTCCAAATCCCAAGCACAACCATGCCGGGAATAATGATCAGTAAAGAAAGGAGAAAGAAGAAATATCGTTTTCCAAGTATATTGATCATCTTAGCACCCTTATAAGCCAAACCATTTTGAATAGTTTGAAGGTTGAAAATAGGCAAAGAGAACGTTCAGGAAGGTTCGGGTAACCACGATTGCTGAGAACAAGCTGACAATAACGCCAAGCATAAGCGTCAGGGAGAAGCCTTTTACAATTGTTGCGCCAAAAGTGCTCCCGAACCAAAAGAGGATTAAGGACGTGAGAATTGTCGCGATATTTGAGTCTCGAATGGAAGGCCACGCTCGTTTCCACCCAATATCAATTGCTAATCCCAATTTTCGACCACTTCGTAATTCTTCTTTAAGGCGTTCAAAGATTAGAATGTTGGCATCTAGTGCCGAGCCGGTACTGAGCAAAAAGCCGGCGATGCCGGGCAGGGTTAATGTCACCGGTATGGTGCGAAAGATGGCAAAGGTGATAACAGCATAAGTGAGAATGGCTGAAATCGCTACAGCTCCCGGTAAGCGGTAATACAGTATCATGAACAAAATCACGATGGAAAAACCGATGGCGCCGGCGATCAGGCTTTTCCGTAAGGAATCCTCGCCAAGTGTCGGCCCGATTGTGCGCGTTTCAGCGACTTTCAGAGGAACGGGTAGAGAACCATACCGAAGCTGAACGGTTAAAGCATTGGCGCTTTCAACGGTGAAATTGCCCTCAATAATTCCTTCCCCGGTCTCAATGGGTTCGCGAATGCGCGGGGCAGAAATGACTTTTTTATCCAATACGATGGCGAGAATTTTTCCCTGATTTTGTCTTGTGTAATCGGCGAATATCTTAGCCCCTTCAGAGGTCAGGCGAAAGGAGACAACCGGTTGTCCGACCTGGTTGGTGGTAGTTTGCACCGATTCCAGCATGGAGCCGGTCATAATGGTGTGGAATACGGTCTCGGTCAACGCGCCAGTTGCGGTAATCGGCGTTGTGACTGAACCTCCCAGACTCTCTTCAAGATCGGTGCGAATCGTCTGGTCAATCAGGGCAAAAGCCTCTTCATCACTTAATTGGGACATATCCACAAATTCAAGGACACCTGTTTGTTTGATAGCATTTATACTCTCCGTGGCATCCTTAACAGCCGGTAACTCCACATTTATGAAACGATTTCCGGCAATCTGTACCACGGCTTCTGCTACCCCCAACCCGTTTACCCGGCTTTCGACAATCTGACTGGCTTTAACTAACAGGTCACGATCGGGAATCGTATCTTCAGGTAAGTCTACTTGCAAGACAATTTGTTGCCCACCAACCAGATCTAATCCAAGCTTGGTTACAATCGTCCGCCCCAAGAAAGAATTGGTGGTCGGTAAGACGAGATAAATTGAAAGAATCAAAATGGCAAAAATGACGATCAAAGATATGGTTGTATTTCTGGTCATAAAGTCGAGGCCTCCATATTCAAACAAATGCCAGCCATTGTCCTGGCGCGCCTCTGGCTGGCTAGCAGGGCGATTATACTCCTATTTTCTGAGCGCGTCTATCTTTCCCTTTTCCAGTTTTCGATAAAATTGATTGCAAGCTGGGATACTTCATCTTCGGTAAGGAAATTGGTGTCAATAATGAGATCAGCATGCTGGCGAGCATGGGCCAGACGTTGGAGTTGCTCGTTATATTCTTGTAGAGTCCAATCGAGTTTTTTGCGAAGGAGGGTATTGGGGTAGTTGACCTCAAGGTAAATCAAAATATCCGGGTTAGTAATTCGCCTCCACATTGCCGGAACATAAGAGTGTTCTTGGGCAATATGTCGGACGTTAAAACCTAACTCCCTTAATTTTTTCACCAAAGTAGTTTTACCAGCCGCACAGGGTCCGACGACGCCAATGCAAACGCTCATCTTGCTGGGTTATTGGGCTATCCAGCGTTATTCAGAGGTAATCGGACAAGCATTCGTCGAGTTTGATCTCCTTGGTATGGAAATACTTTGATAACTACAATGCTGATATCATCCGAAGGTTTGCCTTCATCCTGTTGGATAGCCCTTTGAAGGAGATTATCGGCGATAATCTGAGGCGGATCATCCGGACTATTGCCGTATTGATTTAAGACAGAAAAGAGGTCAATGAGGTTACCATTTCTTGAGCCAGCATGGATCAAGCCATCGGAGAAAATGATTGCACATAATCCAACCGCAAGACTCACCTCAACGATGACGGGTCTGGTGTCTCGATAGATACCAACCGGTTTGCTCTCTTCATCGAAGATTCGGATCTGCCGATTCTCGAAGAGAATTACCGGGGCTGGATTGTTGCGGGTAATTACAAGCGTTTTCGTTACCAGGTCAACAGAGCAGATGTTAAGGGTAGCAGATACTTTCCCATTTCGATGCGTATAGAGATAGTCCGAGGCTGCTCTGGCTGCGGCTCCATCTCTGACTCCTTCAGCCAGTAAGGAGATCACCTTCCGAACGACCAGGTTGGAAACAGATTTTGCACCACGACCCGAAGTCTGTCCGTCGGATAGGACAACCGAAATTCCACCCTGAGGCCGTTCGATAACCTCAACCGTGTCACCGCTTTCACGGATGCCAAACTTGGGAATTTTCGAAACCGCTATTTGGACTTCCATAAACCAGAATTGTTCATTTGGAAGAAATCAGGCATCCTTTAGAAATTCCACTTTGATGCCTTGCTGCATCAACCATTGAATCGCTTCTTCGATGACATGAATGTTGCCGCTGAGTTGGATCTCTATCCAACCATTTTGGCTATCGATTTGAGCGCGCAGGATATTTACCGTGATGTCAAACTCTTTTATTAATTGATTGATCACCGGGACACGGAGAAGATTGGGTGGATATATGAGTCTCACCAATTGTTGTGTACTCATGCTGCCTCCATAATATCTATTACCAAGTATAACTCGAGAAAATCGGAAACACAATTGAAAGCAGTGAACGGTAAAATTTTCAGCGCTCTTGTCTTCCGGATAAGGTTATCAACATTTTAACACAAGGTTAACAGCTTTGTCTTTGATGAAAAGCGGCAAGTTGCCCACAGCCAGCATGAATGGAAATACCCCGAGGTAACCGTACAGTGCATGGAATATTCTGTTGCTCCAGAACAGCTTTGAATTCCTTGATACGCTGCTTCGCAGGAGCCTGACCGTTGTAACCCGCTGTCGGGTTAAGGGGGATGAGGTTTACGTGGCAGAGCAAACCCTTAAGCAATTTGGATAAACGATATGCCTGTTCGATGGAATCATTGATATTCTTAATCATCACCCACTCGAAGCTTAGGCGGCGTTTTGTCAAATTTACGTATTCGCGGCATGCTTCCATAAGCGTATTTAGAGGATATTTGCGATTAATGGGTAACAATTCGGAACGCAGTTCATCGTCTGCAGCATGGAGAGAAATCGCCAGGTTAATCTGGCGTTTTAGGGCGGCGAATTTACGGATCATTGGAACGATTCCAACGGTCGAAATGGTAAAACGCCGCTCGCCAAAGTTGAAGCCGTTCGGGTCATTTAACTGATCAATGGCTCTAATTACATTCTCAAAATTATGAAATGGTTCCCCCATACCCATCACAACGATATTGGACAGTGTTTTATTTTCTTGTTTCAACAAACGAGCAAAATGCAGTACCTGCTCAATGATTTGACCGCTGCTCAGATTGGCTATAAACCCCATTTGACCTGTCGCGCAGAAGACACATCCCATACCGCACCCCGATTGGGATGAAATGCATAACGTATTGCGGTCTAGAGTCTGCATTAAGACTGTCTCAACAGGATTTCCTTGAGGGGTGTGGAAGAGGATTTTTCTTGTTTTGCCATTGTCGGCGCTTGACTCTTTTTCGGCAAATATCGATTCGAATACAAAATAGCTGCCAAGCTTTTGGCGCAGGGGTTTTGGAAAAACAGTAAATTGCTCAGCGTTCTTCCAGAGGTTACGATATAGTCCACCCCAGAGTTGCCTTACCCGATAAGACGGTTCGCCCCATTCTTCTAAAATTTTGCTTAACTCATCGTGGGAAAGGTCAAAAATTAAGGGTCGTTTATCCATGCATATTTACTGGCTAGAGTTGATCAATGACCTCTTCAAAAGTCTGACAGATATGATCGGGTGGGGGATACCATGCTTCGGCTTGTTCGAGTGTGGATACTCCAGAAAGTACCAGCGCAGTTTGGCAGCCAAGTTGTTGCCCGCCGAGAATATCAGTATCCAGACGATCGCCAACCACCAAACATTCGGATGGCTGAACGTTCATTCTTTCAAGTGCCATCTGGTACATGAGGGGATCTGGTTTTCCAACAATAACCGGTTTTTTCTCACTCGCCGTTTCCAGAAAAGCCAAAATTGCTCCAACGCCTGGAATAAGACCCTGTGGAGTTGGAAAGTTGCGGTCGCCGTTCGTGGCAATGAATTCTGCGCCAGCCCGCAGCAGCAGTGTCGCCTGGCATAGCTGTTCGAATCTCAATTCCCAGTCCATCCCTACTACAACTGCTACAACCGGTTGATTTTCTTGCCCATTAGCAATCTGATATCCATGTTTGAGCATTTCTTGCCGCAGTCCATCTTTGCCGATCACATAAATAGGACTACCTGGCGGAAAATGTTTCACCATGTACATCGCGGCCGCTTGAGGTGAGTTGACAATTTGATCAGGCGACAAGGCGACTCCAAATGAAGCTAATTTTTGGAGATATTGTTCAACGGTCAGGGTAGCATTATTTGTGGCTAAAGTTATCTTTAAGCCTTTGGCGTTGATCTTATCGAAGATATGCGCCAGATCGCCAATCGGTTGAGATTGACGCCACAAAACTCCATCCATGTCAACGATGAGGGCTTTTATGGAATTCTTTTTGGAGAGGTTCATCGTCTGTTCCGCTCAAAGCTGGTAGGAGAGAGTCGGTGACTCAAGGTTTAGCTCACCGCTCTCTCTGTTTAAATCTCTATAGCTCCGGTTGTTGAATTAGAACAACTTATTTCGGTTGCAGCACTAATCGCTTTGCTTCAGGGATTTCCATGACTTGATCGACAATGCCATACTCGACGGCCTGTTGAGCTGTCAGATAGAAATCGCGTTCGGTGTCCTTCTCAATCGTTTCAATGCTTTGACCGGTATGCATTGACAGGATTTCATTCAAACGAGATTTCAGACGTAGAATCTCTTTCGCCTGAATCTCGATGTCAGATGCCTGTCCCTGGGCGCCGCCCAACGGTTGATGCATATGGATAGTAGCATGGGGTAGGGCATAGCGTTGCCCCTTCGTGCCGGCCGTCAGCAGAACAGTGCCGAACGAAGCCGTCATTCCTACTGCCAGGGTGCTGATTGGATTGGGGATCATTTGCATTGTGTCGTAAATCGCCATACCGGCGTACACTTGTCCACCTGGCGAGTTAATGTACATCTGGATAGGGCTTTCGGGATCTTCGCTGCTTAGATAAAGGAGTTGGGCAACAATCAGATTAGAAACCTGATCGGTGATCGGTGTCCCCAGGAAAACAATGCGATTTTTGAGCAGTAAAGAATAAATGTCGTAAGCCCGCTCACCGTGACCGGAGGTTTCAATAACCATCGGAATCAAGGATGTTGGAGAGAGTGTTTTTGTCATTTTCCTGTCCTTCTACCAATTAGAATTTTGTAAACGTTTCACAAATTTATTATTCCAAACCGGATTCGTCATTGGCAAAATCTTCTTGAGGCATGCTTTCGGCCGTAACTTGTTCTTCGCCGAGTCCTTCGCTAACCGAATCATCTGTTTTGGACGGACTTTCTTCGCTTTTATTTTCCTGTTCAATGTTATTATTTTCTTCACCCTTAGCAATCCGTCTCAGTCTTTCGATAGCAGCATCGTAAAGTTGATAAACCATATCATGTTGGGAGACTCGAAGGGCAACCTCTTCTAACAATTGTTTAGGGTAACGTGTATCTTTGGTATTTTCAAGAAAAATTTGCATTGCATCTCGGGTGTTCTCAATAGATTTGTACGGATCAATGCTAACATTCTCTTTTTTGGCGATTTCTAATAAAGTCAATGAGTATTTTATTCGGTGGTCTACGACTTCTTTTACCTCCTCCTCAAACTGTTCCTCACTGAGTTTGCGAATTTTTTTATAAAGATCGAGATCTATTTGGAGTTTCTCTAAATATTGTTTTAATTCGTCTAGGTAAGCATCGCGCTCCTCTTCGAATAATTCTAGTGGATATTCAAAGGTAGAGCATTTGATTACTTCTTCAACCACCTTTGAATCATACTCCTTTTGGTATTCTTTTGTGGCTTGTTTCTCAAGTATCGAGCGGAGAACAGTTCTTAACTCATCTAGCGAGGAATATTCCCCGACCGATTGAGCAAACTCGTCGTTTAGTTCAGGTAAAGCCTGGGCTTTGACTTGTTTGACAGTGACTTCAAAATGAACATCCAGCCCTTTGAAAGAAAGGCTGGGTGAGTCTTCTGGGAAACTATAGTCAACACCAAATTGGTCGTTGGTTTGTTTGCCGATTAATTCCTTGCTAAATCCTTCAAAGGGATATTCCCACATTTCCTTCTTTTCGGCGCGAATCTGTATCGGGATCTCCTGTTTTTCTACAACAATCTCATTGGTGATTACTCCATTGTCGATGCGATAGCCAATCAGGTCAATGAAAACAACATCACCTTCTTGGATGGGGCGCTCCACCGGTTCAATGACAGGATTTTGCTGCCGTAGTCGGTCTAACGCTTTATCTACATCTTCATCGGTGACCTGCGGAGGTTCATAAGGAATTCGGATAGAATGATAATCTCCCAGCTCAACCAGAGGCTTGAGAGGTATATGGATCTCTAATTTGAGAGGATCAATATCCAGGATGGCTTTCAATTGACCCTGATAGAAAGGTTTAATTTTTTCCTGTTCGAGTATCTCTGGATATACTTTATCAATGAAAACTTCGACTGTTTCTTCCTGAAGAAGGATTGGATCGAGATACTTAAGAAGCATCGGATAAGGCGCTTTTCCGGGGCGAAAACCAGGAATACGAACTTTCTTGCCCAACTTGAGGGCTGCAGTCCGGCGGGCTGTTTCTGTCTCTTCAGGGGTAGCTTCAACCACCACTTTTAATACTCGGTTCTCTAAGGGCGTGGTTTCTACTTTCAAGGCTTATCTTTCCTTTACTTAGAGTTTCATAATCTTTTGGGAATGTGGATACGAATTATATCATGCACTTATAAGCGTAATGTAAAAATTACATCTGAGAAAGAAAAAATTATTGTGGCGGTACACCAGTGAGACCAACCGAAGAAAGATAACCGAATAAATTGTCTTGAATATACAAACCAATGGATCAAGACCAGGATTGCGAACTTATGATATAGTTATGGTCAATCAGAACTATCTAATTGAGTAATAGGAGGAGCAGAGCAATGAAGTTATTTGTAGGTAACCTATCCTTTGAAGTGGATGAGAAGGAATTGAAGGACTTATTTAGACCACATACTCAAATAACTTCAATTGAAATCATTAGAGATGACACCAAGAATAAGTCTCGAGGTTTTGGGTTTGTTGAAATACCGGATGAAATTGAAGTAGAGAATATAATAAGTCGCCTTAATGGCTTTCCGTATAAAGGACGTAAATTGCGAGTTGAACTTGCTAAATCACCTCCGCGATTCCACCCTGTTCAAGAATTGATACAATCTATAAAGAAAATCAAAGAGTTTGGATTAGATGAATCAAGCAATAAATTTTGGCAAAAAATTGAACGGGATTTTCCAGCTTTCTTAAGTAATTATCATACAATAGCAGATTCATTTGACTTAAAACCAGTTTTAGTTGAAGAAAAATTAATTAGAAATGTATTTATCCTAAGCAGTGATCACCTTCCTGACTATGGATATGGTATATATACAGCATTTACAGATGACAAATGCATTTTACTCATTCATTCTTTTTTGAGACGCGGAAAACCTAAGGTTTCATGTTGGCGTTCTAGGGTAATTTGGTATCAACATAAGGGAATCATTCGTATGCCCCCCAAAAGACTTAGTAATGGTCGCACAAAAAGAAACACTTGGCGAGAAAAATTCGAATATTTTATATCTGACATCTCTGAAATGCTCAATCGAATACCAAATGCCTGGTTGTGAGTTAATCGGTCTCAATTGGAAATACTTGAAACCCCCCATAGATGGGGAAGGCGGGACTTGAACCCGCACGCCTTGCGGCACATGATCCTAAGTCATGCCTGTCTGCCAATTCCAGCACTTCCCCAAGTTAGATAAATTATAAGCAAGGGTTGCATTTCCGTCAATAAAAAACCAACCTTCGACATTAGGAAAAAAAGCGGTGAGCAGGATAATCAAAACACAAAACGGCTATCAAATGCGAGAAAAAGCCCTCAAGCTCATTGGGAAAGCGATATCCGAATCTGAAGAAGTAAACAATAATGAAGAATATATCGATATTGCATCATTTATTGCATTATCCCTGGATGAGATCGAGCAGAGCATCCACGAGACGACCGCTGTTTGGGAGAAAAAGGATTATTGGGTAAAGGCGGATCAATTTAGAGCGGAATGGAGCTGGGTAGGGAAGATGAAAGGGCAGCTTATCGAAGCAATTAAACAAAAGGATGCTCAAAAGGTAGGGGAGGTATTTGAAGCGTTACGTAAAAATAGGAAAGTTTTAGAAGGGATGGTTAAGGTTAGAAAGGGGGTTGATTATTCGGGTTCTTATCTGCGCTTTCAAAATAGATTTAGATGAGTGCTGAGAAACTTTGTGGGGAAGTGGGCAACTTCCTGCTTGACGGAATTAGGCTTTATACTTATGATAACTAACATTATCATAAGCATAAATGTTTTCGATCAGGACGCAAAATGAGTGAAGAGATTAGATTTTCAGAAGCAATGAACGACTTCCTGGCGATGATCCAACGCTCAAGAAGCCAGAACACCTACCGCAGTTATGCCAATGCCCTATCCTTCTTTCAGAAAACTATCCAGGATAAATCAAAACTCCAAGATCCCCCAATCTCATCGCTAAAATCAGACGCTATCCTGGATTGCTTGGATGATCTGCGCACTTACGCCCCGGCCACGGAAAAATTGTATCTGACAGCGATTTATCGCTTCTACGAATTTCTGTCTGCTTCGCAACTTGTTGAGATAAATTTGCCCAACCTACGTCTTCTGATCCGCCAGCGGGCGCGTCGTTCGGGTCAGCGTCTTCCACAGTTTCCTCGAAACCAAATTGAGATCATAGTAAATTATGCAATAAATCTTACATCTCTGTTGCCTCGAAAAACAAGTGAGCGATTGCGTCTATTACGGGATCGGGCGTTGATCCTTACCCTGGCCGATACCGGTTTACGCATTCATGAAGCTTGTAATTTGCGCCGCGGTGATCTCGATTGGGCAGAGCAAAAGGCCATCATTATCGGGAAGGGCGACCAGCAAGCTGTTGTCCGCTTTTCGACGCGCAGCTTGCAAGCTATCAGAGAATATCTGACCGAGCGGTCTTCGTTGGATGGCGCTTCGGGTAAGCCCATTGGCGCATTACCCGTTTTTGCTCGCCACGATCGCGGGGCTGGTAAAAAAATTAAGCCGATTTCAACTACCACAGGGCGACAAATCATTGAGCAGCATGTAAAGATAGCCTTGGGAGATGAAGCATCGGAAACAATTACCCCTCATTCTTTTCGCCATTATTTTGTTACTGCAGTCTTATTGGGTTCCGGTGGAAATATCAAGCTGGCTCAAGAATTGGCTCGGCACAAATCGATTACGGTGACTCAACGCTATGCTCACCTTTCGGATGATGAGTTAGACCGCGGTTATCATGAGATTTTCAATCCACCATCACAATCGAATGTCAAGGAGTAAATCCTTCTTGCTGTGTGAAGGATGTCATAAAAGATGAGACATTTTGATAGTACTGCTCTATTAATCTCTATGACGTCTATGTGAAATCTATCACTAAACCTCAAAGTGAGTCTTTAGTATCATGACAAAGGATGGAGTCGAATCGATGACAAGTGAAGATCCAAGAATTGCAGAACTTAGAGCCCTGCGCGAGAAAGCACGCTTAGGCGGCGGACCTGAGCGCATTGCCACTCAACATGCCAAAGGTAAACGAACCGCACGCGAAAGATTGGATATTTTGCTTGATAAAGGCACCTTCAACGAATTGGAACCCTTTATTACCAATTTGCCCGATGAAATGGGCATGGCATCGGAACAATATCTGGGGGATGGTGTTGTCACCGGATACGGCCAGATCAATGGCCGCACCGTTTACGTCTACGCCCAAGATTTTACCGTTTATGGTGGTACTCTATCGGCAATGCAGAGCCACAAGATTTGTCGGGTAATGGACCTAGCTATGCGAAATGGTGTGCCGATTATTGGTTTGATCGACTCCGGTGGAGCTCGCATCCAGGAAGGTGTGCGCAGCCTTGGTGGCTACGCTGAAATTTTCCGCCGCAATGCTCAATACTCAGGAGTGATTCCACAAATCAGTGTTATGTTAGGCCCCTGTGCTGGCGGAGCTGCCTACTCACCTGCTCTTACCGATTTGATTATTATGGTTGAGAAAAAGTCCTTTATGTTTATCACCGGGCCGGAGGTGATCAAAGCGGTCACCGGTGAAATCATTGACCCAGAGACCCTGGGTGGTGCAGAAGTGCATATGTCGATCAC
>Ga0197142_1001353_pt1 | contig 22540 bp, 18 predicted proteins | sample GBS60_MetaG_FD_148614 | JGI IMG/M metagenome (GOLD analysis project Ga0197142, IMG submission 148614) | Sediment microbial communities from Great Boiling Springs, Gerlach, Nevada, United States - GBS 60_MetaG | ecosystem: Environmental > Aquatic > Thermal springs > Hot (42-90C) > Sediment... | reverse complement strand
TCCCCGCTCCGCCTGCGAACGCTAGCCGGGGCGCCGGGCCTGGGCGCGCAGCGCCTCTTTTTCCTCGGCGGAGAGAAAGGCAACGGTCAGGGCATTGGCCTGGGCCTGGCGGATCTGCGCCGGTGTGAGGCCGGCGGCCGGCGCCGCCACCCGGTACTCATAAGGCAGGTCGATGGCGCTGATGCCGGGGTCGTCCGAGTTGATGGTGGCCAGCAGGCCGCGCTCCAGCCACGAGCGCAAGGGGTGAGAGGCATAGTCGGGCACCGTCGAAGTCTGCACATTGCTGGTCAGATTGGCTTCGATGCCGATGCCGTGGGTGGCCATGTAGTCGAGCAGGGCGGGATCCTGACCGGCCGTGACGGCGTGGCCGATGCGCTCGGCGCCCAGCTCCCGGATCGCCTGCCAGATGCTGGCAGGCCCGGCGGCCTCACCGGCGTGAACGGTGATGTGCCAGCCGGCATCGCGAGCGCGGCGGAAATGGTCCACAAAGAGCGCACCCGGCCAGTTGGCTTCATCCCCGGCCAGGTCGAGGGCCACCAGGCGGTCGCGTTGGCTGAGGAGCGCTGCCAATTCACGCCATCCGCTGTCGGGGCCGAAATGCCGGCTGATGATGCCGATTAAGTTGACCCGCACGCCTGTATCACGGGCGGCCGCGGCGACGCCGTCGCACACGGCTTCGACCACGCCTGTCGGGTCCAGATGGTGGCTGCGGGCCATGAAAACAGGGCTAAAACGCAGTTCGATGTAGGCAATGCCCTCCCGATGGGCGTCTTCAACGTTCTCGTAGGCCACGCGGCGACAGGCTTCGTAATCCACGAGCACGCCGGTCATCCAGCGAAACTTCTCCAGAAAGGCCATGACGCCGGGCTGCGGTGTCGTCACCTGGACATGGGGTCGCAGACCCTCCAGGTCCCAGGCCGGCAGGGGCAGGTTGTGCTGCCGGCCCAGGTCGAGGATGGTCTGCAGGCGCACCGAACCGTCGAGATGGCGGTGCAGGTCGATCAAAGGGAGGGTGGGGTCGATCACGGTCGGGCCTCCGCAGGGGAATGGACGAACAGGAAGAGGAGATCGTTGACGTTGGTGCGGGTGGGGCCGGTCTTGAGCAGGGCGCCGACGGCGGCGAGATAGGGATAGGCATCATGACGACGCAGATGGTCGCGGGCATCCAGGCCGAGGGCGGCCCCACGGGCCAGGGTGGTGCCGTCTACCACCCCGCCGGCGGCATCGGTTGGCCCATCCGTGCCGTCGGTGGCCAGGGCCACCAGGGTGATGCCGGTGGTGCCGCTGAGGGCAATGGCGCCGGCCAGGGCCAGTTCCTGGTTACGGCCGCCGTGGCCGGGTTGAGGCCCCAGGGTGACCGTTGTCTCACCACCGAGGATGAGACAGGCCGGGGGCGGTACCGGACGATGGTAGGCCTGGACCTCGCGGGCCAGGGCGACGGCCACGCGGGCGACCTCGCGGGCTTCCCCTTCGAGAAAGGTGGTCAGGATCAGACTATGGTAGCCCTGGCCTGCCGCGGCCGCGGCCGCTGCGGCCGCGGCCATGGCGTTATCGCCGACCAGGCAGACCCGGCTGCGGGCGAAGAGGGGGTCGCCGGGCTTGGGTGTATCGGGCAGGGCGCCGGCCAGGCCGGCCTGCAGATAGCTGCGCACCGAGGCCGGCAGGCGATCGGCCAGGGCATAGCGTGCGATCACGGCCCAGGCATCGGCCCAGGTGGTCGGATCGGCCACGGTCGGGCCGGAAGCGATGACATCGAGAGGACTGCCCACGACATCGGACAGGACCAGGGTGAGCAGGGTGGCCGGAGCCACGGCCGCGGCCAGACGGCCGCCTTTGAGGAGGGAGAGGTGCTTGCGTAAGGTGTTGATTTCGTGGATGGTGGCGCCGGAGGCCAACAACAGCCCGGTGGTCGCCTGCAGATCGGCAGGGCTGATGCCCGGAGGAAGGGCTTCGAGCAAGGCCGAGCCGCCGCCGGAGAGCAGACAGATGACCAGATCGCGGGCACCGGCCCGATGGGCCAGGTCGAGAATGGTGGCGCCGGCGGCCAGGCCGGCGGCATCGGGCAGGGGATGAGCGGCCTCCAGAACCCGCACACGACGGGTGGGAGCGTCGTGGCCGTATTTGACCACGACACAGCCTTCACTAAGGTGCTCGCCGAGCACGCTTTCCACGGCCTGGGCCATGGGCGCGGCTGCCTTGCCGGCGCCGATGACGACGATGCGATCGTAATCGGCGTAGGCGTAGTGATGGTCGGCGGCCCAGAAGCCGGTCTCATCCCCGCGCAGGCAGCGGCGCACCGCGGCATAGGGGTCTACGGCGGCCAGCGCCGCCTCGATCACGAGGGAGACGGGCGGGTTGAGCATGCCAGGAGTGTAGCAGGAAAGGGGAAGGGAAGGGAAATGGACGTCCTCCCGGGCGAGCGCAGGCCCCACCCCGGGCTTCACCAAGGGAGGGCCTGGGGCCTATGCGGTCTTGCCAGGACTTCATGCTATCATGGCCGGCGATGATCTACACCGTGACCCTCAATCCGGCCGTGGACCGGGAACTGACCGTGCCGGAGCTGCGCTTCGATACGGTGCTGCGCGCGACGGCCTGGCGGGTGGATTACGGCGGCAAGGGTTTCAATGTGGCGCGAATGCTGCAGGTCCTGGGCGCGCCGGTAGTCGCCCTGGCCCTGGTCGGCGGTTACAGCGGCCGTTTTTTGCAAGCGGGCCTGGCCGACCTGGGCATCCCTACCGATTTCATCTGGATAGACGGCGAGACCCGCACCAACGTGAGCATCGTCGGTCAGGCCGACGGTCATGTCATCAAGGTCAACGAGCCGGGACCGGTAGTGACCCCGGCCGTCCTCGCCACCCTGCTCACCCGGGTGACCGCGCTGGCCCGTCCCGACGACTGGTGGGTCCTGGCCGGCAGCCTGCCACCGGGGCTGCCCGCTGATGCCTACGCCGGGCTCATTGCAGTGATCCAGGGGGCGGGAGGACGGGCCGTGCTCGACAGCAGCGGACCGGCCCTGGCCCAGGGTTGCCGGGCGCGGCCGTATCTGGTCAAGCCCAACGCCGAGGAGCTCCGCCAGCTCACGGGGTTGCCTGTATCGACGCCGACGGCCGTCCTCCGGGCAGCGCAGACCGTCATTGCCCTGGGCGTGGCCCATGTGGTCGTCTCGCTGGGCGAGGCCGGCGCCGTCGCCTTGAGCACGGCGGGCGCCTGGTTGGCCCACAGCCCGCCTGTCCGCCGGCAAAACCCCGTCGGCGCCGGGGATGCCCTGGTGGCCGGTCTGGTTTGGGGTCTCGCTCAGGGCTTCGATCTGAGCGAGGCCTTGCGCTGGGGGGTGGCCTGCGGTGCGGCCGCGGCTTCGTTGCCGGGCACGGCTGTGGGTGACCTGCCGTTGGTGGAACGGCTTCGTCGCCAGGTCGTGGTAGCACGATTGCCGTGGCCCGCCGCCGATGCCGGCTGAGTCAGCCCGTTACAAAAAAACTTCCGTAGCCCCGGCCCGGGCGGGCCATGACCGAAGCTACGGAAGCGTGAGATGCAGCACGACCGGGGACAGGCTATTGCCCGGAAGCCGGCGGCTCGCCCTTGCTCTCCAGGCGGGTGATGATTTCATCCAGCTCGCGGTTGAGCACCTTCAAGCCTTTCAGCAGGTTTTCGCGCAGATCGGCCGTCACTTTGCCGGTGCGCACGGCTTCGACGGCCCTGGCCGCGCGTTCTTCGACCTGCCTGGCGGCTTCGGAGGCGCGGGCTTTGGCCAGGGCTTCGTTGACTTCCTGGACGATGTTGGTAAAGCCCTCGCGCACTTCGCTTTCAACCTGATGCCACTGCGGGCTGTTGATGGCCGTCTGGATGGTGGCGGCCAGTTTCTGGCCGAGGGTGGTCAGTTCCTCTAACACGGAGGCAGCAGGGCCGCCGGGTTTGGCGCCGGTCGCGCCGGTTTCCGGTGGCGTTCCGGTTTCGGGAGTGGGGGTGGTTTCCGGTTCGGTACTCATGGTCTCAAACCTCCGCTGCGAAAAGGAAGGGTGAATACGATACATTCAGTATAGCATGCCCGGCTCCGATCGAGGAAGCCGTTATCGAGGTTTTTGCGGCGCGCCGTCACTCTGTCGGCCGGTGCGATGCCGGCTCTTGCGGCGGTTTGCGGGTATGACACACGCCGCAAGCCTCGCACAGGTCTTCGGCCTGGGTACCCGTCAGAAGGCCGCGGGCTGCCCGCCACTCGACCAGTTTGGCCGCTTCTTCCCGGGGGAGCGGGGCCTCACCACCCAGTTCGACCAGGACCTTCGTAATCCGAGCGGCGTGTTCCAGGCGTTCCAGCTTGAGATAAGCATCGAGGGCGCTTTTGCCCACGGTCACGCTGCCGTGACGTTGCAGGATGAGGGCGTCGTAGGATTCGATCAACCCGGCAATGACCTGCGCGCCTTCGGCCGAGGCCGGTGTGGCATAGGCTGTTGTCGGGATCAGCCCCAGACTCATGATCACCTCCGGCAGCACGCAGCGGGCCAGGGAAATCCCGGCAATGGAGAGGGCGATGGCCATGGGCGGATGGGCATGGACCACGCTGCGGATGTCGGGCCGCCGCCGATAGGCCTCCAGATGGAGCAGGATCTCGCTGGACACGCGCAGATGCCGGGCAGGTCCGTACCGCGCGATGGGTTCACCCCGGCCGTCGATGAGCAGAAGCTGGTCAGGCTGCAGCAGCCCTTTGGAGAAACCGCTGGGCGTGACCAGGTAACGGTCGGTGTCCAGCCGGACGCTGACATTGCCGTCGGTGGCGGCGATGTAGTCTTTCTCCCACATCAGGCGACAGACCTGGACGATCTCCTGGCGCCATTCCTGTTCACTGCGAGGGCGTTCTGTCTCGCCGGTAGTCCCGATGTGCCGGATGATGGTCATGAGCGCTCACCTCCCTTGGGGGAACGGAAATCGTTACATGGAGTTCAACCCGCGATGGCGGGCCTGTTGTCGAATTGCGAACAGCAGGCCGCCGGTCAGCACCATGCCTGCGCTGCCGAGGACGAATACGGTGGCAAAATTGGTCCATTGGGCCACATAGCCGCTGGCGAAGGCGCCGAGGATGGATCCCAGGCTGACAAAGGTGTTATAGGCACCCACGGCTGCCCCTTCGTTGCCCTTGGGCGCCAGATGGGCTACGGCCGCGTTCCCGCCCACGGCGATCCCGGCCCAACTGAAACCGCTGATCGCCTGCAATACGAACAGGGCCAGCTCGGCCGACCACCCGCGCAGGGCCAGGATAGAGACCAGAGCAAAACCGCCGAATACCCCCACCCGCAGCCCCACGGCCAGCACCTGAATGCCCATGCTGCCGCGGCGGCCGGCGCGGCGGCCCATCCACCGATAGGAGAGGGTTGCTGCCAGGCTGGACACCAGCCCCATCAAAAACACACTTATGGTCGTACTGCCCAATTCCTGGCGTTGCCACACGGCAAAGACGGTGTAGGCGAATACCGACGAGGTGAACAAAACCAGGGTGGCGATGTAATAGGCGATCAACGGCTCGCGCAGCATCCGTAGCCACCGCCGCGGCGAGACGCGACCGGCATTGAGGCCGTTCCAGGGGTTGCGCAACACGGCCAGCAAGTGGGGTATGTCCCTGGGTCGGATGGTAGCCAACCGTCCCCGGAGGGAATGGGGCTTAGGCGCATAGAGGCGTGGGGTCCACCACCAGGCCAGGACCACGCTGACCAGACCCAACAGACCGCTGAGCCACCACAGCGAACGCTGGGCCAACGCATTGCCCACCTGTGCGGTGACATAACCTATCCAAACCAGGCCCAACACCCGTCCGGCCACCACGCCCCAACCGCCGATCTGGTTGAAACGGCCGAAGGCATCCTCCCATTCCTCCTTGGGGATCAGGTCCATGATCAGCGTGCTGCTCACCGGGGTGCCGGCCACGCTCCAGATGCCAAGGAGGACGGTCAGCAACACGAATTGGGAGACATCCCGGCTAAAGCCCATCAACAACGTGGGCAGAGCAAAGCCCAAAAAACCGAGCGTCAGATAGAGCTTGCGCGGGCCAACGCGATCGCTCAACCAGCCCCAGGCCAGGGCGGCCGGCGCGCCCACGGCGCTGCCCAGGGCGGTGATAAGCCCGACCTGGGCCACGGTACCGCCCAGGACTTCGGTGATGAACAGGGGTGGCAGGCTGAGGGTACTGCCGGTCGCGATGCGTTGAGGAACGACGCTGTAGAACCAGCGCCACGTTGCCGGCATTGGTTTACGGATGGGCACGGAGGAAGCGGACAAGGGAAACCCCGAAAAAGCAGTAAGTAACAGGCGGCGGAAACCGGGCGACAGGTCGGGGAGTCTTACCGGGTTCCGCCGACGCAGCCTTACGTGACGAGAGGACGGACATGCCGATAGCGTTCGTAGCGTTTCTCCGCGACGATGGTCGCCAGGGCCATGATCGTGTCGTAAAGGTCGGTGAAGGAGGTGTACAAAGGCGCGACGCCAAAGCGGAGGGTATCAGGTGGCCGGAAATCGGGCAGAATCCCAAACTCGTGGATCAGGGCCAGAGTGATGGCCAGCCCCTCATCGTGTCCCAGGGCGACGTGCGAACCGCGACGGTCGGCCTCGCGCGGGGACTGCAGCCGAAAGCCCAACGGCGCCAATATGGCCTCCCACAGGTCGATGAAATAGGTGGTCTGCCGGACCGATTTGGCGCGCACGGCCTCCATACCGACTTCAAGGAGCAAATCCACGCCCGGTTCGATCAGAGAGAGGCTGACGATGCTCGGGGTTCCGGTCAGAAATCGGCGCAGCCCCGCGGCCGGACGATAGGTGAGGGCAAAATCGAACATGGAGGCGCTGCCCATCCATCCGGTGATGGGGTTGGCGAGCCGGTTCTGGAGGTCACGGCGAACGTAGAGAAAAGCCGGCGCACCGGGGCCGCCGTTGAGGTACTTGTAGGTGCAGCCGACGGCCAGATCGGCCCCGGCCGCCGCCAGGTCGATGGGCAGGGCGCCCACCGAGTGGCTGAGATCCCACAGGATGAGGGCACCTGCAGCGTGGGCCGCTCGGGTCAGCGCGATTAGGTCGTAGGTGTAACCGCTCTTGAAGGCCGTATGGGAGAGCACCACCAGGGCCACATCCGTGTCCAGCCGCTCCTGGAGGCCGGCCACCGGACCGTGGATGCCGTCCGGCGAGGGCACGATCTCCAGCCGGTGCCGTCCTCCCAGCAGCCGGACGATGCCTTCCAGCACGTAGAGGTCGGAAGGAAACTGGAGATCGTCGCTGAGGAGGCGATGACGATCGGGTTGGTCGTGCAGCGCGGCGACAACCAGTTTGAAGAGATTGACCGAGGTGGAATCGGCCACGATGACCTCATCGGCCTGCGCGCCGATGAGCCGGGCGATTTTGGCGCCCACCCGTTCCGGAGCCTCCAACCAGCCTTCGTTCCAACTGCGGATCAGACGCTCGCCCCACTGACGACCCACCACCGTTGCCGCCAGGTCTGCGGTCGCGCGCGGCAGGCGTCCCAACGAATTGCCGTCCAGATAAATCAGGTCGGGTTCGGCGATGACAAAACGCTCGCGCACGCCGCGCAGAGGGTCGGCGGCATCCAGCGCCAGCGCGTGGTCACAATGCCGAAGGACACTCATGGCAGAGTACGGAGGGCTGCTCGCACCGGACTGCCGTCACCGCCGGCGATTTTGAGGGGCAGGGCGACCAGCTCGTAGAGACCGTCGCGCACTTCGGCCAGATAGAGCCCTTCCAGGATGGCAATGCCATGCCGTCGCAAGGCATGATGGCCGGGCAGCGCTTTGCTGGTCATGGCGTCCATGGAAGGCGCCTCGCTGCCGAAAAGCCGAATGCCATGCCGGGCCAGATGGGCGGCCAGTTCGGGGGACGGGTAGATGTACGTCTCGGGAAAGACGCCGGGGTCGTGAGGACCGGCGGCCGTCCGCACGAGTAACCGCGGGGCTGCACGCAGGTCCACATGGGCCAGATCGGACGGTGCCAACGGCCCGGCCGTCTTTGTCACCGTGACAACCTGGGCCGGCCCCCAGAAGGGTTCCAGATCGAGGGCGGCGATGTCGGGACCGGTCGGGTCGAAATGGAGAGGCGCATCCACATGGGTACCGGTGTGGGCGCTCATCACCAGGGTGCTCAGGTTAACGGCATCGCCTGCGGCCAGACTGAGGACGACTTCACGACGGAAGGGGGTATCACCCGGCCACACGGCCAGGGCCGGCGAGAGGGTGTGGCTGATATCGAAAACGGTCATGGGGTGATGGTGCTCAGGGCGACGGGATGACCGTCGGCAGCCGCGCGATACAGGGCCAGGGCCGTCTGCACATGGCCGCGCGAGGCCTCGAGCGAGACATGGGGAGGTTTGCCGTCGAGGATGGCGTCATGCATGTCTTCGATCTCGGCCAGATACCAGTTCTCGGCGGGAAACGTCAGGATTTCCGGTTCGCCTGCGGCCGGATACCAGGTCATCTCGATGGGGATATCGTCGTAGCCGGGGATAAAAGGCCGATTGAAGACCAGGCGACCTTCGGTACCGATGATCTCGGCCATGGTGTAAAAGGGCACGCGGAACGAGCAACCGATCTGGGCTACGGCGCCGGTGGCGTAGTGCATCTGTCCGGCAAAGACTTCATCCACGCCGGTGTCGCCGATCTGGGCCAGTCCCCACACCTGCTGGGGTAACGCGCCGAGCATAAACTGGGCAAAGCTGATGGGATAGACGCCGATATCCCATAAACTGCCGCCGCCTTTGTCCGGGTCCAGCCGGATGTTATGGGGTCGATCGCTCAGACGAAAGCTGAAATAACCGCGGACGAGGGTTATCTCGCCCAGACGGCCCTCGCGCACCCAGGCCTGGGCCAGTCGGGTCTGCGGGAGATGGAGGTACATGAAGGCTTCGGCCAGGATGCGGTTGTGGGCGCGGGCCGCGGCGGCCATGCGGTCCACTTCGGCCAGACTGAGGGCCAGCGGTTTTTCGCAGAGGACATGTTTGCCGGCTTCCAGCGCCCGCACACTCCACTCGGCATGGAGATGGTTGGGCAAACTGATGTAAACAGCATCCACGAGATCGCTGGCCAGCATGGCCTCGTAGCTGCCGAAGGAGTGGGGGATATCCCAATCGCGGGCATAGGCAGCGGCTGCCTCCGGCGTACGGCTGGCTACGGCGACAAGCCGACCGCGCGCCGAAGCGCGGATGGCGGGGATCAAACGACGATTGATGCGGGCCGTCGAAAGCAGGCCCCAGCGTACAGGAGTCATGGCAGTAACCGGGTGTTGGGGATGAACAGGGCAAGTGTACCACGGAGCTGCCGGGGAGGCCATTCTTGCCGGTGACCTTGATTTGCGCTATCCTCAGTTACCGGCCGTCCTTGCGGACGCTATCGCGCACGCATCCGGGGAAGGGCATTGCCCTCGTCCACCCGTTCGCCAGGTGATGACCCTATGCTGCCTCCGCCCTTGATGACTTCCGATCCGGATTCCTTTGCCCGCAGTACGATTGTGGAACGGAAGCCGCAGATTATTCGCCGGGTTCTCGCCGAGAACGATTACCCACCTGCCATCGTGGCGGCGCTGCAGGCCTTTGCTGCCGAGATCGCCGGGGAGACGGTGCGCCCTCTGTCCGAGCAGGCGGACGATACGGCCGACTGGAACCGCGCATGGCAGCGTTATGAAGGCCGTACCTGGCTGGAACTGCCCTGGTACTTCGCCGAGACCTTCTTCTACCGACGTCTGCTCGAAGCGGTTCGCTATCTGCAACCGGGGCCATGGGCCGGCCGTGATCCCTTTGCCGTCCAGAAACGCCGCCAGGAGCAGGAGGCGCTGGCCCAATTGGCCGCTATCTGGCCTTCTCTGACGGCCTTGATGGCGACCGAGCCTGAGCTGGCCTTCGAAGCCCTTTTGCATTCGGCGTTGTGGGGCAATCGCGCCGATCTCAGCAACTTCACCGTTCAGGTCACGGCGCAGATCGGATTGGCCGTGCAGGCGGAACGTCAGCATCTGCTGATTGACCACACCGCGTGCTTGCTGGCGCGGTTGCAGGAGGGGCTGAGGCGGCTCGATTGCATCGGCGACAATGTCGGCCTCGATGTCCTGGGCGATCTGGCCCTGGCCGATTTCCTCCTCGGCCGGGGCTGGGTCGAGCGGGTGGTCATGCATTTGAAAGACCGGCCGTTTTTCGTCTCCGATGCCATGGTGACCGATGTCGAGATCGTCCTGGCCGGTTTACGGTCGGCGTCTGCGCCCGAGCTGGCCGCGCTGGGCGAACGTCTGAGCGAGTATCGGCGCTGCGGCCGCTTGCATCTGACCACGCATCCCTTTTGGTCGAGTTTCCGCACGTTTGCCGACCTGCCGAATGACCTGCGGCAAGAGCTGGAGGCGGCCGACCTGCGGCTTTTCAAGGGCGATGTCAATTATCGGCGGCTGCTGGACGATCGCCACTGGCCCCATACGACACCCTTCGAGGCCGTTGCCGTCCGCTTGCGGTTGCCCCGTCCTCTGGTCGTTTTGCGCACCCTCAAAGGGGAGATCATGGTCGGCCTGCAGCCGGGTCAGGCCGAGCACCTGGCTGCCGTGGATCCCGACTGGTTGATCGACGGTCGGTGGGGCATCATCCAGTGGGTTGATAGGACCGACCGCTAAGGGGGCATTCCGGAAGGGTGTGGGGCCAGATGCACTTTTCCGCGTCGTGGGCCTTGATCGACCATCTGTCCCTTGACCGACTTTTTGGGTATAATGGGATCAATCTTCCAAGCCGTATGAGGGTCTTTGGCTTCTGATCCCATGGCCGTGACGACTTCATCGTCTCTCACCCGCACCGGGTTGGCGCCGGGTACGGTCCTGCGCGAGCGCTACGAGATTTTGGAACGGATCGGGCAGGGCGGTATGGGCGCCGTATACAAGGCGGCCGACCGACGGCTTGTCGGCCGCCTGTGCGCGGTCAAGGAAATCTTGCCGGGTCTGACCGTCTACGCCGAGGAGCTGGCCGCCTATCAGGAGCAGTTCTATCAGGAGGCCAGTCTGCTGGCGCAGCTCGACCATCCCAATCTACCCAAAGTCAGCGATTACTTTTCGGAGGATGGCCGTGAGTATCTGCTGATGGATTATGTGCCCGGCCGTGACCTGCGCGAGATCATCGAGGAAGCCCGTGTGCGCGGCGTTTTTCTGGACGAAAGCCAGGTGCTGGCATGGGCGCGACAGCTCTGCGATGCTCTGGCCTATCTCCACAGCCGCAACCCGGTCATTCTCCACCGCGATATCAAGCCCGCCAACATCAAATTGACGCCGAGTGGGCATATCAAACTGGTGGATTTCGGCCTGGTCAAGGTCCTGAGCGGCGATGAGAACCGCACGGTGACGGTGGTCCAGGGGCGCGGCACGGTGGCTTATACGCCGCTGGAGCAATACGGCGGCGATGCCAGCCATACCGATGTGCGCAGCGATATCTACGCCCTGGGCGCCACCCTTTACCACCTGCTCACCTTGCGGGCACCCGTCGATGCCCGGCAACGGTTTCTCCATCCGGGGAGTCTGCCCCCTCCGCGCACCATCAACCCCGCCATTTCGCCCACGACCGAACAGGCCATTATGGCCGCGATGGCCATGCATCCCGATGACCGTCCGCGTTCCATCGAGGATTTTGCCGACCTGCTTTTCAGCCGTTACGATACGGTCACCGTGGGCCAGGTGTTTGCGCCGCATGAACCGACCTGGGGCGAAGCCGTGGCTGCCAACAAGCTCCTGGTTGGTATAACCATCCTCTTGTTGCTGCTTGCTTTTATCCTCAGCCTCGGCGGGACGCTGTCATGACCACGCAACACGAAGTCGCCATGGTGATCCTCCTCGGTGGTGAGGGCGAAGGTCGGCGCTGGGCTTTGGATCGCGACCGTCTGGAAATCGGTCGCGATCCGGGGTGCGACATTCTGCTGCCCGACCGCGTGGTCTCCCGACATCACGCCGTTATCGAACGTTGCGAAGAAGGCTATGTGCTCAGGGATAACGGCTCGAAAAACGGTACCTTTGTCAACGGCGAACCGGTGAACAATGGCCATCTGTTGCAGGACGGCGATGAAATCCAAATCGCCTTGCGTTTTCGCCTGATTTTTGTGGCAGCCGGCGCAACGGCTCCTCTGAGTCCGATCACGGCGGAAGCCGGTAGCGGTAGTCTGCGTCTGGATGACACCCGCCGCACGGTCGAGCTGCGCGGCAAAGTCCTCGATCCGCCCCTCTCGGTGGCCCAGTATCGACTGTTATCCTTGCTGATGCAGGCCAACGGGGCCGTGGTCGATCGCGACCAGATCGTGCGGGTGGTGTGGCCGGATGTCGAAAGTGCCGGCGTAACCGAACAGGCCATTGACGCGTTGGTGCGCCGTCTGCGCGAGCGCCTGGCCGAGCTGGAGCCAAACCATCAGTACATCGTTACCGTGCGCGGACATGGCTTTCGTTTTGAAAATCCGGTCTGATCAGGGGCGCGTGACCACGAAGAGGCCAAAATGCTCCTGTTTGGGCCCTCTCGCGCCTTCTCCGGCGTTGTGCCTGCCATGACTCCGCTTGCGCTGTATCTCCACATCCCCTTTTGCCAGCGTAAATGCCCCTACTGCGATTTCAACACCTACGCCGGCCGTGAAGGGCGCTACGGAGCCTATGCGCAGGCCCTGGCCACCGATCTGGCCCGCGAGGGCCTGCGCCGGGGCCGCCCGGATGTGCGCACGGTCTTCGTCGGCGGCGGTACACCCACGGTGCTGACGCCGGCGCAGTTGGAGACGATTTGGGCCGGTCTGCAGCAGGGCTTTCGCCTTTTGCCCGAGGCCGAAATCACGGTGGAGGCCAATCCGGGTACGGTCGATCGCGAACGTTTCCAGACCTTGCGGCGGTTGGGCGTCAACCGGCTGAGCCTGGGGGTGCAGTCCTTTGCCGCCGAGGAGCTGCGTTTTTTGGGCCGCATCCACGATGCCGACGATGCCGTTGCCGCCGTGAACCTGGCCCGTCGTGTAGGTTTCACCAACATCAATCTCGACCTGATCTTCGGCCTGCCTCACCAGAACCCCCAGACCTGGGCGCGCAACCTGGAACAGGCGCTCGCCCTGGCGCCCGAGCATCTCTCCCTCTACAGCCTCACCGTTGAAGAAGGCACGCCGTTGGCGACATGGGTGGCCCAGGGCCGGGTGCCTGCGCCCGATCCGGACCTGGCGGCGGACCTGTACGAATTGGCCTGCGAGCGGTTGGAAGCAGCAGGGTATCATCACTACGAGATCTCGAACTGGGCCCGGGGTCCGCTGGAAGCCGACGGTCTGCCCCGGTTTGCCGCGCGCCACAATCTGGTTTACTGGCAGAATGAGGCCTATCTCGGCTTTGGACCGGGCGCCCACAGCCATGAGAACGGTCGGCGCTGGGCCATCATCCCTTCACCCGAAGCTTACATCCACAGCGTCGCCGTCGGTCCACCCCCGCGCGCGTTGGAAGAGGCGCTCTCGCCGGCCCTGGTCATGGGCGAGACGATGATGTTGGGATTGCGTCTGGTCGCGGTGGGCGTCTCCCGCCAGGCGTTTCGGCAGCGTTTTGGCCGCGATGTGGCCGAGGTCTACGGACAGGTCCTGGCCGAGTTCGGCGCCCGCGGGTTGTTGGAGGTCACACCGGAGCGGGTGCGGCTGAGCCGCCGCGGCTGGTTGTTGGCGAATCCGGTTTTTGCCGCCTTTCTGCCGGATGAAACCGAATGATGCCCCAGGCTGATAACGGATTGGCGCCGGTGGTCGGATGCCGTTATGATCCAGGCACGTGTTGCGCCGGGCGGCGTTGCCGGTTCAGGCTTGCGGTCAATGTCGCCCCGGTTTTCTTCTCCTCTGGAGGGATGCCATGATTTTCGACCTTGTCTTCGAAGGCGGCGGCGCCAAAGGCATGAGCTTCGTAGGCGCGTTGGAGGCGTTCCATGCGCAAGGGCTGCGTTATGGGCGTTTGATGGGAACCTCGGCCGGCGCCATCATCGCTACCTCCCTGGCCGCAGGCTACACCATCCCCGAAATCTACAACGCCCTCAACGAGACGACGACGGACGGACGACCGGTGTTTGCTACCTTTCTGGCCCCGCCGCGTCCCTTTACCGAGGCCGAACTGGAGGCCAGCTCGCTGCGCCGTTTCCTGCTCAGGGTGAATGTGCCCTTCCTGCCCGATTTCCTGGAACGACGATTGGACGAGGCCATCGTGCGGATTCTGGCGACCGAGCGCCTGCGCGGGTTGCTGGCCTTTATCGAACGCGGGGGCTGGTATTCGGCCGATCCGTTTGTGACCTGGCTGCAACGCCGCCTCGACCAGGGGACGTACAACGGGCACCCGCGGCGTTTCAGCGGCATGACGCTGGCCGAGTTCTACCGGGCCACCGGTTCCGATCTCACCCTCATCGCCGCCGATGTCACGGCGAATGCGATGCTGGTGCTCAACCACCGCACGGCGCCCGATCTGCCGGTGGTGTGGGCCGCGCGCATGTCCATGAGCGTGCCGCTGCTGTGGGAAGAGGTGGTATGGCAACGGGAATGGGGGTTGTATCGCGGTCGCGATCTGACCGGGCATGCCATTGTGGACGGCGGTCTTTTGTCCAACTTCCCCATCGAGTTGTTTGTCTCGCAGGCGCCGCAGGTGACGGCCGTCATGGGCGCCGGCCAGGGGCATGAGGTCCTGGGCTTTTTGATCGACGAGGACTTGCCGGTTCCAGGCGCGCCGCCGCTTTTGGTTGCCGACGAAGGGGACCTGACCCTGGAGGAGCTGACCACGGTGCAGCGGCTGAAGCGTCTCGTGAATACGGTCATTCAGGCCCACGATAAAGCCGTCATCGAGACCTTCGCCCATCTCGTGGTGCGGCTGCCGGCACGGGGCTACGGTACGACCGAATTTGCCATGCGTCCTGAACGACGCGAGGCCCTGATTGCCGCGGCCCGCACGGTCACCCAGGCCTATCTGGAGCATCGCCTGGCTCCGGCCGATATCGCCGGCAAGGTGGTCGAGCCGCCGGACCTGGAAACCCTGGCCACCGCGCGGGCGCTGCGATGGTTGGCCGAATGAATCGGCCGGCTATAAGGCCCGACATGCCCCGCGCAGGCCGGGAAGGTCATGCCCCGGCATAGGCCCGCCGGGCCTCTTCGGCGATGATGCGGATGCCGGCGGCGACGGTCCCTTCCTCCTGGGCGTAGCTCACGCGCAGGCATTCGTGTTTATGACGCCATTCCTCGCGCAGGCCCGGGAAGAAGTAATGCCCCGGTACGACGATAACCCGGCGCCGTTTGAGCCGTTCATACAGCTCGGCCGCCGTAATGGGTAAATCGGGGAACCACAACCAGAGGAAAAAGGCCCCTTCGGGCTTGTGCACGTAACAGGGAACGGCCTCGCGACCGGTACCCATAGCCTGATACACCTGCTCGACAGCATGGCGGGCCTTTTCGGCATAAAAAGGCCGGATGACCTCTTCGCTCAGCCGGATGATTTCGCCCGAGCGCACCCATTCCAGCGCCAAAACGGCTCCGGTATTGCCGGGGGCCAGACTGAAAATCGCGTTCAGGGAGGCAATGGCCTGGACGATCTCGGGGCGGGCGATAACGATACCGGTGCGGGTGCCGGGCAGGCCCAGTTTCGATAGACTCATGCAAAGGACCATGTGTTCGTCCCAAAGCGACCGCACCGGGCTGAAGAGGATGGCCGGGAAAGGCGCGCCGTAGGCATTGTCGATGATAAGGGGTACATCGGCCGCTCGCGCCAGCGCGCTCAGATGCTCGACCTCCTCATCGGTGAGCACATTGCCGGTAGGATTCGTGGGTCGCGAGACGCATATGGCGCCGATGTCAGGCCCTACCGTCAGGCCCTCGAAGTGGATATGGTATTTGAACAGACGGCCGTCAAGATACTCGATATCAGGCCGATAGGCTACGAACAGGTCCTGCTGCAGGCCCACATCGGCGTACCCGATGTACTCCGGGGCCAGCGGTAACAGAATGCGTTTGTGGCTGCCGTCGGGATAGCGGCCCCCGAACAGGTTGAACAGATAGAAAAAGGCCGTCTGGCTGCCGTTGGTCAGGGCGATGTGTTCGGGGCCGATGGGCCAGCCGTACTGACGGCGCAACAGCGAGGCCAGCTCCCGGACGAAAGCGACCTCGCCCTGGGGCGGGCTGTAGTTACCCACCATCCGTTCGAAGCTTTCTTCATCGTCGAGGACGGCCAGCATGCGTTGACGCAGCGCCATCTGCACGGTCGGTATAGCGGCCGGATTTCCGCCTCCGAGCATGATCGTCGGTTCATCTCCGGCCAAGGCATGCCCCAAATCGTCCATCAACTGGAGAATGCCGGTGGGAGTGGTGAACTGGTGGCCGAAGCTGGAGAGCTGCATGGGGCTATCGGAAGAAAGGGGGAGAGGGGAGTAGGAAGGGAGGAGCGGGTAATCGGTTGCGCCTGGGGCGAACCGAGGGAAGTATACCATATCCGGATGCTTGCGCATGGTGGCGCTCTGCGGTGTGGATTCTGCCGCGCGTGGCGCTGCGTTTCGGGTTTGGCCGTTCGCGCGGCCTGAAATCACTCCCAGCGGCTTCCTCTATTCCAGCGCCAACCTCCGCACCAGGCGCTCGACCGCGGCCTCGTCCTCGGGACGGGGGATATCGGCATACACCTCCCACGTCTCCTGATGGGAGACCGTTGCCCCGCGCGCGAGTAACTGGAGAGGACCCAGGGTTTCTAATTCCAGACAGCGGTGATCGGCATAGCACTCGCTGGAACTGCCCCTGTCGGGATAGACCGCCTGAGCATCGTAGCTCGCACGCTTGACGAAAAGAAGGCCGTTCCACCAGTACGCCAGCCAGCCGCGCGGATTAGGAAAGCCGATCTTGAAGGGCGCGCTCATGCGCGCCTCCACCAACAGATAGCGATTGCCCCAGTGCAGCCACGGACTACCGATGTCGGTATACGGCCAGATGGCCAGACTGCGGTTGGGCAAAACGCCCGTCTGGGCCTGGGCTTGCGGCAGAATGGCCACCCCGCCGGTTTTGAGCTGGGTGATGGCCCAGGGAGCGCAGGAGACAGGCCACGGCCCCAGGTTGGTCAGGGTATGGGTGACGAGGACCTGGGAACGCTCGTCCACCAGGCGCACCGCTATGGTTTTGCGGATGCCGGTGGCGTCTTCCCGCCGCGAGATTTGCACGCCGCCGGGCACTTCCTCGATCGCCACCGGGTCATCCTCGGGCAGATAGGTGCGGTCGGGTTCTTCCGGCGCATGCCAGAGGCGATGCCCGCCGTACAGGCGATAGCGCCGTCCATCGGGTAGAGGCAGGGATTCATCGGCCAGCTCGGCGAAGAGATTGCTGCCCCCGCGCGGGATGAGGGCCAGCACGCGCGGCCCTGCCGACCGCATCACCAGCAGGCGCAAGGCCGCGTTTTCCAGGATCAGGCAGGATTGACCCAGAAAGGAGGTGGTTTCCATGACGTGGCAGGTGGGGAGGAGAGAGAGGCGGAGGAATAAGGCCCCTATCATAGTCGGAGGAAGGGCCGGGAACGAAGCGGGAGCGTGTAGCATAAAACGCCTGAGGCCAGATGGACAACTCGTCCTAAACCGGCTATAATCCCCCTATACGAACTTATGTTCTATCCCTTGCACGCCTTTCACGCCTATGCCTGCCTTTCGGGTTTCCTCGGCTTTTCAACCCACCGGCGATCAGCCCCAGGCCATCGCCAGACTGAGCGATGGCCTGCGCCGCGGGCTGCGCCATCAAACCCTGCTGGGCGCTACCGGCACGGGCAAGACCTATGTCATGGCCAAAGTCATCGAGGCCGTGCAAAAGCCCACGCTGGTGCTGGCGCACAACAAGACCCTGGCCGCTCAGCTCTATGCCGAGTTCCGCGAGTTCTTCCCCGATAACGCCGTCGAGTACTTCGTCAGCTACTACGACTACTACCAGCCCGAGGCGTACATCCCCCGCACCGACACCTACATCGAAAAAGATGCCCAGATCAACGAAGAGATCGACCGCTTGCGCCTGGCCGCCACCTCGGCCCTGTTCAGCCGCCGCGATGTCATCATCGTGGCCTCGGTCTCGGCCATCTACGGTCTGGGCAGCCCTGTCGATTACGGTCAGGTGGCCATCCGGTTGAGCGTGGGCGAAACCCGGCGTCTGCACACCCTTCTGCGCCATCTGGTGGATATCTACTACACCCGCAACGACACGGCGCTGGCGCCGGGTAAGTTTCGTCTGCGCGGCGATACCCTGGAGATCATGCCGGCCTATGCCACCACGGCCTATCGTCTGGAATTTTGGGGCGATGAGATCGAACGCATCACCGAGATCGATCCCCTCACCGGCGAAATCCTGGCCACGCCCGCAGCCGTTGACATCTTCCCGGCCAAGCACTTTATCACCCCCCAGGAAAAGCTGCTCGAAGCCATCGCCGACATCGAGGCCGAGCTGGAGCAACAGGTGCAGTTCTTCCGGTCCCAGGGCAAGCTTCTGGAGGCCCAACGGCTGCAACAGCGGGTCCATTATGACCTGGAGATGCTGCGCGAGGTGGGCTATTGCGCCGGCATCGAGAACTACTCTCGGCCCCTGGCGCGGCGCCCGCCCGGCTCGCGGCCCTGGACCCTGCTCGACTACTTCCCCGAGGACTACCTGATCTTCATCGACGAATCGCACATGACCATCCCCCAGTTGCGGGGCATGTACAACGGCGACCTCTCCCGTAAACAGGTTCTGGTCGAACACGGCTTCCGTCTGCCCTCCGCCCTCGATAATCGTCCGCTGCGCTTCGAGGAATTCCTCGAACTGGTCAACCAGGTCATCTACGTCTCGGCCACGCCTGGCCCCTTCGAGCGGGAGGTCTCCGAGCAGATCGTCGAGCAGATCATCCGGCCCACCGGCCTGCTCGATCCCATCGTCATCGTGCGGCCCACCCAGGGCCAGATCGACGACCTGGTCCGCGAGATCAACGCCCGCATCCGCCGCGGCCAGCGCGCCCTGGTCACCACCCTGACCAAGCGCATGGCCGAAGACCTGGCCGACTACCTGGCCGAGCTGGGGCACAAGGTCCACTACCTCCATTCCGAAATCCACACCCTGGAGCGCGTCGAAATCCTGCGCGACCTGCGCCTGGGCGTGTACGACGTGGTCGTGGGCATCAATCTCCTGCGCGAAGGGCTTGACCTGCCCGAAGTGAGTCTGGTGGCTATCCTGGATGCCGACAAAGAAGGCTTCCTGCGCTCCGAGACCTCCCTCATCCAGACCATCGGTCGTGCGGCCCGCCATGTCGAGGGTACCGTCATCATGTACGCCGACCAGATCACCGACTCCATGCGCCGGGCCATTGACGAAACCAACCGCCGTCGGCGCATCCAGGAGGCCTATAACCGCGAACGCGGCATCGAACCGCGTTCTATCGTCAAGGCCGTTCACGATCTGACCGAACGGGTGGCCATGGCGACCCATCTGGCCGAACCGGGTCCGGTCTATCGCAGCGGCCCCACCGTCCCTGCCCTGGTCGCCTTACCGCGCCAGGAGCGGGTGCGGCTGATCAAGGAACTGGAAAAGCAGATGCACGAAGCGGCGCGACGTCTGGAATTCGAGCAGGCGGCCGTGCTGCGCGACCAGATCATCGAATTGCGTCGTTCGCTTCACGACGAGGAAGACCTGCCGGCCTGGGAACGCATCAAAATGCTCGATGTCTGACCCCGGCCTCATCCTGATCGTCCGGCCATGACCTTTCCTGAGACCCCCGGCAAAGTCCAAACCGTTGACATTGACCGCGAGATGCGGGTGGCCTATCTCGATTACGCCATGAGCGTCATCGTGGCGCGGGCGCTGCCCGATGTACGCGACGGCCTCAAGCCGGTGCATCGCCGCATCCTCTACGCCATGTACGACATGGGCCTGTTTCACGATCGACCCTACAAAAAGAGCGCCCGCATCGTCGGCGAAGTCCTGGGCAAATACCACCCCCACGGCGATGTCGCCGTCTACGAGGCCATGGTGCGCATGGCCCAGGATTTCGCCATGCGCTATCCCCTCATTGACGGCCAGGGTAACTTCGGTTCGGTGGACGGCGATAACGCGGCGGCCATGCGCTACACCGAAGCGCGGCTGGCCGAGATCGCCGGGGAGATGCTGGCCGACCTGGAGAAGGAAACGGTGGATTTCGTGCCCAACTTCGACGCCTCGTTGCGCGAACCCGAGGTCTTGCCGGCGGCGCTGCCCAATCTCCTCATCAACGGCGCCAGCGGCATTGCCGTGGGCATGGCCACGAACATCCCCTCCCACAACCTGGGCGAGGTCGTCGATGCCCTGGTCTTCATGCTCGACCACTACGAAGCCATCGAAAACATCACCCTGGAGCACCTGCTGCACTTCATCAAAGGCCCCGATTTTCCGACGGGCGGCATGGTCTTCCGCTACGAGGAGGGGCGGGAGGGCCGTGAGGACGCCATGGCCAAAGCCTACGCCAGCGGCCGTGGCCGCCTGACCGTCCAGGCCCGGGTGCACATCGAGGCCATGAGCCGCAGCCGCACCCGTCTGGTCGTGACCGAATTGCCCTATCAGACGACCAACAGCCGCGTCATCGAGCGCATCGCCGAGCTGGTCCGGGAGGGACGCCTGGAGGGTATCGCCGACCTGCGGGATGAGTCCGACCGTCAGGGCCTGCGCATCGTCATCGAACTGACGCGCACCGCCGATGCCAAAGCCATCCTCGAACAGCTCTACAGGCAGACGCCGCTCCGGCAGACCTTCGGCATCCATGCCCTGGCCCTGGTCAACGGCGAACCCCATCTCCTCTCCCTCAAGCGCCTGCTGCAGCTTTTCATCGAACATCGCCGCGCCATCGTGCGCCGCCGTTCCGAGTTCGACCTGGCGCGGGCGCGCGAACGGCTTCACGTCCTCGATGGCCTGCTCATCGCCCTGGCCCATCTCGACGAGGTCATCACCCTCATCCGGCGCAGCCCCGACACCGACACGGCCCGCACCCGCCTGAAGCAGCGTTTCAAGCTCAGCGATGTCCAGGCCCAGGCCATCCTGGAGATGCCCCTCAAACGCCTGGCCCGCCTGGAGCGGGAGAAGCTGGAGGCCGAGCACAAGGTCCTGCAGGAACGCACCCGCCATTTGGAAGACCTGCTGGCCCATCCCCACAAACTGCTGGGGGTCATCAAGGACGAGTTGCTGGCCCTGAAGGCCCGATATGGCGATGCCCGGCGTACCCAAATCGTGGCCGCTACGGCAGCGGCGTTGGTGGTTGACGACCTGGTGGCCGATGAAGAAGCCCTGGTGGTCCTTACCAAAAGCGGCCGCCTCTTCCGCCGTCGCCTGGCCGGGCGGCGGCGGGGCACGTTGCCCCAGCGCACGGCCGATGCCGCCGTGGCCCTGGCAGCCGCGTCCCTGCGCGATAGCGTGTTCCTCTTCACGGCAGCCGGTCAGGTGGCGGCCAAAAGCATCCATGAGTTGCCGGAAGAGGAGGGCGTTCCCTTTGCCGATCTCCTTGAGCTGCGCGAGGACGACGACATCGTGGCCATGGTGGCCCTACCTGCGTCCGCCAACGGTCAGGACAACGCCGGGAACGGCCGCAGCCTCTTCCTCCTCAGCCGTCTGGGGCGTTGCAAGCGGGTGGCCGTGGCCGATGTGGGGGCCTCGGTCCACACCGCGCCGGTGGTGATGCATCTCGAACCCGGCGATGCCATCGCTGCCGTGGTCGTGTGCGATACCGACGACGATCTGCTGCTGGTGACCCGGCAAGGACAGGCCATTCGTTTCCCCCAGGACGAGGTCCGGGTGATGGGGTTGCCCGCGGCCGGCGTCCTGGCCCTGAAGCTGGAGGAGGGCGACTGTCTGGTGGGGGCAGGGCTATGTCGGCCCGGCCATCAGGTGGTCATGCTGACGGCCAATGGCCTGGGCCTGCGCGTGGCGACCGAGCGGTTTCCGGTGCAGAAGCGCTACGGCAGCGGCGTGGCCGCCATGAAAGTGGGGCCTGATGACGGCATCGCGGCCATGGCCGTAGTGGACGCCGAAACCGAGATGTTCCTCGTCCTGAACAAAGGGCCGATGCGGGTGTTGCGACTGGAGGATGTCCCCCAGGCCGCGCGGGCCTCCCGTGGTCGTCCGGTAGCCGGTTTAGGCGAGGGCAAGGTGCAGCGTCTGCTGGCCGTGCACATCCCCAAGGTGAAGGAAGCCGCCCCGACGGCAGCTCCGCCTCCGTTGTCGCCGCTCCCTCCCGCCGCCGCGCCGGCCGCCGATGACGAGAAAACGGCGGTTGCGACAAAGCCCTCGGGCCGTCGGACAAGCAATAAGCGATAACTTTTGGAGTGCTTTTTGAGTGCGGTGACGTAGTCACCGCTTTTTTTTTGAGTGCGGTGACGTAGTCACCGCTTTTTTTTGAGTGCGGTGACGTAGTCACCGCTTTTTTTGAGTGCGGTGACGTAGTCACCGCCTTTTTGACGTAGTCACCGCCCTTTTTTGCCTGCGCCGACCTTTAGGGCGAGGCGTGTCGGCGCAGGCCGACACCCGGCGCGAAGTGCCCGGCGAGGCCGATTTCAATCGCTGGGCACCACCACGGG
>Ga0197142_1001352_pt1 | contig 22548 bp, 25 predicted proteins | sample GBS60_MetaG_FD_148614 | JGI IMG/M metagenome (GOLD analysis project Ga0197142, IMG submission 148614) | Sediment microbial communities from Great Boiling Springs, Gerlach, Nevada, United States - GBS 60_MetaG | ecosystem: Environmental > Aquatic > Thermal springs > Hot (42-90C) > Sediment... | reverse complement strand
GCCTTCCCCCCTCGCCACCGAGGGGGGAAGTTTTGCGTCCTGGACTTGGTGGAGCGGCGGGGATTTGAACCCCGGACCTCCCGCTTGCAAGGCGGGTGCTCTCCCTCTGAGCTACCGCCCCAGGCCTTAGGGAGTATAGCCCAAGAGGGGGGGTTCCGCAAAGGCCCCCTGGGCCCTATAATCGGTAAGGCGTGCCGGACCAGCCCCTGGGCAGGGGAAGGTCCCTGGGGAAAGAGGCCGGCCCGCGGGAAGCGCCAAGCCCAACCTTCCCCGAACGGGAGGAATATGCCGCTTAACATCACGGTAAAGGAGCTACTGGAAGCCGGGGTCCACTTTGGCCACGAGCGCAAGCGCTGGAACCCCAAGTTCGGCCGCTACATCTACGCGGAGCGCAACGGCATCCACATCATTGACCTGCAGAAGACCATGGTGGAGCTGGAGCGCACCTTCCGCTTCCTCGAGGACCTGGCCATGCGGGGGGGCACGGTGCTCTTCGTGGGCACCAAGAAGCAGGCCCAGGACATCGTGCGCATGGAGGCGGACCGGGCGGGGATGCCCTACGTGAACCAGCGCTGGCTGGGCGGGATGCTCACCAACTTCAAGACCATCGCCCAGCGGGTGAACCGCCTGGAGGAGCTGGAGAACCTCTTCGCCTCCGAGGACATCCACCAGCGCCCCAAGAAGGAGCAGGTGCGCCTCAAGCACGAGCTGGACCGCCTGCAGAAGTACCTCCCGGGCTTCCGGCGGCTCAAGCGCCTTCCCGACGCCATCTTCGTGGTGGACCCCACCAAGGAGGCCATCGCCGTGCGGGAAGCCCGGAAGCTCTTCATCCCCGTGATCGCCCTGGCGGACACGGACTCCGACCCCGACCTGGTGGACTACATCATCCCCGGCAACGACGACGCCATCCGCTCCATCCAGCTCATCCTCTCCCGGGCGGCGGACCTGATCATTGAGGCCCGGGGCGGGGTGGTGGAGCCCTCCCCCTCCTACGCCCTGGTGGAGGAGGCGGAGCGCCAGGAGGCCCAGGGCGAAGCCTTCGCCGGTGAGGACGAGGTGGAAGCATGAGCCAGATGGAACTCATCAAGAAGCTGCGCGAGGCCACGGGGGCCGGGATGATGGACGTGAAGAAGGCCCTCGAGGACGCCGGCTGGAACGAGGAGAAGGCGGTGCAGCTCCTCAGGGAGCGGGGGGCCATGAAGGCCGCCAAGAAGGCGGAGCGGGAGGCCCGGGAAGGCCTCATCGGCCACTACATCCACCACAACGGGCGGGTGGGGGTGATCCTGGAGCTCAACTGCGAGACCGACTTCGTGGCCAGGAACGAGGTCTTCCAGAACCTGGCCAAGGACCTGGCCATGCACATCGCCATGATGAACCCCCGGTACGTCTCCGCCGAGGAGATCCCCGCCGAGGAGCTGGAAAAGGAGCGGCAGATCTACATCCAGGCGGCCCTCAACGAGGGCAAGCCCAAGGAGATCGCCGAGAAGATCGCCGAGGGCCGGCTGAAGAAGTACCTGGAGGAGGTGGTCCTCCTGGAGCAGCCCTTCGTCAAGGACGACAAGGTCAAGGTGAAGGAGCTCCTCCAACAGGCCATCGCCAAGACCGGGGAGAACATCGTGGTGCGGCGCTTCTGCCGCCTGGAAGTGGGAGCGTAGGCCATGGAAGCCTCCGGGGCCCTTCCAAAGCGGGGCCCCGGTTTTTCTCGCCATGAAGTACAAGCGCGTCCTCCTCAAGCTTTCCGGTGAGTTCCTCACCTCTAACGGGTTCGGCATTGAGCCCGAGGCCACCCAGGCCCTGGCCCGGGAGATCAAGGCCGCCTATGACACCGGGGTCCAGCTGGCCATCGTGATCGGGGCCGGCAACCTCTGGCGGGGCGCCCGGCAGGGGGTGGGCATGGACCGGGCCACCGCCGACTACATCGGCATGCTGGCCACCATCATGAACGCCCTGGCCCTGCAGGATGCCCTGGAGGCGCTCGGCATCCCCACCCGGGTCCAGACCGCCCTCACCATCACCCAGGTGGCCGAGCCCTACATCAGGCGGAGGGCCCTGAGGCACCTGGAGAAGGAGCGCATCGTCATCTTCGGGGGCGGGACGGGCAACCCCTTCTTCTCCACGGACACCGCGGCCGCCCTGAGGGCTTTGGAGGTGGGGGCCGAGGTGGTGCTCATGGCCAAGAACAAGGTGGACGGGGTCTACTCCGATGACCCCAGGAAGAACCCCGACGCCGTCCGCTTTGACGAGCTCAGCTACCTGGACGTGCTGAACCGGGGCCTCCAGGTCATGGACACCACCGCCATCACCCTCTGCATGGAGGCGGGCCTTCCCATCCTGGTCTTTGACATCTTCAAACCCGGGGCCCTGGTGGGTATTATCCAGGGGGAAAAGGTGGGCACCCTGATCCACTAGAAAGGAGGCGCCATGACCCTGAAGGACCTTTACGCGGAAACCCGAAGCCACATGCAAAAGAGCCTCGAGGCCCTGGAGCACAACCTCTCCGGCCTGCGCACGGGCCGGGCCAACCCCGCGCTTCTCCTCCACCTCAAGGTGGAGTACTACGGCACCCACGTCCCCCTCTCCCAGATCGCCACGGTCACCGCTCCCGACGCCCGGACCCTGGTGGTCCAGTCCTGGGACCAGAACGCCCTCAAGGCCATTGAAAAGGCCATCCGCGACTCCGACCTGGGCCTGAACCCCAGCAACAAGGGGGACGCCCTCTACATCAACATCCCCCCCCTCACCGAGGAAAGGCGCAAGGAGCTGGTGAAGACCGCCCGCCACTACGCCGAGGAGGGGCGCATCGCCATCCGCAACCTCCGCCGCGAGGCCCTGGAGAAGCTGAAGAAGCTCTCCAAGGAACTCCACCTCTCCGAGGACGACACCAAGCGGGCCGAAACCGAGATCCAGAAGATCACCGACGAGTTCATCGCCAAAGTGGACGGGCTTTTGGAGAAGAAGGAGCAGGAGATCCTCCACTAGGCCCATGGGTCCAGGGAAAGCCCTAGGAGGCGGGGGGTGAGGGACGACCTCCCCATGCGGGTCCTCTCCGCTTTGGTGGGGGCGGGGCTTCTCCTTCTGGTCCTCTGGGCGGGGCTTCCCCTGATCCTCCCCACCCTTTTCTTCGTCCTGTGGCTGGGGGGGCTGGAGCTCAGGGACATGCTCTCCCGGAGGGGCATCGGCCTGAACCTGCCCCTCCTCTACGGGGGCGGGGGGCTTCTCTTTCTCTTCTCCCTGCCCCAGCTTTACTGGCACTTCCCCCAGGTCCCCTGGCGGGAGGTGGTCCTGGGGCTTTTTCTCATGGCCAGCTTCAGCTACGAGCTTTTGAAGGGGGCGGACCTCACCCGCTTCGCCTTCACCCTCCTGGCCTTCCTCTACCTCCCCTGGAGCCTGGGGTACGTCCTCCTCCTCCGGGAAACCCCGGACCCGGGCCTGGGGCTTTGGACCCTCTCCCTCCCCCTGGTGGCCAGCTTCGCCACGGACATCGGGGCCTACTTCGCCGGGCGCTTCTTTGGCCGGAACAAGCTGGCCCCGGCCATCAGCCCCGGCAAGACCCTCGAGGGCTCCCTGGGGGGCATCCTCTTCAGCTTCCTGGCCCTTCTCGTCTACACGAGTCTGGTGCGGGAGGTCTTTCCCTTCGGCCTTTTGGAACTCTGGCTCTTCAGCCTCCTCCTCTCCCTGGCGGCCCAGCTTGGGGACCTGGCGGAGTCCATGCTGAAGCGGTTTGCTGGGGTGAAGGACTCCGGGCGCTTCCTGCCCGGGCACGGGGGGCTTCTGGACCGGATAGACAGCCTCCTCTTCACCTTCCCCCTCACCTACTTCCTGGTGGTGCTCTTCACATGAAGCGCTTGGTGATCCTGGGTTCCACGGGCTCCATCGGGCGGCAGACCCTGGAGGTGGCCCTCTGGCGGGGCTACCGGGTGGTGGGGCTGGCGGCGGGAAAGAACCTGGAACTCCTCTCGGAGCAGATCGCCCGCTTCCGGCCCCTCCTGGTGGCGGCGGAGGCAAGCCTCCATGGGGAGCTCAAGGAACGCTTTCCCTGGCTGAAGCTGGCCTCCCCCGAGGAGGTGGCGGCCATGGAGGCGGAGGTGGCCGTGGCCGCCATCCCGGGCCTGGCGGGCCTGGGGCCCACCCGGGTGGCGGTGCGGACGGGAAAGCGGGTGGCCCTGGCCAACAAGGAGGCCATGGTGGCCGCGGGACCCCTCCTCTGGCAGGAGGTGGAAACAGGCGGGGCGGAGATCCTCCCCGTGGACTCGGAGCACTCCGCCCTCTTCCAGGCCCTCCTGGGGGAGCGCCGGGAAGACGTGGCCGAGCTCATCCTCACCGCAAGCGGGGGGCCCTTCCTCAAGGCCCCGGAGGACCTCTCCCAGGTGACCCCGGAGATGGCCCTGGCCCACCCCCGGTGGCGCATGGGGCCCAAGGTGACCATAGACTCCGCCACCCTCTTCAACAAGGGGCTGGAAGTCCTGGAGGCCAAGGAGCTCTTCCGCTTTCCCCTGGAGAGGATCCGGGTCCTGGTCCACCCCCAGGCCTACGTGCACGGCCTGGTGCGCTTCCTGGACGGAAGCCTCAAGGCCCAGCTGGGCCCCACGGACATGCGCCTTCCCATCCAGTACGCCCTCACCTACCCCGAGCGGGCGGAAACCCCCCTCAAGGACCTCCCCATCCCCGGGGTCCTGGAGTTTCTGGAGCCCGACCTAAGCCGCTTCCCCGCCCTGGCCGTGGCCTACGAGGCGGGAAGGCGCGGAGGGGTGGCCCAGGTGGCCGTTTCCGCCGCCGACGAGGTGGCCGTGGAGGCCTTTTTGGCGGGCAAGATCCCCTTCACCCGCATCCCGGAAGTGTTGGCCAAGGTCCTGGAAAACACCCCCTCCGAACCCCTAACATGGGATAGCCTCTTCGCCGTGGACGCCTGGGCCCGGGAAGAGGCCAAGAGGTGGGCATGAGTCTTTTTTGGTTTCTGATCATCATCGGCATCAGCATCTTTGTGCACGAGCTGGGCCACTACCTGGCGGCCCGGGTCCAGGGGGTTCGGGTCAAGGCCTTCAGCGTGGGCTTTGGCCCCGTCCTCTGGCGGAAGCAGGCCTTTGGCACCGAGTGGCGCCTCTCCGCCATCCCCCTGGGGGGGTACGCGGACATTGAGGGCCTGCTCCCCGAGGAGCGGGGACGGGGGTACGACGCCGTGCCCTTTTTGGGGAAGCTTTTCGTCCTGGTGGCGGGCGTCCTCATGAACATCCTCCTGGCCTGGGCGCTCCTGGCCTACCTCTTTAGCGCCCAGGGGATACCGGAGACCACGGGGCGGGCGGCGATCGTGGAGGTCCTGCCGGGGAGCGTGGCGGAGGAGGCGGGCCTTCGGCCCGGGGATGTCCTCCTGGCGGTGGACGGAAAGCTCCTAAACCGCCCCCAGGAGATAGAGCGCCTCAAGGTGCCCGGCCCCCATACCCTCACCGTGCTCCGGGAGGGGCGGGAGGTGGCCCTTAGCCTCACCTGGAAGGAGGGGATGGAGAAGCTGGGGGTGGTCTACCAGCCGGAGGTGGTCTACCGCCCCGTGGGCTTCCTCCAAGGCCTGGCCCTGGCGGCGAGCCGCACCCTGGCCTTCGGCCCGGAGATGGTGCGGGCCCTGGTGGGAGGGCTTCTCGGCGTGCTTTCGGGGAACGCGGAAAGCGGGGTGGTGGGCCCCGTGGGCATCGTGGCGGAAACGGGCCGGGCCGCCCAAGAGGGGTTTTTCCGCCTGGTGGAGCTCACCGTGGCCATCAACCTCTCCCTGGCCCTCTTCAACCTCCTCCCCATCCCCGCCCTGGACGGAGGGCGGATCCTGCTCCTCTTCCTCTCCCGCCTCTTCCGCATCCGGCCGGATCAGGAGGCCCTGGTCCACTACCTGGGCTTTCTCTTCCTCCTCCTCCTGGTCCTTCTGGTCACCCTCCAGGACATAAGGCGCCTTCTGGGAGGCTGATGGAAGCCACCGTCCTCATCCCCGCCTACAACGAGGAGGCCACCATCGCCAGCGTGGTGCGGGTGGCCAAGGAGGCGGGTTTCCCCGTGGTAGTGGCCGACGACGGCTCCGGGGACAAGACGGCGGAGGAGGCGGCGAGGGCCGGGGCGGAGGTGGTCCGCCTGGAAGAGAACCGGGGCAAGGGCGGGGCCATCGCCGAGGGGCTGAAGCGGGTGAAAACCCCCCTGGTCCTCCTCCTGGACGCCGACCTCCTGGGACTCAGGCCGGAGCACCTAAAGGCCCTCCTCCTCCCCGTGGCCCAGGGGAGGGCGGAGATGAGCGTGGGGGTCTTCCAGGGGGGGCGGCTCTCCACGGACCTGGCCATGCGCCTCACCCCCTTCCTCTCGGGGCAGAGGGCCTTGCGCGCGGAGGACCTGAGGGGCCTTCCCGGTCTCGAGGCCGCCCGCTACGACCTGGAGCTCCTCCTCACCCATCACGCCAAGGCCCAGGGCTGGCGGGTACGCTACCTCCCCCTAAAGGGGGTGAGCCAGGTGATGAAGGAGGAGAAGCGGGGCCTCCTTAAGGGCTTTCTCCACCGTCTACGCATGTACGGGGAGATCCTCCGCTACCGCCTCAGGGGGGAGTGAAGCGAAGGAGCTCCACCAGGCCCGTCCCCGCCCGGTAGGCCACCACCCCCAGGCCCGGCACCAGGTAGAGCTCCTTGAGGTCCGTCCCCCCCTTCTCCGTGGTGAAGGCCACCCGTACCCGGTAGGCGTTGAAGGCCCCGGCCCGGGTTTTTAGGCCCTCCAGGCCCTCCACCCGGGCGGAGAGGGCCACCCGCTGGTCCCGGAACGCGGCGCTCCCTCCCCAGGCCTGCCCCGGGAAAAGGCGCAAAGGGTAGAGGAGGAGGGGCGGGGTGAAGGGGAAGTAGCCCTCGGGCAGCCCCACCCCCAGGAGGTAAAGCCCCTCCGGGGTGAGCTTGAGGCGGTCCTCCCGGAAAAGCCGCCCCTCCTTCAGGTAGCGGAGGCGAAAGCCCTCAGGGGTGGGCAAGAGCTCCTGCAGGGTGCCGTCCGAGTAGGCGTACCGCCCCCCCTCCTTGGGGAAGACCTGGGCCAGGGCCAGGAGGAAAAGGAGGGGAAGGAAAAGAAGGCGCCTCACTCCACCTCCCCCAGCTCGTGCCCCCGCCTGGTGGCCGCCTCCACCGCCTCGTAGAAGGCGGCCCTGAGGGCCCGGGCCTCGAGGGCGTGGAGCCCGTGGATGGTGGTGCCCCCGGGGCTCGCCACCTCGTCCTTGAGCTCGGCGGGGTGGCGGCCCTTTAGAAGCTCCCCCGTGGCCGCCAGGGCCTCCGCCGCCAGGCGCAGGGCCAGGGCCCTGGGCATCCCCATCTTGACCCCGGCGTCCGCCAGGGCCTCGGCCACCACCGCCAGGTAGGCGGGGGCGGAGGCGGACATGGCGGTGAAGGGGTCAAAGAGGTGCTCGGGGATCTCGTACACGTCCCCCACGGTGGCGAAAAGGGCCCGGGCGAAGTCCAGGTCCCCCGCCTCCTGGGCCTCCTTCAGGGCGGTGAGGGCGGTGGAGCTCTCCCCGATCACCGCTGCCAGGTTGGGCATGGCCCGCACCACCCGCCTGCTGGAAAGCCTCCGGGCCAGGACCGCGGTGGACACCCCCGCCATGATGGAGATGTACCCCACCCCCGGATGGGCCACCTCCGGGGCCAGGTGGGGAAAATCCCGGGGCTGGACGGAGATGAGGACCCTCTCGGCCTGGGAGAGCTCCTCCAGGGACACGGGCCGCATGCCGAAGGCCTCGGCCAGCTCCCGGGCGCGCTCGGGGGTGCGCCCCACCACCCCCACCTCCTCGGGGCGCAAAAAGCCCCGGGTGAAGGCCCCCTTGAGGATGCTCCGCCCCATCTTGCCCAGGCCCAGGAAGACCAGCCTCATGCCCTAGAGTCTACCTTGCGGAGGCGCAGGTAATAAAACCCGTCCAAGCCTTCCCGGGGGGCCACGTAGACCCCAAGCCCCTCCCTCAGGACCGGAAGGGGGCAGGAGAAGGGTTCGGGACGAAACTCCGGGTGCCGCTCTAAAAAAGCCCGGGCCACCCCCTCCCCCTCCTCCTGGGTGAGGGAGCAGACGGCGTAGACCAGAACCCCTCCCTCCTCCGTGGCCGCCGCGGCGGTTTCCAGAAGCGCAAGCTGGAGCTCGGCCATGGCCTTGGGGTCCTCAGGGCGGAGGCGGTAGCGGAGCTCGGGGTGGGCGCGGAAGGTGCCCGTGCCGGTGCAGGGGGCGTCCAGGAGGACCTTCCTGGCCTTCTCCTTCAAGGGCTCCCGGAGGTCTTGGGTGCGGTAGGTGACCCTTAGCCCAAGCCGCCTGGCGGTCCTCGCCCCCGCCTCCTGGCGCCTCGGGTTCAGGTCGTAGGAGACCACCTCCGCCCCCCTGGAGGCCAGGTGGAAGGCCTTGATCCCCGCTCCTCCGCAGAGGTCCAGGACCTTTTCCCCGGGCTCTGGGTCCAGAAGCCTTGCGGCGAAGAGGGAGGCGGGGTTCTGGGGCTGGAGGCCCAGGGCGGAGAAATCGGTCTTGGGGCCTTCCCAGATGTAGCTCCCCGGGATGGGGCCCGGCCTCAGGTCCACGGGGCGGTAGGCGGTGACGAAGAGGGGAGCGGGCTCGTTGAAGCCCTCGGCGAAGCCCACCTCCCCGAAGAAGTCCCGCCAGGTCTGGCAGAGCCAGTCGGGCAGGGAGAGGCGCACGCACTCCGGCGCCCCCCGGGGCGCTAGGCGGCGCAAAACCGCGTTGACCAGGCCCGCAAGGCCAGGGTGGCGGGCCTTGGCCTCCTCCACCCAGGGGCTCACCCGGGCGTGGTCCGGCTTGCCCCAAAGCCACTCCAAGGCCCCCAGGCGCAGGATCCAGCGCACCTCCTTGGGAAGCCTCTCGGGGGCCTTCAGGTGGGGCTCCAGGAGGAAGTCCAGAAGCCTTAGGCGGCGGAGGGCCCCGTAGACCAGGTGGGTGGCGTAGGCCTTGTCCCGCTCGGGAAGGTCCGAGCGGTCCAGGGCCCGGTCCAAAACGAGCTGGGCCCGCCCTCCCCGGTCCACCTCGAGGAGGACGGCGAGAGCCAGGCCCCTGGGGGTGGCGGGCCTCAAGACTCCAGGGGGTGGGCCTTGATGCTGAACTTGAGGGCGGTCCGCTCCTCGTTCTCCAGGTCCAGCTTGACAAAGGCGGGCTTGACCACCAGGTCCAGGTTGTCGGGGGCGATGTAGCCCCGGGCGATGGCGATGGCCTTCACCGCCTGGTTCACCGCCTGGGGGCCGATGGCCTGGACCTCCACCTCGCCCTTGGTGCGCAAAAGCGCCGCGATGGCGCCGGCCACGGAGTTGGGGCGGGATTTGGAAGAGACGCGCAACGTTTCCACTTTGACCTCCTGAAAGCTCTGGGGCCACCCCGCTTGGGCAAGCTTTGGGCGGCTCGGGTCCATGCTAGGACAACAAGCCCCCTCTTGGCAACTAGGAGGCCATGACCCGCTCCTCCAGACCCTTGAGGAGGCTTTCCACGTTCTCCTGCATGAGCTTCTGCACCAGCTTCTGCAAAAGCCCCCCAAAGATGGGGATGGTGAGCTCGTAGGTGAGGGTGAGGACCACCCGGGTCCCCTCCCCCTCGGGCAGGAAGACCCAGGTGCCCTCGTAGCGGTCAAAGTCCCCCTCGGGGGAGAAGAAGCGGTTCCTCAGGTTCTCATCGTCCCACTCCTCCTCCTCCAGCCAGCGCACCTTCTTGCCCATGGCCACCGCCACCCACTCGCTTCGGGTGCGGGAGCCCTCCTGGGAGAGGACCTTGAGGGTTTCCACCTCCTTGAGGTAGGGCTTGAGGCCCTCCAGGTCCTTGGCCAGGGCGTAGACTTTCTCCGGGGGTGCGTGGATGTACCGTTCGGCGCGTACCTCGGGCATGGGCCCTTTTTACCCCTCTTCCTCCTTCTTGACAAGCCGGTAGGCCTCGAGGGCCACCCCCAAGGGAAAGCCCCGCCCCCTCAGGAAGCGGACCGCCTTGGCCTTGTCCCCCCGCCTGGGGTAGCGGCGGAGGACCCTGAGGGCGGCCTCGAGGGCCGCCTCCTCCTTGGGCAGAACCGCCTCCACGATCTCCTCCTCCACCCCCTGGGCCAGGAGGAGCCTCCTGAGCTTCAGGGGGCCGTAGCGGGACCTGGCGGCCACGTAGGTCTCGGAGAAGGCCCGGTCGTCCAGGTAGCCCAGGTCCTCGAGGCGCTTCAGGGCCTCCTCCACCTCCTCCTCGGGGAAGCGGGCCCTGAGCTTTTCCCTTAGGCGGGCCTGGCTCATGGCCCTCCGGGCAAGGAGGCGGAGGGCGTGGGCCAAGGCCTCAGCGCTTCCCATGCCTATAGGGTACGCTAAGGCCCATGCGGGTCTTCGCCATCGCTGACCCTCACCTTTCCCGCCTCCACCCCAAGCCCATGAGCGTCTTCGGACCCGCCTGGCAGGGCCACCCCGAGGCCTTCTTCCGGGGCTGGCGGGAGGTGGTGGGCCCGGAGGACCTGGTGATCGTGGCCGGGGACATCTCCTGGGCCATGCGCCTTCCCGAGGCCATCCCCGACCTCCTGGACCTGGCGGCCCTCCCCGGAAAGAAGGTCCTCCTAAAGGGCAACCACGACTACTGGTGGCCCTCCATCAGCCGCCTGAGAGCGGTCCTTCCTGAAGGCATGTACGCCCTGCAAAACGACGCCCTGGTCCTGGACGGGGTGGCGGTGGCGGGGACCCGGGGCTGGGAGTACCCTCCCAAGACCCCAGAGGACGAGAGGATCTTCGCCCGGGAGGTGGAAAGGCTTGGGCTCTCCCTGAGGGCTCTTCAGAGCCAGCCCCACCGCCACCTGGTCCTGGCCTTCCACTTTCCCCCCTTTGGCCCCGGGGGGGAGGCCAGCCCCCTCCTGGAGATGGCGGCGGAGGCGGGGGCCAGCGCCATCGTCTACGGCCACCTCCACGGGGCCGACCCCGAGCGCCTGCCCAAGGCCTATCGGGGCATCCCCCTCCACCTGGTGGCCGCTGACGCCTTGGGCTTCCGCCCCAAGCTGGTCCTGGAGAGGTGATGCCTGGGCCCTGGGGCTTCCTCCTCCTCCTTCAAGGAGGGCTCCTCCTCCTGGGGGCCTCGGGGATGATCCTTATGGGCCTTCCCCTGGGAGGGCAGGCCCCCTGGACCGAGATCCCCGCGGGGCTCCTCCTCTTTGGGCTCCTTCAGGGCCTCGAGGGCCTCCTCGCCCGCCTCTTCCCCGCCTCCTTCCGGGAGGCGGAGAGGCTCCACCGGGAACTGGGACAAAGCCTGAAGGCCCTGGGGCTCGGTCCCCCGGCCCTCCTCCTCCTGGCCCTCCTCTCCGGGGTGGCGGAGGAGGTCTTCTTCCGGGGCTTCTTGCAAAGCCTCCTCGCCTTAAGCCTCGGAACCGGGGCGGTTCTCCTCCAGGCCCTCCTCTTCGCCCTCCTCCACCCCGCTCCCCGGAAGGCCTTCGCCTACACCCTCTACACCGGGACGGCGGGCCTCCTCTTTGGCCTCGCCTACCTCCTCACGGAAAGCCTCATCCCGGGCATCCTGGCCCACGTCCTCCACAACGCCCGGGGGTTTTACGAGGCCTGGCGGGGATAAAAGGGAAGGCGGCCACACTTTCCCCGCGGCCCATGGTAGAATGGGACCCAACGGGATATCCCCAAAGCCTATGAGATGGGAGAGCTGGAGTTCATCCGCCAGCGCCAGGACTTGGCGGCCTACCGGGCCTTGAGCTGGGAGGGTTCCTTCGCCGACTACCTCCGCCTCCTCAAGGAGGACCCCAGGCCCCTAAGGACCAGCTTCCAGCGGGCCCACGACATGATCCTGGCCCACGGGGTAGAGGAGTACACCCTCTTCCGGGAGAAGCTCCTCCACTACCCCTTCTTTGACGACCCCTTTGACGGGGGCAAGGACGCAATCTTCGGCCTGGACAAGCCCCTCATGCGCCTGGTGGCCACCCTGAAAGCGGCCGCCCACCGCCTGGGGCCAGAAAGGCGCATCCTCCTCCTCCACGGCCCCGTGGGCTCGGCCAAGAGCACCATCGCCCGGCTCCTGAAGAAGGGCCTCGAGGCCTACAGCCGCACGGAGGAGGGGAAGCTTTACAGCTTCTACTGGAAGACCGAAGAAGGCCCCCTCCCCTGCCCCATGCACGAGGAGCCCCTCCACCTCCTCCCCATGGAGATGCGGGAGGCCTTCCTGGCGGAGCTGAGGAGGCTTCACCCCCACTACCCCTACCCCCTCGAGGTGGAGGGGGACCTCTGCCCACTCTGCCGCTTCATGATGCGGGAGGCCCTGGCCCGCCACGGGGGGGACCTGGCGGCGGTCCTGGAAAAGGAGATCGTGGTAAAGCGCCTGATCCTCTCGGAGAAGGACCGCGTGGGCATCGGCACCTTCCAGCCCAAGGACGAGAAGAACCAGGACTCCACCGAGCTCACCGGGGACATCAACTACCGCAAGGTGGCCCTATACGGCTCCGACTCCGACCCCCGGGCCTTCAACTTTGACGGGGAGCTCAACGTGGCCAACCGGGGCATCGTGGAGTTCATAGAAATCCTCAAGCTGGACGTGGCCTTCCTCTACGACCTCCTCACCGCCAGCCAGGAGCACAAGATCAAGTCCAAGAAGTTCGCCCAGACGGACATAGACGAGATCGTGCTGGGCCACAGCGTGGCAGGGTGGACCCCCATCCTCTACCGGCACCGGGGGAGGCTCGGCTGGACCACGCTGGAGGGGCTTTACGGGCGCTTTGGCGAGGGGCCTGAGGGTCTGGAGGTGCTGGCCTACGACACCGAAGGTAAGGAGGTCCGCTGGACCAAGGTCTTGGGCCTCTACCGCCACCCCTTCCACGGGGAACTCCTCACCTCGGCCCAGAAGTGGGGGGTAGTGGAAACCACCCCCAACCACTCGCTCTACGACCGGGAAGGGCGGGTCTTCTACCCCGAGGAGGGGCGGGAGATGCTGGGCCTAAGGCACCTGCCCACCCCTCTCGTCCCTCCGCCCCGGATGGTGGACGTGGCGGAGGGTGTACCGGGCTTTGCCGTGGAAGAGGAGCTCGCCCTAGCCCTCGCCGCCCGCCGGTTCACCCGTCCCATCCCCCCAGGGTATGCCCGGCTGGCCCTTCCCCGCCACGCCACCGCCCTGAAGGCCCGCTACCACCTACCCCAGGACGAAGAGGACTTGAAAGCCCTCCTCACCGTCCTCATCTGGTACGCCACCGAAGGGCACGGCAACGCCCGCAACGGGGGCATCGTCATCTCCTCGGCCAAACGGGAGGAGCTGGAGCGGGTCAAGGCCGCCTACGAGCGGATCTCCGATGCCAAGGGCTACATCCACTCGGGCTCCAAGCGAGATTCCGCCTGGCGGCTTTACCTGGGAGCCGAGGCTATCCGGGTCTTGGCCGAGCATCATTGCGGCAAGGGAGCAGCGCAAAAACGCCTCCCCGACTTTCTCTTCGCCCTTCCTCGCCCCTACCTGCAATACGCTTGGGAAGAACTCCTTAAGACTGATGGGTCCCGGCGGCTGAGCAAAGAGCAACAGAAGGGCTCCGAGGCCTACCGGCGGCTTTATGGGGAGTTCAAGACCATTTCCCCCATGCTGGCCGCCCAGGTAGGGGTGCTCCTGAGCCTACTGGGGCACGACTACAGCGTCTACTTCTACCCCAGGCCCGGAAAAGCCCCCGCCTACCGGATCCGCTATGTTTCCGGGGAGGGCAAGCCCGGAGGCCGGCACAAGCGGTATACCCACCGCCTCTTCCGCCGCCCCGCCGGGGGCGAATGGGTCTACGACATCGCTTGCGAGGGCCTCCACAACTTCGTCTGCGGCGTGGGGAGTATCGTTTGCCACAACACCAACGAACCCGAGTACCGCAAGCTCCAGGCCAACGAGTACATGGAGGCCCTCCGGGACCGCACCATCAAGATTGACGTCCCCTACATCCTCCGGGTCTCCGACGAGGTGAGGATCTACCAGCGGGACTTCGCCAGGGCCAGGGGGAAGCACATCGCCCCCCACACCCTGGAGATGGCGGCCACCTGGGCCGTGCTCACCCGGCTGGAGCCCCCGAAGCGGGCGGGCCTCACCCTCATGCAGAAGCTCAAGCTCTACGACGGCAAGCTCCTCCCGGGCTGGACGGAGGAGGCGGTGCGGGAACTCATGGGGGAGGCCAAGCGGGAGGGCTTAGAGGGGATCAGCCCCCGCTACATCCAGGACAAGATCAGCAACGTCCTGGTCACCAGCGAGGAGCCCTGCATCAACCCCTTCATGGTGATGAACGAGCTGGAAGAGGGCCTCAAGCACCACTCCCTGATCGCCGACGAGAAGACCAGGGAGCGCTACCGGGCCCTTCTCCAGGAGGTGAAGGCGGAGTACGCCGAGATCGTCAAAAACGAGGTCCAGCGGGCCATCGCCGCCGACGAGGAGGCCCTAAACCGCCTTTTCCACAACTACATTGACCACGTGAAGGCCTACGTGCTGGGGGAAAAGGTGAAAAACCCCTACACCGGCGCCCCCGAGCCCCCCAACGAAAGACTCATGCGCTCCGTGGAGGAGCGGATTGAGATCCCCGAGTCCCGCAAGGACGACTTCCGCCGGGAGATCATGAACTACATCGGGGCCCTGGCCCTCGAGGGCCGCCAGTTCACCTACAAGGACAACGAGCGCCTGCGCCGGGCCCTGGAGCTCAAGCTCTTTGAGGACCAGAAGGACACCATAAGGCTCTCCGCCCTGGTCTCCGGGGCCGTGGACCCCGAGACCCAGGCCAAGATCGACGTGGTCAAGGCCCGGCTCATCCGGGACTACGGCTACTGCGAGCACTGCGCGGGAGGGGTCTTGGAGTTCGCCGCCTCCCTCTTCGCCCGGAGCGAGCGATGAGGCCCATTGAGCGCGACCTCCAGCGCTTCAAGGAGATCGTCCGGGGAGAGGTGAAAAAAAGGGCCCGGGAGTTCCTCACCCGGGAGGAGCTCCTGGGCCAGGTGGAGGGCCGCCTGGTCTCCATCCCCCTTCCCCAGCTGGAGGTGCCCAAGATCGTCCACGGGGAGCCCCTGGGGGAAGGCCTTTTGGGGGCGGGGCCGGGGGCGGAGGGGCTGGGCCCCGGGGGGCACATCCCCGTGGCCGAGCTGGAGCTGGAGGAGGTTTTGGACCTCCTAGGAGAGGCCTTAAGGCTTCCCCGCCTCAGGCCTAAGGGGGAAGGGGAGGTGACGGAGGAGGCCCTCCGCCACACCACCATCGCCCGCAAAGGGCCAAGGGGGCTCCGCCACGTGCGCCGCACCCTCAAGGAGAGCCTCAAACGAAGCCTCCTTTCCGGGGAGTACCGGGAGGAGGACCCGCAGCTCGTCCCGGAGCGGGAGGACCTCCGTTACAAGGCCCCCCGGGCCAAGCCCAGGCCCCACGCCCAGGCCGTGGTCCTCTTCGCCCTGGACGTTTCGGGGAGCATGCGGGAGGAGGAGCTAAGGCTCGTCAAGACCCTCTCCTTCTGGATCACCCTCTGGATCCGCCGCCACTTCCCGAGGCTGGAGAGGCGCTACCTCCTCCACGACGCCGAGGCCTGGGAAGTCCCTGAAGAGGAGTTCTTTAAGGCGCGGGAAGGCGGGGGCACCCGGCTTTCCAGCGCCCTTCTCCTGGCGGAGGACATCCTTAAGGCCTACCCCGAGGCCTTCTACAACCGCTACCTCTACCACTTCTCCGACGGGGAGAACTGGCAGGGGGACACCCCCGTGGCCCTCGAGGCCCTAAGCCGCCTCCTCCCGGGGCTGGCCCTCTACGGCTACGCCCAGGTCCAGGGGCCCTACGGCCAGGGGCCTTTCCTCCTGGAGCTGGAGGAGGCCTTTGGGGAGCGGGAAGAGCTCAGGGCGGTGGAGGTGCGGGGCCAGGAGAACCTACCCCTGGCCCTGAGGCGGCTATTAGGAGGGTAAGGTGCGGCAGGAACTCAGGTACTGGGCCGAGCTTCTCCGGGAAAGGGCCTTGGCGGAGGGGCTCTCCTTCCCTCCGGTGCTCTTTGAGGAGGTGGGGCCCGAGGAGATGGCCATGCTGGCGGCCTACGGGGGCTTTCCCCGCCGCTACCCCCACTGGCGCTTTGGCAGCGAGTACCTGCGCCAGCGGGAGGTGTACCGTTACGGCCTGGGGCGCATCTACGAGCTGGTGGTGAACACCCTCCCCGTGCACGCCTACCTCCTCCGGGGGAACACCCTCCTGGCCCAGAAGCTGGTCATGGCCCACGTCTACGCCCACGCCGACTTCTTCCAGAACAACCTGGCCTTCCAGGCCACCCCCAAGGACATGCTGGACGAGATGGCCCACCACGCCGCCTTCGTGGAAAGGGCCATGGAGAGGCACGGGGCGAGGAGCGTGGAGGAGTTCTTGGACATGGCCCTCTCCCTGGAGAACCTCATAGACCCCCACGCCCCCCACATCCGCAGGCCCGAGGAGGGGGAGGAGGAAAGGCCCCAAGGGCGCCTGCGGGTTCGGCCCTACCTGGACCCTTACGTGAACCCCCCGGCGGAGCCCCCCAAGGAGGCGGAGGAGGGGGCTAGCCAAAAGCCCCTCCCCCCCAGGCCCACCCGGGACATCCTGGGCTTCCTGGCCCGGCACGCCCCCCTGGCCCCGTGGCAGAGGGGCATCCTGGAGATCATCCGCGAGGAAAGCCTCTACTACGCCCCCCAGGCGGCCACCAAGATCCTCAACGAGGGCTGGGCCACCTACTGGCACACCAAGCTCCTCCTTCCCCTCCTCATCCCCGAGGAGGCCCTGGAGTTCGCCGAGCTCCAGGCGGGCCTCCTGGCCGCCCAGGGCTTCAACCCCTACCGCCTGGGCTACTTCCTCCTCCAGGAGGTGGAGGAAAGGTGGGACAAGGGGCGCTTCGGCCCGGAGTATGAGGAGCTTCCCCTAGGGGAAAAGCTCCGCTACGAGAGGCCCACGGGGGAGGGCAGGCGGAAACTATTCCAGGTGCGCACCGTGCACACCGACATCTCCTTCCTGGAGGAGTTCCTCACCCCCGAGTTCGCCCTGCGCCGGCGCCTTTTGGACCTCGAGGACCTCCCCCGCTTCTCGGAAGCCAAAAAGGCCCTCCTCTTCCGCCTCACCAACATGGGCTACCCCATCGTGGAGCTTTGGGACGCCAACTACGGCAACCGGGGGGAGCTTTACCTGGTGCACCTGTACGAAGGCGTGGAACTGGACCAGAGGAAGACCAAGGCGGTGCTGGAAAACCTCCACCGCCTCTGGGGCCGCCCCGTGCACCTGAAGACCGTGGTGGGGGGCAAGGAAACCCTCCTCTCCGCCGGAGCCTAGCGCAACACCCGCAGGTAGCCCAGAAGGAGGGCCTCGGAGAGCTCCCCCAGGTGCCGGCTCACGAGCCGCCCCTCCCGGTCAAAGAAGAAGGTGGTGGGAAGCCCCTGGATCCCCAGGGCTTGGGAGAGGCGGGTCTCCGGGTCCAGGAGAACCCACTCCGCCACCAGGCCCTGCTCCTCCAGAAAGCGCCTTACCACCTCCGGCCCCTCCCCCTGGCTCACGAAAACGAAGTGCACATCGGGGTTTTCCCGGCTTATGCGCACCATCATGGGCAACTCCCGCCGGCAGGGGGGGCACCAGGTGGCCCAGGCGTTGAGGACCACGGGCTTCCCCAGGAACCGATCCAGGGAAACCTCCGCGCCTCCCAGGGTGTAAAGGCTCACGGGAGGGAGCCTCTGTCCCTTCTCCTCCTGTCCTCGGGTCAGGAAGAGGCCCGCCACCAAAAGGGCCACCAGCCCCGCCAAGGCCGCGTACCGCCAAAGGTGCTTGGGCAAGGTCATGAGCGTATACCCTCCTCCCGCCAGGATACCCCAAAGGGGGGAAAAGCCCCCTTGCCACACATAGAGGACGCTAAGGGGGTCCTTGGCGTACACGGAGGCGTTCTCCAGCACGAAGCCCAGCCTGGCCCCCAGAAGCCCCACCAGGATGGCGTTGTAGGCCCAAGGGGAGAGCCTCTTGTCCACCCGCCGGGCCAGGGCCTCGGCCACGGCCACCAGGGCCAGAAGGGCCAGGGCCACCTGGACCCTGGCCCAGGGCAGGGCGAAGGGACCTATTTGCACCGCGTCCATCAGCGGACCAGGGGGTACCCCGCCCGCTCAATGGCCAGGACCCCGCCCTCCAGGTTGTAGAGGTTGGTGTACCCCTTCCGCTTCAGGTACTCCGCCGCCTGGCGGCTGCGGTTGCCGCTTCGGCAGTAGAGGTAGACGGGCCTGTCCTTGGGCAGGGTGTCCGCCCAGCGGGCCACCCCCTCCACGGGGAGGTTCACCGCCCCCGGCACGTGCCCGAAGGCGTACTCCTGGGGGGTACGCACGTCCACGATCAGGGCCCCGGACTCCAAGGCCCGGTAAAGCTCCTCCGGGCCCACGTTCTGGTAGCTTCCCTTGGAGCCGCAGGCGGCCAGGACGGGCAGGAGGAGAAGGGCGAGGAAGGCCCGCCGGCGCATGCTAGGCCTTGACCCCCACGGCCTTCTTGATGGCCTGGAGGAACTGGGAGAGGGGCTGGGCCCCCAGGACCCGCTCCTTGCCGTGGTTGATGATGGTGTCCGGCACCCCGTGGATGTGGTAGCGGTTAGAGAGCTCGGGGAACTCGTTGGCCTCAATCATCTCGCCCCAGACCTTGGGGGAGGCGTAGGCCAGGCGGTGGGCGGTGCGCACCGCCTGGGGGCAGTAGGGGCAGGTGGGGGTGACGAAAACCTGGAGGACCACCTCCTCGGGGAGGTTGTTGAGCTCCTCCACCACGTTCTCGGGAAGGCCGTGGCCGTCCCGGCCCAGCATCTCTATGTCCTCCAGGAGGCTTGCGAACTCGTAGCCGGCGGGGATGCCCCGGTAGCGAAGATTGATGGCCTCCGAGCCCTTCTCCCGCAGGATCAGGGTAGGGGCGGCCTCCACCTTGTAGGCCTTGGCCATCTCCTGCCCCTCGGGGGTGGCCAGGTCGTAGACCACCAAGTGGAGCTTGTCGGAGAGGGCCTTGAGCTCCTCCAGAAGTTGCTTGGTCTCCTTGCAGTACATGCAGGGCTCCTTGCCCGGGGCGATCAGGGTGGAGGTGTCGGTGAAAAGGACCATCTCCACGTCCCGGGTAAGGCCCGCAAGACGCTCGCGCACGATCTCTTGTTCCTTGGGTCCCAGTAGCGCCATGGTTCCTCCTGGATACCCCCGTAGGGGTAGGTCCTTCATCAACTATAGCAGATCGGAGGAAAAGTGCATAGAGGTAAGGGGACATTGGGTGCATTTGCTCGCCGGGTATGGCCCCTCTCCTTGACACTCCTTACCCCGGTAGGGTATATTACGGACCGCTAGGGACAAAGGTCCCATAAAGGAGGGAAAGCCATGATCTTTCGGCAGATCTACGAAGAGGGGCTGGCTCAGATGAGCTACTTCCTGGGCTGCGCCGCCACCGGGGACGCCTTGGTGGTGGACCCTAAGCGGGACGTGGACACCTACTTGGACCTGGCGGAGAGCCTGGGCCTCCGCATCACCGCCATCGCCGAAACCCACATCCACGCCGACTACCTCTCCGGGGCCCGGGAGCTAGCCAAGGCCACCGGGGCTACCCTCTACCTCTCCGACGAGGGGGACGAGAACTGGCAGTATAAGGGCCTCGAGGGCTTCTCCTACGTCCTCCTCAAGGACGGGGACGAGTTTAGGGTGGGGAACATCCGGGTGCAGGCGGTCCACACCCCCGGCCACACCCCCGAGCACCTCTCCTTCCTGGTGGCCGACGGGGCGGTGACCGAGGAGCCCCTCCTCTTCCTCACCGGGGACTTCGTCTTCGTGGGGGACGTGGGGCGGCCTGACCTCCTGGAGGAGGCGGCGGGCATCCGGGGCACCGCCATCCCTGGGGCCCGGCGCATGTTTAAGAGCCTCAAGGAGAAGTTCCTGACCCTCCCCGACCACGTCCAGGTCTGGCCCGGGCACGGGGTGGGCTCCGCCTGCGGCAAGGCGCTGGGGGCCCTCCCCGCCACCACCGTGGGCTACGAGCGCCGCCACGCCTGGTGGGCGGAGTACCTGGAGCGGGGCGACGAGGAAGGGTTCATGAAGGCCCTCCTGGAGGGCCAGCCCGAGGCCCCCACCTACTTCAAGGAGATGAAGCGCCTGAACCGGGACGGGATGCCCATCCTGGGGGGTATCCCCCACCCGGGCCGCCTCACCAAGGCCCAGTTTGACCGCCTCCTCTCCCAGGGGGCCATCTTGGTGGACACCCGGGACAAGTTCGCCTTCGCCGGGGGGCACATCCCGGGGAGCATCAACATCCCCGCCGGCAAGAACTTCTCCACCTGGGCGGGCTGGCTCCTCCCCTACGACCGCCCCCTCGTCCTCCTGGCCCACCCCTCGGAGGTGGAGGCCCTGACCCGGGGCCTGATCCGCATCGGCCTGGACGAGGTGGTGGGCTATATCCCCGGGCTTCAGGGCTACGCCGAGGGCGAGCTGGAGATCGTTCCCCAGATCACGGTCAAGGAGGCCAAGGAGCTCTGGGAGTCGGGGAAGGCCCTCATCCTGGACGTGCGGGCCCGGGACGAGTACCTCTCGGGGCACATCCCCGGGGCCCTGAACCTCCACGCCGGGAGGGTGCTGGCCCACCTGGACCGCCTGCCCAAGGACCGGGCCCTCATCGTGCACTGTGTGGGCGGGGACCGCTCCAGCACCGCCATCTCCGCCCTTCTCGCCCACGGGTTCAAGAACGCCTTTAACCTCACCGGGGGGATCAAGGCCTGGCAGGAGGCGGGCTTCCCCGTGGTGAAGGGCGAGGAGCTGGTGGAGGCCTAGGATGTACCAGGTCAAGGACCTTTCCCCAGAAGAGGCCAAGCGCCTTTACGAGGAGGGGGTGCCCTTCGTTGACGTGAGGGAGGTGGAGGAGTACGCCCAGGCCCGGATCCCCGGCGCCTCCCTCCTCCCCCTCTCCGAGTTCATGGCCCGCTACGGGGAGATCCCCAAGGACCGGCCCGTGGTCCTCTACTGCCGCACGGGGAACCGCTCCTGGCAGGCGGCGGCCTGGCTGGCCTCCTTGGGCTACGACCAGGTGCTGAACCTCGAGGGGGGCATCGTCCGCTGGTACCGCTCGGGCCTCCCCGTGGACACCACCCCGGTGGAGGTGGGCTACGCCGCCACCCCCTTCCAGGAGGTGGGCCCCCAGGAGGCCCAGGCCCTCTTGGAGGGGGCCTTGGTGGTGGACGTGCGGGAGCCCTGGGAGTACCAGGAGGGCCACCTCCCCGGGGCCATCAACATCCCCCTCTCCAGCCTTCCCGCTAGGCTTTCCGAGCTCCCCCAAGACCGCCCCATTCTCCTGGTGTGCAACTCCGGGAACCGCTCCGGGGTGGCCGCCGACTTCCTGGTGGCCCAGGGCTTCCCCGGGGAGAGGATTTACAACCTGGAAGGGGGCACCTACGCCTGGATGGCCTCCGGCCTCCCTGTTGAGCGATGACCCTGGCCCTCCTGGGAGCCCTCCTCATCGGCCTCTCCCTGGGCCTTCTGGGCTCAGGGGGGTCCATCCTCACCGTCCCCGTCCTGGTCTACCTCCTGGGGGAGCCCCCCAAGCAGGCCATCGCCGAAAGCCTCCTCATCGTGGGGGGGATCGCCCTCCTGGGGGCCATCCCCTACGCCCTGAGGGGCCTGGTGAGCTGGCGCAACGTCCTCTTCTTCGGGCTTCCCGGGATGGCGGGCACCTACCTGGGAGCCTGGCTTTCCCAGTTCGTTTCCGGGCAGGTCCAGCTCCTCACCTTCGCCCTGGTCATGCTCCTGGCCGCCTACTTCATGGCCCGGCCCGCTCCCCTGCGCCCCACCCAAAAGCGCCAGGCCTGGAAGATCGTCCTCGAGGGCACGGCGGTGGGAGCCCTCACCGGCTTCGTGGGGGTAGGAGGTGGGTTTCTTATCGTGCCCGCTTTGGTCCTCCTGGGGGGGCTTCCCATGCACCTGGCCGTGGGCACCAGCCTCCTCATCATCGCCCTCAAGTCCTTCGCCGGCTTTTACAAGTACCTCCACCTCCTCCCCGCTTTGGGCCTCTCCGTCAACTTCGCCAACGCCGGGCTCTTCGTCCTGGTGGGGACCCTGGGGAGCCTCCTCGGAGGGAGGCTCGCCGTCAGGCTTCCCCAGGAAAGCCTGAAGCGGGGCTTCGCCCTCTTCCTGGTGGTCATGGGGGTCTACATCGTGGCCCAGAATCTCTAAGTATCCGCGCCTTGGCCAGGGCCCCAGGAGGGGCGCTTAGACTGAGGACGTGCCTTTCCGCACCTACCTGGCGGTCCAGGCGGCGGTGGTCCCGGAGGCCTACAAAAGCGAGGAGGCCTTTTTTGAGCGGGTCTTTGGCCTCCTGAAGCCCTTAGAGGGCACCCCGGCCCCCAGGCTCGCCGCCTTTCCCGAGCTTTTTGGCCTTCCCCTCCTCCTCCACCTGGGGGGGGAGGTGGGCTTCCGGGACCTCCTCAAGGACCCCCTCCTTCCCTGGCAGCGGGCCCGGAAGGCCTACGGGGTCTTCCACCGGGTCATGGCCGAGGCCGCCCGGGCCTTCGGCGCCTACCTCCTCTCCGGTAGCCTCCTCGCCCCTCCCTACGAGGAGGAGCTTTCCCGGGGGCGCTTCGCCCGCACCCCCCTCTTCCAGAACCTGGCC